>Ga0208519_100043_pt1 | contig 165018 bp, 140 predicted proteins | sample LakWasM130_HOW14_2_FD_183940 | JGI IMG/M metagenome (GOLD analysis project Ga0208519, IMG submission 183940) | Freshwater sediment methanotrophic microbial communities from Lake Washington under simulated oxygen tension - Sediment Metagenome... | ecosystem: Environmental > Aquatic > Freshwater...
TGAAGCGAAAAATCTATGCATCAAGAGAGGAAGCTAAATCAGAGATATTTGAATATATCGAAGTGTTTTACAATCGAAAACGGCGTCACAGCCATCTCAATCAGCTGAGTCCAATGGAGTTTGAAAAGTTACAGATTGGAACCTGATAATCGTCTAGTAAAGCGGGTGAAGTCCAATTCAATCACGCAATGCATGTGTTCTGGCAATACCACCCAAGCGTGTATTTTGAATGGATGGGTTTGTTTTACCCTTGCAATCACTTCACGAAGCAAGCCTATGTTTCTAACCAAACAGTCGTTATTTGTACGTTGCAAGCAATTCACCGTAAAGAAATACGTGCCTCCTTTGTGCCATGCACGTCGGTAATCCATAGTATTAATACGCGACCTTCATGCGGCGTACCGCAAGCGGGTACGCCCTACGCGGGCTCAAGGTCGCATACGAAGCTTGAGCAAGTAAAGATTGTATATAGAGCTCTTTTATTGTTGCCATTTCCAACTCCTTTTTATGAATTTTCCTTAATGAACACTTTTGCCTTTAAAGCTGACTCTGAAACATGTGGACACGAATGACCGTCTTTCGACAGTGAAAAGCCAGGCGACTCACCTCCTGCTTGCACATAAGAAATAAATTCTGCCATCACCTTTTCATCTTTAGTCCTTCTTATCAAGTAATGCATCCTTGTTACTCTTGGAAATAAGCTTCTGTAGTCAAGATCACCTTTCACAATCTGAGCCTTCCATTCAGAATAAAACGCATCATTAGTTCCAATGTATTTTTTGTCATGAAGAATAAACTCCTCGAGTTTCATCTCCTGGCCCGGTGGCAGCGTAACGGTCTCATAGACCCTATTTAAACCATCTTTATGGCATAGATCATCCACAAGTCTATTTGCTTGCCAGATATTAAATGCCGGCAAGCCTTGCCATGTAAGTAGAAAAAAGATTATGGAGACCCTAATGAAGTTACTTTTCGAGATATAAAATATCCAAAGCAGACAAATAATTAATAAACCGACCATTTAAACTATCCTTAGTAAAGGAACAATATATAAGCAATCACTTTTGCCCCACGACCACATGCAAGTCCTTTCATTCATCTTTACCTACTTGGTTTTGTGTAAGACTCGTAGCACGTATTTGCTGATCCTCACGGCTTGTGGGTTTAAACGTATCAAGCCTTATCACTTCGTCCACCAGCAAATTTTTAGGTAATTGATGAGTAATGAAGACTATGGTGACCTTGCCTTTGAGCTTATTGATTGTCTGCGCAAACTGCTCTGCAGTCTGAGGATCAAGGTTGCTGACGGCCTCATCAAATATCAGAATATTAGGCTGCCTTAACAGCGCTCTAGCAATTGCAATTCGTTGCTTCTGCCCACCGCTCAATCCAGTACCATGTTCGCCAAGTAGTGTTTGATAACCCTGAGGCAGTTGCTCAATCGTTTCGTGTATGCCTGCCAATTGGCAGGCCATGATAATTTGCTCAAAGCTGGCATGCGGGTTCGCAAGCGTGAGGTTTTCATAGAGAGTGCCGGAGAACAGCGTGGTCTCCTGTGGCACGACTCCGAACACATTCCGCAACTCATTGGCACTCATATAGCGAATATCTTTGCCATCCAGCCCGCGTAGGGCGTGCCCGCCTGCGGTACGCCGCATGTTTAATGTAACCATTTCTAATCCTCATAACTCAATACACTCTCCATGTCACCACCCCAATCTTGTGGATATTTGCCCTGTTCAACAAACTTGTGAAAGGTCGTATAAGGCCAATCCTTTACTTGTTTAACCAACCCATGCTTAACCGGGTTGATATGCACATAATCCATATGTGCCTGATAATCACCTTCATCACGTATCTAATGTTCCCAATATCGCCGTTGCCATATCCCACGCTCTCGCCTACGTATACGCACATCTGATCGCATCTCTTGTTTGGGGATGCCTCGAGAGAAAAGCATCTTTATCAACATTAACCTCGTTGCAAATTCAGCATCCCCTTCGGGCAATTCAATCACGCAATGCATGTGTTCTGGCAATACCACCCAAGCGTGTATTTTGAATGGATGGGTTTGTTTTACCCTTGCAATCACTTCACGAAGCAAGCCTATGTTTCTAACCAAACAGTCGTTATTTGTACGTTGCAAGCAATTCACCGTAAAGAAATACGTGCCTCCTTTGTGCCATGCACGTCGGTAATCCATAGTATTAATACGCGACCTTCATGCGGCGTACCGCAAGCGGGTACGCCCTACGCGGGCTAACTCCGACAGTTTTTTTACATTTGTAATTGCCATAATAGATTCCTTAAATTTAAATCTCTAATTTTTAAAATATTTGTGATTGAATTTCTTGCTCCCAGATTTTTCCGGTATTACCGCAAAGATTCCCCGAAGGAGCATCAAGCAAAGTATGATTTCTATCAAAAGTGCTATAGCCGAGCTCTGTCAAACTAAAAACGACTTTTTTACTTCTTAAATCTGTAAATCGATAACCGCTTCTAGACATTCTGGTTTCTGTTGATAAAGTTTCACTAAACGTTTCCCATCCATAAACCACTTCACTATCCAAATTCGCAGGACGCACTTCGTAATCTTTTTCCCAATCACCTCGTTTTGAGGCCCCGCCATCTGCAACTTTGGGTGCTTTTCCAGCATAATAAACATCATAGAAATCATGATCTTTCCAATCACGAAATCTCACAAATTTAACGTGCGGTAGGCCAGCTAGTAGAAATGCGTAAGATCTTGCAGTTGGTTCATTTGAGTTGATTTTCCATCCGACATCCCGCTCTAGTTTAGAGGTTATAACTAGCTGTTTTTCTTGTTGGCACAGTTCTTTGAATCGATAGTAGCCTCTAATATTGTCTAGAAAATAAAGTACCGTTAGTAATGGAACAATACTTATATAAGCAATCAGTTTGACCCACGACTTCATTCAAGTCCTTTCATTCATCTTTAGCTACTTGGTTTTGTGTAGTGCTCATAGCACGACTGCTTGAGGGTTTAAACGCCTCAAGTCTTAACACTTCGTCTACCTGCAAGTTTTTTGGAAGTTGATGAGTAATAAACAGAATTGTGACCTTACCTTTTAACTTATTAATGGTCTGCGCAAACTGCTCAGACGTCTGAGGGTCTAGGTTTGAAACAGCCTCATCGAAGATCAAAATATTAGGTTGCCTGAGGAGCGCTCTAGCAATGGCTATTCGTTGCTTTTGCCCACCACTCAAACCAGTACCATGTTCACCTAATGGGGTTTGGTAACCTTGTGGCAGTTGCTCAATCGTTTCGTGTATACCCGCTAACTGACACGCCATGATGATTTGCTCAAAGCTAGCGTGAGGGTTTGCGAGTGTGAGATTTTCGTAAAGAGTGCCTGAGAACAGTGTGGTCTCTTGTGGGACTACACCAAAGACATTCCGCAGCTCGTTAGCGCTCATGTAGCGGATGTCTTTACCATCAAGCTTGATGCTGCCTTCTTGTGGCTGTAGAAATCCCAGCATCAGTTTGGCTAAAGTGCTTTTACCACAACCACTAGGCCCCATGATGACAGTGCACTTTTGTGGTTTGATACTGATATTCAGTTTTTGATATAACCAGGGGTGGTTTTCAGAATATCTAAAGCTGATGTTCTCAAAGTCGAGTTGTCCTCTGATGCTGCTTGCTCTTGCCGGGATCAATGAATAAGGCTCAGTGGGTGCATCCATCAAGTCGCCAAGGCGTTTGACGGCAATGTCGGCTTGTTGGAACTCTTGATACATACCCACCAATCTAAGTACGGGGCCTGAGAGCCTGCTGCTAAACATCTGGAAGGCAACCAGCATACCGATAGTAAATTCTGGGTTGTGCATCACTATCCATGCCCCTACACACAATATGGCAAGCGTTTGCAGTTGGTCTAAAGTATTGGCGGTGATGTTGTAGCTATTGGAGAGTTTTTTTGCGGTGAAGGTACTGTTGAGGTAGGTGGCGAGATAATCACCATATTTATGTTCAAGCTGTGGTTCGAGTTGCAGAGCTTTAACTGTTTCCATGCCAGAAATATATTCAGTGAGGAAGGCCTGATTTCTTGCACCGAGTAAAAACTGCTCATTCAGACGCTTACGCAGCAATGGTGTTACAGCCAGACTGACAATCGTGATCAGTGCCAGACTGGCCAGACTGATGAGCGTTAGTTGCCAGCTATACCAGAACATAATCGCCAGGAAGACGATTAAGAACGGAAAGTCGAGTAGTAAGGTAATGAGTGAACCTGCTAAGAACTCTCGAATCGTCTCCACGCCATGCAATCGGGCAACCAAAGTACCGGTTGGCCTATGCTCAAAATAGCGCATTGGCAGATGCAGCAAATGGCCGAATACTTTATGGGCGAGTACGGCATCAATACGGTTACCGGTATGCAATACAAGATATTGCCGCACCCAGCTCATGATGGCGTTAAACACAATGAAAATGCCCAAGGCAATAGCCACCACGATTAAAGTACTGGTTGTGTGATGAACAACCACTTTATCAATAATGACTTGAGTCCCCAGCGGCGTCGCTAACGCGACGATTTGAATGGCTAATGACGCCAGCAGAATCTCACGCCAGACACTTTTATGTTTGAGTAACTCGGGGATAAACCATTTGAAGCCAAACGGGCGTTGAGCAGCTGCAGATTTTACGGCTGGCGATTGCGGATTAGCTTGTGCCTCTAGTTCTGCTGCAGTTTGATTTGCGTCGATTCTTTTGGAGGCCAGCAATACTTGGCCCGTTACTAGCGCTGAAAACTCCGGGTAACTGATGGTTTCTGGTTGCTCAACTCCTGGCTTGATCCACAACACACTTTCTTTGTCGCACTTGAGCACAATCGCTAAGTTTGATAACTGCTCTTTTTCAGCAGTCTCCGCATTTGAATCGAGCGAAGGCTCTTTGGCAGAAGGTTTTAAGGTAACTAAAACGGGAAAGACGGCGGGATGGATATCGTGCAGGTCTAGTGTTTCGAGACCAATTTGAAATCCGTAAGACTGCAAGGCAGCTTGCAGAGAGGTTAAATCATAAGGTGGGACAAAGCTGCGAATCAGCAATTGAGCATCAAATGGAATCTTGTGCAGCGCGCACAAGCCACCAATTGCCCAGACAAAACTCTGGTTGCTCAACCTCATCTATCCACCCTGTATTTATTTTGTTGTTTTAGGGATCATAAACGAAAAAATGTTAAATAAAAACATTATTTTTAACATTAACAATCAATTAATTACATATATTACCTTGTAAATATTTACCGTAATAACTAACCGACAAAAACATATAAAGCAGAAATAAAAATGCCTTGGTTGTTAGCCAAGGCATCTTAATGAACACGGTGACTGATCGATTAGACAGTCAGCGCTGTTTTGCCGCCCATATAAGGCTGTAATACCTTAGGAATCGTCACACTACCATCCGCATTCTGGTTGTTCTCTAGCACCGCCACCAGCGTACGGCCGACTGCCAGGCCAGAGCCATTTAAAGTATGCAGTAACTCAGGTTTGCCATTGGCGTTGCGGAAACGCGCTTGCAAACGACGCGCCTGAAAGGCTTCGCAGTTAGACACCGAAGAAATCTCACGGTAGGTATTTTGCGCGGGCAACCAGACTTCGAGGTCGTAGGTTTTTGCTGCGCCAAAGCCCATGTCGCCGGTACACAGCGAGACAACGCGATAAGGGAGTTCTAGCGCTTGCAGAATCGCCTCAGCGTGGCCAACCATTTCTTCGAGGGCTTGATAGCTGGTTTCAGGATGCACAATCTGCACCATTTCGACTTTATCAAACTGGTGCTGACGGATCATGCCTTTGGTGTCGCGGCCATAAGAACCTGCCTCTGAGCGGAAGCATGGTGTATGAGCGGTGAGTTTAATTGGCAAGCTATCCGCCGCGACAATTTCGTCACGGACAGTATTGGTCAAAGTGACTTCTGAGGTAGGGATCAAATACAGTTTGCTGTCATTGTGCGGGGTGACGAACAAGTCTTCTTCAAACTTGGGTAATTGACCGGTACCCACCAGGGTCTCACGGTTGACCATATAAGGCGTGTAGCACTCGGTATAGCCATGCTTGTCAGTTTGCGTATCAAGCATAAACTGCGCAATCGCGCGATGCAATTTGGCAATCTGGCCTTTCATCAAGGTAAAGCGTGCGCCTGACAGCTTGGCGCCGGTATCAAAATCCAAGCCTAATGGCGCACCGACGTCGGCATGGTCTTTGACTTCAAAGTCAAAGTTGCGTGGCGTGCCCCAACGGCGTGCTTCCACGTTTTGGCTTTCATCTTGACCAACTGGCACGCTTTCGTGCGGCAAGTTAGGCACATTGAGCATCAGTGTCTGCATGCTGGCTTGAATCTCAGCCAACTGCGCCTCAGCTGCTTTTAATTCATCGCCCAAGCCAGCGACTTCGGCCAAAATCGCGCTAGCATCTTCACCTTTAGACTTCGCGATGCCGATTTGTTTGGAGGCAGTATTACGCTTGGCTTGCAGGTTTTCTGTATTGGTCTGGATGGTTTTACGTTGTGCTTCCAGCGCCTTGAATTCCTCCGCCGGAAAAACAAATTTGCGCGCCGCCAAACGGGCGACCACATTGTCCAGATCATTTCTAAGTTGTTGTATATCTAACATTAATTACTTTCTTTATTTTAGCCACAGAGGACACAGAGTTCACAGAGAAACACGTTTCACTCCATTGACCAATTTAGGCTCTGCAAAATTAATCAACAGGCCGCGCTTTTAACCTGTTGATTTTAAATATGAAATCAATTGTGCCTGTGCAAACTCTGGCAGTTTCAATTGCGCTTTTAACTCTACAATCACTTCGCCATGCACCAGTATCAAGGCGCTGCCCTTGTATCACGACACCTTTATACGATATATCTACTGCAACCTGACGCTGGTATGCAATGCCACGCAAATCAAGTTCATGACAAAGAGCAGCTTCATATACACATTCAAGTAAACCGACGCCAAGCTCATGATGTACCTCAATCGCCGCTCCGATAATCTGACCAGTCAAATCATCCATATTGGTTTTCTCTGTGAACTCTGTGCCCTCTGTGGCTACACTATTTTTTGGCTTTTCTATCTAATTCTTTGAGGTGCTGTAATTTTTCGCCTATTTTACCTTCCAATCCGCGTGGTGTGGGTTGGTAAAACGGTTGTGGTTCTAAATCATCTGGAAAGTAATGCTCGCCGGCGGCATACGCACCAGGCTCATTGTGTGCGTAACGGTATTCTTTGCCGTAATCGAGCGCTTTCATCAGTTTGGTTGGCGCGTTTCTGAGATGCAGTGGTACCGCGCGCGACTTGTCTTGCGCGACAAAGGCCTTGGCCTGATTGTAGGCCATGTAGCCAGCATTACTTTTTGCGGCCACCGCCAGGTAAATCACCGCTTGCGCCAGCGCCAATTCGCCCTCCGGGCTGCCCAGGCGCTCAAACGTGAGTGCGGCATCGTTGGCGATTTGCATGGCACGCGGGTCGGCAAGGCCGATATCTTCCCAGGCCATGCGGATGATACGGCGCGCCAGGTATAAAGGCTCAGCGCCGCCATCGAGCATGCGCATCAGCCAATACAGGGCGGCATCCGGATTAGAGCCGCGCACAGATTTGTGCAAGGCAGAAATCTGGTCGTAAAAAGCTTCGCCCCCTTTGTCGAAACGACGCAGTTTGCTGGCCATGGTCGACTGCAAGAACGGTTCGTCGATCTTGTCAATCTTGGCGGCTAGAGCGCCATAGAACAGGCCTTCGGCAAAGTTAAGCAAGCGTCTGGCATCGCCATCGGCGTAGGCCAATACCTGCTCGGTAACAGATTCGGTCAATTGCACCTCTGGCGCCACTTTAAGCCTTGCGCGTTCCAGCAGTTCGGCCAACTCAGCCTCAGTCAGGGCGTTGAGCACAAATACCTGCGCACGACTCAGCAAGGCGCTATTCACTTCAAAAGAAGGGTTTTCAGTGGTCGCACCAATAAAGGTGATCAGCCCGCTTTCAACAAACGGCAGGAAAGCATCCTGCTGGCCTTTGTTAAAGCGGTGCACTTCATCGACAAACAAAATGGTGTTGCGGCCGGTTTGCTGCAAAGTCATCTCAGCACGTTCAACGGCTTCACGGATATCTTTAATGCCAGACAATACGGCGGACAAAGGCACAAACTCGGCTTCTGCTGTTTGCGCAATCAGGCGCGCGAGGGTAGTTTTGCCCACGCCCGGCGGCCCCCACAAAATCATGGAAGGCAGTTTGCCGGACTCAAAGGCGCGACGCAGCGGCTTGCCTTCGCCCAGCAAATGGGTTTGGCCGACCACTTCATCCAGCGTTTTCGGCCGCAACTGTTCGGCGAGCGGGACGGAAGAAGGTGTTTGTGGTTCAAACAGGGAGGACATAGCTGGTTTTGATGCGCAAGCGACTACTCGCCGACGACATCCACCCCTTTAGGCACCGAGAATAAAAACTGGTTACTGTTCAAGCCAGGATTGACTTCAACATTGCTAAACACAATATGCGTGCTTTGGCCAAAGGCATCTACCAGGCGCATTTCGGCCAGTTTGCTGTGGTCAAACGAAATAATCACCACCTGAAAGCCGCTGTCTTTTTGCTTGGGCTTGGCTTGCACGCGCTGCATGCCTTCAAAATCCAGCAACCGGGTCAGGCGAAAACTCTCTTCGACATTGGGCCCACCGGCCAGTAAAGCAGCCGGGCTGGTCCCTAACACTTTATCCACTGTGCGCACAGTCACTTGCTGCAAGTCGATATCAAACAGAAATACCTGGCGGCCATCACTGATGATCTGCTGCTCATAGGGTTTTTGATAATCCCAGCGAAACTTGTTCGGGCGCTGCAACAACATAGTGCCATTGACCTCTTGCAGCTTGCGCCCTTTTTGGTCAAACACGGTTTGCTTGAAGTTGGCACGCATGGCCTGCGTGCTTTGATAAAACTGCTTCAAATCGTCCACACCATCGGCCATGGCAGCGGTCATGACACTCCAGCTGCATAATGCCAACAATGTTTTGGTGAATACTTTACTCATGGTCTCCTCCGGCCTTCACTAATACCTCGCGGTTGCCATTGCTTTGCATGGCAGAGACCAGTCCGGCACGTTCCATATCCTCAATTAATCTGGCTGCGCGGTTGTAACCGATGCGCAGTTGACGTTGCACCGATGAAATAGACGCGCGACGTGTTTTTAACACAATCGCCACGGCTTCATCATACAACGGGTCTTTTTCACCGCCAGCATCACTACCGCCAGGCAAGGCGTCCAGATCGCCGCCCTCGGTCTCATTGGTGAGAATGCCCTCAATGTAATTTGGTTCGCCCTGCGCCTTGAGGAAATTCACCACATTATGCACTTCCCCATCGCTGACGAACGCGCCGTGAATCCGCTGCGGGTAACCGCTGCCCGGCGGCAGGTAGAGCATATCGCCCTGCCCGAGCAAAGTTTCGGCGCCCATCTGGTCTAAAATTGTGCGCGAGTCAATTTTGCTGGATACCTGAAAAGCGACGCGTGTCGGCACGTTGGCTTTAATCAGACCGGTAATCACATCCACCGAAGGACGTTGCGTGGCGAGCACCAGGTGGATACCGGACGCGCGCGCTTTTTGTGCCAGGCGTGCAATCAGTTCTTCTACCTTTTTGCCGACCACCATCATCAAGTCAGCCAACTCATCAATCATCACCACGATCAATGGCATTTCTTCCAAGGGCTCCGGCTCGTCCGGCGTCAAGCTGAACGGATGCGGAATCGACACGCCCTGCTTTTTCGCTTCCTGTATCTTCTGGTTATAGCCGGCCAGGTTGCGTACGCCCAAGGTAGACATCAACTTATAGCGGCGCTCCATCTCGGCCACGCACCAGTTCAAGGCGTTAGCGGCCTGACGCATATCGGTGACCACTGGTGCCAGCAAATGCGGGATGCCTTCGTACACAGACAGTTCCAGCATTTTCGGGTCGATCAAAATCATGCGCACGCGGCTGGCTTCTGACTTATACAGCAAGCTTAAAATCAGCGCGTTAATCGCCACCGATTTACCGGAACCAGTGGTACCCGCCACCAACACATGCGGCATTTTGGCCAAATCAGCCACAACCGGCTTGCCGGCAATATCTTTACCCATGGCAATGGCCAACGGAGAATTCAAATCGGCATAGGCCTGGCTACCCATGATTTCAGATAAAGACACAATCTGGCGTTTGGGGTTAGGAATCTCTAGGCCCATATAGCTTTTGCCGGGGATGGTTTCGACCACGCGCACGCTGATCACAGACAAGGCACGCGCTAAGTCTTTGGCCAGATTGGTGATCTGGCTACCTTTGACACCTGGTGCCGGGTCCAACTCATAACGCGTAATCACCGGGCCTGGTTGGGCAGTGACCACTTTGATCTCAATGCCAAAATCCATCAACTTGCGTTCAATTAAACGCGAGGTGAAATCCAGCGTTTCGGCAGATTGCAACTCAACGGATTGGTTAGGCGCATCCAGCAAATGTAGCGGCGGCAACCCTTCTTGCTCAATGGCTGCGAACAACACTGCCTGTTTTTCTTTGACGACACGCTCGCTGGGCTCTATCACCACCTCTGGCACAGTAATCTCTACCGGCTTGCGATCTTCAATGCGTTTACGCTCGGCCTCGACAAATTCTTCGCGCGCCTGCAATACTTGCCTACCGACTTTTCGGTCTTGCCAGTCCTGGTACTTGAGTTGGCTCCATTGATAAAACTGGATCACCCACTCGCCTAGTTGCTCGCTCATGGTAATCAGTGACCAGCCGGTAAACAGGCTAAATGCTGTCGCAAATAACACCAGCAGCAGCATGGTGGAGCCAGCAAAGCCAAACATATTGCGCAATAGATGATCAATGCCACTACCGATCACACCACCTTGTTTGAGCGGAAAATCCGCCGGAAAACTCACTAAATGACCAGACTCCAGCGCTGCTGACGCCAGCAGCATCAAGGCGAAACCGACGCCGTTGAGCCACCAGTCATGTTTTTCAACCGGCTCCAGGTGCAGGCGCTGATACATCAGCCAGACCATGTAAAAAGCCAGCACCACAAACCACCAGGCAGAAAAACCGAACAAAGAGAGAAAAATATCCGACACCCAGGCACCGACGGCTCCGCCCGCATTATGGATGGTGTCATGCTCGCCAATCGCGTGCGTCCAGCCCGGATCTTCATGTGAATAAGTCGCCAGAATCACGGCCAGGAAAATACCCAATGCCGCCAGCGCAATCCACGACACTTCACGCAGTAATTTGGCATCGCGCTGCTGTTTCTCCGTCGAAACTTTTTCGAGGCGGACGTTAGCAACTTTTTTCTTATTAAAAAACAATATGTTGTCTCTTTCTTTGCAAGAGTGAACTTAAATGATTATAACAAAATCAAATTGCAGACAGTCATTCTTGCTTTTAAAATAGATTCGACGACAATAAGGAGACACCCATGGACATTGGTATCAACAACGAAGACCGCCAGCAGATTGCAGACGGTTTATCAAAATTACTGGCAGATACATACACCCTGTATCTCAAAACCCATTACTTTCACTGGAATGTCACCGGGCCGATGTTCAACACCTTGCACCTGATGTTTGAAACCCAATACACCGAGCTCGCACTGGCGGTGGACCTGGTGGCAGAGCGTATCCGCTCACTCGGCGTCTATGCGCCTGGCACCTATGCCCAGTTTTCTAAGCTGACCTCGATTGATGAAACCGTGGATGTGCCTAAAGCCAATGACATGATTCGTGAACTGGTCGCTGGCCACGAAGCCGTCTGCCGCACCGCACGCAGCGTGTTCCCGGCGGCAGAGAAAGCCTCTGACGAAGCCACTTCAGACTTGCTGACCCAACGTTTGCAACTGCACGAGAAAACTGCCTGGATGCTGCGCAGCTTGCTAGAGTAATCCCTGCAGCGTTTTTCTACCGGATGGGCATTTAAAACAGCGTGCCCATCCCCATCTATATAAAAATAACTCACCAAATACTGGAAATCTCATCATGGCAACAAAACATGCCCGTTTAATGATTCTTGGCTCAGGCCCTGCTGGTTACACCGCAGCGGTCTATGCTGCCCGTGCCAACCTCAATCCGGTGCTGATTACCGGCCTGGCGCAAGGGGGGCAATTAATGACCACGACTGAGGTCGACAACTGGCCAGCAGACGCCAACGGTGTCATGGGTCCAGAATTGATGGCGCGTTTTCAACAGCATGCCGAGCGTTTTAATACCGAGATGATTTTTGACCACATCCACACCACGCATCTGAAAGAAAAACCGATTCGTTTAGTGGGTGATAACGGTGAATACACCTGTGACGCCCTGATTATTGCCACAGGTGCTTCTGCCAAATATTTAGGTCTGCCGAGTGAAGAAGCCTTTGCTGGTAAAGGCGTGTCAGCTTGTGCTACGTGTGATGGTTTTTTCTATCGCAACCAAGAAGTTGCTGTGATCGGTGGCGGCAATACCGCCGTGGAAGAAGCACTGTACCTTGCCAACATTGCCAGCAAGGTCACACTGGTTCATCGCCGCGACAAATTCAAGGCCGAAGCGATTCTGGTCGACAAATTGATGGACCGCGTCAAGGAAGGCAAAATTGTCCTCGAAACTTTCCATACACTGGATGAAGTCTTAGGTGACAACACCGGTGTGACCGGTATGCGCCTCAAAGACGTCAACGCTGGCACCACTAAAGATATTGCGCTCAAGGGCGTGTTTATTGCGATTGGTCACCAGCCGAATACGCAGATTTTTGAAGGCCAACTGGAGATGGAAGGCGGTTATATCGTGACGCACACCGGCCGTCAGGGTAATTTTACTGCAACCAATATCCCAGGTGTATTTGCCGCCGGTGATGTGCAAGACCATATCTACCGCCAGGCGGTGACCAGCGCTGGCACCGGTTGTATGGCTGCCTTGGACGCTGAGCGTTATTTGACCAGTCTGGAGTAAATCCAAGGTCGGGCATGAAGAAGCGCACCCCGGTGCGCTTTTTTATTTTAAAATCACACGATGTCGCAAGAGCTACCGGACAAAGACGAAGATGATGTGTCACTGTTTTATGAAGCAGTGAAAGGCGCGCGCCCGGTGAAAACCACGCGCATTTCTCACGCGCCGAAAAAGCCCAAGCCGATTCCACGACAGTTGATTAAGGACGAACAGCAGGCGCTGGTTGACTCACTCAGTGACCATTACATTCCAGCGCACGAACTCGAAAGCGGCGAAGAATTACTGTATTTACGTGAAGGCCAATCGCCTATGGTGTTAAGTAAATTGCGTCGCGGGCATTGGGTGGTGCAAGCGCATATCGATTTGCACGGCCTGATTAGTGACGAAGCCAGATTATATGTCTCAGAATTTATTGCCGATTGCAAAAAACGCGGCTTGCGCTGCGTACGCATTGTGCATGGCAAAGGCTTGGGCTCACGCAATAAAGAGCCAGTGCTCAAACACAAACTGCGCAACTGGCTGATGCAGAAAGATGAAGTGATTGCTTATGCGCAAGCGCGTGCCACCGATGGCGGCAGCGGCGCGGTGATTGTGCTGCTTAAAGCATAAAAAACGCGATGCCTATTTGAGCATCGCTTTTTTTATAAAGCACTATCCATTACCAATCTAGCAATTACTAATCTAGCCATTACCAATATTGACGATGCTGGTGTGGACCACGACCTCGCATCGCGGCCGGGCGATATCCAGGTGCTGGCATCGGTTGAATCTGTACCACATTCGGTCTGACTGACACGGCCACATCTAACACCGGGCCTGGGTCGCGGTCCATCATGGTTGAATATTGGCGACCCTGATATTCGTAATTCACCACATAGCCGGTGGTCACGGTTTGCCATTGGTCTACCATCACACACTGCTCAACCGGGCGCGTCACCACGCGTTCATTGCCATAGGCATTCTGGTTACCGACGCGGTCGCCCACAATCGCACCAACACCCGCACCCACCGCAGCGGCGGCGATACGGCCGTTACCGCGACCAATGGTGCTGCCTAGTAAACCACCGGCCACGCCACCGACAATCGCACCCGTATTGGATCGATTAGATTCATACACGCTTTCACGCACATATTCGGTATGGCACTCCTGGCGTGGCTGATTGATTTGTTGCACCTGCGGTGCGACCGACAGCACTCTGGCCCGGTCAATATATTCTGCATCGGCAAATGCTGCCTGGCTCGCCACCATCATCACCATACTGGATAAGATTAATTTACGCATGCTCGTTTTCCTCTCTTGAAGCACACTGCTTGCTGCAGTTACGTCGTTAACGTGCATTCAATCATGAGAGATGACGCGCCGATGTATCCAATCCGGCAAAATTTTGTATCTGGGCGGATACAAGGCTACTGGCCGCTGTTGGCCAGCTTGAGCAATTCACCACGCTGCTGAATTTCGATGACGCCACGGCCCATGGTCAACCAGCCTTTTTGTTCCAGGCGCTTTAACTGGCGACTGATGACTTCACGCGCCGTGCCTAATTCATCGGCAATTTGCTGATGCGTGCGTTGAATGGTGTTATTGCCCATATCGAGCAACCATTTGGCTAAACGCGCATCCAGCGTTTGAAAAGCAACCTCATCCAGCAACACAATGAGGTCGCTGATCAAGGCACCATAGTTTTGCATCACGTATTGCCTGAACACGGGCGAATCTATCATCAGTTTATGAAAGGTGGCCTCCGGCACAATCACATCCTGGATTTCTTCCTCGACAATGGTCGAGGCCGGATATTGGCTATTGCCTAGCAGGCAAGTGGTAGTAATCACACAGGTTTCGCCAGCGCCAACGCGGTAAAGCACGATTTCACGGCCACTGGCAGACATTTTATAGACGCGTGACTGGCCTTTGAGCCTTAACACGTAGCCGCCACAATGATCGCCTTCGCGATAGCCCATGGTGCCAACAGGCGCTTCGACAATGCGCGCGTGTTGCGTCAGTAGTTTTTTTGCAGCGTCTTCCAATGCTTCAAGCTCTGGAAACACACTGATCCACGATAGTGATTGCATCATCCCGATCATCCCCAATGTTTTTTTATTGTGATTGTGCTGGTCGTCGCAAGACAGGCCAACACTTTTAATTAATGCGACAAACTTTACCATAGATTGATTTCAATTCATGATCCATCAACACATGTGAAAGCATACACATTCTGTGACAACAGGTTTATGATGGAATTTCAACGTATCAATCAAGTATAAAAATAAATGATGATTTCAGGGGTATTATGCAAACGTCGGATATTGCGGTGGATCTTTTTGAGCAGTTAAGAGCCTCGGCCGATCAGGCCAACCAGTTGTTGAAAGCAATGGCTAACACAGATCGCTTGATGCTGTTATGTCAATTATCACAGGGTGAAAAATCAGTCAGCGAGTTAGAAAACAACCTCAATTTAAGGCAACCCAGCCTGTCGCAACAATTAACGGTATTACGCGAGGCACAGCTGGTCTGCACGCGGCGTGAAGGCAAAAATGTTTATTACAGCATCGGCAGCCCGGCCGCGCTAGCAGTGATTCAGGTGCTGCATCGTGAATTTTGCTAAACACAGGGACATTAAAACGCATGGATATTAAAACAATAGATCAACGCTACAGCATTAGCGACCAGTTAACCGAAGCGGATTTGGACACATTGGCCGCCCAAGGCATCACGCTGGTGGTCAATTTCAGGCCCGATGGCGAAGGTGGTGAGTCGCAACCCACTAATGCGGCCCTCGCCACTAAAGCAGCGGCGCTGGGCATGGCTTACGCGCATATCCCGGTGCTGCCTAACCAGATCCAACCTGCGCATGTGCAACAATTGCAGGCATTGCTGAGTGCGCATCCCGGGCCCGCACTCGGATTTTGCCGCACTGGCAACCGCGCCAATCAAGCCTATCAAATGGCCTTACAGGCGCCAGCCGGTGCCAAACCGGCCTGTTGCAGCCAACCTGCCGCACAAGAGGGCTTAATTAATAAAGTTAAAAGCTGGTTTAACGATTAAACAACAACCAAACAAATAAAAACTTAGAAATTAATCAACAGCATGCATAAAAACAACTTCGATGTGGTGATTGTCGGCGGCGGTGCCGCTGGTTGTGCCATTGCGGCCAGTTTAAAAAAACGCGCACCTGCACTTAATATTGCCATCATAGAGCCATCCGACCAGCATTTTTACCAGCCTGCCTGGACCCTGGTCGGTGCCGGTGAATTTGAGGCACAGAAAACAATGCGTGCCATGGCTAATTGCATCCCGGCTGGCATCACCTGGTTGCAAGCCGCAGCGACCTCGTTCGAGCCGCAACAGAAACAGGTCATTACCGATACACTGGGCACGATTCAATATGAGCAACTAGTGGTTGCAGCTGGCCTGACACTCAACTGGGCAGGTATCAAGGGCTTGCCAGAGACACTGGGCAAACACGGCGTGACCTCCAACTACCGCTTCGACCTGGCGCCCTATACCTGGCAACTGGTACAACAATTGCAGTCAGGCAAAGCTTTGTTTACCCAACCACCGATGCCGATCAAATGCGCGGGCGCCCCACAAAAAGCCTTGTACTTATCATGCGCCGAATGGCTGGGAAAAGGTCGTTTGGGCAATATTAAAGTGTCGTTTTACAGCGCGACGCCCACCTTATTTGGTGTCAAAGAGTACGTAGAACCCTTGATGCAATATATCCGTCGCTATCAGGTGGATTTAAATTTGAACAGCACCCTGGTCGAGGTCGATGGCCCAGGGAAAACCGCTTGGTTTAATGTCAAAGATGCCGACGGCAATGTCAACCGCGTTAGCGAAACCTTTGACCTGCTGCATGTGGTGCCACCACAAATGGCGCCGGACTTTATCAAGCAAAGCTCATTAGCCAATGCAGATGGCTGGGTGGAAGTTGACCAGCACAGCTTGCAGCATGTGCGCTACCCGGATGTTTTCGGCGTTGGCGATTGCACCAATACGCCTAATGCCAAAACAGCAGCAGCCGCACGCAAACAAGTGGTGATTGCCGCCGAAAATCTGCTGGCAGCGCGGGCCGGGCAAGCATTGCCCTCACGCTATGATGGCTACGGTTCCTGCCCACTCACGGTAGAAAAAGGCAAAATCATTTTGGCCGAATTTGGCTATGGCGGCAAAATCGTGCCGACCTTCCCGTGGGACTCCACCAAGCCGCGCCGCACTGCCTGGTGGCTTAAGAAATACCTTCTGCCAAGCGTTTACTGGCACCTGATGCTCAAGGGCCGTGAGTGGTTGGCGCGTTGCGGTGCCTGCGGTTAACGCGATTTACCTGCCATAAAAGCCTGTAGCCATTTCAAGGTGAGCGCAACACCAAACCCGTTCACCTCGCTGGCCACGGCACCTAAGCCCTCTTTATGGCTGTAAGACGACAGATCAACATGGCACCAATCCACATCGCCCTCAATAAATTTGCCTAAAAAACGCGCTGCCAGTATATGGTCAGCATCGCTGTCCATGGTGCATTGCTTGATATCGGCAATGTCACTGTCCAGTTCGCTGTCGTAATCCTCGGCATACGGAAAAGCCACCACGCGCTCACCACTGGCTGCGCCTGCCTCCACCATTTGCTGCGCCAACATAGGCTGATTCGCCACAATGCCGCTCATCCTTGAGCCCAACGCGGTTTGCATGCTGCCTGTTAATGTTGCGTAATCAATCATCACATCCGGGTTGTCACGGCTGGCGAGCGTTAAGGTATCCGCCAGCACCATACGACCTTCGGCGTCGGTGTGCACGATTTCAATCGTCATGCCATTGAGCGCCGTAATCACATCATTTTGTTTGTAAGCATTGGGGCCAATGTGGTTTTGCGCCAGTGCCAGCCAGCAATCCACATTGATCGGTAATTGTTGTGCACTGATGGCTTGCAATACGCCCACCGCCACGGCGCTGCCGTTCATATCCTGGTGCATGCCCTGCATATATTTGGCGGACTTTAAATTATGGCCGCCGGTATCAAAACAAATGCCTTTGCCCACCAAGGCCAGTGTTTTTTTGGCTTGCGGATGATGGTAAGACAATTTAACGATGGCAGCATCTTGTGGCTCAGAGCCTTGTGCAACCGCGACAAAGGCACCCGCGCCCAATTGCCTGAGCGCTTCGGTGTCCCACTCGGCATATTGCCAGCCTTTTTCACTGGCCATGGTTTGCAAGCATTGTCGATAAAGCGCCGGCGTCAGCATATTAGGGGGCGTCATGGTCAATGCGCGGCAGACCGTATTGCCCGTCACCAGCGCCGCGACCTCCTCTGCCCAGGCAATATCAGCGACCCCAAACACGCCTATTTCACGCAGCTTTTGGCTCGCAGGCTTTTGTTTCAGTACTGGCAAGGCTTGCGCATTGACCAGCGTGACGTAAGCGGCCAGCCGGGCAAACTGGGCGGCCTGTTTATTGGCATACACTGCCAGTGCGATACGTTCCGGATGCTCGGCCAAGAGTGGTTTGACTGCCGTACGCAGTGCCGTGGCCAAGGCAAATGTAGATGCGGTTGCGTCTAGCTGGCAAAGGCTCACCAGCGTGCCTTCAGCCAATTCCAGCGTGACAGATTTCTCTTTTAAATCGGCCACTGTCAGGCCTGCGCGCTGTAACTTTGCCGCGAGCACATCCGCAAAAGGCAAATCAGCAGAAAATCTTTCTTCAAATACAACCAATATATGCCGGGCATAAGCTGATAATAAGGTTGAATTGACTTCTAAAGTTTGGGACCACTCAATGCGCATATTGTTACACAACACTCTTATATAAAATATTAAATAAACGTAGCAAATACCTGTAGTTAGACAGGATTCGTTCATACAAAACTTGACCAAAAGCGCCAAAAAAGAGACACTTACAGTTAATAACTTAGGTTACTGAGATTCATCACCTGAACTCAGCAACGTGATACCATAAAAGTAGTCTCCAATTTCGGAATCCCTTCTTGGTCATCAACACTTTCTAAGCGCTCGGCATGGCTCAGTGCTAGATGCTCGGTGCTAGATTATACGCATAGCGACTTAAAACTCGGAGAATCCTCACGCATGGCAACGCATTCGCAAGCACACCTCAATGAAACAGACGCGCAAGAAACGCAAGAGTGGCTAGAAGCCCTCAGTGCCGTCATTGAGAACGAAGGGCCAGAACGCGCCCACTTCCTGCTGGAAGCAATGATTGATCAGGCCCGCCGTTCTGGCGGCCATTTGCCTTATAAGGCAACCACCGCTTACGTGAACACCATCCCTACGCACTTGCAGGGCAAACTGCAAGGTGACCCGGAGATGGAACGCCGTGTGCGTGCCCTGATCCGCTGGAACGCGATCATGACCGTCTTGCGTGCCAACGAAAAATCACCAGGCATTGGCGGCCACATCGCTAGCTTCCAGTCAGCGGCCACGTTGTACGACGTAGGTTTTAACCACTTTTTCCGCGCGGCCAATGAAAGCTTTGGCGGCGACTGTATTTACTTCCAGGGTCACTCCTCGCCAGGCGTGTACGCCCGTGCTTTCCTCGAAGGCCGTATCTCTGAAGAGCAAATGGACAACTTCCGCCAGGAAACCGGCGGCAATGGCTTATCTAGCTATCCTCACCCATGGTTGATGCCGGATTTCTGGCAGTTCCCAACCGTGTCTATGGGTTTGGGCCCATTGGCTGGTATCTACCAGGCACGCTTCCTCAAGTACTTGCATAACCGTGGCATTGCCGATACGGCTGACCGCAAGGTATGGGTATTCTGCGGTGACGGCGAGATGGACGAGCCAGAATCACAAGGCGCGATCTCACTGGCGGCGCGTGAAGGCCTGGACAACCTGATTTTCGTTATCAACTGTAACTTGCAGCGCCTGGATGGCCCGGTACGTGGCAACGGCAAAATCATCCAAGAGCTCGAATCAAACTTCCGCGGTGCAGGCTGGAACGCGATCAAGGTGATCTGGGGTTCTTACTGGGATCCACTGCTCGCCATGGACAAAGACGGCATTCTGCGCAAGCGCATGGAAGAGTGCGTGGACGGCGAATACCAGAACTTCAAGCAAAAAGGGGGCGCGTACACACGCGAGCACTTCTTTGGCAAATATCCTGAGCTGCGTGAAATGGTGGCGGCGATGTCTGATGCAGACATCTGGCGCCTGAACCGTGGCGGCCACGATCCGCACAAAGTGTTTGCGGCTTATAACGCAGCCGTTAACCACAAAGGCCAGCCAACCGTCATTTTGGCTAAAACCGTCAAAGGTTACGGCATGGGCGAAGCGGGTGAAGGCCAGAACACCACCCACCAGCAAAAGAGTATGGATATCGCGTCACTCAAGGCTTTCCGTGACCGCTTTGACCTGCCATTGACTGACGAGCAAGTAGAAAACCTGTCTTACTACCGTCCGGCGGAAGACAGCCCGGAAATCAAGTACATGATGGAGCGTCGTGCCGCGTTGGGTGGTTTTGTGCCTAGCCGCCGCCGTAAAGGCAACGAGCTGACCGTACCTGAGTTGTCAGCATTTGAAAACATGCTGGGTGCGACGGGTGAGCGTGAAATCTCTACCACCATGGCATTTGTGCGTATCTTGTCTACCTTGGTGCGTGACAAGCAAGTCGGTAAATACGTGGTGCCTATCGTGCCAGACGAAGCGCGTACCTTCGGCATGGAAGGCATGTTCCGCCAATTGGGCATTTACTCTTCTGTTGGCCAGTTGTATGAGCCACAAGACTCTGACCAGGTGATGTTCTACAAAGAATCACAAAGCGGCCAGATTCTGGAAGAAGGCATTAACGAAGCCGGTTCATTCGCCAGCTGGCTGGCGGCGGCGACGTCATACAGCGTGACTGGCACGCAAATGATTCCGTTCTACATTTACTATTCCATGTTCGGCTTCCAGCGGATTGGTGACTTTGCCTGGGCTGCCGGCGACAGCCGTGCACGTGGCTTCTTGCTGGGCGCGACCGCAGGCCGAACCACCTTGAACGGTGAAGGTTTGCAGCACGAAGATGGTCATAGCCACCTGATGTCGGCGACGATTCCAAACTGCGTGTCTTACGACCCGACCTTTGCTTACGAGCTGGCCGTGATCATCCAGGAAGGCATGCGCCGCATGGTACAAAACCAGGAAGATGTGTATTACTACATCACCCTGATGAACGAAAACTACACGCACCCTGCGATGCCGGAAGGCAGTGCTGAAGGCATCCTCAAAGGCATGTACAGCTTCAGCAAGTCCAAAGCCAAAGGCCCTAAAGTACAACTGATGGGTTCCGGCGTGATTCTGCGCGAAGTGATTGCCGCCGCTGAGTTGCTGGAAAAAGACTGGGGCGTCTCTGCTGATGTATGGAGCGTAACCAGCTTTACCGAACTGCGCCGCGATGGCATTGATGCCGAGCGTCACAACCTGCTGAACCCAGAAGCCAAGCCGAGACTGAGCTATGTCGCTCAAGCGCTGGCCAAAGCCGAAGGTCCGGTCATTGCCTCCACCGACTACATGCGTTCGTTTGCTGACCAGATTCACAACTATGTGCCTAATCGCTTTGTCGCCCTGGGCACCGATGGTTATGGTCGTTCAGACTCACGCGAAGCCTTGCGTAGCTTCTTCGAAGTCGACCGCTACTACGTGGTTCTGGCTGCCTTAAAAGCACTGGCTGACGACGGCAAATTACCAGCGGCCAAAGCGACGGAAGCGATTAAAAAATATAATATCGACATTACTCGTGCCAACCCGGCCACGATCTAAGGTCGCGACATAAGGAACATACAAAATATGTCTATCAAAGAAGTACTGGTGCCGGATATCGGCAACTTTGACAGCGTCGACGTCATTGAAGTCTTGGTCAGTGTTGGTGACACCGTCGCCAAAGAAGACTCACTGATCACCGTGGAGTCTGACAAAGCCTCTATGGACATCCCCTCCTCACTGGCCGGGGTGGTCAAAGAAATCCACATTAAAGTGGGCGATAAAACCAAGCAAGGCGCGCTGGTATTGACACTGGATACCGCCGGTGAAGCTGCGCCAGCAGAAAAAGTAGCCCCGCAGCCAACCGCCACGCCTGTGGTCGCAACTGTCAAAGTGGACGAAAAAACAGTGGCGATTCCTGAGCCGACACGCCCGGTCGCAGAGGTGCCACAAGTAATACAACCGCAAGCCACGCCTAACCCTGTGGCTGCTAGCAGTGTAGCCAGCAGCGGCAAACTGGCGCACGCCAGCCCGTCTGTACGCAAGTTTGCGCGTGAATTGGGCGTGAATTTGTCACTGGTGAAAGCCAGCGGACCGAAAAACCGTATCGTACAAAGCGACGTGCAAGCCTATGTGAAGGGCGAGCTGTCCAAGCCACGTTCTGAAAACATGGGCGTGGGTGGTGGCTTAAGCACCTTGCCGATGCCAGTGATTGATTTCAGCCAGTTTGGCAGTATCGAAACCAAACCGCTGTCACGCATCAAAAAGCTGTCTGGCGCCAACCTGCATCGCAACTGGGTCACCGCACCACATGTGACGCAGTTTGATGAGGCCGATATTACCGACCTCGAAGACTTCCGTAAGTCCATGTTGGCCGAAGCCGAGAAGCGTGGCGTGAAATTGACCTTGCTGGCTTTCCTGATGAAAGCAGTAGTCAACGCCCTGCGCACCTACCCTAACTTTAATGCCTCACTGTCACCAGAAGGCGATAGCCTGATCCTCAAGCAGTATTACAACATCGGCTTCGCCTGCGATACGCCAGATGGCTTGGTGGTGCCTGTGGTGCGTGATGTGAACCAGAAAGACGTGATGGACATTGCACGCGATCTGGCTGACCTGTCTGCCAAAGCCCGCGAGCGCAAGTTGAAGGTAGAAGAAATGCAAGGCGGCTGCTTCACCATTTCCAGCCTGGGTGGCATCGGCGGCACCATGTTCACGCCTATCATCAACTGTCCTGAAGTGGCGATTTTAGGTGTCTCGCGCGCGGCCATGCAGCCAGTCTATAACAAAGACACCGGCGGCTTTGACCCACGCCTGATCATGCCGTTGTCACTGTCATACGATCACCGCGTGATCGACGGTGCGGATGGCGCACGCTTCACCAGCCACCTGCGCGTAATGCTGAGTGATGTGAGAAGATTATTGCTCTAATCTGGGCGATGCAACACAAAGGGCGCTTCAAGCGCCCTTTGTGTTTTTAGATCATCTGGCAGTTTTAGGTCATGAGTGCCTGCTGCATAAAATCCCCCGTGGCGATTCTTGCCTTACCCACTAACGGCCATTGATACAAGTAAATCCACACCGGCCCTAATACACGCCCATCCATGGCAAGAATGTGTGTTTTAACGCGGTGATATTCGGCAGGTTGCGTATGCTGAATACTGCACTCCTCATAATCATCCAGCACGGCCAGTACGGCTTGCGCATCATTGAGACGGTAGACTTCACCATACACACGATCACCTGGCTGAGCAGAGGCAATCACGCCAGGATAATCGCTGATCTGATACATCTGCCCTTGAAACCAGCCACCGGTGACAAACTCGGCATGCGCAGCAAGATAAGCAGCCATCGCGTTTGCATTACCGTGACGCAAGGTGCCATAAACAAATAACAAATCAGGCATAGCCATCAAAACAATGTGAGTTGCGGACCATTAGAAGACTGCCGCCAGGCATCCGGCACCTTGAATAAATCGGTGCGAAAACCCAGCCGCTCGCCTGACATACCCAATTTTTGGCAACTGAGTTTAAAGCGATGCGCCAATAAGTCTGCAAACACGCCTTCCCCACGCATACGCTGACCAAAGCCGCTTTGGTAAGTCTTCCCACCGCGGCTTTGTTTCACAATACTCATCACGTGGCTGGCTTTCAGCGGAAAGTATTGCTGCAACCATTGTTCAAACAAGTCGCCCAACTCATGCGGCAAGCGCAAGAACACATAGCCAGCTTTACTGGCACCCGCTTGATGCGCGCGCGTCAGAATCTGCTCCATATCGCCATCAGTCAACGCAGGGATCACCGGTGCGACCATCACACCGGTCGGAATGCCCGCTTCGCTCAGACGACGTAGCGTTTCAAAGCGTCGCTCAGGGGCCGCCGCACGTGGCTCAAGCCTACGTGCAATCTGTCTGTCCAGCGTTGTAATACTCAGGTAAATACTCGCCAGCCCTTTGGCTGCCATCGGCGCAATCAAGTCTATATCGCGCTCTACCAGCGATGACTTGGTGACCAGGCTGAATGGATGATTGGCTTCGGCCAATACTTGAATAATTTGCCGTGTGAGTTGATATTCACGCTCGATCGGTTGATAGCTATCCGTATTCATGCCCAACGCAATCGGCGCACATTGATACTTGGCATGTGCCAGCTCTTTTTTGAGCAGCTCAGCCGCATCAGGCTTCATTAATAAGCGTGACTCAAAATCCAGTCCGGGCGACAGGCCTAAATAGGCATGCGTAGGACGTGCGTAGCAGTAAATACAACCATGTTCACAACCTCGGTAATGGTTGAGAGTGCGGTCAAATGGCAGGTCGGGCGACTCGATGTAATTGATGATGGTTTTCGCCGCATCCTGCATCACTTCGGTGCGTAATGCAGGGGCCTCTTCATCCAGGCTGCCCCAACCGTCGTCTATGGCTTGCCGCGTGTGTGGATCAAAGCGGCTGACCTGATTACTGTGCGCCGCCCGCCCCTTATAAAGCAGCGGCCTTTCAATGACTGAAGGGGATGACTCCCCTTGTACATCTACTTGCGTTCTGAGATCCATTGACATGCCAACGCACTCCAGTATGGCAGCGATTGCAGGGCCAGCATGGATACCCATAATTGCGCATCCAGATTGCTAAAGCCACGTGCATACAGCATGGCGGCGGCGGACAGAATCAGCGACACCAGAATCAGCAATTCTTCCTTAATCGGGTCTATCAATTGCCAGTTGCTCAGTTTGGCTTTGGTTTTGTTGGTCACCACAAATACACCTGCCTTATGCGTCAGGCCATTGATAATACCTCTGGCAATGGCGTGCGATAAACCTAGGCTGGCCAAAGACGCGCCAAAAATATCCGTCCAACTGCAATGCATGGTTTTGCGGTACAACACCGGCCCCAGAATCGCCTTGATGGCCAGGAAGCATAAGATAGGCACAATCATCACCACCACTGGCAAGCTGAAATACTTGGGGAACGCCAACATGGCGATGGTCCAGCCAATAGAACCAATAGTGAATACCAGTTGCAGGGCTTCCCCAAACCAGCCGAACCAGCCAGTCAAGAAGTGATAGCGCTGGCTAAAGTTGAGCGACGATTTGCCCAGTAATTTAGGCATATGGTGCTTGAGAATCTGCATGGCGCCAAATGCCCAGCGGTTACGCTGCGACTTGAGCGCCTTGAAGTTGGCGGGCGTCAGGCCACGACCAAAGGTTTCATCAATGTAACGTAGCTCCATATTGTTCTCGAGCAAGCGCAAGCCTAACTCCGTGTCTTCGCAGATACACCATTCTGACCAGCCACCCAGTGTTTGCAATGACACACGACGAATCAAGGTCATGGTGCCGTGCTGAATCAAGGCATTACGTTCATGTCTATGGTGCATGCCAATGCGGAAAAAGCCTTCAAACTCCCAGTTACACATGCGGTGGAAGAAATGATTCTCCCATTCGCGGTGCGCTTGCGGCGCTTGCACCACCGCCACTTGAGACTCCTGAAAGTGCGGTACCAGATCAGACAGCCAGTCCGGGGTCACCACGTAATCGGCATCCACCACACCCACCACTTGCGCATCCGGATGTGTTTTTTCCAGCGCAAAGTTCAATGCACCGGCTTTAAAGCCCGGCCAGGAAGGCAAATGGTAGAAATGAAAGTGATCCGGCATGGTCGCCATATAGGTTTCCAGCGGTTTCCACTTGGCTTCATCCTTGGTGTTGTTATCGACCACAATCACTTCATAACGCGAGTAATTGAGTTTGCGCAGGCTATCAATGGTGGCGATCACCATTTCCGGCGGCTCGTTATAGCACGCCAGGTGGATAGACACGAACAGCTCCTGGTCGGCTGGCAATGGCTGCGCACGTTTGAACAAACGGCGCCAGGCAGGTTTAAACATCACCTCACTAAACTCGGCGGCATAAATCATTAACACCATAGACGTCAGCGCAATGCCTAAAATCAGGCCAATCAGCACCACAAAGTCACGCAGCGTGTAGTAATAATCCCCTGGCAGATTCCAGGCGATGGTCAGCGTGGTGATACAGGCCTGGAACAACACCGCCATCGACAGCACCCCGCCGATGCCCCAATGCTTGAAACGCCAGGCAATTAACATCAGTGGAATAAAGGCCAACAAACTAGACCAGGTCGCTTTGGCAATCCAGCGCGTATTCGGCGGCACCGCGCCTTGCAGCGAATACTTCTGGTGACGGTCAGCGTTATACATGCCCCAATAAGCACCAGCCCACCCTTCCAGCGCCACTTTCCAGGGCTGGTCAAAGGCTTCCATCAGGTAAAAATCGAGGTCTTCAATCGAGTTACGGGCTAAAAACTCGCGAATAAAGCGCGCCTGATTGACTTCACTGGCCACAGAGGCACCAATGGCCGGGCCACGGCTAGGCCAGCCCACCTCGGTAATGACGATTTTTTTGCGCGGATAGGCCTGCATCAGCTGGTTGTAGCGCTCGATGGTGTATTGCACGGCTTTTTCAACCGGCACACCTTCGTGGTATGGCAGCAAATGTACGGCAATATAGTCTACATGTTTGACCAGTTCAGGATGTTTAAGCCACACATGCCATGGCTCAGCTGTGGATACCGGCACATTGCTATGTTCACGCACAAAATCCAGGTAACCAATCAGCGACTGCACTGGCAAATCATTGCGCAGCAAGGCCTCGTTACCAACAATCACGCGGTCGATATTGCTATAGTTTTCCAGCTTTTCCAGCAGCGCAGAGACTTCACGCGTATTTTTCTGGTTGTCGGTATCAATCCAGGCACCGGCAATCACGTTCATATTGCGTCTGGCAGCCAGCGGCACGACTTCATTCAAATCCAGCGATGAATACATGCGGATATGGCGCGTATGCTTGTGCATCAGGTCCAGGTCTTGCGCCAGCTCGGCGGTGCTTGGGTGTTGCCCCTCCAGCGGACTTTGGTTGCCACGGTAGCCAGAATAGGCAAACCCGTTCACTGCCGGCTTCACGCTAATCAGCGGCAAGGCACGGTTAGCCAAGGCCCACAATCCAAAATGCAGCGCCGAAAACAGAATGGCAAACGCCAAACCAGGCACCAGTTTTCTAAACCAGGAAACGATCACTTCTCACTCTTTCCATCATTTAATGATGTCATTATTTAAATTTTTATTGGCTTAACTGCAGGCTTTTGGCTGGCAACACCAAAAGTGCCAAGCCGCTGGCTGCACACCACCACCAGGCCATCACATTGCCCGGCTCCGTCATGGCCACCGCAATCGCCATATTGGTGCCAATCAACACCAACACCGCCGTCAACCAAAGCCCTATCGCAGGCATGGTTGCCTGGCGCGACGCACCTGCTGGCGCGGTGATGATCGCAATCGTGATCATGACTAAAGGCAGGCACACCAGTATCAGCGGAAAATCCAGGTAACGACCTTGAATAGCCAAGCCTGCACTGGTGAGCAAAAAGGCCAACGCCATTAAGCGCAGTAGTGATTGCTCAAGACCAGGCTTAGCTACTAAGCTCAGCCATTGCCTGAGTTGCAGCAACACCAAGGCCCAACCCAGCAATACCAGGCCACCTAACATGGCATACTCAGCACTGTTGCGTGCGGCCAGTTGCACATAGCCCAGCTGCAAATAGGCATGCAAGCCGACCACTGCGCCAGTTAACGCCAGCAACAGCATTTGGTTTACAGGCACGCGTTGGTATTTTCCCCAGCCTAATGCCGCCACGGCAAGTGCCAACGCCAGCAGATAGGGTTTAAAACCATCATGGCGCTCTGCCACCGGTCCTTGTAAATTAAATTTAGGCTGCAAATCGGTATCCAGCACACCCCAGTAACCGCCAACTGTGCCCTCCAGCTCGCGCTTCCATGGCTGGTCTACTGCTTCAATCACGTTATATTGCCAATGATTCACCTGCGCCGCTTGTAAAAATTCGCGCATGTAACGCGCCTGGTTGATGGCGCTTGGTTGAGACCAGAACCGCTGACGCCCTTGTGACGGCCAGCCGGTTTCGCCAATCAGAATCGGCTTTTTAAACACGGTGCCCAAATGCCCCATCACAGACGCGGTGTGCGCAACTGCCTGGGTTATTGCAACTGGCTTGTCTTCCCAGTAAGGCAAAATATGCACGGTCACAAAGTCGACATCCTGCTCCAGCGTCGGATGCTTGAGCCAGAACTCCCACACATCAGCGTAGGTCACTGGCGCTTTGGTATTGGCTTTTGCCCATTGCAGGTATTCATGCATTTTTGGCTCAGATTGCTCACCGCGCAACAACACCTCGTTGCCGACAACCAGGCAGCGCACAGTATCTGGGTATTGATTTGCCTGCTGCACGGCCAATTGCAATTCAGATTGGTTCAGTGCATCGACCCAGCCTATCCACACGCCAAGAATCACCTTCATGCCCAGCTTTTGCGCTGCCTTGGGCACATAATCCAGACCTTGGCCCACAGAATAAGTACGCACACAACGGGTGACTTTAGACAGCGCCTGCAAGTCTTGCTCAATCTGCAACGGATCGACAAAACTGTCTTTAATCGTAGGGTTCATACCGGGCTTGTAATACGGTGCATACGACACGCATTGCAAGGGCAGCGCCTCCGCGGCCACTTCTACCAGCGCCTGCGGTTGTTGCAAGCGCCACAGGTAAAAGATAGACCCGATCAGGAACAGGGTTAGCCAGACGATGGGTGAAATTCGAGATAACAAACGCTGCAACATGATCCCCTGAAACGGAATGACTTAAAAAACAGCTTGCATTCTCTCACAAATAGCACCGAGATGCGTCCTACCAGCCCTGTTAAAACCGCAGAAATAGTCCAAAAGAGACTTGGTAAATTGGGCGATTGGACTTATGATGAAAAGTATTCAAAAGTCTCGCAAAAAATACAGACTTTTAAACAACTTCACGCCAAAATAAATCATCTCAGAAGTCATATGAACGTTAAATCCTGCTTGACCACACTCGTGTTACTTTCCTCTTTTTCACTGCCAGGGTTGGCTGCGCCAGTTGCTAGCCTAGACTACAGCGGAGAATATCTTTGCAAAGGCAACAACATCACCGTTGGTGATTATGAAGTCACCATTTATTTAAAAAAGAATCGCCGCAACAGTACCTCCCAAGTGTCCGTCTATGATCTGGCGACACACACCGAAAACAAGCAAAGCTATACCGGCCAAGCGATTACTCGCGGTAAACAGCTAGCAATGACCTTTAAACTCTCTGATGCCAAATATGCCGAATTTTCTACGGGCATGGGCCAATTCAGCAAGGTGGGTAAAACTGGCTGGACATTTAAAAATGACTACTACGAACCAGACGATACTGGCGGCAACTACGGCCACGAAGTCTGTACCATGAAACCAGCGACGACATCCCCTGTGAGCGCGCCTGCCAGCAAACGTTAGTGCGAGGTTCGACAAGCCAAAAGTGAACTTGTTCTTTTGGTGATAAAATAGCAAAACTAATTGGAATATAAGGTTTTCATGAGTCAAATAGTTGAAATTATGGTGCCGGATATCGGCAATTTTGACAGTGTCGATGTGATCGAAGTGCTGGTGGCAGTGGGCGATACCATTGCTAAAGAAGACTCCCTGATCACGGTGGAGTCCGACAAAGCCTCCATGGACATTCCTTCTTCACACGCTGGTGTGGTTAAAGAACTCAAAGTGGCCGTAGGTGACAAAGTCGCCAAGGGCAGCCTGATTTTAGTGATAGAAAGCGCCCAGGCCGCGACCGCTGAAGCCAAACCTGCGGCTGCCGTTGAAGCTGCTCCTGCAGCCCAAACAACTGCACCGGCACCTGCAGCACCCGCACCAGCGGCTGCGACAGGCAATAATGACCTGACTTGCCAGGTGATGGTCCTCGGCTCAGGCCCTGGCGGTTACACTGCCGCCTTCCGTGCCGCCGATCTTGGCCTGAAAGTCGTGCTGGTGGAACGTTATTCAACACTGGGCGGGGTGTGCCTCAACGTCGGTTGTATTCCTTCCAAGGCACTATTGCATACGGCCAAAGTCATTACCGAAGCCGAAGAAACTGAACATCACGGCCTGAGTTTCGGCAAACCAAACATTGACCTCGACAAACTGCGCAACTGGAAAGCCAACGACGTCGTCGGCAAGTTGACCGGCGGCCTGGCGCAAATGGCCAAGGCACGTAACGTGACTGTCGTCAGCGGTGTCGGTAAATTTACCAGCCCGAATCAGATCGCCGTGACTGCAGCCGACGGTAAAGTCACCCTGGTTGGTTTTGAAAACGCCATTATTGCAGCCGGTTCACAAGCGACAAAATTCCCAGGCGCACCAGAAGATGAGCGTATTATGGACTCCACCGGCGCGTTGGCGCTGGCCGACATCCCCAAACGCATGCTGGTCATTGGTGGCGGCATCATTGGTCTGGAAATGGGCACCGTGTATGACGCACTGGGCACCAAAGTCAGTGTGGTTGAGTTTATGGATGGACTGATTACCGGCTGCGACCGTGACTTGGTCCGTCCTTTGCAAAAACGCATGGAAAAACGCTTTGAAAGCATCATGCTGTCGACCAAAGTCTCAAAAATTGAAGCCAAAGCCGATGGTATTTATGTGGACTTTGAAGGCGCGAATGCACCGAAAGAAACACAGAAATACGACCGTGTGCTGGTCTCAATTGGCCGTCGCCCCAATGGTAAAAACATCGGCGCAGAAAACGCAGGCGTCATCGTCGATGACCGCGGCTTTATTGCGGTCGACAAACAAATGCGTACCAATGTACCTAACATTTTTGCCATTGGTGACATTGTTGGCCAACCCATGCTGGCGCATAAAGCGACGCATGAAGCCAAAGTGGCGGCCGAAGTCATCGCCGGCCATAAAGTTGAATTCGTCGCCAGTGTGATTCCTTCTGTTGCGTACACTGACCCAGAAATTGCCTGGGTAGGCCTGACAGAAACAGACGCCAAGGCCAAAGGCATCGAAATTGAAAAAGCCAGCTTCCCGTGGGCAGCCAGTGGCCGCGCGTTATCGATTGCCCGTACCGAAGGTGCGACCAAACTGATTTTTGATAAAGATACCCATCGCGTCATCGGCGCGGGCATTGTCGGTATCAATGCCGGTGAGTTGCTGGCAGAGGCTGTATTGGCAATTGAAATGGGCGCAGATGCACACGACCTGGGCCTCACCATACACGCTCACCCGACATTATCAGAAACTGTCTGCTTTGCAGCTGAGCTTAAAGAAGGCACCATTACTGATATGTTACCGCCTAAAAAACGTTAACATTCAAGGTGTTGCACAATAAAAAGCCCGCAATTGCGGGCTTTTTATTTAAGGGCTCTCAGCTACTGACAAGGAATTTCTTTTAATACCGAGTCAGGAAAATGTGAACGTGACTTTTGCAGACTGGCAAACTGCTGTGGGGTCACCTGCTGTAGTTTAATGACCGCCTGGCCACCGTTACGCGTCGCTTTAATCAGCAATTTCACGCCTTTATTTTTGAGGTCGGCCATCAGTTTATCGGCAAGTTTTTCATCGCGGAACACGCCAAATGAAATCGCGTTACGCCATTTAGGGTCATCCTGCACAATAAAGAAATCTTCAACGCCCAGCTTGCGCAATTCATCTGCCTTGGTCTGTGCGGCTTCTGCGCTGGCCAAGGGTGGCTTGTAAATCCAGTAGCGCACACTCTCCTGGCCGGTGCTGGTCATATTGGTTTGCGTTTTAATATTCGTCTGTTGCGCCACACTCGCGGCTTCAGTCACCCGCGCCATATTAAAGCCGCTCCACTCGTAACACGCCGTTTGCACGGCTGCATGCGTTTCTGCTGGCTTGGCCACCGGCGCTTTCTCTGCCACTGTTTTTTCGGCAGGCTTGCTTTCAAGCGGTTTTGCGTCCCCCGCTTTCACTTCTGACACTTTAATGTCTGCTTTAGACAAATTAGGGGTGATGACAGGTGAGCTGCTTACCGCCACCTCTGGCGCTGAAACAGGCTCAGGCGCAGGCGCAACGGCTACCGTGCGCTTAGGGTAAGTCGCCAGCGCTTGCGCACTCAGTAATTTGATTTGTTCAGGATGTAGCTCAGGCTTGAGGTTGCTGATGGCTGACAACGATGCGTCATGCTTAAAATAAGCAAACACCGCCACGTTGGCTAACAGCAATATCCAGAATAGTCTTTTCATTGTTGTGTACTTTTCATTTGTCTGTATGTTCAGCCAAGCAGGCCAACCCCTTTAACACCAGATTATCCACAATAATCGCTTGTGCTGACAATCTATCCGGCAAATATCTGTGCAATAAAGCCGCATCGCCGCCATTCAATATTAACAAAGGCGGCGACTCGGCTCTGTGCAACAGGCGCTCAAATTGTGCCGCAACAGAAGCCGCCAGGGCCTGCACACACCCCTGCCATATGGCTTGCTGGCTGTCTTGCGCAAAGTCTTGCACTTCAGTATTTTCAGGCGGATACGCATAATCCAGTTGTGCAGCGCCCTGTTGCAAACTTTGCCACATCAAGCGTAATCCAGGCTGAATGCTGCCGCCAGCAAAAACCGCCCCGGTGCCTGATGCCAGCAAGGCATCCATGGTCATCGCCGTGCCTGCGGTCACTACCAGCGCTGACTGGCCAAACAGCTGCCACACGGCGAGTACACTGCACCAACGGTCACTACCCAGCTGTGCTGGCTGGTGATAGCTATTTTTCACACCTAGCGCAGAAGCGCTGGACTGAATCAAGTACAGGGGCTGTGCCAACGCAGGCAATAGCTGCAACCAATGCGCACCGGCCACATTGCTTAGCCAAACTTGTTTAGCCTGCGCGATCGCCTGCAACAAACGTTGCGCATCCGCATCGCCTTGCAGCCATTGCTGATGCGTTAAAGCATGCACTTGCCATGCAGCATCCTGCTGCAACTGATCTGGGCACCAGGCCCATTTGGTACGTGTATTGCCCGCATCAATTAACAGCTTCATGCCGCACTCCGCACACTGATTTCACCAGCATTAAACCGTTGCTGACCAGTAGCGGTTTCGACTAACAAACTGCCCTCTTCGGCCACGCCCAGCACTTGACCAGGAATGGTCTGGCCATTGGCCAACAACAAATTGACTGGCTGCTGATGAAACGCATGCGCCGCCGTCCACTCATCTTGAAAATAAGCAAACCCTTGTTCGGCAAACTGGTTTAAGTGAATGGCAAGCTGGCTCAGGCATCGCCCAAGCAATACGTTCGGGTCCAAGGCCTGCGCGGACAAGGCATTGAGGCCTAATACCGGCTGGTCGATGCTGGCACGCATCTCTGGCGCTACCTCCAGATTGAGACCAATGCCAATCACAGCTGCGCTTGGCCCTTCCATATCGCCTTGCAACTCAATCAAAATACCGCCGAGTTTGTGCCACTGCCCTTGATGCTGTACCAGTAAATCGTTAGGCCACTTTAATTGCACCTCGGTCAAGCCCAGGCTATGCAAGGCCCGCACCAACGCCAACCCCACGACCAAACTCAGGCCAGACAAGCCGGCCGCACCACACTGAAAGCGCCACAAAACTGAAAAGGTCACACTGCCGCCCAATTGTGAGACCCACTGGCGGCCACGTCGACCACGCCCGGCGGTTTGAATATGTGCAGCAACGCAAGTGCCATGCGCCACACCGCGCGCACTCTCTTGCATCAAATAACGGTTGGTAGAATCGACCTGCGCCAATACCTGCACATGAAACCACGGCGCATATTCGCCACAGGCCTGCACCATGGCATCGGCATCCAGCAAAGTCACCGCTTTGGGGAGCCGATAGCCACGTCCACGCACTGAAAATACGGTAATGCCTAAGGTCGACACCGATTGAATCGCGTTATATACCGTGGCCCGCGTCACGCCAAAGCGCTGCGCCAGCGCTTCACCGGAGTGAAACTTGCCATCGGCCAATACCGCCAATATCGGAAATGCCAGTTTGTTCATCGAATTACTTTTTAACCGTGTCGCAGACCAGAATCATAGCCCGCAGTGTAGCATATCCACCTTGCGCTACCGGTCGATCAAGGCTTCAAATACCGTGCATTAAGGGTTTTGGGGCACAGCACGAAGCGTGTAAAATACATATACTTTAGAAACCTCAAGAACCGCCATGTCGACAGAAAAAGAAACGATTCCAGCCGCCTCCAACTTTATCCGTGCCGTGATTGATAAAGACCTCGCAGAAAACAAATACGCGAGCAAAAAATGGGCGGGCTCGCCCGGCGATGCCAAGCATCAAGCCGGTGGCCAGGTAGATTTTGCCAAAATCCGCACGCGCTTTCCGCCCGAGCCTAATGGTTACCTACACATTGGCCATGCCAAATCGATCTTTTTAAACTTTGGCCTGGCGCGTGACTATAACGGCGTCTGCCATTTGCGCTTTGACGATACCAACCCGGAAAAAGAAAGCCAGGAATACGTAGACAGCATCTCAGACATGGTGCAGTGGCTAGGCTTTGGCTGGGACAACACCACACCATCAGGCAACAAAGAAACGAATTTGTACTTTGCCTCAGACTATTTTGATGTGATGTACCAGGCAGCAGAAGCATTGATTACCCATGGTCATGCCTATGTCGATGAGCAAACCGCCGAAGAAGTGCGTATCAACCGTGGCACCCTCACTGAGCCAGGCAAGGATTCGCCTTTCCGCAACCGTAGCGTGGAAGACAACCTGCGCATTTTCCGTGAAATGCGGGATGGTAAGCACCCGGATGGCAGCATGTTATTGCGTGCAAAAATCGACATGGCGTCGCCTAATATCAATCTGCGCGACCCGGCCATTTACCGTATCCGCCGCGCGCATCACCACAATACTGGCGACCAATGGTGTATTTACCCCATGTACACGTTTGCCCACCCAATTGAAGATGCGCTGGAGCAAATCACCCACTCCATCTGTACACTCGAATTTGAAGACCAGCGCCCGTTCTACGACTGGCTGATGGCGCGCCTGGTAGAAGCTGGTTTACTGGCCAACCCAGTGCCTTACCAATACGAGTTTGCACGCCTGAATCTGACTTACGTTGTGCTTTCCAAACGCAAACTGATCCAACTGGTGGAAGAAAAGCATGTGTCAGGTTGGGATGACCCACGCTTGCCTACCCTGGCAGGTGCGCGCCGTCGCGGCTATACGCCAGAAGGCTTCAAGCTGTTTACCGATCGTATCGGCGTGTCCAAGGCAGACTCCTGGATTGACTACAGCATCCTCGAAGACTGCATGCGCGAAGTGCTCAACGAATCCGCGCCACGCAAAATCGGCGTGCTGGATCCGATCAAACTCATCATTGATAACTATCCAGAAGGCCAAGACGAGGATTGCTACGCACCTAACCATCCGCAAAAACCAGACCTAGGCAAACGCGTGGTCAAACTTTCCAAAGAGCTGTGGATAGAGCGCGAAGACTTTATGGAAGAGCCAAGCAAAGGCTACTTCCGTTTGTTCCCCGGCAACATGGTGCGCCTGCGCTATGGCTACGTGGTCAAATGCATCAGTTGCGAAAAAGACGCCGCGGCCAATGTCACCACCGTGCATTGTGAATACCTGCCAGACACCAAATCAGGCACGCCGGGCTCAGATAGCGTCAAAGTCAAAGGCAACATCCACTGGGTCAGCGCTGCACATGCCTACACCGCAGAAATCCGCCTCTATGACCGCCTGTTTAAAGACGCGCACCCAGGTAGCGGCGACCGTGACTTCCTGGAAGACATTAACCCGAATTCAGTCACCACCATCACCGCCCAACTCGAACAAAGTGCACAAGAGGCACAAGCAGGCGATATCTACCAGTTTGAGCGCCACGGCTACTTTGTGGCAGACCGCAAAGACAGCGTGGCTGGTAAGCCCGTGTTTAACAGAACGGTGACGTTAAAAGATAATTGGCAGAAGTAATGGATAAGAGCCATGCCAATCATTCATCTTTCCCTCATAATCGGGAGTGGAGTTTGATTGAGAAAGCGTGGCTAAATGTTGCTCAGGAGCGTCTGGACGACATCCTTTGCAATAAAGTTAAAACCATCCCGGCCGAAGTCGTTTTTGAAATAATTGACCAACTTCTAGACCAATGAAAAAAGTCATCATTATTGCAGGTCCAAACGGCGCAGGAAAAACCACCTTTGCCCGTGAATACTTGCCTAATGAGGCCAATTGCCCAATCTTTATTAATGCAGACCTGATTGCTGCCGGGTTGGCGCCCTTCTCTCCTGAAACTGCTGCGGTCAAAGCAGCAAGACTCATGTTGAAAGAAATTGAGTTTAATGTAAAAACTGGAAACAGTTTTGCGATTGAAACAACACTTTCAGGCAAAGCTTATGCAAAAGATATACTCCAGTGGAAAAAGCTTGGCTATGACATCACGCTAGCTTTCCTAAGCTTGCCTGACCCAGAAATTGCAATAGCCAGGGTTGCCGCAAGAGTTGCTGCAGGCGGACACAATATCCCAGAAGCAACCATCAGACGGAGATTCAAAGCTGGCTTAAATAACTTTCATCAGCTTTACAGTCCTCTAGCAAATTCATGGTCTTTGTATGACAATTCAGGCGACGAACCTAAATTGATATCACGAGGTATTAATCTATGACTGAAAAAGAAAAGTTAATAGAAAAAGAGTTTAAAGATATTGATCAAGCACTACGTCGGGCTGCTCAAGCTGCAAAAAAACTGGCAGAGCAAACTGGTACACCTTATGTAGTGGCTGATAACAATAGTATTTATAAGTTGAACAAACATGATATTTCATTTAAATAATAATTTCCGGCGGACTTTAAATTAGTCCGCCCTACGAAACTTGGCAAAAGAAAAATGACATTAAGTTGCCATTACAAAAGACTGAAAAGGTTTTTCATATTAAGCAAAAATCTAATAATTAAACCAATTGAAATAGTGTTGATTATTATTTATAAAGCTTTTAAAGACACAGCCGTTTATGGTCTTCCAGCTGCAATAATCTATGTCACATTTGAATCATTAATATTAAATTCCAAAGTTGAGTCTACTGGGATTTATATTTTAGGGCCATTAGCCACTCTAATTGCACTTACTAGTTTGCTTTATAGCAGAGCACGCGCTGTCCCAACTGAGAATCAAGAAACTTGCTTATTAGCAGCTGATAGAGCCTTTAAAGCAACGATTTATTATGGAGTTGCAGTTTTATGGGGAGCATTAGTTACTGCCTTAAAAATCATATTAACTAATGATGAAGTTGCTATTAACAATAGCAGTCAATTATTATTTTTAGTGTATTTGCCTTCAATTTGGTTTCTAATGATTAGTTACCTTCATATCTTCAAAACAATTAAACAAGTCTTTGAAGACTTAAGAAACTAATTAAGGCAATACTAATTTTGAATACACTTTCGTTATCAATAGCTTATAAGTTAATAAATCACGGCCCCACGACTATCATCACTTCGGCCCATGCAGATCAGCGCAATATCATGGCGGCGGCCTGGGTCTGTGCACTCGACTTTAACCCCGCCAAAGTCACGGTCGTGATCGACAGCAAAACCTACACTCGCGAGCTTATGGAAGCGGAAGGCACATTTGCGATTAACTTGCCTTGCGTGCAACAGATTGAGATTGTGAAACAGGTTGGTAGCATCAGTGGCCGCGATTTGCCTGGTACGGACAAGTTTGCCGACTATGGTATTGAAACGTTTGCAGCACAGGCAATCAGCGCACCGCTGGTAAAAGGGTGTGTTGGCTGGCTGGAGTGCAAAATCATCCCAGAACCACACAATCAGACCACGTACGATTTATTTATTGCCGAAGTGGTCGCTGCGCACGCCGATGAGCGCGTGTTTTCTGAGGGCCGCTGGCATTTTGAGGGACAGGACGATTTGCGCACGATTCATCATATTGCCGGCGGCGTGTTCTTTGCCACCGGCCAACCCTGTTGAGTGACATTCGCCTGCATCTAACAACCCTGTGCGCAACACAGGGTTTTTTATTGCCTGTGTGTATTCAAAAATATTGAAACTTTCTGTTTTAAATTGATGTCAATATAATGCACACAAATTAAAAACAGTATCGTAGGCTTGATTTCCTGCCTATTTCTGCTTCAAAAAATCGTTGATGCAATAGCATCTTTCTTTCAGCTGAGAACAGAGTCTGTTCTCTATGCATGTCAATTCATGGCTTGTGGTGGCAATACTGGCCGACGCTTTTTTGCGATTGTATTACCGCGCCGATGATTGAGTGGAGGCGTCATGCGTTTAAAAACAAATCAACCATCTGAACAATTATATGTCTTGTTAATCAGCGTTCACGGCCTGATCCGCGGTGAAGACCTTGAACTCGGAATCGATGCAGATACCGGCGGTCAATGTACTTATGTGCTTGAACTGACGCGCGCACTTGCCAACCATGCGCAGGTAGGTCGGGTCGATTTATTGACGCGTTTAATCGAGGATAGTCATGTCTCGGCCGAGTATGGGCAGAGCGAAGAGCGCTTGAGTGATCAAGCCCGCATTATCCGTTTACCGTGCGGCCCCAGACGCTACTTGCGTAAAGAGAGCTTGTGGCCGCATTTAGACCAAATGGTGGATAAATGCCTGCATTATTTGCGTCAGCAGCGTCGATTGCCTGATGTGATTCATTCGCACTATGCCGATGCGGGCTATGTCGGTCGACAGTTATCCATGTTGCTGGGGATTCCACTGATCCACACCGGCCATTCGCTGGGCTTGCCCAAACGCGAACGGCTGCTTTCCAGCGGTAGAAAGCCGTCTGCCATTGAAAAGCAATTTAACTTTGACCGCCGCGTGGCAGAAGAAGAAGCCTTGCTGCGCGATGCGGCGCTGATTGTGACGAGCACCAGGCAAGAGGTTGAGTTGCAATATGGGATGTACGCGCATGTGGATGGCACTCGCTTTCGTGTGATTCCGCCTGGCACCAATACCAAGCGCTTCTCGCCCGCCGGTAGACGGCCGATTGCCCCCAGCGTTGAACAACGCATTTCACGCTTTTTGGCGCAGCCGAAAAAGCCGATGATTTTATGTATCTGCAGACCTGAGGTACGCAAGAATATTAAAGGGCTGCTTCAGGCCTATGGCAGTGATGCCGAGTTGCAAAAGCGCGCCAATTTAGTGCTGGTTGCCGGTAGCCGCGAAGATATTCGTCAACTCGACAAAGCCCAGCAAGCAGTGTTAAACGAATTATTGCTAGATATTGATCGCTATGATTTATGGGGCAAAGTCGCGATTCCCAAACACTTTCCGCAAGAAGATATTCCGGAGCTTTATCGTCTGGCGGCCAAAAGCCACGGCATCTTTATCAATGCCGCGTTTACCGAACCATTCGGCTTAACACTGCTTGAAGCGGCGGCCAGTGGCCTGCCTATCATCGCCCCAGACGATGGCGGTCCGCGTGACATTCTGTCGAACTGTCACAATGGCCTGCTAACCGATACGCTGGATAGTGAGGCGATTGCAGAAAGCTTGCTCAGTGCGTTGAGTGATAAAAAACGCTGGCAACAATGGGCACGCAACGGATTACTGAATATCAAGCGTCACTATACATGGGCGGGGCATGTCACTAAATACCTCAAAGAAGTCAGACACTTGCAGCGTAAACATCGCAAAAATCTGCGCAAGCAACGGATTGCGCTACATCGCGGCGTTTCTACCATGCCGATGGCAGATTATGCGTTTATCACTGACATTGATAACACCTTGCTGGGACATCGCGAAGGCCAACTGCGCTTGGTAGATTGGTTAAAAGACAATGCTGGCGGGGCAGTTTTTGGCGTGGCGACGGGCAGACCGCTGGAAAGTGCGATGGATATTTTACGCAAAAACCGTATTCCGATTCCAGATGTACTCATTACTTCGGTCGGCTCAGAAATTCATTATGGTGCGCGTCAAACCCCTGATATTGGCTGGGCCAACCATATTCGCCATCTATGGCGGCGCGATGACGTGCTGCGTGCGCTTGAGACTATTCCAGGGCTGGTCTTGCAGTCTGCCGAAAATCAGCGGGAGTTTAAAATCTCTTACCTGGCGACGCCAGACGTCATGCCGGGTGTAGAGGCCATCAAACAGCACCTGCACCGTGCGCATTTACACGCACAAGTGATTTATTCACATGATGAGTTTCTGGATATTCTGCCTATCCGCGCCTCTAAAGGACATGCGATCCGTTACCTGGCCTATAAATGGGGGCTGCCATTAAACCGCTTTTTAGTGGCGGGCGATTCAGGCAATGACAGCGAAATGCTTTCAGGCGACACCATGGCCGTGGTGGTTGGCAATCACAGCCAGGAGCTTGCTGAGTTGAAAGGCCAGCATAACATCTATTTTGCCCAGGCTGGCTATGCACTTGGCATTCTCGAGGGCATGGCGCACTATCAATTTGGAAAAGCGGTACCCAGCCCTGCCGAAACCGCAATGGCCTAATCTCATATTGACGGGAATGAAGTATGTACGAACAGATATCGCACGCCATCCTGAATGACACATTACGACAGCTGTCGACCAGCAAACAGGACAAACAATGGCAATTTTTTTATACCCGTCTGGGGGCTAACTTTTACGCGATTTACTCCCTCTTTCACCATCTTTATGGTCACCGGCCAGACTTCAAACCACAGCTTGCGCATCTGGTCGCCGTTCTGGCCGAACGCTATGGGCAACGTTCAGCCGCACTCAAGGCACAGGACTTGGCGCGTGAGCAGGATCATGCATGGTTTATGCACCAGAAATGGGTAGGCATGGCGCTGTATTGTGATGGCTTTGCCGGAACACTGTCTCACATGCAAACAAAGCTGGCTTACTTGCAAGAGCTTGGAGTCAATATGGTGCATATCATGCCGATCTGCGATTGCCCGGAAACCAATAACGATGGCGGCTACGCCGTGCGCGATTACAAAAAAATTGATCCGCGCTATGGCAGTGAGCAAGACCTGGATCAATTGATTCATCTGATGCAGCAACGCGAGATGTTGCTGGCACTGGATGTCGTGGTTAACCATACCTCTGATGAGCATGCCTGGGCAATCAAAGCCAAACAGGGCGATGCGACTTATCAGGACTACTACTATATGTTCGATGATCGAACATTGCCAGACATCTATGAAAGCACCATGCCAGAAGTGTTCCCTGAACAGGCGCCAGGGAGTTTTACCTTCAATGCAGAAACGCAGAAATGGGTGATGACGGTATTCAACCATTATCAGTGGGATCTCAATTACAGCAATCCAGCGGTATTAATCGAAATACTCGATGTGATTCTGTTTTGGGCCAATAAGGGCGTGGATATCCTGCGACTGGATGCCGTCGCCTTTCTGTGGAAAAAGATGGGCAGCAGCTGCCAAAACGAACGTGAAGCGCATCTGATTCTGCAATTACTCAAAGACTGTTGCCAGGTGGTCGCGCCCAGCGTGTTATTCATCGCGGAAGCGATTGTTTCGCCTACCGAAATTATCAAATATTTCGGCGAGGATGCCGTGAACGCTAAAGAGTGTGAAATTGCCTACAACGCGACGCTGATGGCTTTGCTTTGGGATGCCGTTGCCACCAAACAAACCCAATTACTGTATAAAGGCATTGAAGGCCTGCCTGAAAAACTAGACCGGGCGACCTGGCTCAACTATGTTCGCTGTCATGATGACATTGGGCTCGGATTCAGTGATGAATCTATTATTGCCGCCGGTTTTGACCCGGTGTCGCACCGACGCTTTCTGGTTGATTATTACACCGGCCACTATGAAGACTCAAACGCCAAAGGATTCGCTTTTGGCGTCAATAAAAAAACCGGTGACGCCAGGATTTCTGGTGCACTCGCTTCGCTGGCCGGTTTGGAAACCGCGCTGGCCAAGCAGGACGCATCAGCTATTGACGATGCCATCGCCACCATCAGCCTGCTGCATAACTTTACGATGGCCTTTGGCGGCATGCCTTTGCTGTATTACGGCGACGCAGTAGGCACGCTCAATGATGATGCCTACCTGATCGACTCCTCTAAAATGAATGACAATCGCTGGGTGCACCGGCCAACACTTGACTGGGCACAGATGGACAAACGACAACAAAAAGGCACGGTGGAGCAGCGCATATTCAGCGCGATTAAACAGTTAATTGCTGTGCGTAAAGAGATTTCGGCCTTTGCCGACTTGAACAACCGCGCCTTGATTGCTTTGGACAATCCTCACGTCATCGCCTTTAGCCGCGAAGTTGCCACCGGCATGCATGCCAGGGTACTCGTGATTGCGAATTTTGACGTACAAGCCCATTGCATTCCGACGCAGGCGTTTCAACAAAAAGGCTGGCTTACACAACCAATGGTCACCGACCTGTGCAGTGGCCAGTCGATCCCGCTCACCCCAGCGGGCATCGTTATCCCCAAACTCACTGCATATTGGTTATCAATTTAAATAAGAAAGGATATTTAATCTTATGTCTTGGCTCTCATACATTGGCATGGAAAATACCAGCGAAGCGTTTGTGCTGGTCAAAACCTTACTCAGAATCTTTCTGATTGTCGGGGTCGCCTATTTTCTGAATAGATTGACCAAAAAACTCATCACGCGTTTGCGAGACCACCTTATCGGCCATGCGGATTCAAATATAGAAGAAATCAAGCGCATGAATACCTTGAGCATGGTGCTGCGCTACATCGTCACCACGGTCATTATGGCAATCACGGTGGTAGAAATTCTGCACGAATTGGGCATATCCATCGCGCCAGTCTTAGCCGCTGCGGGGGTTGTCGGTGTGGCGGTTGGTTTTGGCGCGCAAAGTCTGGTCAAGGATTACTTTAATGGTTTCTTTTTGCTGCTTGAGAACCAGATCCGCAAGGATGATGTGGTCGAGATTGCCGATAAGGCTGGGTTGGTGGAGGAAATTACGCTGCGTTATATCAAGATGCGCGATTATGAAGGCAATGTGCATTATGTGCCCAACGGCCAGATTACCACCGTCACCAACCGCTCACGCGATTTTGCCTATGCGGTAATGGATATCCGCGTCGCTTATGACGAAAATATCGCCAAAGTCATGCAAATCATGCACGAGGTCGGCGCCAGCATTCTGCAAGACGCACAGCTGCGAGACAAAGTGCTGGATACACTGGAGATTGCCGGTGTGGATAACCTGGCAGAATCTGCGGTGATTATTCGTTGCCGCATGAAAGTGCGGCCATTAGAGCAATGGACCATCAAGCGCGAATATCTCAAACGGATTAAAAACGCATTCGATGCGCAGCAGATTGAAATTCCGTTCCCACACCTCACGGTGTATCAAGGCCCAACAGCCGAGCCGCTGGCGGCTTAATAAAAAAGCGGGCACTATTGATCTTCCGTTACAGGGCCCGCTTTTTTATTGCTAAGAAGCCTGCCGTTTCTGCCTGTAACGATAAGCCAGCAGAATAATGATACCTGCCACATTCGGCCACCAGATATACCAGTGTGACCAGGGGATACCGTCAACTTTAAAGTCTGAAATCGGCCAGAACATCGGCGTGGCAAAATATTGCAGGCTATGGAAAGGAAAATCCAGCGTGATATGAAACGGCCAGGCCAGCATGGCAAAAGCGAGATCTTTACGCCACACGGCCACCAGGCCAATCACGGCAAACGCAATCACAAAACTGTGGCCAACGGTGTAAGCCGGATAAATCCAAGCCGGCAAGGTCACCAGCGCTGGTTTGCCGACACTGTAATTACCTTCAATCACGCGCAGCAATAGCAACGCGCCGAAAGAAATCAGATCAGGCATGGCCCCCATGAGCGCAGCAAATTTAGGGTATTTGCGAAAGCCAAACAGGCCATAACCCCATAACGCGTGACTAAAGGTGTCCATGCCTGTCTCCTTTAAATTAAGCGGCTAATTGGCGGATGACCTCGGCGAGTTGCTCGGCCTGCGCTTGCACCAAGCTCGGATTCAAGCCTTCGACCATGACACGGATTTTGGGCTCAGTGCCAGACGCACGTAACAGCACGCGGCCTTCGCCATTGAGCGCTACTTCAGCCTGTTTAACGGCGGTTTGTACTGCCTCTTGGTTGAGATCCAGCTTCTGTTTGGTAGTAACGTTAATCAGCACTTGTGGATAGAGGGTTAAATCTGCGCCCAGTTGCTGTAGCGTTTTACCACTCTCGCGTACCGATTGCAGCACTTGTAACGCCGCAATTATGGCATCGCCACTGGTGTGTTTATCCAGGGTGAGAATATGGCCAGAATTTTCACCACCCAGTTTCCAGTTTTTGTCCTGTAACAACTCCAGCACATAGCGATCGCCCACTTTGGCACGGCCAAATGGAATCTGGTGTTTTTGCAGCGCATGCTCCAGTGCCAGATTGGTCATCAGCGTGCCTGCCACCCCGCCCTTGAGCTTACCTTTAGCATACAAGCCCATGGCGATGATATACAGCAATTGGTCACCATCGAGCAGATTGCCTGCACCATCCACCATCATCACACGGTCGCCATCACCATCAAAGGCAACACCAAGGTCAGCCTGATGCTCAACCACCGCTTTTTGCAACGCCTGCGGATGTGTGGATCCTACGCCTTCATTAATATTGAGGCCATCCGGCTGGTTGCCAATAGCAATCACATCGGCACCCAACTCATGAAACACGGGGGGCGCCACATGGTAAGTCGCTCCATGTGCACAATCGAGCACGATTTTTAGGCCACGCAAGTCGAGATGGTTAGGAAAGGTACTTTTACAGAATTCCACATAGCGGCCAGCGGCATCATCGACACGTTTGGCTTTGCCTAGTTGCGCGGACTCCATCACCTGCATGGGTTGCGCCAGCGCGGCTTCTATTGCATGCTCAATGTCATCTGGCAACTTGGTGCCTTGCGCAGAGAAGAATTTAATGCCGTTATCGTAATACGGATTATGGGAAGCCGAGATCACAATGCCCGCCTGCGCACGCAAGGCACGCGTTAGATAGGCAACGGCAGGCGTGGGCATCGGGCCGGTGAGTAACACATCGACACCGGCGGCTGACAAACCGGCCTCCAGCGAAGCTTCCAGCATATAGCCAGAAATACGCGTATCTTTACCAATGAGCACTGTCGGGCGCTTACCGGCAGGCAAATGCTCGTGGCTAGCCAACACCCGCCCGGCGGCATAGCCAAGCTTCATGACAAACTCAGGCGTAATCACTGACTCACCGACACGGCCTCGAATACCATCGGTGCCAAAATACTGTTTACTCATCGCTCTTATCCTTCTCTTGCTTATTTTTTATCTGTTTATTTTAATGCTGCCACAACTTTAAGTGCTTCTACGGTGGCTTTGACGTCATGTACGCGCAACAAATGTGCGCCTTGCATAGCGCTGACTACCGCTGCGGCCACGCTGGCATGCAGGCGGGCATCGACATCATTCCCGGTCATTTGCCCTAAGACGGATTTACGTGAGAGTCCAACCAGCAACGGACATCCGAGATCCAGCAGTTGCGGCAAAGCTTTAGCTAACGCTATATTGTGCGCGCGGCTTTTACCAAAGCCAAACCCAGGGTCTAGCATGATGCGCGCTTGCGCAATGCCCGAAGCCTGACAGGTATCACGCTGCACACGCAAAAACTGTTTTACTTCTGCCACCACATCCTCATAATGCGGTTCCAGCTGCATGGTTTGTGGCGTGCCCTGCATATGCATAATGCAGACACCAGCATCACTATTGGCCACTGCCTCCAGCGCGCCAGCCTCCTGCAAACCGCGCACATCGTTCACAATGGAAGCCCCGGCGGCAATCGCTGCGCGCATGACTTCTGGTTTGTAAGTATCGATCGAAATCGGCACTGGAATATCACGCGCAACCAATGCCTCAATCACCGGGATCACGCGTTGCAACTCTTCTGCCACGGGTACTGGCGTCGCATTTGGTCGTGTGGATTCACCACCAATATCGAGTACAGCTGCGCCCTGTTCTATCAGATCCAAAGCGTGGGCGACAGCAAGATCGACTTGATTAAATTGACCGCCATCAGAGAATGAGTCTGGGGTGACATTGACAATCCCCATCACTGTTGGGGTATCTAAATCGAGGCAAAAACGGCCACAATAAAATTGCATGTGTGATTGATTTTCCAAAAAATAAAGGCTGGCAAATGCCAGCCTTGTTATTTTAACTGAAAGCCCGGTTGCAAAATACCCGGTTAATCAATGCTAGGCATTACTTTCAGTGTCATCGCCTTTCGCCGTTGGTTGTGGCGTTGGGTTAACCATGGTGCCTGAGCCGCTGCCACCAGAGCTGATGGTCGGGCCATTTTTTGGCTTAGGTGCACGCACTGGCAAACCGGCCATAATGTCATTTACCTGGTCTGCATCAATGGTTTCAAACTCCATCAGCGCTTTGGTCATGGCTTCTACCTTGTCGCGGTTATCTTCCAGCAATTTGCGGGCAATACCGTATTGTTCATCCAGAATACGACGAATCTCGGCATCAACCTTCTGCTGCGTGGCTTCTGACACCGTACGTGAAGACATGCTGCCCATCCATGAATCTTGCTCGCTACCGGCATACACCATAGTACCCAAAGTATCAGACATACCGAACTTGGTCACCATATCGCGGGCCAATTTAGTGGCACGTTCAAAGTCGTTCGAGGCACCGGTAGACATTTGATGCATGAAAATCTCTTCGGCAATCCGGCCACCAAACAGAATAGAAATATCTTCCAGCATCTTGTCTTTGTAGTTGCTGATACGGTCGTGCTCAGGCAACTGCCAGGTCAAACCCAAGGCCCAGCCACGCGGCATGATCGTCACTTTGTGCACCGGATCTGCTTTTGGCAACAACTTGGCCACCACTGCATGTCCAGATTCGTGATATGCCGTATTCAAACGCTCTTCTTCACGCATGACCATAGATTTACGCTCAGGCCCCATGAAGATTTTGTCTTTAGCGTCTTCAAAATCCTGCATATCAACCGTGCGCTTGTTGCGGCGTGCCGCAAACAATGCCGCTTCGTTGACCAGGTTAGCCAGATCCGCACCGCTAAAGCCCGGTGTCCCGCGCGCCAGAATATCGGCTCTCACGTCCGGGTCAATCGGCACTTTACGCATGTGGACGTTTAAAATCTGCTCGCGACCTTTGATGTCTGGCAAGCCAACCATCACTTGGCGGTCAAAACGGCCTGGGCGCAACAAGGCTTTGTCGAGTACGTCGGCACGGTTGGTCGCAGCAATGACAATCACGCCAGAGTTCGCTTCAAAACCATCCATTTCCACCAGCATCTGGTTGAGAGTTTGTTCGCGTTCGTCGTTACCACCGCCAGTACCGGCACCACGATGACGGCCAACGGCATCAATCTCGTCAATAAACACGATACAAGGAGAATTTTTCTTGGCTGTTTCAAACATGTCACGCACACGCGCAGCACCCACACCAACAAACATCTCTACGAAATCAGAGCCGGAAATACTAAAAAACGGTACTTTAGCCTCACCCGCAATGGCACGTGCCAGCAAGGTTTTACCTGTCCCTGGCGGGCCTACCATTAATACGCCACGTGGGATACGGCCACCCAATTTTTGGAATTTGCTTGGATCTTTGAGAAACTCAACCAGCTCTGCCACTTCTTCTTTAGCTTCATCGCAACCGGCCACATCGGCAAACGTCGTGCTGTTGTTGGATTCATCCAGTTGACGCGCCTTGCTCTTGCCGAACGAAAACGGGCCACCGCCCTTGCCACCGCCCTGCATCTGGCGCATGAAGAAAATCCAGACGCCAATCAGCAAAATCATCGGGAACCAGGAGACAAAAATACTCATGAGCATGGACTCATGCTCTTCTGGTTTGGCTTCAACAATCACATTGTTTTTGAGCAGGTCAGACACCATCCATGGATCTGAAGGGGTGAAGGTATCGTAATTTTTACCTTCATTGGTCGTCACGTGTAATGAGCGGCCATCAATCTGCACTTTCGCAACGCGGCCATCTCTGACCTCTTGCATAAATTGTGAGTAAACCACTTGACCACTGCTTCTGCCGGTGCCGTTAAATTGATTAAATACCGTCATCAGCAACAAAGCGATCGCTACCCAAATCGCGATATTTTTCAATAGATTATTCAAGGTGGTTCCTTAATTTAAAATCGAAAGGCAGGGAAGTCCCTATCTGGAACTATGGAGGCAAAACCAAACTTTTCAAGCCTTTAATGGCATTGTATACCCAATTTTTTGCTAGTGCGACGAAAACTAAACGCAAAAAAGCATTGCAATTCAAGGTTTACGTTGCAGGCCGAGCAGATAGACTTCACTGCTGCGATCACGCGAAGCTTTAGGTTTACGTGTCACCACTTTTTCAAATTGGCCACGCATTTGCTTCACAATTTCGTCAAATCCGCTGCCAATAAACACTTTGACCAAGAAATTGCCGCCCGGTTTCAACCATTGCTGACAAAAATCCAGTGCCAGTTCGGTGAGGTAGGTCGCACCCGCCTGATCAACATCCTTTAAACCACTCATATTCGGTGCCATATCGGCAATCACGACATCCACCAGCTTGCCATTGAGTGAGGCTTCCAGCTGCTTGAGTACACTGTCTTCACGAAAGTCGCCACAAATAAACTCAACGCCAGGAATCGGGTGCATTTCCAGCATATCCAGCGCAATCACTCGCCCCTGCCCTTTGATGCGCTGCACCGCCACTTGCGACCAGCTACCAGGCGTGGAGCCTAAGTCGACCACCGTCATGCCAGGTTTGATCAACTTATCTTTATCATCAATTTCTAGCAATTTGTACGCAGCGCGGGCACGATAGCCGTCTTTTTGCGCGCGCTTCACAAACTCGTCGTTGAGGTGTTCCTGCATCCACGCTTTGCTGGTTTTGGAGGGTTTCATAGGGGGAATTCCTGCTTCATGCTAAAATACTGATTGTTTTCAAGGAAATTTTTGCATGCAATTAAACAGCAAACAAATCGCTTATTTACGTGGCCTGGCGCACACTTTAAATCCGGTGGTCATGATAGGCAACAATGGCCTTACCGACGCCGTGTTAAAAGAAATTGATGTCAGCCTCAATGCCCACGAACTAATTAAAGTACAAGTGGCTGGTGATGATCGCGAGTTACGCAAAGCATTACTGACTGACATCGCGGATAAAACCAACGCGATTATCGTGCACCACATCGGCAAACAACTGGTGTTTTATCGCGCCAGTGAAACGGTTAAAGCCTCGGCCAAGATCGTGATTCCAAAACTGTAAAATATTGATATTCAATAAAAAACGCGCTGTGAATAGCGCGTTTTTTATTTGTGCCTAACTGGACTTAACCACCAGCCAAACACCCAGTAAACACTCCACCAGATAGGCAATACTGGCAATACCGTGCCAGGTTTTAAAGCGGCTGGCGAACACGCTTTGCATCACATCATTGGGTAATGCACTGGCTTTTAATTGTGCCAGTAAGGGCTGGATACCAAACTCACCAATCAGTACCAGCACCCACATCAATAACACTACCCAGAACAATCCTTGCTTGAAGGCTGAGAAGCCATCATTGGCCAGACGCTGAATCAGCAACCACAATCCACTGACCAGACCAATATAACTGACAATGGTAAACAGTTTGCCAGCGACCAGGCCTGCCAGTTGGCGGTCTGCGATGATTTGGAACAAGACACTGGCTGTGATGGCCGTCATCCATAATGCGCCTACCCACGCTGTGAGTAACAGCGGGCTAATCCAACCGGTCAGTCCTGCTTGTTTGGCCATGGCCACGTACTCCTAAATCCCTGTACTCTTAAATATAGAGCACTTCAATAATTTCGTACTCTTTCACGCCACCCGGTGATAACACTTCAACCACCTCGCCTTCAGACTTGCCAATCAAACCTCGCGCAATGGGTGAGCTCACAGAAATTTTGCCATTCTTAATGTCAGCTTCGTCTTCGCCAACGATCTGATACGTTTTTGCATCGCCTGAGTCCAGGTCTTCAAAGCGCACCGTTGCACCAAATACCACGCGGCCTTCTGCATTCAACGTGGTGGGATCAATGATTTGCAAGTTGGACAGCTTTGCTTCGAGCTCAGCGATACGGCCCTCAATAAAGCTCTGACGCTCTTTGGCAGACTCATACTCAGCATTTTCAGACAAATCACCTTGCGCACGCGCTTCAGCAATCGCCTGAATAATATTAGGACGATCCACTGCGCGCAAACGTTGTAATTCTTCTTTGAGCAATTCTGCACCAATCACGGTCACAGGAATTTGATGTACTGCCATGTTGAAATACCTTCAAAAAATGAGTATAAAAAAAATAAACCACACCCGAATGAGCGTGGCTTATTTCAAATATCAATTAAGCCAAGTTTAAGTTATGCAAGGCGTTTGTGCAAGTCTTGCACGGAGTAGACATCCATGTCCTTGCTTTGTGCCATCCCGATACAAGCCGCTCTTGCGCCAGCCAGGGTCGTGTAATAAGTCACCTTGTTCTGCAGGGCGCTGCGACGAATCTCGTAAGAATCGGTGATGGCTTTTTTGTCCTCAGTCACATTGACAATCAAACTGATCTCGTTGTTCTTGATCATGTCAACAATATGCGGTCTGCCTTCGGCTACTTTGTTCACCGGTGACACGTCCAGGCCTTGTTCAGCCAGCGCCCGTGCCGTGCCCTTGGTTGCCACCAGCGTAAAGCCCAGCTTGACCAAGTCGTTGGCAATATCAATCACCTTGGCATGATCTTCATTACGCACACTGATAAACGCTCTGCCGCCGGTTGGCATTTTGACAGAAGCACCCAATTGCGATTTCACAAACGCCTCTGCAAAGGTGTTGCCTACGCCCATGACTTCACCGGTTGACTTCATCTCTGGCCCGAGGATGGTATCTACCCCTGGGAATTTAATGAACGGAAACACGGCTTCTTTGACTGAGTAGTAAGGCGGCACGACTTCTTTAGTCACGCCTTGTGACTTCAGTGACTGGCCTGCCATACAACGCGCAGCAATCTTCGCCAGTTGTAAACCACACGCTTTAGAGACGAACGGCACCGTGCGTGAGGCGCGCGGGTTCACTTCCAGCACATACACCACTTCGCCCTGCTCGGTATTCTGCACCGCAAACTGAACGTTCATCAGACCTTTTACACCCAGGGCTTTGGCCATTTGCACGGTTTGCTTACGCAACTCGTCTTGCAGGCTATCGCTCAGGCTGTAAGGCGGCAATGAACAGGCGGAGTCACCAGAATGCACACCGGCTTGTTCCACGTGCTGCATGATACCGCCGATCAATACATCTTCGCCGTCACTTAACGCATCGACGTCAACTTCAATCGCGTCATTCAAGAAGCGATCCAGCAACACTGGGGATTCGTTAGAAACTTTTACTGCCTCGCGCATATAGCGTTCGAGCTGACTTTGCTCATGCACGATTTCCATCGCACGGCCGCCCAATACGTAAGAAGGACGCACTACCAGCGGATAGCCAATCTCAGTTGCCAGACGAATCGCTTCTTCTGGCGCACGCGCAGTGCGGTTTGGTGGCTGTTTCAGATTAAGGGCATGCAACATTTGCTGGAACCGCTCACGGTCTTCGGCACGGTCAATCGCATCTGGCGTGGTGCCAATAATAGGCACGCCAGCTTTTTCCAGATCGCGCGCCAATTTCAATGGCGTTTGACCACCGTATTGCACAATCACGCCGACTGGTTTTTCGATATTGACGATTTCTAGTACATCCTCCAGCGTCACTGGCTCGAAGTACAAACGGTCAGACGTATCGTAATCGGTCGAAACGGTCTCCGGGTTACAGTTCACCATAATGGTTTCGTAACCATCTTCGCGCATGGCGAAGGCCGCATGTACGCAGCAATAGTCAAACTCAATGCCCTGGCCAATCCGGTTAGGACCGCCGCCCAACACCATAATCTTTTTGTTATTGGTTGGCTGTGATTCGCACTCTTCTTCATACGTAGAATACATATACGCCGTGTTAGTCGCGAACTCAGCGGCACAGGTATCCACACGTTTGTAGACCGGACGCACATTCAGCGCCTGGCGGAACGCACGCACTGCATGTTGGTCGGTGTTCAGCAATTTAGCCAAACGGCGGTCAGAGAAGCCTTTACGCTTCAGTCTAAACAAGGTGTCCTTGTTTAAATCGGCCAGCGATTTGACTGACAAAGACAGTTCCAGCTTGATAATCTCTTCAATCTGCACCAGGAACCAGCGATCAATCTTGGTAATGTCGAACACCTCGTCCAGGCTCATGCCCAAACGGAACGCGTCTGCCACATACCAGATACGCTCAGGACCTGGCTCGCCCATTTCCTTGACGATACGGTCTTTGTCATCAGTAATAGAATCCAGGCCATCCACGCCGACTTCCAGGCCACGCAAGGCTTTCTGGAAGGACTCCTGGAAGCTACGACCCATGGCCATCACTTCACCCACAGACTTCATTTGCGTGGTTAGGCGGCTATCGGCCTGCGGGAATTTTTCGAACGCGAACCGTGGCACTTTGGTCACCACATAGTCAATCGATGGCTCAAATGACGCCGGGGTTTGACCACCGGTAATTTCGTTGCGCAACTCGTCCAATGTGAAACCCACCGCCAATTTGGCAGCGACTTTGGCAATCGGGAAACCAGTGGCTTTGGAAGCCAATGCCGAGGAACGCGATACACGCGGGTTCATCTCAATCACGATCATGCGGCCATCGTCAGGATTGATCGCGAACTGCACGTTAGAGCCGCCGGTATCCACACCGATTTCACGCAGCACTGCTAACGAGGCGTTACGCATGATCTGGTATTCTTTGTCGCTCAGCGTTTGCGCTGGCGCGACGGTGATACTGTCGCCAGTATGCACGCCCATCGGGTCCAGGTTTTCAATCGAACAGATGATAATACAGTTGTCCGCTTTGTCGCGCACCACTTCCATCTCGTATTCTTTCCAACCCAGCAGTGACTCTTCAATCAGCAGCTCATTGGTGGGTGAGGCATCCAGGCCACGCTCGCAAATCGCGATAAACTCTTCGCGGTTATACGCAATACCGCCACCGCTACCACCCATGGTGAATGAAGGGCGGATAATGGCCGGATAACCAATCGTTGCCTGCACTTGCAAGGCTTCTTCCAGGCTATGCGCAATGGCAGAACGTGCAGAACCCAGACCAATTTTGGTCATGGCTTCTTTAAATTTCTGGCGGTCTTCGGCTTTATCAATCGCTTCTTTAGAAGCACCAATCAGTTCAACATTGAATTTTTGCAAGACACCGTGCTTGTCCAGGTCCAGCGCACAGTTCAGTGCGGTTTGGCCACCCATGGTCGGCAACAAGGCGTCTGGACGCTCTTTTTCAATGATTTTCTCAACAATTTGCCAGGTAATGGGCTCGATGTAGGTCGCATCCGCCATTTCCGGGTCGGTCATGATAGTGGCCGGGTTAGAGTTCACCAAAATGACGCGATACCCCTCTTCACGCAGCGCCTTACAGGCTTGCGCACCAGAATAATCGAACTCACAGGCTTGCCCAATAACAATAGGACCGGCACCGATAATCAGAATACTTTTAATGTCAGTTCTTTTTGCCATTAGATGGACTTTCTTTCTTGCATTAACTGGATAAAGCGGTCGAATAACACGCTCATTTCTTGCGGTCCTGGGCTCGCTTCCGGGTGACCCTGGAAGCTGAAAGCTGGCTTGTCTGTGCGTGCGATCCCTTGCAAGCTACCATCAAACAAGGACACATGCGTCACCTTGATATTGGCTGGCAAGGTCGCTGGATCTGCAGCGAAGCCATGGTTCTGGCTGGTGATATACACGCGCTTGCTTTCAACGTCTTGTACCGGATGGTTAGCGCCGTGATGACCAAATTTCATTTTTAATGTTTTGGCACCGCTCGCGAGGGCTAGCAACTGGTGACCCAGGCAGATACCAAAAGTAGGGATGCCAGTGTCTACCAAGGTCTTGATCGCACTGATTGCATAATCGCATGGCTCCGGGTCGCCAGGGCCGTTAGACAGGAAAATACCGTCGGGCTTGTAGGCCAGCGCCTGTTCAGCAGTGGCTTGCGCTGGCAACACGGTGACTTTACAGCCGCGGGAAACCAGCATACGCAAAATGTTGCGTTTGACGCCGTAGTCAAAGGCGACCACATGGAACTGCGCATCAGCCGCTTTGCTGAAGCCCGAGCCCAATTGCCACTCGGCTTCTGTAAACTCGTAAGGCTGAGTACAGCTGACCACTTTGGCCAGGTCCATGCCAGCCAGGCCTGGGAAACCATTCGCCAGGGCCAGAGCTTGCGCTTCATCGACAGATTCGCCAGCCATGATACAGCCAGCCTGCGCACCTTTTTCGCGCAGAATGCGGGTCAGTTTGCGGGTATCGATATCAGCAATGGCCACCACATTGTTGGCGTTGAGATAATCGGAGAGATTTTGTTCACTGCGGAAATTGCTTTCCAATAAGGGCAAGTCACGAATAATCAGACCCGCAGCATAGACTTTGCCTGACTCGACATCTTCACTATTGGTGCCGTAGTTACCAATGTGCGGATAAGTCAGTGTCACAATTTGTTCGGTGTAGGATGGATCAGTGAGAATTTCCTGATATCCGGTGATAGATGTATTGAACACCACTTCACCGACCGTATGACCGGAAGCGCCAATGCTAATGCCCTTAAAAACAGTTCCATCTGCTAACACTAAAATCGCTGGAATTGTTTTTGACACCTTTAGCTCCTTAAGTTTGATACGAAACACATCGTTTAGAGGGTTCATCGCATCGCCAGAAAGGGGATTCAAGCTGCGGTGAATAGATGTGCAAAACGGGAAAAGCTTGTTGGACTCTTCCCGTTCAGAATTAAAGCATTATAGCGCAAATCGACTGCCCACTCAAGGGCAAGTCAGGGGCAAATGTTGCTTTTGTGGCTCAAACCAAGCAGACGCTCGGCAGCCCTTAAAAATCAGCTTTTATCAAACCCGAGCACATCACGCATATCAAACAAGCCTTGTGGCTTATCGGCCAGAAACTTGGCCGCACGCAATGCACCCTGAGCAAACGTGGCACGACTAGAGGCCTTGTGCGTCAGCTCGACGCGCTCACCTACCCCCGCCAGCACCACAGTGTGATCACCAACCACATCGCCACCACGCAAGGTCGCAAAACCAATCGTGCCTGCTTCGCGCTCACCAGTGACGCCTTCACGTGCATATACCGCACAATCTTTAAGTGCTTTATCAATGCCTTTAGCAGCAGCTTCACCCAAACGCAGCGCAGTGCCAGAAGGCGCGTCTACTTTGTGGCGATGGTGCATCTCCACCACTTCAATATCGTAACCTTCATTGAGCACGCGCGCGGCTTGTTCAACCAGGTTAATCAGCAAGGTCACCCCCACACTCATGTTAGGCGCGAACACCACACCCACTTTTTGGGCGGCTGCTTCAATGCTGACTTTTTCAGCTTCACTAAACCCAGTGGTACCAATCACCAATTTCACATTGGCCTGCTGACAAGCTTGCAGGTACTGCATGCTAGCTTCAGGACGGGTGAAATCTACCAGCACATCTGCGCCCTTCAGGGCCGCAGTAATATCCGAGGTAATTTTGACACCGGTCTGCATGCCAAACTGCTCGCCTGCATCGCGCCCTATCATCGCGCTCTCTGCTCGATCTAATGCAGCATGCAGTTGCAAACCACTGTCAGAAAAAACACCCTCTAATAAAGCATGCCCCATCCGGCCAGACACACCTGCAATCACAACTTTCAACATCACTCACTCAATCATTCTTTAATATTTAGGATTAAAACCCGATTTGTTCCAGTACACCATCCAAGTGCTCAGCACTGCCTTCAGGCGCAGTCACTTGCTGGCTGCTGGAGGCCGCTTCAGCACCAGAAGCAGCCGTTTCACGCACAATCAACCAACGCTGAGTCGAAACATCCAACTGCAACTCCAAACGCTTAGACATCTCATCACGGTAGGATTTTGCGGCGTATTTTTGCGTGAATGTCACCACCGCCGCGTCTCCTGTACGAGAAACATTGAGGTTGCTGATATCCAGGCTGATTTTACCCTGCTGTGGCGACAGGCGTTTTTTACGCTGTGCTTCCCAGGCGGCACGGTTAGGCAAGCCCTCGGGTACAAAAGCAGGAGAATAGGCTGCAAAATAGGCATTCGCATTCTTGCTACGCCAAGCTTGTGCCCACGCCTGCACCGCTGATTCAACGCCGCTGTCAGCAGCGACGGCGGTTGACGCTACGGACGATTCCGTTTTCACCAAAGGCTCAGAGACGCTCACTTTCGGCAGATCCGCCACAGACGCGGCAGCAGCAGCCAATGGCGTGACACGCTCGCGCGTGATTAACCAGCGTTTCTGTGAGGAGTCATAGCGCATTTCCAAGGTTTTCGTCAGCGCATCCTTGTAAGATTTAGCCGCGTACTTCTGTTCAAAATGCACAGTGGCTATCGCAGCCGTGCCTTCACGCTGTACTTGAATATTATTCAACTCCAGCGTAATCGCCCCCTGACCAGCGGATAAGCGCTGTTTACGCTGTGCTTCCCAGGCTTTTTTGGATGGCAAGCCTTCTGGTACAAAATCAGGCGCGTAGGCGGCCAGATAGTTTTTAATATCCTTGCTACGCCAGGCTTGCGCCCAGGCAGCTACTGCTTGATTAATTTCGCCATCACCAGCCGGCACTTCTTGAGCAACCACGGCGGCTGGCTCAACGGCTTGAGCCGCTGCTTGCGGGGCTTTAGGCGCCAGCGTAGCCGCAGGCGGAACAACCGGCGCTACTTCCTTCACAATAGATTTCGCTGGCGGCGGCGGTGGCAGTTCCGGCTCAGGTTCGGGCTCTGGCAATTGCTCAGCGACAAATGTCGGTGATGACTCAGCCGCATGCTCTGCTTTAGGGGCAACGCCCTTCTCAGTCACTTGATGCGCTTCAGCATCTGTCACCGGCGCGTTGGCTTCAGCCATATTACCTTTGACCATCTCCTGTTCGCTTGGCACCACTGGCGCCACATACTCCCCTTCAGGGATATAGGGAATGACCTCATCATCCTCAACCGCAGCCAAGGTTGCGGCTTTGGGCGTTGGCGGGGGTGGCGATGCTGGTTTGGCGGTTGGCGCCGCCGATTTTTTGGTTTGGGCTGGCTTCACCGCCGCCGCTGTCACGGCGGCTGCCGCAACCACAGGGGCCGTGATCTTACTCGCAGCAGGCGCCGCTTTGGCGACTGGCGGCAACACAGGCTCTGGCGCAGCAACCTCAGCTGGTGAAGCTGCGGGCGCTGGTTGAAACACCGGTGGCGGCTCTACCGTATCGGCAATTTGCGCAGCCATTTCTTTGTCATTGACGGCATGCGCCTTGGCTTCAGTGACCTGATGAGCGGCCGCATCGGTGTTACCCTTGGCCATCTCTTGTGGCGTAGGTGCTGCAACATACTCGCCTTCAGGGATATAGGGCACGACTTCTTCAGCCGCGACTGGTGTGCTCTTTGCCGCAGCCGCTTGCGCGTTTGCTGGCTCAGTTGTATTAGATTGAGCGGTATTAGATGGCGTTACTTTAGCTTCTGTCGCCGCCACTGCAGCCGCAGCAGGCGCGACATCGCTTGCTTTGTCGCTAGCAACACCGCCATCGCCTCTCCAGAATTTCAGCTTATCGGTCCACGGCTGCTCATTGTCAGCGTCTATTTTTTTCTGTGGCGCTTCTGCAATGGTTTTAATGTCAGGATTTTCCGCAGACGGAATCACATCACCACGCACGGACACCAGGCTATCCTTGTCAAAATCAAGAATCACTCGGCGTTTTTCAATCACGGCGCCTTGTTTGCGCAACTCGTAAAAATAATCCCAGCGATTGTCGCGGAAGCTATCTACAATCAGCGGAGTGCCCATAATGTAGCGCACTTGCGAACGAGTCATGCCAGGACGCAGCTGCAACAACATTTTAGAAGTGACTACATTCCCTTGCTGCACTTCCATCTTGAACGGCTTGAGCGAAGGAAGTTTGGCACCACATCCACTCTCCAGAGATGCGACAGCCAACACAAATAAGATAGAATTACGCATTGGATTCACTTTATAATCGGTATTATTGAGAATAATCATTAATATACCACGTAGTTTCGCCAATTAAGAACGGCTGGCGACCTAAGCAGTGACAAAACTTAACGACAGACAACCCAATGGACAAAACCTATGCATGATCCCAAAGAACTTAAAAATGCAGGCCTCAAAGCGACGTTACCGCGTCTGAAAATTCTGGAGCTGTTTGAAAACAGTGAGCAGCGCCACTTGTCTGCCGAAGATATTTATAAAGTCATGATCACCAATGGTGAAGATGTGGGCCTGGCAACGGTGTATCGTGTTTTAACCCAATTTGAACAGGCGGGATTACTGGTGCGTCACCATTTTGAAAGCGGCAAAGCCGTGTTCGAGATGAATGAAGGCAGCCACCATGACCATATTGTGTGCGTTAAATGCGGTCGCGTTGAAGAGTTTTATGATGAAGAAATTGAAAATAGACAGAAAGCCGCCGCAGAAAAATACGGCTTTAGCATGCAAGATCATTCGCTGACGATTTACGGTTTGTGCAAAAAACAACCTTGCACTGAATAACATCAAACTTGACAGACTAATGCGCGCGCATTGGTCTGTCCACACTGGTTTGTCCGAACTGCCATCCATATCTCCACATAACACGACCGGATTTGCGCCAGTCGCCAGCTCCGACGCGCGTATCCTGATTTTGGGCACATTGCCTGGGGTCGCATCCATCAAACAGCAGCAGTACTATGCACATCCGCAAAATGTCTTTTGGCGACTGTTGGAACAGCTATTCAACATCCCGGCCCAAGCTAGTTATGAACTGCGCTGCCAATCAGCGCAGGCACATGGCCTGGCTATCTGGGATGTCTGTCATACAGCGCAACGCATCGGCAGCCTGGATAGCAGCATTCAAGGACACAGTATTATTGCTAACGATATTAATCATTTATTGACCAGTTGCCCACATATCACGTTGATTGCCTTTAATGGACAAGCGGCCGCGCAGCTATTCAAAAAGCATATTCACCTCACGCCTACAATACCGACGGTGACGCTACCGTCCACCAGCCCGGCCAATGCAAGACTTTCGTTTGAACAAAAACTGCTGCAGTGGGCAGTGCTCAAACAGCACAAAAACAATCATTGATCGCAACAAAAAAGGCCTGATATTTCAGGCCTTTTTATTACACAATTACTTGACTCAATCTATTTGACAGCAAACTTATGTGTAAAGATAGACACAGCCCCCAGCACAATCGAAGTCACCCCCATCAACAAATTACCTATCTCGCCACAAGCGATACAGTGCACCCCATTTGGTGTGATCATCAAAGCACCGATGATAATGACCCAGGCCCAAGCTATAAACCCGATTCTACTTTTCATGCGACTCTCCTAAGCGTTTAATCTAACAACATGACGAATGTGACCATACCCGATGACAATTAAAATTAACATAAACTAACAACAGGCAAGCCGATTAAAGCATGTTTTTTCGTCACAATCAACGCAAAAAATCCACATCACAGAATGGAGAAAATAGAGTAAAAGATTTGACCGCACGGACGGCGGCCATGGGCTGACGAATCAGGAGCGACTCGCCTGTAACATTTCCCGGGCGTGGTTGCGGGTTGCTTCGGTGATTTGCAAACCACCAAGCATACGGGCCACTTCTTCTATACGCTCAGCGCTACTCAGCGTGCGAATACGGCTTAAAGTGGTGCCGTGTTGCTCAGACTTGCTGACCTGCCAATGTTGTTGCGCCTGCGCCGCCACTTGCGCCAAATGCGTAATCACCAACACTTGCCTGTGCTGACCCAACTGACTCAGCAACTTGCCAACCACCTCGGCCACACCGCCGCCGATGCCCACATCCACCTCGTCAAAAATCATGCATGGCACGGTGCCTAATGACGCGGTGGTGACTTGCAAAGCCAGACTGATTCTAGACAACTCACCACCTGAGGCGACTTTATTGAGCGATCGCGGCTCGACGCCAGCATGGCCAGCGACCAGAAACTCGACTTGCTCGAGGCCGTAAACTGCCGCCTCACCTGGCGTTAAAGCGACAGCAAACTGGCCGCCCTTTAATGACAAGGCCTGCATTTGTTCGGTAATGGTTGTTGCCAATTTTTTTGCTGCTTGCTGCCTCGCCGCAGATAACTGTGTGGCCTGTGCCTGATACTGCTGCCAGACGGCTTGCGCCTGCTTAGCCAAAGCCCCATCATCGGCAAACGCCTCCAACTCAGCCATGCGACTCAATTGTGTCGCCAACAAATCTGGCAGCTCATCCGGCTTGACTCTAAACTTGCGCGCAACGCCATGAATCGCCTGTATCCGCGCCTCAACCTCTGCCAGACGCGCCGGGTCCAGTTCACTTTTTTGTAGGTAGCGATTCAGTGCACGACTGGCTTCCTCCAGTTGCACCACGGCAGAGTCCAGCGTTTCCAGCATCGGTTGCAAGCCAATATCAATAGTCTGCAACTCGGCCAACTTGGCTTGTGCTTGCGATAACAAATCCAGCGCATTCACTTCATCGCCTTCGCTCATCATCTGCAAACTGGTTTCCATGCCACTAAGTAAACTGGCACCATTACTCAAGCGCACGTGTTCCTGTTGCAAGGTGGCCCACTCTTCAGCCACAAAGCCCAATTGTTTTAACTCACGCGTGCTATCACGCAACAGGGCTAACTCATCCGCAAACTGGCTGGCATTCTGCTCATAGGCCAATTGCTGCTGATGCAGTTGCGACCAGTCTTTGTAAAATCTGCCCACTTGCTTTGCCAATGGCGTGGCTTGTGCATAAGCATCCAGAATCTCGCGCTGGGTGGCGACTTTGAGCAAAGAGTGATGTGCGTTTTGGCTGTAAATATCAATCAGCGCTTCGCCGATCTCGCGCAATTGACCAACGGTGGCCGAAGCACCATTGATAAATGCGCGACTGCGGCCATCGGCATAAATCACCCGACGCAAAATCAAGGCGTCATCCACATCCATCTCTTGCGCCTGCAACCACTCGCGCGCCGCAATATTATGTCTAATATCAAAGGTGGTAGAAATCTCGGCCTTTTCGCAGCCTTTGCGCGTCACATCGCCTTCATTACGCGCGCCCAGGCTTAACGACAAGGCATCGATCAAAATGGATTTTCCGGCGCCGGTTTCGCCAGTGAGTGCGGTATAGCCTGCTGAGAACTCAAGTTCCAGCGTATCAACAATCACAAAGTCTCGGATAGAAAGGGCTTGTAGCATGGGTGATTAGCGCGGGCCTGTTTAGCCCCAGTTTAATTTGTTACGCAACATATCAAAATAGCAATAATCTTGTGGATGCACCAGTTGAATTTGCTGTGGCGCACGCTCAATGCGCACATGGTCGCCGACAGCCAGCGGATATTGCCCCTGGCCATCGTAACTGATCTGGGCATCGGCTGCATTCACGATAATGACCTCAATCACGCTGCAAGCAGGCACCGTAATCGGCCGGTAGCTCAAGGTATGCGGACTAATTGGCACAATGGAAATCGCTTCCAGATCCGGGTGCATAATCGGGCCACCGGCAGATAAGCCATAAGCAGTCGTGCCGGTGGGCGTGGCGAGAATCAAGCCGTCAGAGCGCTGTCGCGAGACAAACTGCCCATCCACATGCACCTCCAACTCAATCAGGCGAAAGGCGCTTTTAATCACCACATCGTTCAAAGCCACCGTCTGCTCAATGACCTGCCCTGCCCGCGTCACCGCCGATTGCAGCAACATGCGCGATTCGAGTTGGTGTTCACCCTGCAAGATCTTATCAATCTCAACCAGCATCTGGTCGGTTTGCAAATCGGTTAAAAAGCCCAGGCGGCCACGGTTAATACCCACCAGCGGTACGCCGGTATCCCGTAAGGCACGGCCCACACTCAGCATGGTGCCATCGCCGCCCATGACAATCACCAGGTCAGCCTTGGTGCCGATATCATCCAGGCTCGCCAGTTCAAAGCCTTCGTCATCTACAAACTGTGCCGTGCGTTCTTCAACGCACACATGCAAACCATGTGACAACAAATGATGTGCCAAACGGGTCAAATCACTTTGCATGTGCTGCAAGGCGGTGGCGTCCATGTATTTTCCAACAATGGCGACGGAACGGAATGTAGATTGCATGGCCGCATTAAAGCATAGAAGCCTACAACTGAAAAGCACAAGGGACTGTTATCCTGAGCGTAAATGGTGCAAAATTTAATAGTCGGCAACAAGGTGGTTAAAAGTGGATAAACGCGCGCAAATTTTGCTTAAAACACTGGTGGAACATTACATCAGCGAAGGTCAGCCCATAGGCTCACGTACCCTGCTCCAGCATTCGGGCCTGGATGTCAGTCCGGCAACGATCCGCAACGTCATGAGCGACCTCGAGCAATTAGGCTTTATCACCAGCCCGCACACCTCATCCGGCCGCGTGCCAACCAAAAAAGGCTATCGCTTGTTTGTAGACTCGCTGATGACCGTACAGCCACTGGATCAGCGCGCAGTGACGCAACTAAAAACCGGCCTGACGTCGCCCAACCCGCAAGCGTTAATCAACAGTGCGGCAGACATGCTGTCGCAACTGACGCAGTTTGCTGGATTGGTGATGATTCCCAAACGCACGCGAAATATCTTGAAACACCTGGAGTTTCTGCATTTAAATGACAAAAAAATACTGGTCATCTTGGTCACAGAAGACGGCCAGGTGCAAAACCGCATTTTGCTCACCGATAAAGCCTTTAGCGCCAGCGAACTCACCGCCGCCAGCAATTACTTTAATAGCCATTGCCAGGGTTTATCCCTAGAAGAAGTGCAGGCCAAGCTCAAACAAGAACTACAGCAGATGCAGGTCGATATTAACCGTCTGATGTCTGCCGCCCTCGAAGCCGCCAGCCAGCCAGAATCCTCTGAGCAGGAAACGGTGGTGATTGCTGGCGAACGCAATCTACTGCAAGTCGATGAACTCTCGACCAACGTCGGCAGCCTGCGCAAACTGTTTGAGATTTTTGAACGCCGCACGGCCCTGATGCAATTACTGGACCATAGCCAGCGCGCGGATGGCGTACAGATTTTTATCGGTGGCGAGAGTGGCTACCTGCCGCTGGATGAATGCAGCCTGGTCACCTCGCCCTATGAAGTGGACGGCCAGGTGGTCGGCACCTTAGGCGTGATTGGCCCGACACGCATGGCGTATGAGCGGATTATCCCGATTGTCGACGTCACGGCCAAACTGCTGTCGAATGCATTATCCAATCAGTAAATCACACCTTTATCTCTGTCAGAGGGTTCTGACAGCACTATCAGCTTAACGCTGCTACAGCACAACTCACCGCCTGCTTACAATAAACCTACAATTTATTCAATGTGGAGAGATCAATATGAACCGCGTTAATCAAACAACTTTGCAAAAATCTTTTATCTGGTCTGCGCTCTTGGTATTGTGCCTGAGCACTACTGCCTGCGGCTCCATGAGCACACGTGGTAAAAGCACGGCCTTAGGTGCGGGTATTGGTGCCGTTGGTGGTGCCGTGTTAACGGGTGGTAGCGCGATTGGTACGGTCGGCGGTGCAGCGATCGGTGGTGTCATTGGTAACCAGATCAACAAAAAATAATGCTTAGCGTGCGCCTATGAGTAGGCGCACGGCACTTTTTTAACCGGCAAACGTCATATGGGCTTTTATTCGCTTAAAATGCCTGTATGAGCTATTACAAACCAGAGCCTGCTTACACCCACGGCAGCCAAGCAAAAGTGGGGATTCTGTTAGCCAACCTGGGGACGCCTGAAGCCCCAACGGCAAAGGCCCTCAGGCCTTATCTGCAACAGTTTCTGATGGACAGGCGTGTCGTTGAAATTCCGCGCTTTATCTGGTGCTGGATCTTGCACTGCATCATTCTGGTATTTCGCCCGAAAAAATCAGCCGAAAAATACGCCAGTGTCTGGACAGACCAAGGCTCGCCATTGATAGTCTATGCTCAGCAACAGAAGAAGTTGCTGCAAGGCTATCTGTCACAAAAAATCAACTCGCCCTTTGCCGTCGAGCTAGGCATGACCTACGGCAACCCCAGCATGCAAAGCGCGATTGAGTCACTCAAAGCACAAGGCTGTGACCGTATTCTGGTATTCCCGCTGTATCCGCAATATGCCGCCAGCAGCACCGCCGCCGCGCTAGACGCGGTGTGGCGCGCGTTACTTAAAATGCGCAACGTGCCCGCCATTCGCACTATCAAGCATTATCACGACCACCCACTCTATATTCAAGCACTTGCCAGCCATATTCAGGCCTACTGGAAACTGAACGGCAAACCCGAAAAACTGGTCATGAGCTTTCATGGCGTCCCTAAATTTCATCTGCTCAAAGGCGACCCTTACCACTGCGAATGCCATAAAACCGGTCGCCTGTTGGCCGAGGCCTTAGGCCTAACTAAAGAACAATACCAGATAGCCTTCCAATCCCGCTTTGGCCGCCAGGAATGGCTACAGCCTTACCTCGCCAATACGTTGGACGCCTTAGGCAAACAACAACTCAATCGCATAGACGTGGTCTGCCCAGGTTTTAGCAGCGACTGCCTGGAAACCCTGGAAGAAATCGCCATGGAAGGCAAACACTTATTCCAGTCTGTGGGCGGCGGGGATTACCACTATATCCCAGCGTTGAATAGCGAGGCAGTTTGGATTGAAGCGATGCGCGATATTGCACTGGAGCATTTGCAAGGGTGGGTCAGTGATGACTTTGATGCAGTGAAAGCTGAAGCTGAGGCGCAAAGAAGCAAGCAGCGCGCACTGGAGATGGGTTCTGAAAAGTAACGCTGGGCTCATCTTGATTCCAGTGCCAGCCATCGCCGATTACGCGTTATAATCGCGTTTTAACGTTTTTATCGTTTCCTTATGATTGTTATCACCGGTGGCGCAGGCATGATTGGTTCTATCATGGCCTGGCATTTGAACAACAAACTAGGTCGGCAAGACCTGGTGATTGTTGACCGTATCACGCATGAAAGCCAGTGGCAGAATCTGGTACACAGACACTATGCTGAGTACCTGGACAAAGATCAGCTGTTCGATTTTCTGGAAGACAACGACGATATCACCGCGGTGATTCATATGGGGGCCATCAGCGCGACCACTGAGCGCGATTTTAACAAGCTGGTGGCGGATAATATGCATTATTCGCAGGACTTGTGGTCGTGGTGTGCCGAGTATGAAGTCCCCTTCTTTTATGCCAGCTCTGCCGCGACTTATGGCGGTGGTGAGCAAGGCTATGACGATGCCAACATTGAGAACCTACGCCCATTGAATGGCTATGGCTACTCAAAACACTTTTTTGACCAGTGGGTGTTACAGCAAGTCGCGCAAAAACAGCCCACGCCACCGGCGTGGGCTGGCTTCAAGTTTTTTAATGTCTACGGGCCAAATGAATATCACAAAGAGCGCATGGCCAGCGTGGCTTACCACACGTTTAACCAATTTAAAGAAACGGGCACCATGCGCCTGTTTAAAGGCACCAAGGCTGGTGTCGAAGACGGCATGCAACTGCGTGACTTTGTCTATGTGAAAGACGTGGCGGATGTGATGGGCTTTTTTTTAGAGGCAGCGCTTAAAAACAAACCAGTTGCCAGCGCCATTTACAATATTGGTACTGGCCAGGCACGTAGTTTTAAAGACCTGGCGACCAATGTGATGACCAGCATGACGCGCGAGCCGAATATTACTTATATCGACATGCCGCAAGACTTGCAGGGTAAGTATCAGTATTTCACCCAAGCTGAAATGCAAAAGCTGCGCCAGGCCGGTTATAAAAAACCATTTACCACACTGGAAGAAGGCGTAAAGGACTACGTGCAGAACTACTTGCTGCAGGATGACCCTTACGCATAAGAGGCTTCAGGAATTGTGAGCGATATGAACCATATTGAATACCTCAAAGGCGAGCACGCCGCGCATGTGGCGATGTTCCAAGCGCTGGAGCCGTTGTTCCCGATGATTAGCGACGTTGGCAACCTGCTTCGTGATTGCATTCAGCGCGGTGGCAAGGTGTTGCTGTGCGGCAACGGCGGCAGCGCGGCCGATAGCCAGCATATTGCGGCTGAAATCGTCGGCCGTTTTAAAAAAGAGCGCAAAGGCTTGCCGTCAATCGCACTGACTACGGACACGTCTATCCTCACCTCGGTGGGCAATGATTATGGCTATGACTATATTTTTGCCCGCCAGGTAGAAGCCTTGTGCCGCCCGGAAGACGTCTTGATTGGCCTCACCACCAGCGGCAACAGTGCCAACGTGGTGCGTGCGATTGAAACGGCCAATGAAATCGGCGCAACGACCATTGGTTTAACCGGCGGTAGCGGCGGCAAAATGAATACGCTTTGCACACACAATATCGTGGTGCCTTCCAGCGTCACGGCGCGCATCCAGGAAGCGCATATCTTTATCGGCCATTGCCTGTGTGAAATTCTGGAATCCTGATGAATCCTAGCATTGCAAACCTGGTTGCCCATTTTAGCGAGCACCCACAACACGCGCTGGTGATCGGCGATGTGATGCTGGACCGCTACCTGATGGGCGAAGTGAACCGCATTTCGCCTGAAGCGCCGGTGCCTGTGGTGCTGATTAAATCAGAACAACAGCGTGCAGGCGGTGCAGCCAATGTGGCAGCCAACCTCGCATTACTAGGCATACACACGCGCATGATCGGTTTGATTGGCAACGATCATGAAGGCCAGCGTTTAATGGCGGCAATATCAGACTATGGCATTGATACACAAGCCATGCTGACCACCCCGACGCGCCCAACCATCGCCAAAACCCGCATTCTCGGCGGGCACCAGCAAATGCTGCGGCTGGATCAGGAAATCACAGCCGCGTTATCCGCCAGTGAAGCAGAACAAGTCACGCAAGCCATCGGCTCTGCGCTGCAACAGCAACCTGCGCTGATTATCTTGTCTGACTATGCCAAAGGCCTGCTCACAGAACAAGTATGCCAACAAGTGATTAGCTATGGACGCCAACACGGGATTCCGGTGCTCGTTGACCCTAAAGGACGCAACTACGACAAATACCGTGGCGCAACGGCTCTGACACCTAATAAAAAAGAGACCGCAGAAGCTTGCGATACGCACACCAATGATCCGGCATTAATCGACAAGGCACGTACACTCAAAGCCAGCCTGGCGCTGGATTTTCTTGCGGTCACCCGTGGTGAAGAAGGCATTACGCTGATCACAGAACAGACGGAGCACTTAAGTGCCACCGCCAAGCAGGTGTTTGATGTGTCAGGCGCAGGCGACACCGTGATTGCGACCCTCGCTGCAGGTCTCATGCATGGTTTGAGCGCGCTGGATAGCCTGTCACTGGCCAATATCGCGGCTGGTGTGGTCGTGGGCAAAGTGGGCACAGTGCCTATTACCAAAGCCGACCTGATCGATGCGATTGCCACCGCCCAGGGCAGTGAGCAAGCACATAAAGTGAGTGAATTGCCGGAGTTGTTGCACAAAGTCGCCAACTGGAAACAACAGGGCCAAAGAATTGTGTTTACCAATGGCTGCTTTGACCTGCTGCATGCCGGGCATGTGACCTATCTCGAAGGCGCAAAAAAACGCGGCGACAAGCTGATTTTAGGCTTGAATACCGATCGTTCAGTCTCAGCACTCAAAGGCCCGACGCGCCCGGTGGTGAATGAAAAAGACCGTGCTCGAGTGTTGGCTGCGCTGGAGTCCGTCGATGCGGTTATTTTGTTCGATGAGGACACGCCTCTTAGCTTGATCAATGCTATTCAACCCAATGTCATTGCCAAAGGCAGCGACTATACCGCTGACCAGGTGGTTGGCGGCAATGAAGTCTTGTCATGGGGCGGTGAAATTGCCCTGATTGACCTGGTTGAAGGCCGCAGCACCACTAACCTGATTAAAAAATTGCACGCATGAACAAGATTCTGGTGATGGGCCCGTCCTGGGTGGGCGACATGGTGTTGGCGCAGAGCCTGTTTAAGCAACTCAAAATCGAGCAGCCTGATTGCCAGATCACAGTCGCCGCACCAGCCTGGACCTTGCCCTTACTGGAAAGAATGCCAGAAGTCTCACACGCAATTGCCCTGCCGTTTAAACATGGTGACCTTGCATTAGGTGAGCGTTTTAAACTGGGACGTGAACTGGCCAAACAAGGCTTTAGCCAGGCAATTTTACTCACCAACAGTCTAAAATCTGCGATTTTGCCATGGGCAGCTAAGATTCCTGTGCGTACCGGTTTTAAAGGCGAAATGCGTTATGGCCTGGTCAATGATATGCGCACGCTAGATAAAAGCGTGCTCAAAAAAACAGTCGAGCGCTTTGTTGCGCTTGGCTTACCCAAGAATACCGTGCTACCTGACTCATTACCGCAACCGGCCTTGCTGGCGGACCCCACGCATGCAAACACCCTGTTAGCCAAACTCAACATCCCCGATACAAAACAGCCAGTACTCGGCCTGTGCCCAGGCGCAGAATATGGCGAAGCCAAACGCTGGCCCGCTGAATACTATGCAGAGGTGGCTAATCACGCCTTGCAGCTGGGCTGGCAAGTCTGGTTATTTGGCTCAGAAAAAGATCAGCCAGTCACCGCCAATATCCAACAACTGACGCAGCAACGCTGCGTAGACCTGGCTGGCCGCACCAAACTCGGTGAAGCGATTGATTTAATGTCACTGTGCCACGCCATCATCAGCAACGACTCCGGCCTCATGCACGTGGCCGCGGCACTCGACAAAAAACTCATTGCCATTTACGGCTCATCTGATCCCAAACATACCCCACCCATGCATCCGCAAGCGGTGGTGGAATATCTGGGACTGGAATGTAGCCCATGCTTTGAACGTGTCTGCCCGCTGGGGCATTTGAACTGCTTACGACAAATGCACGCGGAAAAAATCATTATGCAGCTGTTCCCCAACCACAGCGGAAGTCACTAGCCATGTTTGCCAGACTGCCCTTTTTTGCGCATCGCCAGTCGATCAGCCTCAGTACCTGGCGCTGGTTATATTTGTTGCTAGCGCTGCTGATCGCGATAAAAGTGATGGCTAACCAGCACGGTTGGGTGAACAATGACTCCTTGTTATATTTCGAGCAAGCCAGACTGCTGGCAGCTAAAGAATGGTCAGCCGCTTTTCAATTATTTTCATGGCCATTGTATGCAGGGTTATTGGCGATTATTCATACGCTCAGTGGGCTAGAAATCCAAACAGCGGCCCAGTGCCTTAACGCAGCCTGTTTTGTGGTGTTTGTCGCAGGTTTCCAGCAGTTATTGCTGGTCGCCGGGGCCAAGCAGCGCACCCTGCATTGGGGTGTATGGTTGTTGTTCTCCACCACCTATCTCGTCGGTGATATTCTGGGCATGCTACTGCGGGATGAAGGATTCTGGGCGGCTTACACCTGGGGATTAGTGTATTGGTGCCGATACGCGGAGTCACATCAACTCAAACAGGCACTTGCATTTCAAGCCTGCATGGTCGTAGCTACGCTGTTTAGAATTGAAGTTGTCGCTTATCTCGTCGCGATTCCACTCTTAAGCTTGATTGCCCCGGCAACCGGCTGGCGCAAAAAAATCAGCCGATGGCTGATGGCTAACGTGCTGGCAATCGCTGTGATCATTATTCTGATCATGGCCATCGTATCAGGCGTGGTCAAGCCTCAACAATTGGGCAGGCTACAAGAGGTCAGCTCTCAACTGACGCAGTTGTTTACTCACCGCTTAGATTTTATTGATCAAAAAGCAGACATCCTTGGTCAACAAGTCTTGGGTAACTTACTGGATGACTATGCAAGGATTAGCTTGTGGAGCGCGTTACTATTGATCATTCTGCTCAAGACAGTCAAAGTTGCGGGCTACCCAACATTGATATTACTCGCCTGGCCCAAACGCGCATGGTGGGGCAGCATCAACATTCACATGCAAAGACTGATGGCGCTCACACTCATCACTGGCTTGGTGGTTAGCACGGTCATTATTCTGAACACTTTTGTCTTATCCAGCCGCTACGTGATTGCCAGCGGAATTGTCATGCTATGCATGGCCGCCTTTGCCATCAGCCATTTTGAGCGGTGCTGGCCACGTTGGGTGATCCGCTTATGGATGCTGATCATGGCACTGATGGTACTTAGCAATGTGTGGGACCATCGGGCAATTGATTTGGACCGCGATGCGGTGAATGCGGTTAAAAAGATCAGTGCAGCTGACTCGCGCGTGTTTTATGACACCGAAAACGCTAGGTTTTATGCCAAACAGCCATTTCTCCATCGCATAGATGGCTATAAACGGCTTAAACAAACGGAAGCGAACGGTCAAATCGATGCCTATGATATTTATGTCATCAGCCCTCACCATGACATTCCTGCCTATGAGTCGTATGCGACACAATTGCTGAACAGCCACCACTTTGTGTTAACGAAAACACTCTACGGCTGGCGCAAAAAATCCAAAGCCTATATCTTTATCAAGTCTGATAAGAAAAATGCTGCCAGTGCTGTGGCTCCGGCCATCACTGAAAAATAATATAAAAACACTGATAAAAACTAAGCGTATCTATTTGGGATGCAGGCACTCATGTCTCTGATCGGGAAACTTTCTAAAAAGTGGTGTGCGGGGTTGCGCCGCATGCGTTTAGGGTCACAGTTCAAACACCAGTACAACTGTCACCCGGACTTTGACCTGATCCGCGGTGAGACGCACTGCACGGTCTTATGGCAACAGCAAGTGCTAGCTAGCATTCCATTTGCGCATACCCTGAGTAAAACCATGGACGGCCCTTGCTGGATCGTGGCTTCTGGCCCTTCCCTGGCCGAGGCTGATCTGCACAAAATCGCGACATTCCCCACCATCAGCCTCAATTGTGCCATCAAGAAATTTGTCGATCACGGACTGACGCCGACACACACAATTATTGTCGACCATCGCGTATTTGAGCAGCAATGGGAATGTGTCACTGCTGCCATCCAGTCAGGTGCCAACTGTTTTTTCAGTTTTGAGGGCTTAAGTATTATTGCTGAGCGCGCGCCCACATTATTGCAGCAAGGCAATATTTACTTGATTGAATCCGCCACTAGAAAATATGGCGTTGCGCGATGGAGTATTAAGCAATGCCTGCAGCAGTTTCAGCAGGATCCGGAAATCACATTGGCCGCTGACCTACTGCCATATTGCCGGGCGATTGGTTTTAGCCACAACTTGCAAAAAGGTGTTTTCGCAGGCAAAACGGTTGCCACCTGGGCGGTACAACTGGCTTTCGGCTTGGGCTATCGCGCGATTTATATCGTAGGCATGGACTTAGGCGGCACTGGCAAAGCGCATTTTTATGCGGATAAAAACAACCCTGCCCCTGATTTTTTACGCTATTACGAGCCTCATATCCGAGGTTGTTTTGAATTGGCCAGAGAAGCCAGTGATAAAAAAGGTGTTAAGTTATATAATCTGTCTTTAAAAAGCGCCTTACCAGCACAGATTATTCCAAAAATCACTTTTGCCGAGGCTTTGCAACAAATAGAAGATCAAACGTCCTCTTTGAAATGACCCACTATGAAAATTATCATCCCACTGCAAACCTGCTCAACCCGCATCCCGCACAAAAACATCCGTCCGTTTTATCAGGATGATTCATTGTTTGACATTAAAGCCAAACAAATTCTCACCTTTGAATCACCGGAAAATGTCTATGTGTCGTCTGAAAGTGTCGAACTGGTGAAACCCTTGTGTGATAAATATGGTTTTCATTTCATGCAACGCGATAATGCACTGACTGGCAACAAAATCTATCAGCCTGATTTGGTCAAAGCCTTGACGGATCCCTTGCCTGGTGATGATGACATTATGTGGATACAGGTTACCTCGCCGCTATTTAATCAGTTTAAAGAGGCGCTTGAGGCTTGGAAGACGGTGCGTGATGAGCATGACTCACTGGTTGCAGTGAAACCATTTAAAGGCCATTTGCTGGACGCCAAAGGCAACCCGGTCAATTACGGGTTTGGTTATTGGCACAAAGTATCGCAAGACCTGCCAAAACTGTATTCTGTACTATGGAGCCTGTTCATTCTGAAACGTGAAACCGTCAACCGCTTTCACTACCATATTGGCGTGAATCCATACCTGTTTGAAACCAACCATATGGTGGTCGATATTGATTACCACGAAGACTTTGAACTGGCGGGGATGATTTACACCAAGCTGCACGGCACGATTTAAACGCTAGCCAGCAGTGGCTAGCGTTTACATGACGACGCCATTGCTTATTTTGCGCTGATATTTGATATATAACTTATCTGCTCTGGCAAATACCTGCTGCCACACTGAACTATTACGCTCCACACGCCAATCGCAGTGCGGCCAAGCCGAATAGTAATATTTTAAAAACGTCAACCAGTCGCCTCGACTCAGTCCGACATCCATCGCCGAAAAATATAAAGCTGCCATGTCTTTGATTTGCATGCGCGCTGAAGGGGGCGTGTGTATTTCAACCCGATGCAGATCAAGCACATATAACGCAGGTGGGACCTGCGCCATTTCCTCACGTTTGAAGCAAAAATGGCAAATATAAAAATCGCGGTGATAAATGCCGTGTGCATGTAGCCTGCCGGCGACCTCAGCGACCTGTCGGATCAGCGCACGTTTGTACTGCAGCCTCGGCGGCTGTGTCTGCCAGAGCAACGCCAGGTCCTCCAGCGTGACGATATCTCCGAGATCTTCAGTCATGACAAAAGAACGCAGGTTCGCTGGTACACAGCCTTGTACGCCGTCTGCAACATAAGGCGTGGTCGGAATATTTAAATCTGTCAGTGCTTGAATAGCAACAACCTCATTGCGCGCACTGACAACTGGACGTTTAAAAGACATCCAGTTTTTAAAGATCTCCAGCCAGCCAACACCGTTATGCCGCTTGATAAAATAGTAGCGCTGTCCGAACTTCACTTTGAGCGTCTGTCGAGTCGCAACGGCACGAAATACCTGCCCATCAATATGCATCAGGTACTCAAACAAATCATCCCGCGCCAGAATATCCGGAGGCAGTTCATGATCCGTTGCAAAATTAAGCGTTTTTTTCACGGCAATCAATTTTTAAGGTTGGCCAAGAAGCGTGAGCAATTTTTAATTGCCTGTAGCAGTTGCGGCTGATGCTTCGCTGTCAGGGCAGCCTGCTGCTCGGCGTCTAAAGCCTCATCGTTGCGCCCGGTAGGCACATAATGCTTCATCCCGTTTTGCTGATAGGCAATACGATATTTCATGTCGTTGGTCAACACACCGATGGTGCGCCAATCGCTGACGACAATAAAGTCTCGCGGTTGCGTATCATAAAGGTTGCGCCCTAATGAGTAGCCATTGGCATCAGCAGGGGCGCCCAGCGCCTGCAACAGGGTCGGTGAGATATCCAGGTGACTGCTGACATGATCAATCTCAGAAGGTGTGCGACCAGGCATCCACATCACCATAGGCACATGCGTTTGCTCTTCAACAAACGTGGAGTTGTGTCCCCAGTTGCCTTTTTCAAGAAACTCTTCGCCATGGTCACCAGTGATAATGACAATGGTATTTTCCAGCAAACCCTGGCTACGCAACTCGTCCAGTACACGTCCAATTTGCATGTCTATCCAGTGTGCGGCATTCGAGTAGCGATTTTTGAATTCGCCTATTCTTGGCTGCAAAGAAGCACGCGACATTCCCCAATAATTGACATCACCCAGATATGGTGAAGCGACGACGGCCTGCTCCGGGAAATCATATCGAGCATGGGTAGATTCAAAAAAGAAGAAACTCATGAAGGGTTTGCGACGGTCTCGCTGTTTGAGAAAAGCGATCTGCTGGCTTGCATTCCACTCATCCCGACGCCACGGATTCATGCTTTCATCCGCTTCATGCAAGTCTGCCAACGAAAACTTGGCAAATAACGTTTTATTAAATTCAGGATAAGAGAATTTTGCACTGGTGCGTAAATCAAACTGATAGCCAAGAGACTGTAATCTATCCATCAGCAAAGGCGACTGTTGCGCGTGCAGAAAGCTCGCCCAATAAGAGCCATACAAGCCATAAAACATGCCAAACAGCCCTTCGCGGGTGCCATTGCCACTGGAGTAATGTTGTGTGAATAAGCTGCCCTGCTGACCAAGCTGCCAACTGTGAGGCATAATTTGTGGCGTTAACCGGTCCCAGCGCAGCGATTCCGCAGCAAAGATGACAATATTGGGCGGATGATCTACTGTTTTGTAGTTGATGGCTTGCACCGGGTAATGCAGCCTCGCGGTATCCACGGACAAGCGATGATTATGGCGTCTTTCAATATCCATGCCATAGCGTGCTGCCAATGAGCGCATCAGTACCTGCTGATAAAACGGATACACCTCGGCAGTATCTAACACTGCACCAATATTTTTTACATCACTAATGCCATAAATCAGCGCTTGAACCACAAATAATATCGGGGCCAGTATCCAGATAGCCTGCGCAGATAATTTGGCAAGCCTGAATTGCGCATGGCGCAGGCTGATTAACCAGAATACTGTTTGAATGAAAGTCACGAACAACACTGAGCCAGCAATCGACAGGTAAGTGCCGCCGCTGGTGCCTAGCGAAGCCAGGCCACCTTTGGTCGTCATCAGGTTCCAGATGAAGCCATTAAAGTGGAAACGATACAAATCATAAATCATCAGATCCGATTTGATAAACATGAGCCCAGCGGTGCTCAGCACAATGGCCAGCGCAGCCAGCAATCGCGGATAAGCCCTGAGCAATATGCTCGCCAGCCACGCAGGCAATATGGCGATCAGGCTGTAGAGAAATGCATAAAATCCCCAGGCAGACAGGTGAAAAAACCACGACAGACTGGTAGCAGCCGCAACCCCTTCAGACAGAAATCCCCAGGTCACCCATAACATATGCAAGGTGGTTAGTAACAAAAAAAGCCGAAAAACGGCATGATTGGATGGTTTCATTGCCTAAACTCTCATTGCGTCAACAGGACAACATTAAACAAACGCCTCGTGTGGGCGCAATTCGAGATGATGACATACTGTGACTTGATGTGCCTGACAGTAAGCTTCCCAATCCGGCATATCTGTCCAGTCGGCGACAAAAATAAAGTCTAATCCGGCCCCGGTCGAAGCCTGATGGTCAAAGCGGCTATCGCCAATAAACAAGGCTGGGAACTGGATGCTGCCGTCGGCAATCAGGCTGGCCAGGTGTTCGTTCTTTTTGGTCGGGCCGCCATAGATACCGAGTTCAAACAAATGATCGAGATGACGGCGAGGAAAAATCTGCCGCAGCTCTTCCTGATCGCCACCCGACATCAGCATCCACTTGGCTTGTGACGTCTTTTGCTTTAAATCCATTAACGCCGGGGCAACCTCGCACTGCATTAAGGTTTCGTCCAGAATCTCGGTAAACGTCTCCATAAAAGCCTGAAATAATTCTGGCGTCAGTGGCTGCTTAATGATCTCGGTGATGTAATAACGGATTTTGTCATTACGCGGAATGCTGCCTAGTTTAATGTGGTAATCGACAAAGGCTTGCGCTTGCGCATCGCTACCGCCCATGCGTTTGGCGGTATTGTAATAAGCATCGACTTTGGTCTGGTTACTGTTGAGGACGACACCATCGCAATCCAAAACGATGGTTTTATAAATGGAAAGGTCTGGAAGCTGGGACATAGGCTGGCTAATAAAAAAGGCTTGTATTGCTACAAGCCTTCATTATAGTCGATTTGTGTCAGCGGTTTGCTTATTTAGCCGCCACAATCGCTGAAGCTTCTTTTGCCAGCTTGGTGATGTGTGCCCAGTCTTTACGTTCAACGGCATCAGATGGCGTTAACCAGGTACCACCACACACAACCACGTTAGGCAACGCCAGGAAGTTAGGTGCGCTTTCTACACTCACGCCACCTGTCGGACAGAATTTCACGTCTGCAAACGGGCCAGCAAAGCCTTTGAGCAGATTAATGCCACCCACAGCCACGGCCGGGAACAGCTTGAGGAAATAGTAGTCATCGGCATTCGCCATCATGATTTCAGAACCGGTAGACACGCCTGGCAGCAATGGCAAACCAATTTTACGCGCAAACTGACCTAACTCAGTGGTATAGCCTGGGCTTACCGCAAACTGGCAACCGACATCTTTAGACGCTTGCGCATCTTTGAGGTTACGCACAGTGCCTGAACCCAAAATCGCATCAGGTACGTGCTTGGCAATTTGTTCCATGGCTTGCAAGGCAACTGGTGAGCGCAATGTCACCTCCAGCACCTTAACGCCACCTTCAAGCAAGGCTTCTGCCATTGGCACGGCATCTTCCACTTTGTTGATGACAATCACCGGAATGACCGGGCCATGATTAGCTAACTCTAATGTGCTCATGTTATGAATATTGACCTAAAAAATAAAAAAATTGTTTTCTAATCGCTTGGCTTCACTGTGAATTAAAAGTGCTAAGCAAGACTAGGCTCAGGAGCGCAGACAGTACGAATAGTACGGCAAGCGATCTGCAACAACGTCTTGCGACGCACTTTTAATTTACAACCAGGTAACCGCGCCTTCTTCGGCCGACAGCACATTCCTGCGCATGCCACCAAACAGCTCGCGGCCCATGCCATGTGCATTGTGATGACGCTTGGCATCGCTCAACTCTTCAGCTTCACGCTCAGCCCAGGTGTCTTCATCTACCAATACGTTCAGTTGGCCTACTGTGCCGTTGAGGCGAATAATGTCGCCATTGCGGATTTTGGAAATGGCACCGCCGGCACTGGCTTCAGGGCTCAGGTGAATCGCCGCCGGAATCTTGCCTGACGCGCCGCTCATGCGGCCATCAGTCACAATCGCGACACGGAAACCTTTGTTTTGCAGCACAGCCAGTGGCGGTGTCAGTTTATGCAACTCCGGCATGCCATTGGCTTTTGGACCCTGGAAGCGCACCACGGCAATAAAGTCTCTTTCGAGCTCGCCACGGTCAAAAGCTGCCAGCAACTCTTCTTGCGCATCAAACACAATCGCAGGGGCTTCAATGATGTGACGGTCTTCTGGCACCGCAGAAATCTTGATCACGCTGCGACCTAAATTACCTTTAAGCAAACGCAAACCGCCAGACTCGTTAAACGGATGTGCCGCAGTACGCACGATGGTTTCATCGCCACTCTCCGCCGGGTAATCCGTCCATACCAGTTTGTCTGCTGTTTTTTCTGGTTTTTTACCGTAGTCACGCATGCCACCACCGCTCACGGTGAACACATCCGGATACATATAACCGCCTTCGATCAGCTCGCGAATCACGAAACCAGGGCCGCCAGCGGTCTGAAATTCGTTGACATCGGCTTTACCATTCGGGTAAACGCTAGCCAGCAAAGGCGTTGCCTTAGCCAGATAGTGGAAGTCGGTCCAGTCAATGATAATGCCCGCGGCACGCGCCACCGCTACCCAGTGAATCAGGTGGTTGGTTGAACCGCCGGTCGCCAGCAACGCCACCATGGCATTCACAATGACATGCTCGTCAACCAGACGGCCAATCGGCACAAATTTTTCTTTTTTAGCGTTTTGCACTACCAGGCGCACCGCTTCACGCGTTAAATCTTCACGCATGCCATCATGGGGATGGATAAACGCCGCACCAGGCACATGCAAGCCCATGGCTTCCAGCAACATCTGGTTACTGTTGGCCGTACCATAGAAGGTACAGGTGCCTGCACCGTGATAAGCCGCAGACTCACTCGCCAGCAATTCTTCACGGTCACACAGGCCTTGCGCATATTTTTCGCGCACTTTGGATTTTGAAGTGTTATCAATACCAGTGCTCATCGGGCCTGCTGGCACGAACACGCAAGGCAAGTGGCCAAAATGCAAGGCACCGATCAACAAGCCCGGCACAATTTTGTCACAGACGCCTAACAACAAAGCAGCATCAAATACATCATGAGACAAGGCGACTGCCGTACTCATGGCAATGGTGTCGCGGCTAAACAGGCTGAGTTCCATGCCTGGCTCGCCTTGCGTGATGCCATCACACATGGCTGGCACACCGCCAGCAACCTGCACGGTCGCACCTAATTTACGCGCCTCATCACGAATAATATCCGGATAGTTAACGTAAGGCTGATGCGCTGACAGCATCTCGTTATACGCCGTGACAATACCCACATGGGTTGGCTTTTCGGCATAAATCTTGAACTTGTCGTTTGCTGGCATGGCCGCAAATGCGTGCGCCACGTTGGCACAGCCCAGACGATCCGGGCCTTTTTCGCGGTTCAGGTAATCATCAATACGCTGCAAATATGCCTTACGTGTCGGGCGGCTGCGCTCGATGATGCGTTCTGTTACTTCAATGTGAGATTGTTTCATTGACTATCGCTCAACTGTGTTTTAACTACCTGATGAACTATCCTGGTGAACTGCTTTGAACTTGCTATTTAGTCACAGTTTAGGGTCGTAATATATATGAATCCAAACAGGTTCCCTAGCTACGATTATCGCCAAACTGGTGCATCACGTCAAACTGAATTACCAAGTTTGATGGTTTTTTTAGACGATTCAATGACTTAAAACAATATAAACCGTTTGCTAGCACTCGCTTGAGACCCTTGCCTCAAGCCAGCGTTCAGGCGGATTTGGTCACCAGAATATCTTCCAGCATCAAATACTCGAGATCACAACCATAAAACATATTCAAGGCATCGGTTGGACTGCAAATCATGGGCTCGCCACGACGATTCAGCGAAGTATTCAACACCACGCCATTGCCGCGTAACTGCTCCAGATGCTCAATCAGCGCGTAATAGCGTGGATTGGTCTCTTTGGTCACCACTTGCGCGCGCGCCGTGCCGTCTTCGTGCACCACTTCCGGAATACGCGCCTTCCAGGCCGGATTCACGTCAAAGGTAAACGTCATATAAGGGGCCGGATGCTCGGTTTGCAGAATATCCACCGCCACGCGATCCAGCATGCTGGGACAAAACGGCCGCCAGCGCTCACGGTATTTAATCTGCGCATTGATGCGGTCAGCCACGCCAGGGAAACTCGGATCACCCAGAATGCTGCGGCAACCCAGAGAGCGTGGACCAAACTCCATGCGGCCCTGAAACCAGGCCAAGGGATTGCCCGCTGCCAGCAACTCTGCCGCTTTGCGTGGGCCATCTTCAACACGGGTGAAAATCGGCTTGGCCGGATGTGCTTCACAAGCCGCGATACACTCCTCGTTGGTATATGCAGGGCCGAGGTAAGCGTGCTCCATTTTATGGATGGTTTCACCTGCCAGATGCGCGGCATAGGTCGCGGCGCCCAAGCTGGTCCCGTTATCGCCGGAGGCAGGCTGCACAAATAATTCTTTCACGTGCGGCAAGGCAATAATGCGCTGGTTAAGCTTCACATTGAGCGCCACCCCACCCGCCATCACAATCTTGCCGGTCTCGCGAAGAATATCGCCCAGGTAATATTCAATCATTTGCAGCGCAATGTCTTCCAGTAGCTGCTGTATGCTGGCGGCGTAATGAATATAAGGGTCGTCAATTTCGTCACCTTCACGCTTGGGCCCCAACCATTCAATCAGTTTAGGCGTAAAGTAATAGCCTTTACCGTTTTCTTTATAACGACGCAAACCGACCACATTCACATAGTCAGTGTTAATGATGAGTTCGCCGTTTTCAAACTTGGCCAGGCGACTTAAATCATATTTTTTCGGGTCGCCATATGGTGCCATGCCCATGACTTTAAATTCGCCATCCAGCATCTCGAACCCCAGGTATTCAGTGATGGCGCCATACAGGCCACCCAATGAATCCGGGTCATAGAATTCTTTTATTTTGTGAATCTTGCCGTTTTCACCATAACCAAAAAAGGTGGTGGCATACTCGCCTTTACCATCAATACCGACAATGGCTGTTTTTTCTTTAAACCCACTAAGGTGATAAGCGCTGGAAGCATGGGCCAGATGGTGCTCTACCGGCACATACTTGGCGTTGGTCAAGCCAAGGTCTGCCATCAGTTTGAGTGATTTATCGCGATTGCGACGAAAGCGGCGGTTACCGTTAAAAATCGCATCTAACGCGCGATCAGGGGCGTACCAGTAACGCTTGGCATAATGCCAGCGCGCAGCCGAGGTGAGTGGGATTTCGCCATAAGGGAACGCTACCACTTCGACCTGGTCCGGCGTAATGCCTGCCTGTTTCATACAGAATTTGGCAGCTTCGTAAGGCCAGTGATTTTTGGCGTGCTTGTCGCGAATGAAACGTTCTTCTTCTGCCGCAGCAATAATCTTGCCGTCCACCAGAATGGCAGCAGAAGCGTCATGCCCCAAGGCACCGGATAAACCTAAAACAATCATGCAGAAACTCGCGTAATGATCAAATGGAAATAATTAAAAGAGAGATGCACGCCAGTCATAGGGCAATGCCCGCAAGTCTGAGTGGCGTATGGTCCTGATAAATCAGGCTAAACGACTTTATCAGCGCATTATACAGGGAAGTATCGGCTTGCCAATTTTGCAGCAGGCGGCGGATATCTTTCGCATGCGCGCGCAGCGCGATTTGCGTGCGGCGATGTTGCTGCATGCTATCTAAATCAATCACCACAATTTTGCCCTGATCTGTGACTTGCAGATTGCTGGCTTTCATATCGCCATGGGACACCTTGAGCAAATACCATTGGTAGCAAAGCGTTACCAACTGGTGGATCACCTGCTCACGCTGAGTGTTATCTGTGCACTGCTGAAAAAAAGTCAGCGCATCTGGCCATGGGCTATAAGCAGAGACGAAATAAGCACGCCCGCGCATGCCACAATAGCGCTGCTCATACATCAACAACGGCTGCGGCGTCAGCATGCCGTAATACTGCAAGCGATGCGCATTGCGCCACGAGGCGGCAGCCCGGCTAGGGCGCCAGGCACGGCTTACGCCATGCAACCAGTCTTTGATGTTATAACGCTTGATGACCACAGACTGGTCTTGCAAATGCGTATGCACCACCGTGCAAGTATTGCCGGGCTTGAGCACCACACCAACATGCATGGCCACTTCCAGCGCGGGCAAGTCGGTCATGTGCAATCCGCCTGCGCTACTCACGGCCTGCGCGCTTTGCCCGGTCTGTTGCCAGGTCACATCACTACAAGTGCGGAAAATCTTACGCGTGACATAGCGCTCAACCTCTTGCGCTTTCATTTGCTTGGCCCAGGCCAATAATGTCGCAGGCAGCAAAGTAGCTTGCCAGCCGCGTGCCGCATCATACGCAGCTAGTAATGACGCCACCCAGGCATGCTGGTCCAGCACCTGTATTTTTGAAATCAACTCAGCCAGTTGCCGATACGCCTGACGCTTGCTCAAGCGCGCTTGCTGAATACCATCGCCATCCAGCGACCACACCTGACCATCCGCCACCAAAAAATTCTTCAGATGCAAATCGGTTTGTATCAGCCCGGCAGCATGTTGTGCCGCCAACGTTTGCACCAGCTGCTTGAGCAACGCCAACCCTTGCGCAGATGGCAACGATTGATACAACACATCCGCATTATCGGCAGGCGCAATCGCCACGTAGATCAATACCCTGGCACGTCGGTCTGCAGACGCGCCTTGCCATAACAAGGTTGGCGTTGCCAAACCGGCCTGCGTCAGCCAATGCACGCCTTGCGCATCACGCGCGGCATATTTTTCTGCCTGCGCACCGAGAAACACCTTGGCGAACACGGCCTGGCCAGACCATTGCGCACGAAATACCCAACGTCGCTGCGGCAATACTCGCGCCGCAGCCAAGCCGGTCAACGCTGTCTGGTCAGACAGGACAATCGCGCCTGTCGCGCGATCTACAACCTCACACTGGGCTGGCGCGATAGTCGCGTCATGCATTGCCACCATTAGCGGGACTTCCACCACTGCGTCAGCTGTTGCAGCCAGTTGTCTTGGCCTGAAAATAACTTTTTCGCCCGTTTATCGCGTTTTTTCATCATTTTTTTCACTTGCGATTTGGTCGCTGAATCGTCATGCGGCCTCGCCACATACAAAGTATGCCGCGAATCACCCTGCTCGTTAGGGATGGGTAAGGCTTGATAGTAATACAGCGCAATCGAGCGGCGTGTCACGCCTTCTGGCGTGGTTAATGGGTCAGGATGACCATGGAAGCTGTCGGCATCGGTATTAAAAATCACGCAGCGGTTAAATAGCGGCGCCACCGTTTGCTGCTTGGCCTGCATTTGCCTGTCCCATAGCTCGAGATTGCCGCCATACTCCGGCAACCAGTCATGGTTTAAATACACCAGCATATTCACCCGGCGGTAGAGCTGTAAGCCTTCATTCACCTGAAAGTCGGCATGAATGCCGAGCAAGCCACCGGCCGAGGTTTCATGCAAGCCGCCGCCAGCAAAATACGGGTCTGGTAACAGCCCTTTCATGCCTGTTAACGCCTCAATAAACTGCAACATCGGTGCCGAGTTAAACAAGGCAAACGCCGCACGCAGGGTTTCGTCACAGTCATACGGTGAAATCTGCCGCTTGTGCGTGCCGCCATAGCCCTTTTCATACACTTTGTCATGCGCTTTGGGGTCTTGCGGAAAATGATCCAGCAACAACTGCGTAAACGCCGTTGGGAAAATATTGTCTATCACCGCGTGCGGAAAAGGCTGCGCCTGCGCGTAGTCTTCTGCCAGCAAACTGCCTATATCCTTGGCCTGGCGCGCATCCAGCGCAAAGCCATGCGCCATTTCAATTGGTAATACCCCATCAGACATCGTCATTTCGTCGTTTCCTGCTGTGACTGTAATTGTTTAAGCATGGCCTGTTTGCGCTGCAAACGGCGGTTTTCTGCTGTGTAGCCACTGACCAGGCCAACAGTGCCGGCCTCCACATGGTCAAGATAGCGGAACAACCTGGCAGGAGACATGCGCTCAATCACATAGCCTTGAGCCGCCAGCTTGTCTTGCAACACATAACCGGGAATTTGCTGCTCCATATAAAAACGATAGCCCAGCTTTTTCATCAGGCCAACGTTCCACAAGGCAAAAAAGCTCTTGATATAGGGCTCGATATAAGGCCGCGCCTGGCGTGCAGGCAGGCCGAGTTGCTGCTTGAGACGGCGGCTGTGGTATTTAAAAAAGCCGGTAAACGCACGCCAGAACAAACGCACATGCCCGCGGTTGAGCTGATGCAAACAGCCAATCGCCGCAATATTGGGCTGGCGCTGCATACGTTGCAAACACTCAATAAAAATCTGTGGCTCGTAAATAAAGGTGTCTGTGTGCATCAAAAACAGGTAATCGGTCTTGATCGCCGCCAGGATCAAATCCAGGCCTTCTCCATGCGCGGCAAAGCCCTGCTCTTTCCCAGGCGACGGGCGTTCGATTAAATGTATCCAGTCTAGGCTACGCAAATACTCAGTGCTGTCATCAGCAGAATCATTATCGACCACCCAGACCTCCACCGCGTTGGCATCCAACGCCCCGCTCTCCAAGTGGCTTTTGATAAAATTCAAGCAGGTACGGGTCAAATCCAGCGTTTTGTAATTCACCAGCGCGATACTAAATCTTGGTAAGGTATGTGTCATAAACAGGGTTATCCGTTAACGCTTGCTACGTGTGGTAATGCGTTTGAGTAACTGGCGCTCACACCAGTTTAAAGGCCGGGCAAATGCCTCAGTATGCAAATACTGTTTAAAAAAATACAGGCGATCGCGGTCAGTTAAGCCCTCGGTATGCCGATGCAGTGCCGCCAGGTCAAACCGGGCACGGCGCCAGGCGCCCAGGCTTTGCCTGGCTTTTTCCAGGTCAATCAGCGCCACTTGTGGCACTGCATCCGTCTGGCGGACAAAAATATGTTTGGGATACAAGGCACGGTGCACCCAGCCCAGATTATGAAAACGCCGGATTTGCTGGGCAACGGCACGCAGCAGACGTCTGCGCTCTACAGCAGGCTGGCTCAGTATGGTCGGTAGCAAGTACTTCAGATCGACAAAGCCATGCAAATTCTCAGTCACCAGAATCGCGCGCTGATTTCCCTGGTGTAAGGACTCGGCATACATCAACACTTTAGGTGCCGGAATCCCCGCCTTGGCCAAAGCCTGCAAACGCTCAAACTCACGCCGGAATGTTGGCTCGCCTGACAGCGGATGGCGCAAGGTACGACGGCCATGATTCTGCTGTTTTTTCACAAACAGCGCTAGTGCAGGCTGATTTTCAACAGCCAGCACCAGCTTGCCGACGCCGCTCCAGCCGCCTCGACGCTCATTCGGCGGCTCAAACCAGGCGATGTCACGTGACCACCAGGCTTCAAAAGCATCGAGCCCATGCTGCTGCAAGGCGGCCTGCCAGGCTGGATCTTGATAATGCGTCAAGGAATGTTCCAAAATAAATTGTGCTGAAATAATTGAGGCCAATGCAGGTTTTTAAACCGCAGTTTGTTAACATAAGGGCTAATCCTAAATTTTAACAGAATGCGTTTATAAATTAGTCTCATGCTGCTGTTTTTCTGCAAAGCCATCGCCTGCCTGCCATTGTCCTGGGTACATAGATTGGGCATTTTTTTCGGCTATCTGTCTTATTGTTTCGACCCCAAAAGCAATCGGATTGCGCTGGCGAATATACAACAAAGCGGGTTAGCTGCTGACGACATTGAGGCGCAACGTTTGGTCAAAACCAGCCGCCTGGAAGCAGGTAAAGCCATTCTGGAAACGCTGTTTATCTGGGGAAAACCATCACCCAAGCTGTTGCCGTTGATACAGCAAGTGCATGGCTGGCAACATATTGTTGAGGCGCAGGCACAAGGCAAAGGGCTGATTTTTCTCACCCCGCACCTGGGCTGTTTTGAAATCACGTCGGTTTATTATGGTGCGCGTGCGCCGATCACCGTGCTTTACCGACCACCCAAACTGCAGTGGTTAAGTCAATTGGTGGTTGAAGGCAGGCAAAAAGGCCAGGTGCAGATGGCGCCAGCCAATGCCAATGGGGTGAAAAAGTTGCTACAAGCATTGAAATCAGGCCAGGCTATCGGCATTTTGCCGGATCAGATTCCTAGACAAGGCGAAGGCGAATGGGCCGATTTTTTTGGTAAACCAGCCTATACCATGGGTTTAGCTAGCAAGCTGGCCAGCAAAGCAGATGCGGTGATTATCATGGCGTTTGGCGAGCGACTGCCCGCTGGCAAAGGGTTTGACATCCACCTGACGCGGGTAGAGGACATCAGCACACCAGCACAATTGAACCAGGCGATTGAGCGCCAGGTCGCCGCATGCCCCAGCCAATATTTATGGCAATACAACCGCTACAAGCAGCGACGCTACGCCCTGCACAAACTGGAAAAAAGCCAACCCGACCAGGTTGAGCGCTAAGCGCCAAGCCAGCAATTGGCTAAGCTAGGCCCTGGATCCAGCGGCTGTAGACTTTATCGGCCACGCGGTGCAACACTTCGCAATCGGCCTCAACCGCTGCCAGCATGGTATCCGCGGACTGCACCGCCGGGCTACTGGCTGAGCTGGCAATATCACTCTGCCATTGCTCGGTCCAGATTTTCACCATGGTTGGCGTCATTTCAATATGGCATTGCAAGCCGATATGCTTACCCATGACATAAGCCTGGTTCGCGCAATAGGGGCTGGATAACACATGCGTGGCACCCGCTGGCACGGTAAACGTCTCACCATGCCAATGAAAACTGTTAAAGCCTTGCAAGTCTCCAAACCAGTCACGCGCCAGCGCATGATCTGCGACCTTGACCTCACCCCAACCAATTTCTTTGACCGGGTTTTTGCTGACGACACCACCCAGCGCTTTGCTGATCAGTTGGCCGCCCAGGCAGTGGCCAAGCAAGGGCACATCCTTGTCCACTGACTGCCGAATCAATTGCAGCAAAGGCGGAATCCACGGCAGATCATCGTTCACACTCATGGGCCCACCCATCAGCACAATGCCACTGTAATCATCCACAGACGTGGGTACTGTCTCGCCTTTATCAATGCGCACTTCGCACCACGGAATAGCATGTTGCGCCAAAAAAGTGCCCAAATAACCAGCACCCTCGCAGCAAGCGTGCCTGAATATCACTACCGGTTTCATGATTTACCTTACCAAACTGACTTCCTGATATTGTCCTAGCAAGATTCCGTCCAACGTATACGGCCCAATCGCATAACGAATCAGGCGCAAGGTCGGAAACCCCACGTGGGCGGTCATGCGCCGCACCTGGCGGTTCTTGCCTTCGCTAATCTTCAGCTCCAGCCAGGTAGTTGGGATATGTTTGCGCTCACGAATCGGTGGCACGCGCTGCCACAATTGGTCAGGTTCAGTGATGATGCTGACCTGCGCAGGTTGCGTGACAAAGTCACCCAGATCCACGCCCTGCTGTAGTGGCATCAAATCTGCTTGTGTAGGCACACCTTCAACTTGGGCCCAATAGGTTTTGATCTGTTTATGCTTGGGATGACTCAAACGATGTTGCAATGCACCATCATCGGTTAAAATAAGCAATCCTTCGGAGTCAGTATCTAACCGCCCGGCTGCATAGACGTTGGGAATCGGAATATAGTCTTTGAGCGTTGCGTGTTTTTCATGTGCAGTGAATTGGCACACGACGTTAAAAGGTTTGTTAAACAGTAATAACATGGAAAGCGCTATGTCTAAAATCAAGGTGCCAGCCACTGGCAGCAAAATTATTGTCAATGCTGATAATACCCTAAATGTTCCAGACCACCCTATTATCCCGTTTATCGAGGGTGACGGGATTGGTATCGACATCACCCCCCCTATGATTAAAGTGGTGGATACTGCGGTTGAGAAAGCCTATGGCGGCAAGCGTAAAATTTCCTGGATGGAAGTCTATGCCGGTGAAAAATCCACTACCGTCTACGAAAAAGACACTTGGCTGTCCGACGAAACCATGGCTGCCTTGAAAGAGTACGTCATTTCGATCAAAGGCCCATTGACAACACCAGTCGGTGGCGGCATCCGTTCACTCAACGTGACACTGCGTCAGGAGCTGGACTTATACGTTTGCTTGCGCCCTATCCAGTATTTCACTGGCGTACCTAGCCCGGTCAAGCACCCAGAAAAAACCGATATGGTCATTTTCCGCGAAAACACGGAAGACATCTATGCCGGGATTGAATGGGCTGCAGGCACCGAAGAAGTGAAAAAAGTCATCAACTTTTTGAGCGATATGGGCGTACGCAAAAAAATCCGTTTCCCGGAAGCCTCTGCGATTGGCATCAAGCCAGTCTCCATTGACGGCAGCAAACGCTTGATTCGTAAGGCGATTCAGTACGCGATTGATAACAACCGCAAATCAGTGACCATCACCCACAAAGGCAACATCATGAAGTTCACCGAGGGTGGCTTCCGTGACTGGGGGTATCAACTGGCCAAAGAAGAATTTGGCGCCGAGCTGATTGACGGCGGCCCATGGTGCAAGCTGCCTAATGGCATCATCATTAAAGACTGTATCGCAGACGCGTTCTTGCAAGAGATTCTGCTGCACCCGGAAGATTACGATGTCGTGGCCGCCTTGAACCTCAATGGCGACTATATGAGTGATGCGCTGGCAGCCCAAGTTGGTGGTATCGGGATTGCGCCCGGAGCGAACTTGAGCGATACCATCGCCATGTTTGAAGCCACCCACGGCACTGCGCCGAAAATCGCCGGTAAAAACCTGGCCAATCCAAGCTCGCTGATCTTGTCCGCCGAAATGATGTTACGTCATATGGGTTGGGTAGAAGCGGCTGACCTCGTACTCAATGGCGTCGCCAAGGCGATTGCCAGCAAGCGGGTGACTGGCGATTTTAGTAGCCAAATGGAAGGTGCCACGCAAGTCGGCACGGCAGAATTTGGTGATGAAATCATCAAACAGATGGCCTAAGTTTTAGCCACTGCACCAAACGATAAAAAAACGGCTCGCAAATGCGAGCCGTTTTGTATTTTTTACCCCTAAAAAAACAAATTATGCTTTTTGTATGTTTGAAGCCTGTTTCCCTTTTGGACCCTCAGTCACATCAAAGGATACACGTTGGCCTTCTTTCAAGCTTTTATAACCAGATTCAACGATTGCGGAGAAGTGCGCGAACAAATCGTCACCGCCGTCATCGGGAGTAATGAATCCAAAGCCCTTAGAGTCGTTAAACCACTTTACGGTACCTGTTGCCATTTTACTTCCTTACTTTTTTACTTAACAGGGAGGCGCCCCAAAAGTTTGTCTCAAGTACTCCAGTCGCAATAAACAAGCTTTGCTTTACTTAAAGACGGCTACAAAAAACCTGAACCCAAACGCCTTAAGGATTTATAATTTAGCATTATTTAAATGTCAAGGCTAATTTTGTATCTTTTAACGAAAGCTAAAAAATCTCCTTAAAATTTGCATAAATGCTGCATGAGAGCCCGTCTTTTCTACGATTTGAATCTTTGAGCCTCCACGTATACTCCAGTAAAAAGGTGAGTTGTATCAGTATATTAACGGATCTGTTTCACTGTTTGGACGACGTATTTAAAGACATCTATGGCAACACTGGAAAGTTCAAAAAAACTGGGCGGTATGGCGCGCATGCTGGTGCAGTCTTCGCTCATGGGCGAAGACGACGCAGCGGCGTTGCAGGAGAAATGCCACGCACAGAAAATCAGCTTTTTGGCCGCCACGCTGGCGCAAAAAAAGATTTCTGCCAAAGATATTGCGCAAACGGCTTCGCAAGCTTTCGGCTTTCCTTTTTTTGACCTCAATGCCTTAGATCAGGACTCTCTGCCAGACAAAACCATAGACATCAAACTGATGCAATCGCATCGCGTCTTGCTGCTGCAACAAAAAAGCAACGTGGCTTATATTGCCATCTCCGACCCGACGAATCTGCATGCGTTGGACACCATACAGTTTCAAATGGGCGCGACCTTGTTTCCGGTGGTGGTGGAGGATGACAAACTCGGTAAATGGATAGATAAAATTGTCGAATCCAAAGATACCAGCATGTCTAACCTCAATGCTGGCGGTGATGAGTTTGACCTTGGCCTGGAAGACGCGGGCGAAGAGCAGGAAGCAGAAATCCTGCAAGAAGTGGATGATGCGCCGGTGGTCAAGTTCTTGCAAAAAATATTGCTGGATGCCATCAATATGGGCGCATCCGACTTGCACTTTGAGCCTTACGAGAAGTTTTACCGTATTCGCTTCCGGGTAGACGGCGTCTTAAGAGATATGTCACAACCGCCCTTAGCCATCAAAGAAAAACTGGCCTCGCGTATCAAGGTGATTTCAAACCTGGATATTTCCGAGAAAAGAATTCCGCAAGATGGCCGCATGAAATTAATTATTTCAAAAACGCGCGCTATCGACTTCCGTGTCAGTACCCTGCCCTTGATCCATGGCGAAAAAATCGTGATGCGGATTCTGGATCCGACCAGCGCAACACTGGGCATTGAAGCCTTAGGCTATGAGCCAGAGCAGCAAGCTTCGTTGCTGAAAGCCATCCATCGCCCCTATGGCCTGGTATTGGTGACCGGGCCAACGGGCTCGGGTAAAACGGTGTCACTGTATACCTGCTTAAATCTGCTCAATGACCCTGGCGTGAATATTTCTACCGCTGAAGACCCGGCAGAAATCCCCTTGCCTGGCATTAATCAGGTCAATGTGAATGATAAACAAGGTCTCACCTTTGCCGCCGCTTTAAAATCGTTTTTACGCCAGGATCCTGACATCATCATGATTGGTGAGATTCGCGACCTGGAAACGGCAGACATGGCCATCAAGGCCGCGTCTACCGGCCATATGGTGCTGTCCACGCTGCATACCAATGACGCACCGACCACGCTGTCACGTTTGCTGAATATGGGCGTGGCACCATTTAATATTGCCTCGGCCGTGACCTTAATCACCGCACAACGTTTGGCCAGGCGCTTATGCAAACATTGCAAAGTGCCACTTACCATCCCGCAAGAAGCTTTGCTAAAAGTCGGCTTTACCCATGCCATGTTAGAAGGTGAGTGGCAATTGTATGGTCCTAAAGAGGGGGGTTGCGAACACTGCAATAACGGCTATAAAGGCCGTGTCGGTATTTATCAGGTCATGCCGATCACTGAAGCCATCGCGCAAATCATCATGCAAAACGGCAATGCGCTGGATATAGCGGCACAGGCCAAAAAAGAAGGCGTCAAAGACTTGCGCGAGTCTGGCCTGCTCAAGGTAAAACAAGGCTTAACCTCGATTGAGGAAGTCGAAGCCGTCACCAATGAATAAGGTCTGTGACTCACTCTATTTATTTTTAAGAAAACACTATGGCGACTGCAAATAGCAAACAATCCGTGTATCAGTGGGAAGGCAAAGACCGCAAAGGTAAGCTGGTCAAAGGCGAAATGCGCGCCAATGGCGAAGCCGTGGTCAACGCCACCCTGCGCCGCCAGGGTATAACGATACTCAAGGTCAAAAAACAAAGCGCGCTGGCGACCAAAGGCAAAGTCACCGAAAAAGACATCACCCTGTTTACACGCCAACTCGCCACCATGATGAAAGCAGGCGTGCCTTTATTGCAAGCCTTTGATATTGTCGGCAAGGGCCACCATAACCCGGCGGTGGCCAAGCTGCTGTCTGATATTAAATCGGATGTCGAAACCGGCAGCAGCCTGAGCGCGGCGTTCCGCAAATATCCTTTGTACTTTGATCAGTTATTTTGCAACCTGGTTGGCGCCGGGGAACAGGCCGGTATTCTGGATAGCTTACTGGAGCGCCTGGCTACTTATAAGGAAAAGATTCTTGCCATTAAAAGCAAGATCAAATCGGCGCTGGTGTATCCGGTCTCCATTATTGTTGTGGCGTTTGTGATTACCGCCGTGATTATGATTTTTGTTGTGCCCGCCTTTAAGGATTTGTTCAGCAGCTTTGGGGCTGACCTGCCCGGGCCGACCGTGGTTGTGATTAACCTGTCCAACTTTTTTGTCGCTTGGTGGTGGGCCATTTTTGGCACCATGGGGTTTGGTTTCTGGTTCTTTTTTTATACCTGGAAACGCTCCGAAAAAATGCAGGCCACAATGGATCGCCTCATGCTGCGGCTGCCTATTTTTGGCGAGCTGATTCGCAAAGCCACCATCGCCCGCTTTGCGCGTACGTTGTCTACCATGTTTGCGGCCGGGGTGCCATTGGTCGAAGCGCTGGACTCTGTGGCAGGCGCTTCTGGCAATAAAGTCTATTTTGATGCGACCAAGAAAATCCAAAGCGAAGTCAGCACCGGCACCAGCCTGACGGTGTCTATGCAAAATGCCAATGTGTTCCCTAATATGGTCATTCAGATGACCGCGATTGGGGAAGAATCAGGCTCTTTGGACGGCATGCTGACCAAAGTGGCCGACTTTTACGAGGGCGAAGTCGATGATGCTGTCGCGGCGATTTCCAGTCTGATGGAGCCAGTGATTATGGTCGTACTCGGCGTCCTCATCGGTGGCCTGGTGGTCGCCATGTATATGCCTATCTTCAAAATGGGGAAAGTGGTCAGTGGTGGTGGCTAAGCCTCACAGCAAACGCAGAAAATAAAAAAGGCCGGGGATCCCGGCCTTTTTTATGATCGAATACACTAATCGATTATTTTTTGGCAGCCTGCAATGACTTTTCAATTTCGTCATAAGGCTGCGCGCCCAGCATACGTTTGCCATTTTCAAAAAACAGCGTCGGAGTGCTGTTCACACCCACCTTGTGCGCCAACTCACCGACTTTTTCCAGCGGCACTTCACATTTGGCGGTCGTTGTCGGCAGTTTGTTATTGAAAATCCAGTCCTGCCAGGCTTTCACGCGATTGCTGGCACACCAGATGCTACGTGATTTGTTAGCGGCATCCGGATGTAACTGCTCAATCGGGTACAAGAATGTGTAAATAGTCACATCGTTGATATTCGTGAGTTCTTTTTGTTCCAGACGCTTGCAGAATGGGCAATCCACATCGGAAAACACCACCAATTTGCGGCTGCCATTGCCTTTGACCACTTTAATGGCTTGATCCAGCGGCAGGCTGTTAAAGTCGATTTTACTCAACTCATCCATGCGTTCGCCGGTAATGTCTTTTTTGGTTTTTGGATCGACCAAACGACCCTCGGCAATCAGAAAGCTGAATTTGTCATCGGTATAAATAATCTGCCCACCCATAAACACCTCATACAAGCCTGAGTATGGCGTTTTGGTCACACTGTCGACCTTGAATTTTGGATAAGCGCTTTCCACCAGTTTTTTCAGACTGGCTTCGTCGGCAACACTGCTAAAAGACCATAGCGCGGCCAAGGCAATCATGCCGCCCATCACACACTGGCCGATAGATTTTTTCATGACATACTCTTTCTCAAACATGCGCAGTAGGCAACGCTACACATTATTGTTGCGTTGCTGCGCGAATTAAAAAACGTTTAAGCATAGCACTGTTCTCTACACCGCGTAAGCCTAACAAAGCGGCGTGCGTCCATATGGCTTGTGGGCGGGCAAACAAGGCATCCAGGCCACGGGTCAGTGCATGCATCTTCACTATATCTGGCTGCCGAGTGCGCATCACATGCCGTAAAAAACCGGCATCGCCCAATGGCTTCATCGCAGGCAATTGGGCAATCTGCGCACAAAGTGCCTGCACATCCTGAAAACCGAGGTTAACCCCCTGCCCGGCCATCGGGTGCACCTGATGCGCGGCATCGCCCAACAGCATCACTTGCGGCAAGGCCATGGTTTCAGCGGTATTCTGCATCAGCTGAAAAGCCAGCACGGGACCACTCGGTGTTAACTGCCCAAGCAGTTGTCCACTGCGCTCAGCCACTTCTAAGGCCAAGGCCTGTGCGGACAAGGCCTGTTTTTGCGCAGCTAGCGCGTGTGGCAACGCCCACACCAGAGACACCTGTTGTTGCGGCATGGGCAGCAAAGCCAGGGTTTCATGCTCGCCAAACCACTGCCGGGCAATATTGCTATGCGGCCGTTCAGCTTTAAAGTTAGCGACCAACGCCGTTTGTGCAAAATCTACCTGTTGCAGCCCCACACCGCATTGCGACCGCACCCAGGAGCGCGCACCATCAGCGCCTAACAACAAAGAAGCTTCAACCTCATGCTGTGGCAAGGATAACCGCGCAAGATGACCGCCATGTTGCAATGACTGTGCCGGTGCGTCGGTGATCACCGTCACCTCCGTGTCAGCCAAGACCTGCCAGCAGGCATGCATCAAGGCCTGGCTTTCAACGATATAGCCCATTTCAGGCAAGTGCGCTTCATCTGCGGTCAGGCGCAAGCTAGGCGTGGCATGCTGATGTGTCGGCGACCATAAATGCATGGCCGCAATCGGGTTGATGCGACTGGTAGGCAGGCGTGACCACACGCCCAGCGCGCGTAACCAGTCCACGGTTTGATTGGTCAGCGCATAAATACGGCTATCCCAATGCGCCATATCGGTCATCCAGTCAGTCGGCAAGGCAAGCGCGGGCTTGGCATCGGTCAACACCACCTTTTTACCCAGGCGCGACAAGGCAATCGCGGCCGTGAGCCCCACCAGGCCTGCACCCACAATCACCACATCGGTGTTAATCAGAGAACGTTCAGCTGCCATAACTCATTTTATTGACCAAATAACGGCGCGCCATTGGCAACAGGCTGAGCACGCCCAACCCCGCGCCACGCAGCAAGCCCACCCCGACCAGGTCATTAGAAAATACATTAACTAAGAAATCCGTAAACTGCAGGCCACGCCCGGTATCGCGCTGACGCGACTGATGATACTCAGCCAGGCGGTGTGCTGCACCCCACTCGCTGTCCTGCGTGGCCGCAACATTAGCCGCCAGCGCAACTGCATCGCGGATGCCAACGTTAAAACCTTGTCCGGCAACCGGGTGCATGGTTTGTGCCGCATTACCAATTACCACGCAGTGGGCGGCAAAGGTCTGGCCTAATTTACTGAGTTTGAGCGGGAATCTGAAGCGTTTGCCCGCATGCAAGAATTTACCCACGCGGTCACCAAAGGCAGCATGCAACGCTTGCAGAAAGGCATCATCATCCAGCCCAGCGATCTCATCGAGATAAACCTGTTCACCGGTCCATACCAGTGAAAATTGTTGGCCGTTGGGTAGCAATGCCATCGGCCCAAATGGCGTAAACCGCTCGTAGGCAATATTGCGGTGCGGTTGCTCGGTCTGCACCAGGCCGACCAGCGCATCATGGCCATAATGCTTGGTCTCACGCACCAGGCCAGGAATAGACTCCAGGCTACGGCCGCCATCGGCAATCACGGCCAAAGGCGTCGATAATTTTTGTACAGCGCCATCGGCAGACTGATATTCAACCTCAGCCGCAGTCGCATGTACATCCAGCGCCGTCACCGGCACCTGGTCATGCAATGTAATGCCCGCAGGAGATTGCGCAATGCGTGCATCGAGCGCCTGCATCAGCGCGCCATATGAGACTACATAACCCAGAGCGGGCAAGTCGTGCTCCTGGGCTTTGAGCACGGTGCGGCCAAAGCCTTTTTGCTGAGAAACGTGAATGGTTTCAATCGCCGTGACGCTGTTTTCGAGCAACGTCCACACCCCGAGCTGCTCAAGCACCTGACGTGTGCCATAAGACAGCGCCAGCGCGCGGCCATCGCCGTACATGGCGCCGTGCGACTGCGCCTCAAGCACCGTCACTGGCACAGCCGACTGTTGCAGCGACAACGCCAGTACGAGCCCGACCGGGCCGCCGCCGATGACTACAGGATGGTTGATAGTTTGCATCACACTGACTGCCTTTGACTCAATCTCAATCTATACTCAAATTGCTGATGCGCGTTGACGCATCAGCGCTTCAATCTCGGTCACCGTTTTTACGGCCGCCGAGGTCATCACCTCATGCCCATTGGCGGTCACCAGCACATCATCTTCAATGCGGATGCCAATATTCCAGAAATGCTCAGGCACATTGTCTGCCGGGCGCACATAACAGCCAGGCTCAACCGTCAGCACGTTGCCGGGTTGCAGCATGACCCAGTCACCGCCCGCCGTTTTATATTCACCGGCATCATGCACATCCAGCCCCAGCCAGTGACCGGTGCGATGCATGTAAAACTGGCGATAGCTGCCGGTTTCGAGCACGGCCTCACGGCTGCCCTGGCATAAACCATAGTGGATAAAGCCATCCATCAATACGTTTAAGGCAGCCTCATGCGGCGCGTTCCAGTGATGTTGCGGACTGACGTGTTCAATGGCCGCCGCCTGTGCGGCTAACACCAGTTCATATAAATCTTTTTGCGGGCCACTAAAACGACCACTTACCGGAAAAGTCCGCGTAATGTCAGAGGCATAGCCATCCAACTCACAACCGGCATCAATCAGCAGTAAATCACCGACATTTAACTGCGCGTTATTAGCGTTGTAGTGCAAGGTACACGCATTGGCGCCACCGGCCACAATGCTGGTATACGCCGGTGCCTGCGCACCCTGGCTATAAAACGCATGCAAAAACTCCGCCTCGATTTCATACTCCCACTTACCTGGCACTGCTGCCTGCATGGCACGGTTGTGCGCGCTGGCGGCGATATTGGCCGAGCGGCGCATCAGGTCAATCTCATAAGGGGATTTAAGCAGACGCATTGCATCCAGTGGTTGACGCACATCAACCAGCTTGGCAGGGGCCTGCACGCCGGTGCGCGCTTGCGCCTTGACCGCATTCAGCCATTGGCTCACTTTGGCATCCCAGGCAGCATCACTGCCCAGGCTAAAAAACAACTCAGGCTGATTCGCCATCAGCGTTGGTAATTGTTCGTCCAGTTGTGTGATGGAATACGCCTCATCGAAACCGAATTCTGTTTTAGCGGCCTCCGGCCCATAACGAAAACCATCCCAGATTTCGCGATCCAGGTCTTTATCACGGCAAAACAGAATGGTTTTTGGCGATGCCCCGGCAATCAGCACCAACACAGCTTCAGGCTCTTTAAATCCGGTGAGGTAATAAAAATAGCTGTCAAAACGGTAAGGATAATGGCTGTCGCGATTGCGCGTCACTTCGGGCGCGGTCGGAATCACCGCAATACCCGCTTGCATGCTCTGCATCAGTTGCTGGCGACGACGGGAAAATTCTTGCATGGAGAGACTCAAAGTACGTTCTGGATAGTTAGGAATTGTAGCGTATTTGGTTGGCAATTGCTGGAATGGTTCCTGCCAACAGCGCGTCAGAAGCCCATCATTTCATACAGCGCAGACTGTCTGACATTTTTTTCGGCGTTTTGAATCGTGCCATCGCTTTGCCACTGTTGCAGTTGGCGCGCCAGAATAGGCTGCACCTGCGCCGCGTGCATGCCAGGCTTGATAGCGGGTAGATACAGCATTTTTAACAATAAGGCATCGAGGCCGGTCAATAAGGACTCTGGCGTTTTGTCATTAAATACTGAGGGATATACCTTGTCTGAATCGTTGGGTAACCCCATGGCTTGGGTGATTTCTTCAACAATGCAAGACACCAGCGCGCCATGTTCCTGTGCGTGATCGACAGGAATCACCACCCAGGCGCGCTTGATGGCTTTTTGTGCATCCAGGGTCACACCGAACATGCAGATGGCGTCGGCAGGTGGCGGCTGGCTTTTATTGTCACTGACACGTGCCACTTCTTGTCGCCATTGCGCAGACTGGCTAAACACCACGGTCATATTGGCTTCAGCGGCGCTGGCGGCCAGGCTAATTGAGTGACCCGTAATCTGGGACAGATGTCGTAAATGCGCCGTCGTCAGCGAGGTATGTTGTTCTGCCCCATCGGCATGGTGCGCCAGCCATACTTTGACTGGTTGCTGCCATTTGCGTACGGCTTGCTCGCCTGCGACATATTCACTATGCAGTGCTACCTCATTGAATGCCTGCTGCAAATATTCAGGGGACTGCCAGGCCTCCTCTGCCAGCACGGCAGAGGTATTCAACAGCAAAATTAGCCACCAATACCTGATATTAATCATGCTGTTTCGCCGCGGCTGCACGTAACGGCGTCAGCAAATGGGATAAGCCATTATGGTCAATTTCACGCATCAGGTGTAGCAAGCGGCCTAGCTCGCCCGGCGGAAACCCCTCGCGCGCGAACCAGTGCAAGTAATTGCCGGGCAAATCAGCAATCAGCCTGCCCTGATATTTACCATAGGGCATTTTGAGGGTGACCAGTTGCATCAAGTCTTCTTGTTTCATGGCGGTGAGGATGGTGAACGATGCATTATTTTAAGCAAAATCGGCGGTTTTCAAGATTTATTTAGCCTGCACCCTTAAAAAAATCGGCTGCCTGCCGATATTCCCCTTGAGTCTGGTTAGAAAACTCAACAACAAGAAGATGCGTTGTATTGAACCCAACATCGCGAAAGACCATGATGCAATACGAAATCACTAAAGAAAAAAGTGCAGAATACCTGCGACAAGCCATCCACCACATGTCGATGCAGGATGCGGCGTTTCATCCCGTCAGCTACGCTGTCTGGTATGAATATTCATCGGGCGAGCACGCGCGCCTGATTGAAGAAGTCAACGACTTGATTGAAAAAGAAAAAAAGCTCAACGAAAAGAGCACGGCGCACTTATTTAACAAACACATTGCCAGCACAGACACTGATAGCGCCAAGGTATTGGTTGAGCGCTTTAGCCAGGTGGTGACGAATATCACCTCCAGTACTGAAAAAGCCGGGCAGGACACTTCACAATTTAGAAAGTCATTGGACGCCTGGTCGGACGAAATTCAACAGCTAGACCCTAAACTCGGCGCCCAACTCGGAGCGCTGCTCTCTGATACCGCCCAAATGCAAACCTCTATGCATGGCTTGCAGCATCAACTGGAGGCGAGCCTGGAAGAAATTGCTGACCTGAAAAACGAGATTGTGAAAGCCAAGCAAGAGGCGATTTCGGATGGCCTGACCGGGCTGATGAACCGCAAAGGCTTTGATACAGCCTTGCATCAATGCCTGGACACCCCGGCCAATGAAGATACGTGCCTGCTGATTGCCGATATCGATTTTTTCAAAAAGGTCAATGACAGCTATGGCCATTTATTTGGGGACAAAGTCATTCAGGCCGTGGCACGGATTTTAAAAACGGTGTCAGGTAACTTGTATACCGCAGCCCGTTACGGCGGCGAAGAGTTCGTGTTGTTATTGCCACATACCAGCGTCGATATTGCCAAAGAAATCGCTGAAAACATTCGTCGCCAGGTGGCTGCCATCACGATTAAAAACAATGTCACGCAGCGGCTGATTTCTAATATTACGATTTCTATGGGGGTTACAGCCTACCTGCCGGGGGAGTCTGCAGACAGTTTTATTACACGGGCGGACCAGGCGTTATATACCTCGAAAGCACAAGGCCGTAACCAGGTCACCCTGATTAACGAAGAACTGGCAGCCGCCTGAGTTGACCATGTGCGCCATCACGCGGCGCACATGCTGTTATAACAAGTCTCTTTTTTGCTCGGGAATATCTTCGTAAGGGTAACGTGAATGCCCGAAGCGCATCACCAGCACTGAAATCGCCAAAATCAAGATGGCCGCAGACACCGCCAGCATATGTGTCTCGGTCATTTCCTTCATGTCCAGTAATAAATAACGCGCCAACGCCACCATGGCAATGTAAATCGGATAACGCATGGGTAATTTGCCAGTGCCAAAATAGCTGTTGATCATGGAAAACACTTCCAGATATAAAAACAGCTGCAACAAATCGCCCAGCCCGACCATGCCAGCATCCCACATGCGCGCCAGTTCATGTGCCAGTGAAAAGAAGGTCGCGATCGTGACCAGCCCCAAGCCCAGCCGCTCTATCCACATTAATGCCTGGTGCGCGATTTTATCGGTGCGATGCTCGTATGGTGGCTTCATGTTCCCCCCTGATTAACTCTTTGCTTTTAGTTCTTTTTACTTAGCCAATGATCCAGCTGCTCTAACCGCTCTGGCGTGCCGATATCATGCCACAATCCGTGGTGATGTTGTCCAGTCACGCGCTGCTGTTGCATGGCGGCTTTTAACAGCGGGGCTAATTTGGCTGCGTGCCCGTGCTGTACGCTGTCGAATAGCGATGGATGATAAACACCGACGCCCGAAAACGTCAATCGGTCAGTGGCAGATTCCAACACCAAGCCATTTGCCAGACCAAAGTCGCCCGCGGCATGCTGCGGTGGATTATCGACCATGACCAAGTGCGCCAGCTTGCCGGTTGGCAAGGCCAGGCTGGCATAATCAATATCGGTAAATACATCACCATTCAGCACCACAAACGGCTGCTCGCCCAATAAAGGCAAGGCATAGGCAATGCCGCCTGCGGTTTCGAGTGCCGTGACTTCTGCGCTATATTGAATGTGCACCTGCCATTGTCGGCCATCGCCCAGCGCATCCTCAATCTGCTGCCCCAGGTGCGCATGATTAATAACCAGTTGGGTGATGCCCGCAGCTGCCAGGCGCTCGATATGCCACACAATCAAAGGTTTACCGCCTGCCATCAATAATGGCTTGGGGGTATGGTCAGTCAGCGGCCGCATGCGCTCACCACGCCCAGCAGCCAGGATCATCGCACGCATGGCTTAGGCTGCCTTTTCCAAGGCGAGCAACAGTCTGAGAAACGGACGCAACTCGACATAACGCTCACAGGCCGCCTGTAAATATTGCATCACCAAGGGCATATCCTTGAGGTAGCCCTCTTTGCCATCGCGGTGATACAAGCGGGCAAAAATACCCAACACCTTGATATGGCGCTGTACGCCCATCCATTCAAAGTCTTTATAAAACTCACCAAAATCAGCGCTGACGGGTAAACCGGCTTTTTTAGCCGATTGCCAGTAACGGACAACCCAGTCCATTAAATCTTCTTCGTCCCAGCGTATATAAGCATCCTTAAATAAGGATACCAGGTCGTAAGTGATGGCGCCAATCACGGCATCCTGAAAGTCCAGCACGCCTGGATTATTGTCGGGCGTGACCATCAAATTACGTGAGTGATAGTCTCTATGCACCGTCACTTGCGGCTGCTGAAGAATATTGTCTATCAGCAAGGCGAAGGTTTTATCCATGACCGCCTGTTGCTCGGCAGACAATGTTTGTCCTAAATGCTTGCTCACATACCACTCAGGGAACAGTTGCAGCTCGCGCATCAGCAGCGCACTATCGTAGGCTGGCAAGGCATCTACCTGCGTGGCCAGTTGCATCTTAATCAGCGCCTGGCAAGCATCGCTATATAAGGTCTTGGCATTCTCACGAGTCAATTGCGAGAGATAAGTGTCATTCCCCAGGTCACTCAGTAGCAAAAAGCCTTGCTCTACATCCTGCGCCACAACCTTAGGCACATTAAGGCCGGCCGCCAGCAACTGCTCAGCCACACGTATAAATGGGCGACAGTCTTCTTGTGGCGGTGGCGCATCCATGGCAATCAGCGTCTGCGCTGGCAAATGCACGCGAAAATAACGCCTGAAACTGGCATCTGCCGAAGCCGTAGTGAGTGTAAACGGCTGATCAAGCACCTGCTGCAGCCAAAGATCTAGTTGCTGTGTTCTATCCACAAATGTTCCCAAATAATGAATCAGCCCATACTAATGGGCAATACTGTTAAAATGCGGCTGTCATTTTAAGTGAAAAATGACTTTTTAAGCATTTTCATGAATAATATAGCCCAATTGAAATGGGACATCTGGCCGTAGGGTCCGGGATGCTTGCATACAACCACCGGTCATTTACAGGCCTTACCGAAACGATCACTCTTTGAATAATTTGCAAGCTCACTCATCCACCTTTCAGGACCGCGGCATCCGGCTGATTTTGGCGCTCATCGCCATCAGCACCTTGTCGCCTGTGCCTGTGCGCGCGGATGAGCAGGCAGCCACAGAAAGCATTGTCGTCGCAGAAAACACCACCTTGCCTGGAGCCATTGAAATTGAAGGCGACACCCTGCAACTGCGCATGGACAGACAAATGCGGGCAATTGGCAACGCAGTGATTCGCAAAGAAGGCCAGCAAGTCACCGGCGATGATATTCGCTATGATATTCAGAATGACGAACTGCAAGTAGACGGTAATGCGGTCATTACTGCGGGCCAAACCAAAATTACCGGCCCGATGCTGCGCATGCGCATGAGTGAAAATATTGGGGAGATGCGCGACGTCAATATCGAATTTAAAAGCAGCCCGCCACCGCCCAGCAACCAGGATAGCAGCGCGCTACTCAATGATGAAGCTATTTTGCTCAGCGATCCAAAACGCTACCTGGAAGATGATCAGTCATACAGCTCGCAAGGCAATAATGCCTCATTTGAGAATATTCGCGCCACTGCCAAGCAAGTACTGTTTGAAGGCCAGAATATCAAGCGGTTAAAAAAAGCCAGTTACACATCCTGTGCTGCCGATGTTGACGACTGGTATATCAAAACCAACAATCTGGAACTCAACGACTACACCCGCACGGGCGAAGCAACCAATGCATTCGTTGAGTTTAAAGGCGTACCGATTCTTTACACACCGTGGATGAGCTTTTCTTACAACAACCAGCGTAAAAGTGGTTTGCTGGCGCCGTTATGGGGAACGACCTCTAGAAGCGGCTTTGAATTGCTGACACCGTATTACATCAACATCCGCCCGGATATGGACGCCACCATTGCTACCCGCTTTCTGAGCAAACGCGGTACGCAACTGCAAGGCGAATTCCGCTACCTGGGTGAAGACTATTCAGGGATTAACAACTTTGAATATCTCGACAATGACAGCATGACTGGCCAAACTCGATTTTATGCAAAACTGTCGCACGCGCAACGATTTAGTGAACACTGGTCAGGCGGCTACAATCTGGAAAAAGTGTCAGACGATAAGTACTTTTCGGAAATGGCCACTAGAATTCAGGTGACATCACGCGTCAACCTGCAACAAACCGCGTTTGTTGATTATCAAGATGATCATTGGACGTTTAACGGCTCCGTACAACGCTATCAAAACCTTGATAACAAATCGTTTGTCTACCAGCGCCTGCCTCAGCTGACTGTCAATTACGACAATAGCTGGAACGGCATTACGACGCAAACCGTGGCGCAATATGTCTATTTTGATAGCTTGCAAGAAATGGGCACTGTGCCTACCGGCTCACGGTTAAATTTCTACCCGTCACTGTCCTACCCGATGAAAAATTCATATGGGTTTGTCACACCGAAATTTGGTGTGAACACCACGCAATACAGCTTGAATAATAATGTGCCTAACGGCTACTCGGAAGAGTATAACCAGTTGAGCCGAACGCTGCCCATTTTCAGCCTAGACTCAGGACTCTATTTCGACCGTGAGTCCAGCTTGTTTGGCACAAACTATACGCACACGCTGGAGCCAAGAGCGTACTATGTCTATATTCCCTATCGTGATCAAAGTAAAATCCCGATTTTTGATACGGCGCTAGCGACACTTAATCAGGACTCTATTTTTACCGAAAACCAGTTTATTGGCGGTGACCGCGTAAACAATGCTAACCAGACAACGCTGGCAATCACCAGCCGCCTGATTGATGCAGAAACTGGCATTGAGCGAATAAGTGCCACCTTGGGGCAGCGTTTCTACTTTGAAGATCAGAAAGTATCGCTACCAAGTACTTCAGCCAGTACTCGTAAGTCATCAGATATTTTGGCAGGCTTTACCGCACGCCTCTCCAGCCGCCTGAATCTAGACACGTTTTGGCAGTATGACCCTGACCGCGGCAACATGGAGCGTAACAACTATTTGCTGCGTTACAACCCAGAACCGGGCAAGTCATTCAGCTTTGGCTACCGCTATACCGCCAACACCCTCGAACAATTCGATACCTCTGTGCAATGGCCATTTGGCGCTGGCTGGTATGGTATCAGCCGCCTCAACTACTCTATCCGCGATGGCAACGCCGTGCAATTCTTGGGTGGGCTGGAATATGATGCCGGGTGCTGGCAGGCGCGCGCAGTCATGCAACGCGTGCAAACAGCCACCGCCAACGCGAACTATGCTATGTTTTTCCAACTCGAACTCGGAGGCTTGACGTCTATTGGCGCCAATCCTTTAAATGTGATCAAGCGTAATATTCCAAGCTATATGCGCACCTACGACATCCCGGCAATTTACAGAGACCAGAACTCGCAATGATGAACCGTTTATCCACCCTGTTGTTATCCACGATGGTGTTTGCCTTTTGCGCAGCATCTTCAACCGTACTATTCGCCGCAGAAAAACGTCCCATCGAAAAAATGGATAGGATCATTGCCGTGGTCGACCAATCGGTCATCACAGAACGGGAAATGCTTAACCGGATGGAATCTGTTAAAACGCAAATGATTAAAAAAGGCGTCGAAGTCCCGCCTGACGAGGTACTGCAAAAACAGATTCTGGAGCGGCTGATTGTTGACAGCCTGCAACTGCAACTGGCCGCCCAAACCGGCATTAAGGTAGAAGATGCGCAACTGGATAAAACCATAGAACGCATTGCTGAACAAAACAACCTGACCTTGCCTGCCTTCAAAAAAGCCCTCGAAGAAGACGGTACACAGTTTTATAAATTTCGCGAAGACATCCGCAATGACATTATTATTGCCCGTTTGCGCGAACGCGATGTCGATAATAAGGTAAATATTTCTGAAGCCGAAATTGATAACTATCTGACTACACAGGAAAAAGAAGGCGACCTGGACGAGTTTAACATCTCGCAAATTCTGATTCGCTTGCCAGAAGATAGCTCGCCGGAAGATATTCAAAAAGCCCGCGCCCGCACCGAGCAAATCACCAAAGCTTTGTCTGAAGGCATGAGCTTTGAAAAAGTCTCCGCCAACTTTTCAGATGCGCCTAACGCACTCGATGGCGGCAGCTTAGGCTGGCGCAGTGGCCAGCAGATGCCTGCCCAGTTTCTGGAGCTGGTAAAAACGTTGCAACCAGGGGGCGTTTCACGCCCAATCCGCAGCGGCACCGGGGTGCATATCCTCAAACTGAATGACAGACGCGCCGGCGCCAGCACCTTGATTGTTGAACAAACCCACGTGCGCCATATTTTACTCAAACCGAATGAAGTCTTGTCTGACAAAGAAGCCAAGCAAAAAATTGAAGGCATTAAAGAGCGTATCGACCATGGCACCCCATTCCAGGACATGGCACGGCAATATTCTGACGATGGCAGTGCGTCCAGTGGTGGTGATCTGGGCTGGATCAGTCCGGGCGACACAGTGCCTGTGTTTGAAAAAACCATGGCCGAGCTGGCCGTCAATGAAGTCAGTGCACCTATCCGCAGCCAGTTTGGCTGGCATATCATCCAGGTATTAGAGCGCCGTAAACAGGATATGTCCAAAGAGTCCAAGCGCCTCAAAGCACGCCAGGAAATTCGTGCCCGTAAAGCAGAAGAATCTTATAACGACTGGATCCACGAGCTACGTGACAAAGCCTTTGTTGAAATGCGTTTAGAAGACAAATTCTAAACGCATGAACACCTTGCCTCGCATTGCGATTACCGCTGGCGAACCTGCTGGTATCGGGCTGGATATTTGCGTCAAACTCGCTCATACCGCCATGCCTGCGGCACTGGTGGTGCTGGCTGATCCAGCAGCGTTGCAAGCCAGAGCCGCTCAGTTAGGCATGCCGTTAGCGTTGCACACCTATACCAACACGCTGCCAGCGCATGCAGGTGACGGTAGCCTTTATGTGTTGCCGGTAGAAACTGCCGCACCGGTGGTCACCGGCACACTCAACCCGGCCAACAGCGCTGCCGTGTTAACCATGCTGGATCGCGCGCTAGCAGGCTGCCAAGCTGGCGAATTTGATGCCATGGTCACCGCCCCGGTACACAAAGGCGTGATTAACGATGCGGGCATCACATTTACTGGTCATACCGAATATCTGGCAGAAAAAACGCACACAGAACAAGTGGTGATGATGCTGGTCGGTGGCGGCATGCGCGTCGCGCTGGCCACTACCCACTTGCCACTGACGCAAGTCAGTGCCGCCATTACGGCTGACAGTCTCAGCACAACTATCCGCATTCTGCACCATGACCTGGTACACAAATTCGGTATTGCCCAACCGCGCATCTTTGTCGCCGGACTCAATCCGCATGCGGGTGAAAACGGCTACCTGGGCATGGAAGAAATCGACACCATCAACCCGGTGCTTGAGAATTTGCGCGCCGAAGGCATGCAACTCATCGGCGCCTTGCCCGCCGACACCATGTTTTCGCAAAAAAACCTGTCACAGGCAGATGCTTTCCTGGCCATGTATCATGACCAGGGCCTAGCGGTACTCAAACACGCCAGCTTTGGCGAAGGCGTCAATGTCACCTTGGGCTTGCCGATTATTCGTACTTCAGTCGATCACGGCACTGCGCTGGATATCGCCGGTAGTGGTAAAGCCGATCTCAGCAGCATGCTGAGTGCCATACAACTGGCCATCACGCTGTCCAAAACACGCAACTATTCAAAGATATGAAACACATCGCCAAGAAAAAATTTGGTCAAAATTTTTTGATTGACCAAGCCATCATCCAAAGCCTGATCAACGCCATCCATCCACAAGTGGATGACTTGATGGTCGAAATCGGCCCCGGCCTGGGCGCGATGACGCAGCCGCTGATCAAGCATCTGGATCACTTGCATGTGGTCGAAATCGACCGCGACATTATTCAATGGATGCAAGGCTTCTACCCGCCGAAGAAAATCACCATCCATAATTCAGACGTCTTGAAATTTGACTTTTCGACCATAGGCGAGCGCATCCGCGTGGTTGGCAACCTGCCGTATAACATCTCCAGCCCCATTCTGTTCAAGCTGCTGGAAAACACCGCGCAGATTATAGACATGCACTTTATGCTGCAAAAAGAAGTGGTCGAGCGCATGGTCGCCGACCCTTCAAACTCAGAATATGGCCGCTTGTCTGTCATGCTGCAATACCGCCTGCAGATGGAATACATGGTCACCGTGCCGCCAGAGGCGTTTGATCCGGCGCCTAAAGTTGAATCTGCTTTTGTACGCTGCATCCCTTATGCCACTCTGCCTTACCCGGCGACCGATGAAGCCTTGTTTGCCAAAGTGGTCACGGCGGCCTTTGGCCAGCGCCGTAAAACCTTGCGCAACACCCTCAAAGGCTTGCTCGATGATGACGGTTTTATTGCATTGAATATTGATTCGCAGCTGCGCGCCGAAAACCTGAGCGTGGCCGAGTTTGTCGCCATCAGTAACTACCTGGCAGACCAGTCACTCACCAATCAGGCCTAAGCCGAACTTGCGCAAAGCCTTGCTGGCTTAACCTGATTTAAAGCTTAGCCTGATATAATCCTGTTTTTAGTAAAACCCACACTTTTGGAGCATGTTATGCGTTTGATTCTGCTGGGCGCCCCCGGTGCCGGTAAAGGGACACAAGCCACCTTTATTAAAGAAAAATTCAATATCCCGCAAATTTCCACTGGCGATATGTTGCGCGCAGCAGTCAAAGCAGGCACTCAATTGGGCTTAGAAGCCAAAAAGTTTATGGATGCAGGCGGCCTGGTGCCGGATGAAGTGATTATCGGCCTGGTGAAAGAACGCATTAAAGATGCAGATTGCGCCAATGGCTTTTTGTTTGACGGTTTTCCACGCACCATTCCACAAGCCGAAGCCATGAAAAACGCGGGCGTCGCCATTGATTACGTGGTTGAAATCGACGTGCCGGATGCCGCGATTGTCGAGCGTATGAGCGGTCGCCGTAGCCACCCGGCTTCTGGCCGTACTTACCATGTGAAATTTAACCCGCCAAAAGTCACAGGCAAAGATGATGTGACCGGTGAAGAGCTAGTGCAACGTGACGACGACAAAGAAGAAGTCGTACTCAAGCGTTTGCAGGTGTATCACGATCAAACCGAGCAACTGATTGGTTACTATTCCGACTGGGCGAAATCCGGCGTCAGCGGCGCGCCGCAATACGTCAAGGTCAACGGCCTAGGCGAACTCAATACCATTAAAGAAGAAATTTTTAGCGCATTGAAATAACGGCGTTAAAACAAAAAAGCCCGCATGCTGCGGGCTTTTTTATTGGCTGCAGATCACAGATTAGAAATCGTAACGGATGCCGCCAAATACCTGCCGTTGGCGACCCACCACCATACCATCGACGCGGCTGGTGAGATACTCTTTGTCTGCCAGGTTATAGGCACTCATAAAGTACGACACACGACTGCCAACAGGCCGGTAATTCACGGTGGCATTGAGCAGTGCATAGGACGGAATGCGACCAGTACGGCCAGATAATACGTCTTCCTCTGAGCGACCAACGCGGTAAGAGACGTCTTCTTGCTGCTCACTGACGTAATCGACACCAATACGAGCATCAAAGCCAACCGGATGCTGGTAACCCAAACTCAAGGATGCCATGTGTTTGGGCGCGTAAGGCAAACGGTCACCACTAAACACATCTGCTGCCGCGTTGGTTTTTTTAAACTTGGCCGTGAACAGGTTGGTATAAGACCCGGCGAGGTAGATATTATGTGCAGAGTCATAGATCTGGCCAAAGTTAATGCGACCAGCCAACTCCACCCCGCTTTGCTGCGATTGCCCGCCATTGATAAACGAGCCAGAAGTCGGGCCAGCCACCACAATATCGTCAAAAATGGTGTGGAACAGCGTGGTTTCAAAGGTGACGCCTTTGATGTAATTAGAGCGTGCACCCAACTCCCAATTGGTACTTTCTTCCGGCTTGGTATTCACCACCACGGCTGTATTGGCACCCCCTGGCGCATTAATATCACGGTCAGGGCGCGGTGGCGCAAAACCTTTGTGGACGCCAGCAAACAAAGTGGTTTTTTCAATGCCGTTCCAGGTGAAACCAAAACCCGGTAATACTTTGCTTTGATGATTGGTGTCTTTTGACTGCGGATTATTTTGCACCGCACCTTCAGCACGCAGAATATCAGTCCTGATACGCAAGTCCTCTATGCGCAAACCGGGCGTGAACGTCCAGTTGCCCACATAAAAGGTGTTTTGTGCATAGTATGACTTGGCTTCGACATTGCTGTGAATCTGCTCGCGGTGATCGCCAAAAGCTTCTGCATAGCCCTGATTTTGGATGCGAGGGTCACTACCACGAAACTGATTACGCTGAATATCTTCGCGGTGATAGCGGAAGCCAAGCACGGCATTGCTTTCTATGCCAAACAAACTGTGCTGCAAATCCAGACGCGGCTCTATGCCCCAGTATTCATACTCACGCGGGCGCCAGCGTCCACCACATTGCTCGGCATTCGCTTCGGTGGCTACGCCCAAGCCAGTACATCGGTCCATCACCGAGCGCCCACCCAGGCCACCCGGGTCGTTAATCTGCCGGAAAGAGGCCCGCTCAGACTTGGCATAATAGGCTTGTGTGCTGAGTTTTGCCCGTGCATTAATCTGAAACAGATGCTGTAATTGAAACGTCGTGCGCTCGTGCTCGAATACATCATTTTTACCAGTCGGTGCCTGGTATTTATCTTCATTGTATTCGACCAGGCCCAAGCCGGTTTCAGACACATGAGAGCTCTCACGGAAATAACTCGCCTTGGCAATCAAGGTGTGGCGGTCAGATAAATTCAACTGCCCTTTGGCGGTGTATTCCTGAATCTCAAAATCATGGTTATCACGAATGCCGTCGCCTTTTTTATGCAAGGCATCAATCATCAAACCACCACGCTCATCACCTGCACCAATATTGCCATAGAGGCTGCTATAGTCGTTGTTGCCCAGCGTCGCAGACACATTACCATGCACCTGGCCGTCACTAGGCACAGGCCTGGTAACGAAGTTAATCATGCCGCCCACGGTTTGTGGACCATATAAAATCTGGCCAGAACCTTTCACTACTTCAATACGCTGCACACGCTCCAGCGGCGTGGTGTAATGCGCAGCCGGGTCACCATAGGGCGCCAAAAACAAAGGCATGCCATCTTCCATCAGTAAAGTACGCGCTGTTCTGCGCGGGTCGAGGCCACGCACGCCAATATTCACGCCTAGGCCAAAACTGTTTTCACCCACCACATGCACACCTGGCACATTATTCAAGGCTTCTTGAATTGAAAACGGGCGTCTTTCCTCCAGGGCTTGTTCATCCACCAGGTAATAAGATCCAGGCACCGACTCCAGGCGATCAGGCAAAATCCCCTTCACCACCACCGGTGAAATATTGAGTGTTTTATCCTGCTGCTCTTTTTCTTCCGCCAAGATTTCCATGGCTGGGTTAAACGCCAGCACGGTGGCCATCAACAAGCTTTTTTTCTTCATGTATTACACCCTCTTCTGTTCATATTGTTATAAAAACAAATGAGCAGGCTGCAATATTAATACCAATGTTATTGCGATAAAGGTTATCCCCATGTTTTTATTAAATAAATTATATTTATACAAATATGTATAGCGCTTTTTGAAAGACCGACACAGCATACAAGCGGTTTATATCAACCGACTTGCAACATACATGGCTAATATCAACCAAATTGGGTGAAGCGCTGCCGTCAAGCAGATGCCAACGCAAAACATGCCTATCAGTTCTCGGGTATAATTAGCGCTTCGTTTAGTCACTTTCAAGCCACGCACATGCAACAGCAGTATCCATTCAAAGAAGTCGAACAACAGGCACAACAACATTGGGAGTCCAACCTGAGCTTTCAGGCCAAGGCAGAGAGCAATAAACCCAAATACTACTGCTTGTCTATGTTCCCCTACCCCAGTGGCAAATTGCATATGGGGCATGTGCGCAACTACACCATTGGTGACGTGTTAAGCCGTTATCACCACATGAAAGGCTTTAACGTATTGCAGCCTATGGGTTGGGATGCGTTTGGTCTGCCTGCTGAAAATGCGGCGATTCAAAATAATGTGCCGCCTGCGCAATGGACCTACGACAACATTGCCTATATGCGCAAGCAGTTGAAGTCACTGGGCTTTGCCATTGACTGGAGCCGTGAACTGGCGACCTGCCAACCCGACTACTACAAGTGGAACCAGTGGCTGTTTTTACGCATGCTGGAAAAAGGCATTGCCTACAAAAAAACCCAAGTGGTGAACTGGGATCCGGTCGACCAGACCGTGCTGGCTAACGAACAGGTGATTGATGGCCGCGGCTGGCGGACTGGCGCAGTGGTTGAAAAACGCGAAATTCCTGGCTACTACCTGCACATCACTGGCTACGCCCAGCAACTGCTGGACGACCTGGACAAACTGCCAGGCTGGCCTGAGCGTGTGAAAACCATGCAAGCCAACTGGATAGGCAAGAGTGTGGGCGTGCGTTTTGCGTTTCCGCATGAGATTAAAAATAACGATGGCCAGCTGATTGATGACGGCAAACTGTGGGTATTTACCACCCGTGCTGACACTATTATGGGCGTGACTTTCTGTGCCGTCGCCGCTGAGCATCCACTCGCCACACATGCCGCACAAAACAACCCGGCCCTGCAAGCGTTCATTGAGAAATGTAAGCAAGGCTCAGTGATGGAAGCCGATATGGCGACCATGGAAAAAGAAGGCATGGACACCGGCCTGACCGTGGCGCACCCGATGACCGGCGAACAAGTGCCAGTCTGGGTCGGTAACTACGTGCTCATGACCTACGGTGAGGGCGCCGTGATGGCCGTACCTGCGCACGACGAGCGTGATTTTGGCTTTGCTAAAAAATACAACCTGCCGATCAAACAAGTGATTAGCGTGGTCGACCAAAGTTTTGACCTGGATGGCTGGCAAGAATGGTATGGCGATAAAGCCAAAGGCGTCTGCATACATTCCGGCAAATATAACGACCTTGGCTACGTGCAAGCGATCGACGCAGTGGCTGCTGACCTGGCTGAAAAAGGCCTGGGTGGCAAACAAACCAACTGGCGCCTGCGCGATTGGGGCGTATCACGTCAACGTTACTGGGGTTGCCCAATTCCTATTGTCCACTGTGACAGCTGTGGCGATGTGCCAGTGCCGGACGACCAGTTACCGGTCAAGCTGCCAGAGGACTGTGTACCCGATGGCTCAGGCAATCCGCTCAACAAGCGCGAAGACTTTTTGAACTGTGCCTGCCCTAAATGCGGCCAGCCAGCCAAGCGCGAAACCGATACCATGGATACCTTTGTTGACTCCAGCTGGTATTACGCCCGTTATGCTTCAGGCTTTAGCCCTGACGCCATGGTCGATGCACAGACGAATCACTGGATGCCGGTCGACCAGTATATTGGCGGCATTGAGCATGCGATTCTGCACCTGCTGTATTCGCGTTTCTGGAGCAAGGTCATGCGTGACCTTAAAGTCAACGATCGGGGCCTGGTCAACTATGACGAGCCGTTTGCCAACCTGCTGACGCAAGGCATGGTGCTTAACCATATTTTCTCTCGTCGCACCGCCAAAGGCGGCATTGAGTACTTTGCACCAGAAGAAGTCGAACTGGTACAAGATGCCAACGGTAAAGTGACAGGCGCCAAATTGCTGAAAGATGGCTCAGCCATCGACTATCAAGGCATAGGCACCATGTCCAAGTCCAAGCGTAACGGCGTCGACCCGCAATCGCTGATCGAGCAATACGGTGCCGACACCGCGCGCTTTTTTATGATGTTTGCGGCGCCACCGGAGCAAACGCTGGAATGGTCAGACAGCGGCGTAGAAGGTTCGCATCGTTTCCTAAAGCGCGTGTGGAACTTTGGCTATGCTTTATCGCAAATTCAGCCTGCTGACTTACCAAACAAACTCACCGGCGAACTTGCCAATCACAGGCGCGAAATCCACACGGTGCTGAAACAAGCCAATGTGGACCTGGCCAAACTGCAATTTAACACCGTGGCCTCAGCCTGCATGAAAATGCTCAACACGCTGGAAAAAGTGCAAAAAGAAGCCGACAAAGACTGGCAAGCCGTGGCCTTTGAAGGCTACAGCATCCTGTTGCGCGTGCTGTCACCGATTGCACCACACGTGACGCAAGTCATGTGGCAAAGCCTTAAGCTGGGCGCAGATATTCTCATCGCCAAATGGCCTGAGCCAGCTAACGCAGCCCTGGTGCAAGACGAAGTCGAATACGTCGTGCAAGTGAACGGCAAATTGCGCGGCAGCATCAGCATCCCTAAAAGCATGGTCAAAGAACAGATTGAAGCGACCGCCGTGAATCAGGACTTCGTACAGAAGTTTCTCAACGAAGGCAGCGTGAAAAAGATTATTGTGGTGCCTAACAAACTGATTAATATTGTGGTTGCTTAAAGAAAGGATGACTATGCTGCTTTCACACCTGACACCATTTCTGCCAAAGCGCTTTTGGCAAAATAGTGGCTGGCTATTGTTGATCGTGGCGTTATCCTCCTGTGGCTTCCAGCTCAGGCAGCCCAACCCGGTGTCATTTAAATCAATTCAACTCACAGGCAAAACCAAAATCACCACAGCACTCAAAAAGAGTTTGAAAGAACAAAATATTCAGTTGGTGGAAACAGCAGAAGAAGCTGAGCTGCAGGTGGAGCTGATTCATGAAGAAAATGAAAAACGCATTTTGTCCCTGAGTGGTACCGGTGTGGTGCGAGAGTACGAGCTTTATTATCGTGTGCAATACCGCACCAAGGCCAGTAACGAACCTACATGGGGCTTACCTCTGGTGATGGAAAGCCGTCGCGACTATACCTACAATGACTCTAACTTACTGGCCAAACTGGCAGAAGAAAAACGCTTGACTGAAACCATGCAGACGGACGTGCTCAACGGCATCATGCGCCGCCTGTCTGCCTTGAAAAAAGCGCAATAACCATGCGCATTCAGGCAGCGCAACTGGCTCAACACCTGCCGCCAAAACAGCATTTGTTTGTGTTGGCAGGGGATGAGCCGCTTTCGATTACCGAAGCCATAGACCAGATACGTGCCGCGGCCCGCCAGCATGGTGCGCAAGAGCGTGCCAGTTTTAGCGTAGAGCGTTATTTTAACTGGGGGCAGGTCAGCCAGTTTTTGCAAAGCTTTTCGCTATTTGCCGAGCAACGTATCCTCGAAATCAATATCCCGACCGGCAAACCCGGCGTTGAAGGCGCTAAAGCCTTGCAACAGCTGGCCGAGCTACCCGTTGCCGATACCACTATTATCATCACCCTGCCCGCCCCAGACCGCGACATGACGAGCAGTGCCTGGTACGAAGCCTTGTCACAACATGGCGTGCTGCTGGTGCTTAACCAGGTGCCGCTGGCGCAACTGCCAGAGTGGATTGCACAACGCCTGGCCATGCAGCAACAAAGTGCCGATGAAGCCTCACGACGCTTTATTGCAGAGCAGGTTGAAGGTAATTTATTGGCGGCGCACCAGGAAATCCAGAAGTTAGGGTTGCTTTACCCGCCCGGCCCTCTTTCTGAAGACGCCATCCGCCAATGCGTGCTTAACGTGGCACGGTTTGACGTGTCGCAGCTCGGTGAAGCTATGCTGCAAGGTGACCAAAGCCGCGTGTTACGTATTATTGAAGGCCTGCGTGAAGAAGGTGAAACTGCCGTCGCCGTCATGAACCCGCTGGTGTGGTTGTTCCGCCCCTTATTGCAAGTACGGCTCGCCATGCAAAACGGCCAAGCCGTGCAGGCTGCCTTAAGCCAGGCCAGGTTATTCGGTGACCGCCAGACACTGGTTAAACGCGCATTGGAATTTTTACCGCAAAAACATATCGAAGCTGCTTTGCAGAAATTGTCAGACATAGACCGCATGGCAAAAGGCGTGGGCGACGGTGATGCCTGGCTGGAGCTTTCGCGCTTATGTAGCGGCATAGCGCGTATGGCCGCCAATAAATCCGCCAGATCGGCCGCCGCAAGGCCTCGTTAAGATTTTAAGATAGAATGATGGTTATGGACATTCAACACTACATGAAACAACTGGGTGAGCAGGCTCGTGCTGCTTCTCGCTTGATGGCAAAAGCTGACACCAATACCAAAAATCAGGCCTTGCGCAATATTGCCGCCCTGATTCGTCAGCATGAAAAAGCGCTTTTGGCCGCCAACCAGCAAGACCTGGACGCTGCCAAAGCCAACGGCATGGAAGCCGCCATGCTAGACCGCCTCACCTTGAGCGAAAAGTCAGTCGCGACCATGGCCGAAGGCTTAGAGCAAATCGCCAGCCTGCCAGACCCGATTGGCGAGATGAGCAACTTCAAATACCGCCCTTCCGGCATCCAGATCGGCCAGATGCGCGTGCCACTTGGCGTCATCGGCATTATTTACGAAGCGCGGCCGAATGTGACCGCCGATGCCGCTGGCTTGTGCATTAAATCCGGTAACGCTTGTATTTTGCGTGGTGGCTCTGAGGCCATTCATTGCAACCAGGCGCTGGCCAAGCTCGTGCACCAAGGCCTGCAACAAGCGGGCTTGCCACAAGCCGCCGTGCTAGTGGTCGAGACGACAGACCGCGCTGCCGTCGGTGAACTCATTACCATGAAACAATATGTAGACGTGATTGTGCCACGCGGTGGCAAAGGCCTGATTGAGCGCATCAGCAACGACGCGCGCATTCCAGTCATCAAACACCTGGATGGCAACTGCCACGTGTATGTGGATGACGAAGCCGATTTTGACAAAGCCCTGCGTATTCTGGAGAACTCCAAGACGCAGCGCCTGGGCACCTGCAACACTGCAGAATCATTACTGGTCGCGCGCAGCATTGCCAGCACCGCGCTGCCGACATTGGCTGCGATGTTAACCAGCAAAGGCATCGAAATCCGCGGCTGCGAAGAAACGCGCGCCCTGGTGCCACAAGCCATTGCCGCGACTGAAGAAGACTACTACACCGAATACCTGGCAGCGATCATCTCCTGCAAGGTAGTGAGCGGCGTGGACGAAGCGATTGAGCATATCAACAAGCACTCCAGCCAGCACACCGAAGCCATCGTCACCGAAAACTACACCAAAGCGCGCCAGTTCCTGCGCGAGGTCGACTCCAGCAGTGTCATGGTCAACGCCTCTACCCGCTTTGCCGACGGCTTTGAATACGGCTTTGGTGCAGAAATCGGTATTTCTACCGACAAACTGCATGCGCGCGGCCCGGTCGGTTTAGAAGGTCTGACGTCATTGAAATATGTAGTGCTAGGTGACGGCCACGTACGCGCTTAATGTCGCTTTCAGCCATTATTTGGGATGCAGCGCAAGGCGCACGGAGCACAGGAAACGAGATAGTACACATGAGTACAGCGAGTTTTCGAGCACCGCGCAACGCCGCGATGCGCCCAAAGAATGGCTGAAATGGAACTCATAGGCATTTTTGGCGGGACCTTCAATCCTATCCACAACGGGCATTTAGTGCTGGCGCAAACCGTGCTCGATACCCTGCACTGCACACAAATCCGCGTCATCCCCGCCGCCGTGCCGCCGCATAAAGAAACACCCGCTGTCACCGCACAACACCGCGCCGCGATGGTGCAATTAGCGATACAAGACCATCCGAAACTTGTGCTGGATACCTGCGAACTAGACCGCCAGGGCACGTCATATACCATAGAAACCCTGCACCTACTACGCCTCCGTTTTCCAGACCAAGCCTTATGCCTGATCATGGGCCAAGACAGCTACCAAAAACTCCCCACCTGGCACCGCTGGTTAGAGTTATTAAACTATTGTCATATATTGGTCGTACACCGCGCAGATCGCGAAAAAACCTTATTCTTGCATCCAGAACATGAGGGAAAGTTGATAGATGTCGCAACAGCGCCAGAAGCCTTTGCCGCGAAAGCAAACGGCCTGATCAGTTTTCTGCCGATTACTCCGCCTGACATTTCGTCTACGCGCATTCGCGAGCAATTAAGTCGCAACGACGAGACTGTTATCACTGAAATACCACTACAGGTATTTAGCTACATTCAGCAGAATCGTTTGTATAAAACTGTAGACTGAGCACATAAACTTCAGCCGCAATTTGTTCCCTCTCATTAATTCAGGGGTTATTCTGCACCTTCAGACAGTGCTACATTCTGGCACATGACGAAGAGCTAGTTTAAGCAGTCGTCGGAGGTATCGGAGCTTCTAACGCATGAATAAACTTATCACACTCATCAATTACATATTGGGGAACTACTGGATATTTTGTTGGATTAAGTTGATAAATGTAGTTATTCTCTATGTGAAAAGCCTCATTGATAAACTTTTGGATGACCGCAGAATCTATATCTAACTGTTTACCATCAAATATTAGCCGATAAATATGTAGCTTTTCATAGTTGTTAGCTGTTGTTTCATACAAAGATTTCATTGATAGATCATCTAAAGCTAAACCAAGTAAACTTGCATAATCAAAATTTGACACTTTCGATCTTATAGCCTCAACTCCGATATTAATTTCCTCGGCAGTCATCTTCCTACTTTCTCCATTGTCGTTAAGTGTTGGTTCTAATCTCTTATGAAATAGGTTAGACAAAACATCAAACTCTAGACCTTTATTTTTCATTACCTCATAGTAACGACGCAAATATACTAGTTTATTAAAGTCATGAATTGGCAAATTCAAATTTTCGAGATTGATCTCAATGAAAGATTTGATATCACCTTTTGTAATCTCTTTCTCAGCTAAATGACCGTTGGCATTTTCAATGAAAGTCGCATACGGCTTTACAAAGCGATCTGAATGATGAAGTAGCATATCCACAACTGGATCAAAGTCATGAGTTAAAAATAAAACCGTTTTCCCTTTAAATGAATGCTCCCCTCTAAAAAGCATTTCTATAATTGCATATTTCTTATTTTTATCGAATGAAGAAATCGGATCATCTAAGACAATCAAATCGGGAGAGGCCTTTAATGAATCAAACATAAATAGAACTAGAGCGAAGGCATTTCGCTCTCCAAAACTGAGATGATTTTTAGCTTCTCCAACATCAGCTCCAGCATCAAGATGAATTAATTTCAACCGATGCTTACCCTGCGCATCTTCTAACAACTTTACGTTATATTTATAGCCAGCGTTCCTTAAAAAATCATTTATCTGTTTACAGTTCTCTTTTACAAGCTTCTCAATTAAAGCCTTCTGTCGATTAACACAGCCCTGTAACTCACCAGCCTCTTTTAAAACCTCATCGATAGACTTATTTACGATGTCTGCCTTTTCTTTTGTACTGGTCGAATTTAGATGGTGATAAAGTCCCATGTTAATTTTGTAATCATTCAACTCATCCATTACCTTATCTACATCTTTAAGAGATAGAAAACTTAGTTGCTGTGCTTTAATAAACTTTCCGTGAAGAAGTGAAATTTGATTATTTACTTCACGTAAATACTCAACCTGATCATCAGAATAACCATCAATGTTAGCTACAAACTGATCAATTTGGCTTTTAGTTTCATCAGAAAAATACTGGCCCAACCTTTGAAATACGCTCACCAATTTGTTTAAATTCTGGATAGCTTTAGGCTCATAAACTTCACTAACTTTTCTGATTGTGTCTTTCTTATCTTGAATATCTGTAGTGCAATAAGGGCAGTCGGTGGAAACATCAATATAATTTTTACCATCGATTTGCCATTGAATCCATTTGTAATTTTCTGGATGTTGAATATAACTTTTATATGACTCAAGACCTTGAGGAATGTGATGCACCTTATTCCCGCCTTTGAAAGCCTTAGCAATATTACTACTTCCATGAATACCAGTTTTTGTCGGCTTTCCAAAACCTAAACTAAGCTCATTGAAATCGGAAATCAAAGTAGAAATCTCTTGATCTGCCGCTAGTATGTTTTTTATGGCCTCTACTCTCGCTTCAATATCTTTCATTCCATCTTCATATTTATCATTACGAATAAAAATATCAAAACTCCCTTTGAGAAGGTCATCAGCTTGGAATACAAATTCATTTATATAGCCTTCATCAAAAGTTTTTATGCTAGCCAGTGAGTCAGTTCCATTTATCAATGGACCCTTGGTTGCATCATCTAAATATTTGAATGGTCTTAATTTAAGCAGCTCCTTAGTACCATTATTTTTATCAGAAACTGCTGCTCCGATCGCTTTAGCAACCGTACTTTTACCAGTCCCATTGATAGCATATTTAATATTTAACAACCCTTCTTTTAATTCAACTACCCCATGATCAACGTTATTGCAATTTTGAATGTCGATTATCACTTGTGACTCCATTGATTAGTTTTTTAAAGAATGTATTAAATTTCATCAACCCATGTCAACGTGATTTTTAGTCACAAAATAATTAACCAAAATCTTAAAGAATATCGCTAAAAATTATCTAACGACCCATCCTTGACCATTATCTACACTAATACTTTTTGGATCAAAAAACTTTCCAAAGAAATATTTTAATAATATAATTTCTAAAGAAAGGATAAAGACGATGGCAACTGCAACCACAGAAACAGCGATTAAACCCGATGCTGCGCATGTATTAAGCAAAGCTGTAGGCCGAGCTGCAGAGCGATTACAGCTTTCGCGCGCGATGTTGGCGACGATTCTGGGCTTGAGTCCGGCGACGATTACGCGGTTGTATGATGGTAAATACATTCTTGACCAGAAGCGTAAAGAGTGGGATTTTGCGTTGTTGTTTGTGCGCGTGTTCCGCTCACTGGATTCGATAGTGAGTCATGATGAAACGGCGCGGGTGTGGTTGAACAACCATAACCTGGCGCTGAATGCGCGCCCGATTGACCTGATTTCTCAAACGGAAGGCTTGGTGCGTGTCGTACACTACCTGGACACCTCACGCGGTCTCGTCTGAGGCGTTTGCGTGGCGGAGTTTGGCTTGGCGCATGGTGGAGGCACAGCATGTGGCTTCGACCATGAAGGTGGTCGATACTGCTGCTGAGCAGAATATTCTTGAGGCATTGCTCGATCACAGCAAGCCCGCTTACCCTGACACGACGGCAAAGCTGGACTATCTGCTGGCGACGCCGTTTCGTTACCCAACGCGCAAAGGCGGCTCACGATTTAGAGGGGCGAATGACCCCGGTGTGTTTTACGGCGCGGAATCGGTCGCCACTGCGGCGGCTGAACTTGGTTACTGGCGCTGGCGGTTTTTAATGGATGCCCCCGCGCTGACACATATTGAGCCTGTGGCACACACCGCGTTCCAAGTGGCGCTCAAGGCGCAAGCGGTGGATTTACGTAAACCGCCCTTTGATGCAGATGCGAGCTGGTTACATAAAACCGATTACGGCCCCACCCAGGCTTTTGGGCAGTTGGCGAGAGAAGTTGCGTTGGGTTGTATTGTGTATCAATCTGTCCGCAATCCAGACGCGGCATGGTGTGTGGCGGTATTAACGCCAGAGAGCTTTGCCGAGCCTAAACCCAGGCCAGACACCCAAACCTGGTGGTTAGCGGTGGGCCAATACGAGGTAATTTGGCGCAGAGATCGGCAATCATTGACCTTTCAAACTGACCGCTGGAAGTGAAGTTAGCACGTTAATGATAGGTGTTTTATGCAAAAAACCCCTTAAATTGTTGAATTAACGATATAAATACTATCTTTACAATGTATACAACCCTAAAAAACTTTGATATGTTACCGATATATCACAATAAATATGATGCGTATGCATCAAATATACATCGGGGTGACATTGAAAATGATGGATATGTCTGGAAAATATTTGTATAGCATTCGCAGTGCGAATGGCGTGTTGGTTGAAAATTTGCAGATTTTTGGCAAGTCGCGCAAAGAGGCTGATGCTAAGATTAGGCAGATGTATTGGCGCTGCGAGATTTTGAGTTGCAGCCTGGTAGGCGACGCGAGTGGGCGCACACCGAACCTGAAAATGCAATGGTTACGGCCTAAGGCTGCGTGAATAACATGCTTAAAAAAAGGCGCTTGGTTTCAAGCGCCTTTTTTTTGTCTGCGAGTTTATCTAAAACAACGACAGGTTACTCGCACGCACATTATTCCTGACGACTTTTCTCTGCAGCAATTTTTTCACTGGGCTAGCACTTGCAGCAAACGAGGCTTCATCAAACAGCGATTGTTGCGCCGGGAACATATCGTCTTGCATCTGCGCGGTTTGCAGGTCAAACCGGAGTTCGCATTCTAACCACAGGTCAGATTTCGGCACGCAACAGCATGGCAAAATTTCATCGGCGGCGGTAAACGCCAATGGCAGCTCAACGTAATCGACTTCACCATCTAGCATGCGTACGCGGCAGGCACCACAATAGCCGCTGCGGCATTGATACTCTACTTCGTGGCCGGTGCGTTCGAGGCCTTCGAGGAGGGTTTCTTGCGGGAGCAGGCTAAAGCGGCTGTGCTGGCTGCGGATGCTAATCACTGGTTTAGATGACCACTACTGTTTATAACTCAAAGCCGTTCAAATCGTCGGCGGATACTTCAGAATCAATCTGACCAATCAGGTATGAGCTGAGTTCGACTTCTTGCGGAGCGACTTGTACCGTGTCTGACGCGAGCCAGGTGTTGATCCATGGAATCGGGTTATTTTTGGCGCCAGGGAATGCGGGCGGCAAACCCACAGACGCCATGCGGCTATTGGTGATGTATTCGACATACTGGCACAAAATATCTTTATTGAGGCCAATCATGGAGCCATCTTTAAACAGGTATTCTGCCCATTCCTTTTCTTGCTCGGCGGCTGTTTTAAACATCTCAAAACACTCGCTGTGCAATTCAGTAGCAATTTCGGCGAACTCGGGGTCGTCCTGGCCAGAGCGCATGATATTGAGCATGTGCTGGGTGCCGGTGAGGTGCAAGGCTTCGTCACGCGCAATCAGGCGGATGATTTTGGCGTTACCCTCCATCACCTTGCGCTCGGCAAAGGCAAACGAGCAGGCAAAGCTCACATAAAAACGAATCGCTTCGAGAATATTCACGCTCATCAGGCAGCGATATAGCAGTTTTTTCAGTTCACGCTTGTTGACTGAAATGGTTTCGCCATTAATGACGTGATCGCCCTCACCCAGTTGCGAATACAACATGGTCTGATGGATCAGCTCATCGTAATAATGGGCGATGTCAGAGGCGCGTGCAGTAATGTTGTCGTTACGCACGATGTCGTCAAAAATAATAGATGGATCATTGACGATGTTGCGGATGATGTGAGTGTAAGAGCGCGAGTGGATGGTCTCGGAAAACGCCCAAGTTTCAATCCAGGTCTCAATTTCAGGCAGTGACACCAAAGGCAACAGCGCTACGTTTGGGCTGCGGCCCTGAATCGAGTCCAGCAGCGTTTGGTATTTGAGGTTGCTGATGAAAATATGCTTTTCGTGCTCAGGCAGGCCTTGGTAGTCGGCACGGTCTTGCGACACATCGACCTCTTCCGGACGCCAGAAAAAAGACAATTGTTTTTCGATCAGCTTCTCGAACACCGGATATTTCTGCTGGTCATAACGTGCCACGTTGACGGGCTGACCAAAGAACATCGGTTCTTTGAGCTGTTCGTTGTCGATTTTGGTAAAGATACTGTAGGCCATGGCCGTGTTCCTAATGTTTAAGTGTTATTCTCAAACTGTTTTTAAAATCTACTCATAACCCCACTGCAATAAGCATTTAATCAGTGAGCGAGCAGGATAAAGTGCAAGGCGCCCGGCGCACAGAAACCGCAATGTACAAGGAGTACATCAGGATTTCGAGCACCGCACAACATTGCAATTTGCCCGCGTAGCTAATGAGTCAGCGCTTATTTAAATTTTGCAGGCACCGCTGGCACAACCATCGTCCTCTGCCTCAGTGCCACCTTCGGTCGCCCCATCGCGGGTGTTGTGGTAATACAGCGTTTTAATGCCCAGCTTGTAAACCTGCAACAGGTCTTTCAGCAGTTGCTTCATTGGCACACGGCCACCTTCAAAGCGGGTTGGGTCGTAGTTGGTGTTGGCAGAAATAGACTGGTCAACAAACTTTTGCATGATGCCCACCAGCTTGAGGTAACCCTCGTTGTTAGGCATTTTCCACAACAGCTGATACTGGTCACGCAGGCGGTCAATCTCTGGCACCACCTGGCGCAAGATACCGTCTTTAGACTGCTTGACCGAGACCAGGCCACGCGGTGGCTCAATGCCATTGGTGGCGTTAGCAATCTGGCTGGAGGTTTCTGATGGCATCAGCGCAGTCAAGGTTGAGTTACGCAAGCCATCTTTTTGAATCTCTGTACGCAGGCCTTCCCAATCGAGTAGCAATGGCTCATTGCAGACAGCATCGAGGTCTTTTTTGTAGCTATCAATCGGCAAAATGCCTTTGGCGTAGGTGGTTTCGTTAAACGCACCACAGGGGCCAAATTCGCGCGCTAACTGCACAGAGGCTTTGAGCAGGTAAAACTGAATCGCCTCGAAAGTACGGTGGGTCAGGCCTAATGCGCTATCGCTGGTGTAGTTGGTGCCATTTTTAGCCAGATAGTAGGCGTAGTTGATGACGCCCACACCCAATGAACGGCGTTTATTGGTGGCGTTCAATGCCGCTTTGACCGGGTAATCCTGGTATTCAAGCAGCGCGTCGAGTGCACGCACCACTAAGTCGGCCAGGCCTTCAAGCTCTTCTAATGATTCCAGCGCGCCCAGGTTAAAAGCAGACAAGGTACACAGGGCGATTTCGCCTTCGGTGTCATTAATGTCGTTCAATGGATTGGTCGGCAGCGCGATTTCCATGCACAGGTTAGATTGACGCACCGGCGCCACAGCCGGGTCAAACGGGCTATGTGTATTGCAGTGGTCTACGTTCTGGATGTAGATACGGCCTGTGCCGGCGCGCTCTTGCATCATCAGTGAGAACAAGTCTACCGCAGGCATGGTGCGCTTGCGGATGCTGTCATCGGCTTCGTATTGAGTGTACAAACGTTCGAACTCGTCCTGATCGGCAAAAAACGCGTCATACAAGCCAGGCGTGTCATGCGGTGAGAACAAGGTGATGTTCTGGCCCTTGATCAGGCGCTGATACATTAGGCGGTTGATCTGTACACCATAATCGAGGTGACGTACGCGGTTTTCTTCTACCCCGCGGTTATTTTTAAGCACCAGCAAAGACTCGACTTCCAGGTGCCACAACGGATAGAACAAGGTGGCTGCCCCGCCACGCACACCGCCCTGTGAACAAGACTTCACAGCAGACTGAAACAGTTTGTAGAACGGCAAGCAGCCCGTATGTTGCGCTTCGCCGCCACGGATTTCACTGCCCAGGGCGCGGATACGGCCGGCATTGACGCCGATGCCGGCACGTTGCGACACATATTTCACAATCGCGCTGGTGGTCGCGTTAATGCTATCGAGGCTATCACCGCACTCAATCAGCACGCAAGAGCTGAACTGTCTGGTGGGCGTACGTACGCCGGACATGATTGGCGTCGGCAGTGAGATTTTGAAGGTAGACACCGCATCATAAAAACGCTTGATGAAGTCCAGACGCGCCTGACCTTTGTAGTTAGCAAACAGGCACATGGCGACCAAAATATACAAAAACTGTGGGCTTTCGTAGATTTTTTTAGTCACCCGGTTTTGCACCAGGTATTTGCCCTCCAGCTGCTTGACCGCAGCATAAGAGAAGTTCATGTCACGCCAGTGGTCAATATAACCATTCAACACGTCAAACTCTTCGCGGCTGTAATCCTGCAACAGGTGCTGGTCGTATTTGCCCAGCGCAGTCAGGTTGGTCACATGGTCAAACAGATGCGGCGGCTCAAACTGGCCGTAAGCAATCTTGCGCAGGTGAAAAATAGACAGGCGTGCCGCCAGATATTGATAGTCTGGTGTTTCTTCAGAAATCAGGTCAGCCGCGGATTTAATAATGGTTTCATGAATGTCATCGGTACGAATGCCGTCATAAAACTGGATATGGGAGCGCAACTCCACCTGGGAGACCGACACATTGTTCAGGCCTTGTGATGCCCAATCAATCACGCGATGAATTTTATCGAGATTGATCGGTTCCTTGCGGCCATCTCTTTTTGTGGCCTGCATGGATTCGTATTTTGACATTAATGGCTCCCAGTCCAGGAAGCGAGGGGTCGCACAGCAAAGCGCATTCAAGCCGGGCAACACCCGGGCCACCGTGCATGGTAAACATGCACGCGCTGAAAGGCTAGTATGACAATCAGTTTTAACAATAGACCAATTGCATCTGCCGAGGACACCCCGCCTCAAACGTTAACAATAAAAATTTCACGGCAGGTCTCCTGGCTCTCAGGTCGTCATTATTTGCTTTCGCCTTCCCGAATTTCTTCAGTGGCATGCATGGCAGCAAACAACTCGCTGATTACAGTTGCGGGGGCAGCCCTGGCTTGATGACTCCTGTGCGGCTTCACGCACCAGGTTCCCTATTAAATACAGAAGAGGACGCTCTTCTGCATACCGTATGGATGCGACTATAAAACAATATCTATGGTTTTTCAATTATCAAAAACACAATATATTGATTTATTCCCCTTGACAGTGAGCAACTGATTGTTTTTATTAAAGAATATTTTTTCGTGACAGAGACAGATACTTTAGCAACGATCAGCAGGCCATTCGCAACGCGCAAAAGACAGCGCAAGTGATCACTTTGATGGGCAGCGCAAGTGATCACTTTGATGGGCAGCGCAAGTGATCACTTTGATGGGCAGCGCCTAGCAGTTTTTAGGCCTGATAAAGTCACTGTTGCTTTTAAGTCAACCCTAGAAAAACCCTGTCATTACCTCGCTATTTACGCTACACCGAGGAGGCGAATTATGCGACATTATCTACCATCAATAAAAATTTAAACACGCTATGGCTGCTATCCATCATGACACCCTGCGCATGGTCACCCTGCTCACCCTGGTTGTGACTTGCACTAGCGCACACGCCACCAATGGCATCAACCTGATTGGCTTTGGCGCCGAATCGACCCTGATGGGCGGCGCCGACGTGGCCGTGGCGCGCGACACCAGCGCACTCAACACCAACCCGGCCGGACTGACGCAGATCAAGGCGCCTCTGCTGGATATGTTTGGCTCCGTGCTGCGCACCACCGACCTGGTGCACAAAGACCCGCGCAACGAAGAACACGCATCTAATCGCTATACCTTTTTGGGCGGCGGCGGCTATGCCAGGCCCCTGGAGAATTCGGATTGTACGGTGGGCATCGGCTTATTCGCACAAGGTGGTGCCGGTGGCGTGTTCGACAATTTGCGCACGCCGTTTGGCAACCGCGATGATTTGTCGTCACTGTTTGGCATCGCCAAAATCATTCCCGGCATCGGCTGCCAGGTGAATGAAAAGCTGTCATTGGGCGCCAGCCTGAATCTGGTCTATGGCAGCATAGAACAAGACTTTTTCTCCAACACCGCTTTCAGTGCCGGCAGCACGAATTTTGCGGGCTATAAATTAGAGGGCGCCTCTGCCATCCGCACTGGCTTTAAGTTAGGCATGCAATATAAGTTGACCCCGACGCTGACACTGGCAGCGGCTTATACAGAAAAGACCGAGCTGCCGATGACTGGCGGTACGCTGGTCGCTGATTACGCCACCTTGGGAAAAGTGAAATATGCGGATGCCTCAGTCAAAGGCTTCGCCTTGCCGCGCGAAGTGGCTGTCGGGCTGGCATTCAAACCAACGGACGAATGGTTGCTGTCATTTAAATTGAACTGGCTCAATTGGGACGATGCGATCAACGACATCACGCTGCGCGCCACTAAACCTAACAATGCCGCCGCACCTGCTGTATACCCTTTCCCAATAGCTGCTGCCGACTGGAAAGATCAGTGGGTAGTCGCTTCCGGTGTGGCCTACAAGTGGGATGACAGAACGACACTGTATGCAGGCCATAACTATGGCAAAAATCCGATTCCACGGCAGAACTCCAGTCCATTATTGGCAGGCATTCTGGAGCATCACCTCACCTTTGGTGCGGCACGCAAAATTGACCAGCACTGGCTGATGACAGGCGGCGTGGAGTGGATGCTGCCAGTCAGCGTCAAATACAATAGCCCCTTGCTTGGCGACTCAGAAATTCGCAACGAGGCAATCTTCTTGCACTTTATGCTCAGCCGTCGCTGGTAGAGGATTGCAGGTCAAATGGCCATGCGCTTGTTAAGAAGCATGGCCATTTAAACCCTTGGCTAAGCCGCGCGCAAAGTGTGTGCAGCCGCCACCATATTGGTCAACGCCGGCAGTACCTCCGCCCACTGCCTGGTTTTCAAGCCGCAATCCGGGTTCACCCACAAACGCTCGGCAGGGATGCGTTCAGCCGCTTTTTGCATCAATTGCATGATATGTTGCTGCGTCGGAATATTGGGCGAGTGAATGTCATACACGCCAGGCCCGATCTCGTTGGGGTAGTTAAAGTTATCAAACGCATCCAGCAGCTCCATATCCGAGCGTGAAGTCTCTATCGTAATCACATCAGCATCCATGTCGGCAATCGCGGCAATAATGTCATTAAACTCGGAATAACACATGTGGGTATGAATCTGCGTTTCGTCCTGCACACCGTTAGCCGTGATGCGGAAAGATTCCACTGCCCATTGCAGATACTCCTTCCATTGCGATTTGCGCAAAGGCAAGCCCTCACGCAAGGCGGCTTCATCAATCTGGATCACGTGAATGCCTGCTTTTTCCAAATCGAGCACTTCTTCACGAATCGCTAATGCCAACTGGTAGCAACTCACCGCACGTGGCTGATCATCGCGGACAAATGACCAGTTGAGGATGGTCACCGGGCCCGTCAACATGCCTTTCATCGGCTTGCGGGTGAGGGATTGCGCATACTTGATCCACCCCACCGTCATCGCTTGCGGGCGGCTGATATCGCCAAACAGGATAGGCGGTTTGACGCAACGCGAGCCATAAGACTGCACCCAGCCAAACTGGCTAAACGCATAGCCATCCAGTTGCTCGCCAAAGTATTCCACCATGTCGTTACGCTCGGCTTCACCATGGACCAAGACATCCAGGCCCAGTGACTCCTGCTCACGCACGCTACGTTCAATTTCAGTTTTCATCGCCTGCTCATAACCCGCCAGATTTAATGACCCGGCCTTGAACTGGCTGCGCGCCTGGCGAATATCTGCCGTTTGCGGGAAAGAACCGATCGTCGTCGTTGGATACTTGGGCAACTTGAGCAATGCCGCCTGTTTCTCTGCACGTTGTGCATACGTACTCTGGCGTTGCCCCAGTTGCGGCGTCAGGGTTTCCAGCGCGGCTTTCACCTGCGGGTTATGCACACGTTTGGAGGCGCGGCGGGCGTCAATCGCTACCTGATTCACCGCTAAAGCCACTTTCACCGCTGCGCGACCGAGACTCAATGCCGTGGCCAATACCTGTAACTCTTCCAGCTTTTGTTTGGCAAAGGCCAACCATGACTTGACCTCGGCATCCAGTTTGACTTCGCTGTCGAGATCCACCGGCACATGCAGCAACGAGCACGAAGGCGCCAGCCACAAACGCTCACCCAAACGTTCGGCAATCGGCTCCAGCCAATCCAGCGTGGCATTCAAATCTGTTTTCCAGATATTGCGGCCGTTAATCACGCCCACAGACAGCACTTTGTGTGCAGGCAGCATGCTGATCAAAGGCACGACTTCACTGCGCGCATGAATCGCATCCACATGCAATCCGGCGACGGGCAGATTCGCCGCCAGGTATTGGTTATCCGCCAACGGCCCAAAATAAGTCGCCAACAGCAGTTTGATGCGGCAGCTCTTCAACTGGTGATAAGCCAGGTTAAACGCATGCTGCCATTCAGCCGTCAGTTCAGTCACCAACATTGGCTCGTCCATCTGCACCCACTCCACGCCCTGCGCAACCAGCGTTTCCAGCAATTCGGTATACACTTGCAACAACTGCGGCAGCAGCGCCAGGCGATCCGAATCATCCTTGCTTTTGCCTATCGCCAGATAGGTCACCGGGCCGATAATCACCGGCTTGGCTTTCACCTGCTGCGCTTTTGCCTCAGCCAGTTGCGCCAGCAAACGCGTCGCATCCAGTTTAAATTGCGTCTCCGCAGTAAACTCCGGCACGATATAGTGATAATTGGTATCAAACCATTTGGTCATTTCCCCTGCCGCCACGCCGCCACAACACTGCGCATGGTCTTCGGCAGACTGGGCAGAGCGGCCACGCGCCACACGGAAATAGTTATCCAGCGCATCACCATGAAAATCTTGCACGCGCGCTGGCAGGTTACCCAGGGTAAAACTCATGTCCAGCACCTGGTCATAAAACGCAAAGTCACCCACAGGTGCCAAGTCCAGGTTAGCTTGCAACGCCCAATTGTCACGACGCAAATCTTGCCCGACCTGCTTTAATACATCCAGTGAAGACTGTCCTTTCCAATAAGCCTCTAAAGCAAATTTCAATTCGCGTTTTGCGCCTATGCGCGGAAATCCCAGGTTGTGTATCGTCGCCATGCCAGCCTCGTGTGTGATCGTTAAAGAACACACATTCTAGAAAACACAAATCATGAAGTAAAATGGTATTATTTCAACAATCAATTAATTTTATTCATATATTAAGCCATGATAGAGCGCATGCATTTAGCGATTATTCGCGAAGTCGAACGGCAAGGCTCACTGACGGCAGCGGCCGAAAAGCTGTTCCTCACACAATCGGCACTCAGTCATTCGATCAAAAAACTGGAGCAGCAACTAGGCACCGACATCTGGCTACGCGAAGGCCGCAGCTTGCGACTGACCCAGGCCGGGCAATACCTGCTGGCGGTCGCCAATCGATTGTTGCCGCAACTGTCACTCGCTGAAGAACGCCTGCGCCAGTTTGCCCAGGGTGAACGCGGCACCTTGCGCATCGGTATGGAGTGCCACCCGTGTTACCAGTGGTTACTCAAGGTCGTTTCACCTTATTTGGCCGACTGGCCGGATGTGGATGTAGACGTCAAACAGAAATTCCAGTTTGGTGGCATCGGCGCCCTGTTTGGCTACGAGATCGATATGCTGGTCACGCCGGACCCGCTGTATAAACCCGGCCTGAAATTTGTGCCGGTGTTTGACTACGAACAGGTGTTGGTCGTGCATCGCCAGCACGCACTCGCCCGGGCAGAATATGTCAGGCCAGACCAACTGAGCAGCGAAACGCTGATTACCTACCCGGTTGATATAGATAGACTGGATATCTACAACCAGTTTTTACAACCCGCAGGCATCAGCCCACAGGTACACAAACCGATTGAAACCACTGACATCATGCTGCAAATGGTCGCCAGCGGCCGCGGTGTCGCCGCCTTACCGCGCTGGCTGGTGGAGGAATATCAAAGCCGTTTTGAGGTGGTGCCGGTGAAGCTAGGCAAACAAGGGATCCCCAAGCAGATTTACTTGGGGATTCGTGAAACAGAAGTGCAGATTGATTATGTGCAGGCGTTTATTGCACTAGCCCAAGGCAAGAAGTGCTGAGGCACCCTAGAGAGCCTCAGCGAGGCCTTACTCTAGCGAGTTCAATTGCTCACGCAAGCTTTCAATGTCATTAGGCTCGCCGCGCACACTAAAGAAAGTGCCTTCATCGACCGAGCGCTCGCCCAACACCTGACAAGTGCTATAAATTTTGCCGCGGAGCTGTTGTGCTGACCAGGGCAGAAAAAGCTCGGCCTCAACCAGGTCTTGCTGAAAAAAGTCGATGATGTGCTGGCGCAACCTGGCGACTTCATCAGGCCGACGCGCACTCATGACGATGCAATCCGGGTACTTGAGTCGCAATGCTGCTTCACACTCAGCTTGTGCCACGGCATCACCCACGTAGTCAATTTTATTAAATACGCGAATACGCGGCACCACGTCGGCGTCAATTTCTGCAAGCACTTGATCAGTCACTGCGAGCTGGCGCTCAAAACCAGGGTCACTGGCGTCAATCACGTGCAGCAGTAAAGCCGCATCCAGCGCTTCATCCAGCGTAGACTTAAAACTGGCCACCAGATCGTGTGGCAAGTTTTTAATAAACCCGACAGTATCGCTGACCAATACCCGTGGCACACTCTCTGGATACAGTGCGCGCACGGTGGTATCGAGCGTGGCAAACAATTTATTCGCCACCAGCACCTCACTGCCTGTGAGCGCGCGCATCAAGGTAGACTTACCAGCATTGGTGTAGCCCACCAGCGCCACATTCGCCAGCGTCTGCCGTTCTTGACGGCGTGCACGCTGCGTCCTGCGCTCGCCATCCATCACGATGATTTCCTGTTGCAACTCGGCAATGCGGTCTCGAATCTTGCGCCTATCCAGCTCAGTATGCGACTCGCCTGCCCCGCGACCACCGGCGCCACTACGTTGCCGACCTTGTGGCCCAGCCAGCTTGGCCGCTTCACGCAAACGCGGCGCCATATAGCCCAACCGAGCGATCTCCACCTGCGCACGCGCCGCACGTGAGCGGGCATTGCGGTGGAAAATTTCCAAGATCACCATAGTGCGATCCATCACCTCGCAGCCAACCTCTAACTCCAAATTACGCGCCTGCGAAGGCGAAATTTCGTGGTCTACCAATACCGCTTCAATAGGAGGCACCGCGCTATTGAATGCCTGCGACTCGCTCTGATCAGCCACACTGCGTACATACTCACGAATCTCTTCGCGCTTGCCCACCCCAAGATAGCCAGTAATATCAAAGCCCTGACGCTTTTGCACAAACGTGTGCACCACCTTGTAGCCCAGAGTTTTAGCCAGTTCGCGCAACTCGTTGAGCGAGGCTTCAAACTCAATATCGCTGACAGTTGGCAGTTGAACGGCAGCCACAACGGCGTGCATCTCAGGCGCTTTTATTTCACTTTGCATTAGGGGATAAGGTCTTTATGAATGTGTGAGGGCAGATAGTACCTGCAAAAGCGAAAAGCACCACTATGTGCGGTGACATAAAGTGTTAATCAATGAGTTCGCCAACGTGACTTAGGCAGACGCATAGGGCGGACTCGTTTACAGTCCGCCGTATGCCCAATGCTTACGCGGTCTAAATCTGGGAACAATTACTTTTGATTGTCGGCGAGTTTTGCACAACGCAGATTAGCTTCTACTCGGTCAAAACGAAAGCTCTCTGGCAATCGCCCCCCGAAACACGCGCAACTGCATAAGCATTTCTTTCGCATGCTTTGGTTTAATCACATCTGAGCAACGCTCACCAGCTACATACAAGCTAATATTGTCGCCCTCTTTAATCTCAAAAGCTTGTACAAAACTGTGAGGCAGTTTGACAGCTAATGAATTACCCCGTTTTTGTACACGCATAAAACTAACCTCGCTCATTGATAACATGTACTAAGTATGGAGCGAAATGGAATGCCACAGGCAAGTAACTCACATAGACTTTAGGCAGACTTTTCAAGACGCTCTGCAAGCCACACTTTAATGATTGATTGCCTGGTCACACCCAACCGCACAGCTTCCCGGTCAAGAGACTCAATCATCCATGCAGGAAAATCGACATTCACCCGTTTTTGCGCTTGCATAGTGCGTGTTGCTTTTGATAAATCCAGCGCAGCAGTGATATCAACGCCTTCATCAAACTGCTGCTCAAAATCTTTAGCTTTCATAGAGTGCTACCTCCTCGGTACGTGAGCGACGAACAGAAATAAGCCTGATATTGAATCCTCGGTAAGTAATCACGGCAGACCAATGCTTGCCGTTGATCAGTCCGATTATCAGATATCGCGGTTCATCTTCAGTTTTTGCGGGGATTTCCAGTAATCGGGAATCATCCCATAGCGCCTGAGCATCTATAAAATTAATGCCATGCTTCTGAAGATTGGCCTGACTCTTTGCCTCGTCAAACTCAAAAGTGATCATAGTATAAAAAATATACCTTTATTACACCAAATGCAAGTCCCGTAGGGTGGGCAACTCGTTGCCCACGCGTAAACTAATTATCCGTCACCAAACGTTCCCTCCACAAAGTCTAGCCCAACACCCCAACGCTCATCATAAACGCCCGCTTTAACATATCGGTGAAATGTTGAATAAGGCCAGTCTTTCACATTATTCACCAAGCCATGCTTAAGCGGGTTGAAATGCAAGTAATCCATATGCTTTGCATAATCGTTATCATCGCGAATTTGATGCTCCCAATAACGGCGTTGCCAAATGGTCAATTCACGATGTTTTGTTTTGGATGCTGACATCCATTCAGTATGGTTTAAACGCGCACGGCAAGCACGGCTCACATAACGTTTGATGAGTTGCCAACGAAGCGCAAAGTTTGCATCATTGGGTGGTAGCGTCCATATGGAATGAATGTGGTCAGGCAACAAAACCCATGCGTCGATTGTAAAAGGATGGTCAGTGCGGACTTTTTGGATGGCATGTTTTAACGCATCACGCACATCCTCATCACAAAGAAATCTTTGTCTACGGTAAGTCACAACCGTGAAAAAGTAAGTTGCTCCAGCAGTATTCGCGCAACGATAACGTGACATGGTGGAATTGTGCGTGAGTTTTAACGCGTGGGCAACGAGTTGCCCACCCTACTTGGCTAACGTTTGACATAAGGGGCTTGCTTTTGCAAGTCCAACTTGATGGAGTGGTTTGGAGTTTTAACTAAGGAAATAGACATGATAAAAAATATTAGTGCGCGCCTTGCGGTGGTATTTTTACCGATAGCGTTTCCTGAATGGTTTTGCACTGATTCAGACAATTGCGTAATGTTTTTACTTCGTTCGAAGGAACGACAATATATGTAGGTATGCCCGATAGATAAAACCCAATATTTAAGTCCCCTTGCGGTGAAATTCCAAAATTAAACGGGAGTTGAACGTCTAAAGTCATGCCTTTATTTTCATTGTCTTTCATGAATACCCCTAATATGAAAGCGGGCATCCTAGATGGCGCTTTATTTTGCGTCATGGATGCATGATGATTGAAAACGAATAAATTTTACTTAACATTTTCAAATGATTATTAAATTTTAGTGCATCCTAAAATACAAACCCAAACCCGTCAATGACGTTTTTGTGAAGCTTTAGCTCCCGCCTAGCGCCTTATACAGTCCCACCTGATTCTGCAACGCCTGTTGTCGTATCTGCACAAGTTGAGACTGCGCATCCAGCACACTGCGTTGTGCATCGAGCAACTCCAGATAAGTCACCAAGCCTTGATCTAGCTTACGTTGCACAAGTTGCAAACGGCTACTTTCCAGTTCACGCAAGCGATTTCTAGCAGCGGTTTCTTCACTAATCACGGTGCGTGTGCTCAGCACATCCATCACGTCTTTAAACGCGGTTTGGATGGTTTTTTCGTAATTGGCCGCTTCTATACGTTGGCGTGTTTCGGCCAGGTTGAGGTTGGCTTTATTGCGGCCGTAGTTAAAAATCGGGATCACCAGTTGCGGACTAAAGGCCCAGTAGTTGCTGCCGGTGTCGGAAAACAGTTTGGAGAAGTCTGAATTGACCAGGCCGATATTGGTGGTGAGTTGCAGGCGTGGGTAAAACGCGGCCCTGGCGGCACCGATATTGGCATTAGCGGCTTTGAGCTGATGCTCGGCGGCGCGGATATCGGCGCGTCTGGTCAGCAAGCTTGAGGGCAAGCCAGCTGTGACGTCGGCCAGTTTCAAATCTTCCAAAGGCTTAATCACCAATGGTGTGCGCTGTGATGATTCACCCAGCAGTAAGTACAAGGCGTTTTGTGTGGTGGCGAGCTGGCGCTGCCATTGTGCTTGTTGCGCCTGCACTTGTTCGACCTGAATTTGGGCGGCTTTCACGTCTAGAATTTGATCTAGCCCAGCGTCAAAGCGGCGTTGTGTACGCTGCAATGCTTGTTGCCTGTCAGTCAGGGTTTGCTGTGTCACCTTGAGTTGTGCATGAATAGCCAGCCAGTTGACGTATTGGGTGGCGATTTCGGTAATCAGAGTGGCTTGTACCGCTTGGCGGTTTTCGGTCACGGCCAGATATTGCTCCAGCGCGGCTTGCGATAGGCTTTTGACGCGGCCGAATACGTCAATTTCGTAGTCTGAAATCCCCACGCCTACACGATATAGTTCGGCCTCAAAGGCCTGGCTGGAACTGAACACGGTGCGACTGCGGTCGTAATTGAGATTGCCTTGTATGGCGGGCAAACGGTCGGCTTTTTGCACACCATAAGTTGCTTTCGCTTCGTCCATACGTAGCACCGCGGTTTTGAGGTCGCGGTTATGCGCCAAACCGACTTCTATCAGCTTTTGTAAGTCTGCATCGGCAAAATAGCTTTGCCAGGTGAGTGGTGGTGCTTCGGTCACGGATTCATCGCTTGGCTGACCTGGGTAAGCCTCAGGCACAGGCGCGGCTGGCCGGAAATACTCGGGCACCAGCGAGCAACTGCTCATTGCAAATGCCAGTGCGACCATGGTTAAAAGACGACTAAACTTCATGTGACACCCTTTGCGGTGCGGCTGGCTTTTTCATCCAGCGCCCCACCACCATAAAAAACAACGGTACAAAAAAGATCGCGAGCAAGGTGGCGGCAATAATGCCGCCGAGCACGCTGGTGCCAATGGCGACTTGCGCACCAGACGCTGCACCAGTAGAGAATGCCAGCGGAATCACGCCGACGCCAAACGCGAGTGAGGTCATCACAATCGGCCGCAAGCGCTCTTTGGCTGCCAGCAAGCTAGCCTCCAGCAATGGCATGCCTTGCAAGACGTGTTCACGCGCAAACTCGACAATCAGAATGGCGTTTTTAGCAGACAAACCTATGGTCGCGATCAAACCCACTTTAAAGTAGATATCGTTAGGCAAGCCACGCAAAGTCACGCCAAGTAATGCGCCCAATACACCCAGTGGCACCACCAGCATCACCGCAAACGGAATCGCCCAGCTTTCATACAAAGCGGCCAGTACCAGAAACACGATCAAAATCGACAAACCGAACAGCATGGCAGCCTGGCTTCCTGACTGCTTCTCTTCCAGCGATTGCCCGGCCCATTCAAAGCCTATGCCTTTACCCAGGCCTTGCACCAGTTTTTCGATCTTTTGCATGGCGTCGCCACTGCTATAGCCCGGCCCGGCACCACCATTGATATTAAATGACGGAAAGCCATTAAAGCGCGTGCGTTGCGGTGTGCCCATGGCCCAATCCAGCGTCATGATGGAAGACAACGGCACCAGGCTGCCATCGACGGCTTTGAGGCGAATCTTTTTAATATCTTCCAGCGTCTGCCGTTGCTTGCCGTCTGCCTGAATCAACACCCGACGCACTTGGTTGCCATAGACAAAATCACCGAGGTAATTAGAGCCCAGCAAGGTAGCCAATGAGTCGTTGATTTCATCCAGCGAAATGCCCAAGGCACTGGCCTTGCTGCGGTTAAGCTGCATATTGACCACCGGCGTATCGTACAGCCCGGCAAACAACACATTGGCCAATTCAGGATGCTTGGCCGATTCGGCAATCAGCTGGTCGCGTGCCTTCATCAAGGTCTCGATACCCACGCTGGCGCGGTCGACCAGCTTCATGTCAAAGCCACCCACACTGCCTAACTCAGGTAATGGCGGCGCATTCATGGCAAAAATACTCAAGTTAGGGCGACCATAAAAGTGCTGATTGACGCGGCTCACAATCGCCTGCACTTGCTGTTCAGCCTTGGGCCGTTCTGCCCAATCTTTAAGCGTAATAAACAGCATGCCGCTATTGGTGCTGGTGCCGTAGAAGCTAAAGCCGCTGACTTCAAAAATAATATCGACCGGCTCGTGCTGCTGGATGTAACGGCTCATACCGCCCAGCACGTCGGCGGTTTCGGCCAGCGTCGCGCCTTGTGGCAAAGACACCATGACCATAAAGTTACCCTGGTCTTCTTCGGGCAAAAACGCCCCCGGCAAACGCATAAACAGCCAAGCCACCAACGCGACGATCAGGCCAAACACCGCCAGCCAGCGCAATGGCTTGCTGAGCAAACCACCGGTCAGGCGGGTGTAGCGCTCTGTCAGGCACTGAAAACTGCGGTTAAACCAGACAAAAAAGCGCGCTTTGGGGCCGGACTCATGCCGCAGCAGCGTGACACACAAAGCAGGGGTGAGTGACAACGCCAAAAAGGCCGAGAAGCTGATCGACACCGACAAGGCCAATGAAAACTGACGGTAGATATTACCCACCGCGCCACTGAAAAAGGCCATGGGGATAAACACCGACACCAGCACAGCGGTAATCCCCACCACGGCGCCACTGATCTGCGACATGGCTTTCACCGTCGCGTCATAAGGCGATAAACCTTCATCGACAATCAGGCGCTCGACGTTTTCAACCACCACAATCGCGTCATCGACCAAAATACCAATCGCCAGCACCACACCAAACATGGTGAGTACGTTAATCGAATAACCCAGCCAATACATCACGGCAAACGTACCCATGAGCGCAATCGGCACGACGATGGTCGGGATTAGCGTGGCACGCAGGTTTTGCATAAATAAATACATGACCACAAACACCAGCAGCACGGCTTCGATGAGTGTTTGAATCACTTTTTTAATCGAGATAGACACAAACGCTGAGGAATCATAGGACAGCTGAAATACCACGTTTGGCGGAAAATAGGGCTGCATTTGCTCCATCGCCGCTTTCACGCGCTTGATGGTTTCAACCGCATTCGAGCCCGGTGACAACTTGATCGCCATGCCGGCAGCATTCTTGCCGTTGACTTTAGAGCTGTAGGTATAGTCACTGCTACCCATTTCTACGCGTGCCACATCTTTCACCAGCAAGGCCGAGCCATCCGCCTGGCTACGAATCGGCACATTGGCAAAATCGTCTACGGTTTTGAGTGTGGCTTCAGCTTCGAGCGTGACGCTCAGTGGTGTACCTTCCGGCACGCCACTGGCGCCCACCTGCCCCAAGGTCAGGCGCGTATTGTAGCTACGCAAGGCATTGGAGATTTCGGTCACGCTGACATTTAAACCCGCCATTTTCTGCGGATCCGGCCAGATGCGCATGGCATATTCAGGGCTAAATGATTGCACTTTACCCACGCCCTGCACGCGCTTGAGCGTAGGCATCACCGTGGCCGATGACAGCTCTCCGAGGTCTATTTCGCTATAACGGTTATCTTCTGAGGTCAGCGATACGATTAACTGAAAACTATCTGCCGATTTTTCGACCAGAATACCGCTACGACGCACGATTTCCGGCAAGCGCACCTCCACACTTTTGAGGCGGTTTTGCACGTCCACCGCTGCCAGATCAGGATTGGTGCCTTGCCTAAACGTCACACTAACCGAGGCCATGCCCTGGTTACTGGTGGCCGACACATACATCAGGCCGGGCATGCCGTTCATCTCGCGCTCAATAATCGAGGTCACGGTTTCTTCCACCATTTTGGCAGACGCGCCAGGGTAAGTGGCAGCAATGTTGACCACGGGCGGCGCAATGTCAGGATACTGCGCAATCGGCAATTGTTTAATGGCGATGAGGCCCGCCAGCACAATCAGGATGGCAATCACCCAGGCAAAAATCGGGCGATCAATAAAAAAACGACTCATGGCCTGCTTCCCTTATTTGAGGCTAGTGTAAGACCGTGTCCTTTAAGGCGCGACGGCTTGCGAGGTATTGTTGTTGGCACTGACTTGTTTAGGGGTTACTTTCACGCCCGCGGTTTGCGTGGCGGCATTGGTCACCACCACTTGCTCACCTGGTTGCAAGCCTTGCTCAATCACCCACTGTTTATCCAGCACGCGACCGGTTTGCACCTCGCGCGATTCCAGTTCATTTTTAGCATTGACCACCCAAACGCGGCTAGAAAACTGGTCACGAATCAAGGCATCTCTGGGGATTAAAATCGCATTCGGATTGGTCGCCTGGCGGATTTTCAAGCGCACATAGGCGCCAGGCATGAGTTCCTGCTGCGGGTTATCAAAAATGGCGCGCATGACCACGGAGTCTGTGGTCTGGTTCACCGACACATCCGAGAAGGACAGTTTGCCTGTGCTGGGATACGCCGAACCATCCGGCAATAGTAGAGCAATCTGCAAGTGGCCGTTGCTGCCTTTCAACTGGCCGTCACGCAAAGCTTTGCGCAAGGCAAACACCTCAGAAGAAGACTGTGAAAAATTGACATACACCGGGTTGATTTGCTCGACCGTGGTCATATGTGTGGCTTCATCTTTACCCACCAGTGCACCTTCGGTCACCAAGGCACGACGTGCCACGCCATCAATCGGCGCGGTGACATTGGCATAGGCCACATCGAGTTTGGCGCGGTTGAGTTTGGCTTGCGCTGCCGCCACTTCGGCTTTGGCCAGTTGCGCCTCGGCTTGCGCCGCGCGGTAATCGCGCTGGCTCACTGATTGATCGCCCACCAGCGCCTGGTAGCGTTGCAATTTATCATTGGCATTGGCCAAATTGGCTTCGGTTCTGGCTAACTCAGCGTCGGCTTCCAGTTTGCTGGCTTGTAATTGCTCGGGGTTAAGGGCAAACAAAGGCGTGCCCGCTTTGACCGTTTGCCCTTCCTGATACAGCCGCTTGGAGACGATGCCGGAAACACGTGCGCGCACCTCGGCAATACGGAAAGCTTCTACACGGCCAGGTAACTCGACCTCAGCAGGGATTTCCGCGGTTTGCACCACCACCACATCGACCTCGGGCGCCGTAGCCGCGGCCTGCGCGGCTTCTTGCGGCTTGCTGCAAGCAGAGAGTTGCAGTAATAAAAGCGTGGCGACAGTAGCCATGCTGACTGAAAAACGGGACATGAACATGCCTTATTAACTTATAGACATCAATATTCTATCTGTCCTTCAATAATTAATCAATCATGACTGATTAATTATTTTTTGGTATCATATGGCCATTGTTTGAGGAATGATAGACCTAGAAATCATGGCCAGAAAGACCAAAGAAGAGGCACAAAAAACCCGCGACCAGATTCTGGATGCGGCAGAGCACGTGTTTTATCGCAATGGGTTTACCATTACCACCATGGCGGAGATTGCCGAGGCGGCGCAATTATCGCGTGGCGCGGTGTATGGTCACTACAAAGGCAAGCTGGAAGTCGCCACTGCGATGGCCGAGCGGGTGATTCAAGCCGCATCCCCGTTTCAATGCCAACCCGCGCTCACAGCATTGGCAAACCTCAAACAATTTTGCCTGCACGAAATCCGCAGTTACATTGAGCCTAGCTCGATTCAACGCGTGCTGTTTTTTCTGTATGTAGGCATTGATGATTCACCAGAACTGCTGCAATTGCGCTTTGCCTGGGAGAAAAAACGAATTACGCAAATCGACAGTTTATTGAAACAAGCCATCGCACAAGGCGAATTGTCCGCAACTATCGATTTTGACCTCATCAGCCTATATTGCCAGTCGATTATTGAAGGCGTGTTCAGCATTATCTACTTTGGCAGTCTCAGTGAATCACAACGCTGGCAACGTGCCGAGCAACTGTGTGAGTACAGCCTGCAACGCTTGTCGATGACACTGTGACCGCTATAAATATGGCGCGCTGTCATTGACGAATGCGCCTGCCTTGCGTCAAGATAAAGGGCAGATACATTGATGACAATAAAATTGTTCAACTTTTTAGCGTGAGCAAGGTCAGTAAAAACGACGGCGCCGTCTTGTCTGTCCCAGGCGCGTCGTCCGCCATTGGATACACCCCTGATAACAATAATTTAAGAACACACTGCTATGGACCATAACCTCTCACTCATTACCACCATTGCTGCCGCATTTGCGCTAGCCCTGGTGTTCGGCCTGATTGCCGAAAAACTCAAATTGCCAGCGCTGATTGGCTATTTGTTTGCCGGGATTTTAATTGGGCCTTCCACGCCTGGTTTTGTTGCCGATATTGAAATCGCCTCGCAATTATCAGAAATCGGCGTCATGTTGCTGATGTTTGGTGTCGGCCTGCATTTTTCGATTCAAGACCTGATGTCGGTCAAACGCATCGCCCTGCCCGGCGCGCTAGCGCAAATGACGCTGGCCACCTTGCTCGGCATGCTGGTGGCGCACACCTGGGGGTGGAGCATGGGGCACGGCTTGGTCTTTGGCCTGTCGCTGTCTTGCGCCAGTACCGTCGTGTTGCTCAAAGCACTTGAATCCAGACGCATTCTGGAAAGCATGAACGGCAAAATCGCTGTCGGCTGGCTGGTGGTAGAAGACATGGTGACCGTCTTGGTGTTGGTGTTGATGCCTGCCCTCGCCGGTGTGTTGGGTGGCCAGGGCGAAGCCACCAATGCCAGCGCCATCTGGGAAACCATCGGCGTGACCTTGCTGGAAATCACCGGCTTTGTGGTGGTGATGCTGGTGGTGGGGAAACGCGTATTGCCGTGGTTGCTGTGGTATGTGGCAGGCACTGGTTCACGCGAGCTGTTTACTTTAACGGTAATTGCAGTGGCCATCGGCGTGGCGGTCTTTGCCTCATCGCTGTTTCATGTGTCGTTTGCACTGGGCGCTTTTTTCGCCGGCATGATCATGCGCGAATCTGAATACAGCCACCGCGCGGCCGAAGACTCGCTGCCGTTCCGTGATGCGTTCGCGGTGCTGTTTTTTGTCTCTGTCGGCATGTTGTTTGACCCGAGCATCCTGATCAAACAACCGGCGCAGGTGTTATCGGTGGTCGCCATTATCATCTTGGGCAAATCACTGGCCGCAATCGCCATTGTACTGGCGCTGCGTTACCCCCTAAACACGGCCTTAACTGTGGCCGCCAGCCTGGGGCAAATTGGCGAGTTTTCGTTTATTTTGGCCGGACTCGGTGTTTCACTCAATTTGTTGTCACAAGACGGCATGAGCCTGGTGCTGGCAGGCGCCCTGATTTCGATTGCTTTAAACCCACTGGTGTTTGCCTCGATTAAACCCCTGACCAACTGGGTGGTGAAAAAATCTGATATGGCGCGCCGTTTGTCTTTGCGCATGGACCCCTACAGTGAACTGCCGATGACCACTGAACGCAAGTTTCTGGAAGGCCAGGTCGTGCTGGTCGGCTATGGCCGCGTCGGCAAGCGCATCGCCCAATCGCTCACCAACGCAGCGATTCCATTTGTGGTGGCCGAACAAAACCGTGAACTGGTGGAAAAACTGCGCAAACAAGGCCAGCCAGCGGTGTCAGGTAACGCAGCCGACCCCATGGTGCTGATCCAGGCGCACATTGCCAATGCGGCCATGCTGATTATTGCCACGCCAGACGCCATGGACATCCGCAAAATCGTCGATATCGCCAAGCAGCTCAAGCCAGACATCGAAGTGGTGATTCGCACTCACCACGAAGATGAATATCTGCGCCTGAAAAAAGACCTCAGCGAAGCGGTATTTTTTGGCGAGGAGGAACTGGCGAAAGGCATGTCTGCGCATGTGTTGCAGCGTTTTGAACGCCAGGTCGTTTAGGTACAACCAGTTCGCAAATCAGGGCTGCTTTTGCAGCCCTGATTTTTTTGTCAGCACACGGCATTTAACGCTATGATGTGTTTGTATTAGCAGTCGATACGTATCGTTACATTTACGCTCAATCAAACGCAATATAATCTTGTCAGACCACAATAACGATATCGATATTGGTAATCTATGAACCCCCACTCCCTTTATGCAAAAAGCGGCATTTTTGTATTGTGTCTTGCCAGCCTGACCCTGGTTGCCTGCTCATCCAAAACTGACAACAAGCCACCGAAAAAAACACCTGTTGTTGGCGTGATGACAGTGCAGGCAAGTAGTCAACCCATTGTGGCAGACCTGCCGGGGCGCACCAACCCGTTTATGATTTCTGAAGTGCGGCCACAAGTCGGGGGCATTATTCGCCAGCGCGCCTTTACCGAAGGCGCCTTAGTCAAAGCAGGCGACCTGCTCTATCAAATTGAACCGGCGCCTTATCAGGCCAGCTATCAAAGTGCCGCCGCCGCGCTACAAAAAACCCAAGCCACACTGACCACCCTCAAACTCAAGGCGGGCCGCTATCAGGAGCTGGTCAAGATCAATGCGATCAGCAAACAGGATAATGACGACGCACAAGCGGCCCTGTTGCAAGGCGAGGCCGATGTGGCTGCGGCCAAAGCCGCGCTGGCCACCGCCAAAATCAACCTTGATTTCACACGCGTCGTTTCGCCAATCACCGGCTATGTGGCGACTTCAACCGTGACACCTGGTGCCTTGGTCACCGCCAGCCAAGAGACGGCGCTGACCACGGTGCAGCAACTCGATCCGATTTATGTCGATGTGATTCAATCGAGCAGTGACCTGCTCAAACTCAAACGAGACATTGCCAGCGGCAAGCTGAGCCACACAGCGCAAAAAGAAGTGGCCGTGCGTGTGGTGCTCGAAGACGGCTCTAGCTACCCGCATGCCGGAAAACTCAAGTTCAATGGTATTAGCGTCAACACCACCTCGGGCGCGGTGACCCTGCGTGCGGTGGTGCCCAACCCGGAGGGCACCTTATTACCGGGCATGTATGTCCATGCGCTGATTGATGTCGCAGAAGACAAAGGCGCCATTCTGGTGCCGCAGCGCGCAGTCTCCAGAAATACGCGCGGCGAACCAACGGTGTTGCTGGTGGATGCCACACAAAAAGTGGTGCAGCACACCCTGGAAACCAGCGGCGCCCAGGGCGATCAGTGGCGTGTCACCCATGGCTTGCAGCCGGGGGATCGCGTGATTATCGACGGCGTGCAAGGCATTAGCGTCGGCAGTGAAGTAAAAGCAGTGCCATTTGTGGCGACCGCGAATACCCAAGCTGCCGCAACGCCATCCACCGCCCATCCGGCCCGCTAACCCAAAGAGAGTCTATTTATGGCGTCCTTTTTTATTCAGCGCCCTATTTTTGCCTGGGTAATTGCGATTGTGATTATGCTGGCCGGGATAGGCGCCATTGAGTGGCTCCCGCTCGAGCAATATCCGGATATCGCGCCACCACGCGTGTCTATCAGCGCTAACTATACCGGCGCCGCGGCCGACACCATTGAAAACTCAGTCACGCAAGTGATTGAGCAGTACATGAAGGGCATTGATAACCTGACCTATATGTCGGCCAGCAGCACCTCTTCTGGCTCAGCCAATATCAGCCTCACTTTTGATGCGGGCACCAACCCCGATGTGGCGCAGATGCAGGTGCAAAATAAACTGCAACAGGCCATGCCCAGGCTGCCGCAGATCGTACAAAGCCAGGGCGTCACGGTGGCTAAAACCGGTATTGATTTCCTGATGATGATTTCTTTGATGTCCGATAGCCCGACGGTGCGTGCGATCGACATTGGCGACTATATCTCCAGCAACCTGATTGACCAGATCAGTCGCCTGGATGGCGTCGGCGATGTGCAGGCGCTGAGCTCAGGTTACGCCATGCGCATTTGGCTGGACCCGGCCAAGCTGCAAAAATACGCGCTGATCCCTGCGGATATTTCTGCCGCCATCCAGGCGCAAAATACCGAAGTCTCGTCTGGCCAACTAGGGGCATTGCCCGCAATCAAAGGGCAAGGCCTCAATGCGCCAATTACCGCGCGCAGCAAGCTGCAAACCGTAGCACAATTTAACCAGATCATCGTCAAGTCAGGCGCAGACGGCTACGTAGTGCATTTGTCAGACGTGGCCCGCGTTGAACTAGGCGCCGAGAGTTACACGCCGGTGGCGAACCTCAACGGGAAGACCTCGGCAGCGTTTGGCGTCAAACTCGCCTCTGGCGCCAATGCCCTGGCCACCGCGCAAGCCGTCAAAGACAAGCTGGCGGCATTGGAACCGTATTTTCCGCCCGAGCTAAAACTCAGCATTCATATCCCTTACGACACGACACCGTTTGTACGTATTTCGATCAAAGAAGTGGTGAAATCGCTGGTCGAAGCCATTTTATTGGTTGTCATCATTATGTATGTGTTTTTACAAAACCTGCGGGCGACGCTGATTCCGGCCATTGCGGTGCCGGTGGTGCTACTCGGCACGTTTGGTGTATTAGCGGCGTTTGGCTTTTCGATTAACACGCTGACCATGTTTGGCCTGGTACTGGCGATTGGCCTGCTGGTGGATGATGCGATTGTGGTGGTGGAAAACGTCGAGCGCGTCATGCGTGAAGAAGGCTTGAGCCCGAAAGAAGCCACGCGTAAATCCATGGGCGAAATTACCAGTGCCCTGGTCGGCATTTCACTGGTATTGTCTGCTGTGTTTATCCCCATGGCGTTTTTTGGCGGCGCCACCGGCGTGATTTATCGCCAGTTCTCCATCACCATTGTCTCGGCCATGTTGCTGTCTGTGCTGGTTGCGCTCACCTTAACGCCAGCGCTATGTGCGACTGTGCTCAAGCCATCCAACCATGACCATACCGCCACTGGTGGCCTGTTTGGCTGGTTTTTCCGCTGGTTTAACCCGGCATTTGAGGCGTTTTCTCAACGTTACCAGACCCTGGTCGAAAAAATCCTGCATCAAAAGCTACTGACCATGGTCATCTATGGCGGCATTCTTTCCCTGCTGGTGTTCCTGTTCCTGCGTTTACCCAGCTCGTTCCTGCCTACCGAAGACCAAGGCACACTGATGGCGCAGATTCAACTACCAGTAGGCGCGACCGATAGCAGGATGCAGCAGGTGCTGCGGCAGATCGAACACTACCTGGATGGTCAGGACGCCGTCATTGATGAATATTTAACCATTGCTGGCTTGGGCCAGGGCGGCGGTGGCAGCCAAAACACCGGCCGTGCGTTTATCCGGCTCAAAGATTGGGAGTTGCGTGGTGAAGGCCAGGACGCCGCTTCACTGGCAGACAAAATGACTAAGGCCTTGTCCAAAATCCGCGATGCCAAACTGTTTGTGAATCAGCCCTCCCCCGTGCGCGGCCTCGGCCAAGGGTCCGGCTTTACGTTAGAACTTAAGGATGTCGGCGGGCTGGGACATCAGGCACTGATGGACGCCAGAAACCAGTTTATCCAGTTGGCTGCAGACAATCCCAAACTGAACCGCGTGCGCCCAAGCGGGCTGGACGATACACCGATGTTCAGGCTCAATATTGATGACCAGAAAACCGGCATTTATAACCTGACCACCGCCAACATCAACACCACCCTTTCTATCGCCATGGGCGGCACTTATGTGAATGACTTTATCAACAAAGGCCGCGTCAAAAAAGTCTATTTGCAGGGCGATGCGCCTTACCGCATGCAACCTGAGGATATCGATCGCTGGTATGTGCGCAACAGCACCAACGACATGGTGCCTTTCTCTGCGTTTTCCAGTACCCGCTGGGTCTCAGGCTCACCGTTGCTAGAACGCTATAACGGTATTTCTTCGGTTGAAATCGTCGGCGAAGCAGCCAAAGGCACCAGCACCGGCGAGGCCATGCGTATTGCGGAAAGCATTATCAAGCAGTTACCGGCGGGCATCGGCTACGAGTGGAGTGCGCAGTCCTACCAGGAAAGGCTCTCCGGCTCACAGGCACCGTTGTTGTATGCCGTTTCTGTGGTGTTTGTGTTCTTGTGTCTGGCGGCCTTATATGAAAGCTGGGCGGTGCCGTTTTCGGTGATTATGGTGGTGCCGCTGGGTATTTTAGGCGCCGTGCTGGCCACCAGTTTACGCGGCATGACGGCTGACGTTTACTTTCAGGTCGGACTGTTGACCACCATCGGCCTGTCAGCCAAAAACGCGATTCTGATTGTGGAGTTTGCTAAACACCTGCAAGAACAGGGACGGCCATTAATTGAGGCCACGTTAGAGGCCGTGAAACTGCGTTTGCGGCCGATACTCATGACCTCACTCGCCTTTATATTTGGTGTCTTGCCACTAGCATTCAGCCATGGCGCAGGCGCCGTCAGCCGCCAGGCCATTGGCACCGGCGTGCTTGGCGGCATGTTAACAGCCACGTTTCTTGGCGTCTTTTTTGTGCCGCTGTTTTATGTGCTGATACGCTCATTGTTCCCTTATCGCGCAGATGCCGCCCTGACCAACACGGCCCACGACTAATCCTATGAAAACATCGCATACTCAAAAATTGGCTGGATTACTGGCGCTCTCACTCAGTCTGAGTAGCTGTATAGACCTGGCCCCATTTTATACACGCCCTGCCGCGCCCGTCCCGGCCACGCTGGGCAACGCAGCCAGCGACCAAAAGGCCTTTACAGACTTGCCATGGCAGTCGTATATCAGCGATGAAAAGTTACGCCAGGTGATTGCGCTGGCGCTCACCAACAACCGTGACCTACAAGTCGCTGCGCTGACCATAGAGCGATCACGCGCACTGTATCAGGTGCAACGCGCTGACCTGTTCCCGACGGTGGCCGCCAGCGTGACCGAGACTGCCTCTAAAGGCATGGCCAGCGCCGCCAACAACACCGCAGGCAATACCGCGGGGGCAGCCACTGGCGCGGCGGGTAGCAGTAACAGCAGTGGCAATATTTCGCATATATACCGTGCGACTGTCGGCTTTAGCGCTTATGAGCTCGACCTGTTTGGCCGCATACGCAACCTCAACCAGCAAGCCTTGCAGACGTTTTATGCCAATGAAGAGAATCGGCGCAGTACGCAAATCAGCCTGATTGCCGAAGTCGCCACCGCCTGGCTGACCCTGGCGGCGGATCAGAAACGCCTCGCCATCGCCGAGCAGACGCTACAAAGCCAGCAAGCTACTTATGACATCAATCAGAAAATGTTTGATCTCGGCGTTGCCAACGCACTGACCCTAAAGCAGTTGCAAACCAGTGTCGACAGTGCACGCGTCGCGGTGGCCACCTACAAAATGCAGATCAAGCAAGACATCAACGCGCTTCACTTGCTGGCGGGCAATAGTGTGCCTGAAAAATGGCTGCCTGAAGCGACACTCTCCAGCGTGGTGCTCGCTATGCCTTTACCTGACGGCGTCAGCTCAGAGACCTTGCAACAACGGCCAGATGTACGTGCGGCAGAACACTTGCTGGAAGGTGCCAACGCCAATATCGGCGCCCTGCGCGCGGCCTTTTTCCCCACCATCAGTTTAACCACTACCGTCGGCTCGGCCAGCACAGAATTGTCCGGCCTGTTTGCGAAAAACTCCGGCATCTGGACCTTTGTGCCGCAAATCAGCGTGCCGCTGTTTAATGCAGGTCGCAACCGCGCCAATTTAACCTCGGCAGAAAAAAATCGTGATATTCTGCTCGCGCAATACGAAAAAACCGTGCAAACTGCGTTCCGCGAAGTTGCTGATGTGTTGGCACAACGTGAGGGCCTGCAATCACAACTCGATGCCCAGGAATCACTCACGGCTGCCGCCAATGCGGCGTTCCAGCTCGCTGATGCCCGTTTTAAAAATGGTGTCGACAGTTACCTGGTCGTGCTTGACGCACAACGCACCCACTATACGGCAGAGCAATCGCTGGTCACCCTGCAATTAAATGATGCGACCAGCCAATTGACTTTATACAAGGTGATGGGTGGCGGTTGGCATTAATAGACAATGTCGGCAAATCGTTTTTTTAATATTGAATAAAAGCTATCTAGCAACAATTTAAAGATCTCCACCAAGTTGCGCACACTTTTTGCTTGGTGCCTAGTGATGAACACAGAAATATCCCCTTCCCAAACCATTACCTTGGCCAAAATCAGACATATCGAGGAGCTAGAGCGACTCGATAGCTGTATCACATTTGTCGAAAAAATTGGCCAATTAATCCATTTGATACAGGCTGAACGTGGCGCCAGCTGTTTGTATATTGCGTCTCACGGCAAGCGCTTTGCGCCAGAACGTGCTGACATCATTACGCAAAATCAGGCCATGGAAGCCAGCTTCAGAACGGCATTGCAGCAGCACCTGGATAAAAATACATTGGCCGATGCCAAGCAGCTCACGCTCACGTCGTGGATCTTGCTTGGCCTCGATCAAATGGTGACTTTGCGTCATCAAATCACCCTGCAAAAAATCTCTTTTGCCGATTGCATTGAATCGTTTAACCGCTTGATTGGCAGCCTGATTGCATTGATTTTTGAGATCACAGACAGCTCGGTTAATAGCAAAATTGCCACCTGTTTGCTCACGCTGTACAACCTGATCCAGGGCAAGGAGTTTGCCGGACAGGAGCGTGCCGTAGGCGCCTATATGTTTGGCTCGGGCAGCCTGCAACTGGCGCATCAGCACAAACTGTTTGAGCTCATCGCCCAGCAAGACCGACATTTTGAATTATTCTGCCAGTTTGGCAGTGAAGAAGTCAGTGGCGCATGGACGGCTTTGCAATCGACCAGTTGGCACCAGCAACACCAGCAATATCGCGCCAAACTGAGCCGTGCCAAAGACCAGCAAGCACTCAGCCCCAGTAGCGCAGACATCTGGTTTGAGCTGTGCAGCCAGCGCTTGAGCGCCATGTGGCAGATTCAATGTCAATTAGTGCAAACCATGCATGAGTTACTGGCCGGGCTGGCAAGCAAAGCCAAGCAAGACTTTGCGCAGACAAGGCAATATCTGGAGGCGATTCAGGCGACGCCGTCAGCCGCACTCAACAGCACCTTTTTCAACCTGGCCATCCCGGTCGAAAACGCCTTGAATTTTCAGGCGCATGATACCTCGCAGGTCTATCCGATGGCGTCCATGATTACACTGCTACAACAGCAGTCGCGACAAATTGCCGAGATGGAAAGTGAGTTATCCGACACCAAAAAAGCGCTGGCCGAACGCAAGTTGATCGAGCGCGCCAAAGGCTTGCTAATGAGCACGCGCGGACTGAATGAAATGGAAGCTTATAAAACCATACGCAGCATCGCCATGGAGCAAAACCGTAAGATGATTGATGTGGCGGAGAACATCCTCGCGCATCACGCACACGCAGGCTGAGCGCCCGTCAATGTGGTGCATCTGCACATGTATGGTGCGGACAACACCGCACTAAAAAGGTTGCATCAATAGCCTACCTGTTAAATAAACCAATATAGAACAACCACTTAAAAAAACCCTCTCAGCTGGCACGGCAATTGCTAATCAGGCTTGAGGCGTCAGCTAACGGTGGTTGAACATCTCGTGCCATACCAGCCCGACATTAAATTTGGCTGAGCAGTAAACAAGTCTGAGGACTTGCGTAGTAAAAGGACAAAGGCGTCCTGAGTGTAGACAAAAAAAGTCTGCATTCAGGACGCCTTTTTGTTTTTTATTTTCCGATTGATTAGATGATTAAGGAGCAGCAATGAGCAGTTCTGACAACAATAATGTGACGGCCACCGCCAATGAAACCGTCACCAGCGCAGTTTCAACAACCGAGCAAGTCAACCAGCAACGCCGTCACTTTTTTATGCACACCATGGCCGGTGCGTTTGGCGCGGCAGCCATGATGAATATGGTGCCGTCCGCCATTCGCAGTCAGGCCTGGGCTGCTGGTTCAGATGCGCCTGAAATCACGGAAGTCAAAGTCGGCTTTATCCCGCTGACTGACTGTGCGCCGATTATCGTCGCCGCACAAATGGGCTTTGATAAAAAATACGGTATCAAAATTGTGCCGTCCAAAGAGGCTTCATGGGCAGGCGTGCGCGACAAAATGGTCAACGGCGAATTGCATGCAGCACACGTGTTGTACGGCCTGATTTACGGCGTACAGCTCGGCATCGGCGGACAGCAAAAAGACATGAACATTTTGATGACGCTGAACAACAACGGCCAGGGCATCACATTGGCTAACCAGCTGAAAGAAAAAGGCGTCACCAGCGGCGGCACCCTCAAACGCCTGCTGGATAACGAAAACCGCGACTTTACCTTTGCGCAAACCTTCCCCACGGGCACGCACGCCATGTGGTTGTATTACTGGCTGGCCAGCTATGGCATCAACCCGATGCAAGATGTGAAAACCATTGTCGTGCCACCACCACAAATGGTCGCCAACATGCGTATCGGCAATATGGACGGCTACTGCGTAGGCGAACCGTGGAACGCACGTGCGATTTACGACAAAATTGGCTTTACTGTGGCGACCTCTCAGGATATCTGGACCGATCACCCGGAAAAAGTATTGGGCACCACGGCTGAATTTGCCGCTAAAAACCCGAACACGGCATTGGCATTAACCAAAGCGATTTTAGAGGCTTGCCGTTATATCGATGCGACGAAAAATCGCCCTGAAGTGGCCAAGCTGATTGCTGGCAAAGCTTACGTCAATGCGCCTGAAGAAGTCATTGAAGGCCGTTTCCTCGGCCATTACGACAATGGCATCGGTAAAAAATGGGAAGACCCTAACTACATGAAGTTCTTTAACGACGGCAAGGTGAACTTCCCCTACCTGTCTGATGGTATGTGGTTCCTGACCCAGCACAAACGTTGGGGCTTGCTGAAGTCTGAGCCTGACTATCTGGGCGTGGCAAAAAAAGTAAACCGTATCGATATTTATACCGAAGCGGCTAAATCGCTGGGCATTGCGGTGCCAGATGCGATGCGTAGCAGCAAGCTGATGGATGGCGTAGTGTGGGATGGTAAAGATCCGAAAGCCTATGCCAACAGTTTCAAGGTGAAAGCCTAATTATTTAAGGAGCGTCACCATGAGTGTTGTCAGCTTTAGCAAAGAAAAAATCATGCAAACAAGCGAAGAGGCTGTGAAATTAGTCTCTGCGCAACCCGTTGTAGCGGTGGTTACCCCTCTCTCAACCACAGCGACAGCAGCCGCCCCGCTTTTGCAGAAGCGGGGAGCATGGGCGGCAACAGCCAAACGCGCATTTGAATGGCTGTTGCCGCCTGTGATTGGCTTAATGATCTTCGCAGCCATCTGGGCCACAGTCGCGGCACTGACACAAGGCTTGCCAGGCCCGGTAAAAACCTGGCAATCGGCCGTCGAGTTGTTTAGCGACCCGTTTTATATCAACAACCCGAATGACATGGGCATCGGCTGGAACATCCTCAACTCGCTCAAGCGCGTGGCGACTGGCTTTGGCCTGGCGGCGATTGTCGGCATCCCAATGGGCTTTGTGATTGGCCGCTATACGTTTATGTCACGCATGGCGGCGCCGATTATCAGCTTGCTCAAACCAGTGTCACCACTGGCCTGGCTGCCAATTGGCCTGCTGGTGTTTAAAGCCGCTAACCCGGCTGCAATTTGGGTGATTTTTATTACCGCCGTCTGGCCAATGATCATCAATACCGCGGTTGGCGTCAGCAAAGTGCCGCAAGACTATATGAACGTCGCCAAAGTACTCAACCTGTCCGAATGGAAAGTCGTCACCAAGATTCTGCTGCCTTATGTCATGCCTTACATGATGACCGGTGTACGTCTTTCGATTGGCGCTGCCTGGCTGGTGATTGTGGCGGCAGAAATGCTGACCGGCGGCCTCGGCATCGGCTTCTGGGTATGGGATGAGTGGAACAACCTGAATGTAGAACACATCATCATCGCTATTTTTATTGTCGGCATTGTCGGCTTATTGCTAGAACAGTTGCTGGTGCTGATCGCAAAACGCTACAGCTACGAATAACCGTAAAAGGAGACTTGATTATGACGACCAATGCGATACAAGACCGTTATGTGCTGATTGAAAACGTCAACATGACGTTTCAAACCAAAAAAGGCAGTTTTCAGGCCCTCAAAGACATCAACTTGAATATCCACGAAGGCGAGTTTATTTCCATCATCGGCCACTCCGGCTGTGGCAAATCTACCGTGCTCAACCTGATTGCCGGGTTGCTGCAACCCAGCGAAGGCTACCTGTTTTGTGCCGGGCGCGAAATCTCCAAACCTGGCCCTGAGCGCGCTGTGGTGTTTCAAAACCACTCACTGCTGCCATGGCTGACCTGTTTTGAAAACGTTTATCTGGCCGTAGAACGCGTGTTTGGTGACAAAGAAGGTGCATCACAACTGGCTGAGCGTACCCGTGCCGCACTGGAACTGGTGGGTTTAAGCCATGCGATGGAAAAACGCCCGAACGAGATTTCAGGCGGCATGAAGCAACGCGTTGGCATTGCCCGCGCACTGGCCATGGAACCTAAAGTGCTGTTACTGGACGAGCCGTTTGGCGCACTCGATGCCCTCACCCGCGCTGGCTTGCAAGATGAACTGATGGCCATTATGGCGCGCTCTGGTTGCACCGCTGTCATGGTCACGCACGATGTCGACGAAGCCGTATTGCTATCAGACCGCATTGTCATGATGACTAACGGCCCGGCAGCCACCATTGGTGAAATTCTGGAAGTGGATTTGCCACGCCCGCGCAAACGGCTAGAGCTGGTAGAAGACCCAGCTTATACGCATCTGCGTAGCGAAGTATTGAAGTTTTTGTATGAGCGCCACGCCAAAAAGGCGGCATAAAACAAAAGGAGTGCTGACGGGCGGTCACCCGCCAGCACTGCATACCTCATCGAAGTATGGTTACCCAACATTGCATAAAGGAGCAACACATGAACGCTAACTCACACCCACGCCTGCGTCAAGTTTCAGTGGCGATTTTACTGGCAGCGTTAAGCATGCAAGCCATGGCCGAAGAAGAAGCCCTGCCTGAATACACCTTCATGGACGCGATTAAAACCGGCAAGAACATGACGAGCTTTAGATTACGTTATGAAAATGTACAGCAGGATGGTTTGCAACCACCGACCTTACCCAATGGCACAGCCAACCCAGGGGCAACACAAGACCTGAAAGATGCCAACGCATTGACGATGCGCAGCCTGATTGGCTGGCAAACGGCGCCCTACCATAACTTTAGCTTTGCAGCGCAACTGATTAATGTGTCCAAACTGACAGACAACTTTAACGATAGCACTAACAGCACGCTGACCAATAGTGTGTCTAACCAGGCGGGCAAGATTGAATACGCCAAGGTGGTAGACCCTGACTACACTGGCCTCAACCAGTTATTTGTCGAGTGGACTGGCATTAAAAATACCCGTGTGCGTGCGGGTCGCCAACAAGTGAATCTGGATAACGTGCGCTTTATCGGTGATATTGCTTTCCGTCAGGTCATGCAAGTGTTTGATGGCGTGTCGATTTTCAACAAAACCATTCCAGACACCGAAATTTTTCTGGCGCACTTTGAAAGCCTGGAGCAAATCACGGCAAAACACCGTTCAGATGGCGCGCTGGATATTGTCAATGCACGCTACCGCATTTCGCCCACTGAGTTTCTGGTAGGTTATGCCTACTTGGATGGTTTTCAGGATTTAGGCATGGGTCGCGCCTGGTTCGGCAATGGCACCACTGCCGCTGCCATTGCCGCCGGTAAAGGCGGTGCCGCTAACCAGAATGCCGATCAAGGCAACAAAATTATAGGTGCACGTCTGGATGGCACCCATCCATTCACGCCTAACTACCGTGCACACTACACGGCAGAGTATGCCAAGCAGACCGATTACAGCAATGGTGACTCACGTATTGATGCGCACTACTACAAATTGGGCGGCGGTTTTGGCATTGATAACTTCAATATGCGCGTCGACCAGGAGCTGTTATCCAGCAATAACGGCAAGTATGCCTTCCAGACCCCACTGGGCACCAACCACCTGTTCCAGGGCTGGGTAGATAAATTCTTGGCCACTCCACTCGAAGGCATTAAAGATACCTTTGTAACCGCCACGTATCGCTATGGTGACTTTTTGTTCTTTGCTGATTATCACCTGATTGATTCAGATGAAGATTTTCATACCGTAGGTGGCGGCAACCGCACCAATGGTTCACGCTATGGTAAGGAATGGAATGCCGCGGTGACCTGGAATGTCGACAAGAACTGGATGACCAAGCTGGAGTACGGCAAGTTTACGGAAGGTGACCGTTATGCGCTCACCGCCAACGTGCCAGACAGCATCCCTGGCAACCGTGGCCGCGTGCGCGACACCGAAAAATTATGGCTAACCGCCATGTATACGTTTTAACTCTTTAAGGAATTGGCCATGACATCAGCCGCAAAAGTGTATTTAGTGGGCGCTGGCCCAGGCGACCCGGACCTTATTACGCTCAAAGCCGTCAAGGCCTTGCAGCAAGCTGAGGTAGTGCTGGTCGATGACCTGGTCAACCCAGCCCTGCTCATGCATTGCCCACAGGCACGCATTGTGCCGGTCGGCAAGCGCGGCGGCTGCAAGTCTACCCCGCAGCACTTTATCAACCGCATGCTGGTGGCGCTGGCCGAGCAAGGGCAACAGGTGGTGCGCCTCAAGGGCGGCGATCCGTTTGTGTTTGGCCGTGGCGGCGAAGAAATGCTGGCCTTGCGTGCAGCGAATGTGCCTTATGAGATTATTCCCGGCATGACCAGTGGTATCGCCGCCTGTGCCAGCATGGAGGTGCCTGTGACCCACAGAGGATTGAACCATGGCGTCACTTTTGTCACCGGCCATACGCAGGATGGCGGTCCATTGCCTTGGCAAGCGCTGGTCGCCTCAAATACCACGCTGGTGATTTATATGGGCTTGCAACACTTGCCTGAGATTTCGCGCGCGCTGATAGAAGCAGGGATGTCGGCAGACATGCCCTGTATGGTGGTCGAAAACGGGACACGCGACGATCAACGTTCAGTCATCTCGTCTATACAGGCCATGCCTTATGAAGCCCATAGAGAAGAGATAAAAAGTCCAGCCATTATTGTCGTCGGCGAAGTGGTGACATTAGCCAAGCGCACTGAACAAGCGCCAGATTGGCAACACTCGCTGCAATCCTGGTTGAATCAGGCCCATGCAGCTTAAATTTATAGCGTGCCTTGATCCACATCCAATGGTCGGCGCGCGCATCAAAACCTTTTAATATAGATTACCGGAGCAACAAATGAAAAAGAGTTTTTGGGAGGTAGGCCACAAGCCTACGCTATTTTCAGCGTTCTTTTATTTTGACCTGAGTTTTATGGTCTGGGTCATGCTCGGCCCACTCGCAGTGCAAATTGCCAGTGACCTGCAATTAAACCCGGCGCAAAAGGGCCTGATGGTGGCAACCCCTGTGCTGACAGGCGCCTTGTTACGCATTGTCATGGGCGTACTCGTCGATCAGCTTAAACCTAAAAAAGCGGGCCTGATTGGTCAAGTCATCGTGCTGGCAGCCTTGCTGACGGCGTGGTTGCACGGCATACATACGTATCAGCAAGCTTTGTTGCTTGGGGTGTTTCTGGGCTTTGCCGGAGCAGCGTTTGCCGTGGCCTTGCCACTGGCCTCCCGCTGGTATCCGCCTGAACATCAAGGCACTGCCTTGGGTATTGCGGGCGCAGGCAACTCAGGGACCGCGCTGGCAGCCTTATTCGCCCCCGGCTTGGCCGTGGCGTTTGGCTGGAACAATGTATTTGGACTAGCCCTGATCCCGCTGCTGCTGGCATTGATTGTCTATACTGCGTTGGCAAAAGATGCGCCAGATACGCCGGCGCCTAAATCGTTGTCGCAATATCTGTCTGTACTCAAAGACAAAGACGCCTGGTGGTTTATGCTGTTTTACAGTGTGACGTTTGGTGGCTTTGTCGGTATGGCCTCTTCGCTGACGATCTATTTCCATGATCAGTATGGCCTGGACCCGGTGCATGCGGGTTACTTCACCGCCGCCTGTGTGTTTGCCGGTTCACTGGTGCGGCCATTTGGTGGTTTGCTGGCAGACCGTATCGGCGGCATCCGCACGCTGAGTGCGATGTATATTCTGGCTGCCGCCTTTCTGTTTATCCTGAGTTTGGGGATGGATAGCCAGGCAGCAGGTCTGGGCGTCGTCGTCTTGGCCATGGCTTCGCTTGGCATGGGCAATGGTGCTGTGTTTCAATTAGTGCCACAACGTTTTCGCAAAGAAATTGGCGTCATGACTGGATTGGTCGGCATGGCAGGTGGCATTGGTGGCTTTTACCTGGCTTCCAGCCTGGGTTACTCTAAACAACTCACCGGCAGTTACCAGCTTGGCTTAACCATCTTTGCCGGGTTGGCCATCCTCGCTTTCATCGGCCTGGCTGGCGTTAAAAAACGTTGGCGGACCACGTGGGGCGCAGCCAGCGTCACGGCTGCCAAAGTATAAGAGTATCGACGATTGAAGTAAGATGATGCAGCTATGAGCCTGATATACAGCGTCGGTGAAAGCAGTCTGACCGGTCCGCGACCACGTAATGAAGATTACGTGACTGCGGTGACCCCAGCTGCCCCGCAGTTGGCAATCAAAGGCGCACTGATGCTGGTTGCCGATGGCGTCAGCGGCGGTGCTGGTGGTGCAGAAGCAGCTGAAATGACGGCAAGAACCGTCTCGGCTGACTACTACGCCACGCCTGACACCTGGACCATACAACATGCGTTGGACAAAGTGGTTCAGGCAGCCAATCAATGGGTGTTATCCCACGCACGCAAGCATAGCCAGATGGCGGGCATGGCGACGACGTTATCCATGCTGGTGTTACGCGGCCAGCGCTATGTGCTGGCGCATGTGGGGGATACGCGCATTTATCGTCTGCGTGAACAATGCCTGGAACAGCTCACGACTGACCATGTCTGGGACAGGCCAGACATGCGCCATGTCCTCAAACGGGCCATAGGCCTGGACGACCAATTAACGGTGGATTATGCCGAAGGATTGCTGCAACCCGGTGATGTCTATGTGATTGTCAGCGATGGCGTATGGTCAGCATTGGGCAATGCTGAAATTCATAAAGCATTGATGCTCTACCGCACACCGCAAATGGTGGCCGAACATCTGACGCAGTTGGCGATAGACAAAGGCAGCCCCGATAATGCTTCTGCCGTGGTGGTGAGTATCGAAAGCATCGGCCAAGATCATCTGACCGATATGCTGGCAGACGCACATCACTTGCCGTTACCGGCCAAGCTGACGGTTGGCAGTCAAATCGATGGATTTACGGTCACCAAAATTATCCATGATTCCCGTGTCAGTATTCTGTATCAGGTCAAAAATACGGCCGGGCAATTATTTGTATTAAAAACCCTGCAACCAGCCCGTGCCGATGATACAGAAAGCTGTGAAGCCTTACTAAATGAAGAGTGGCTGGCGAAGCGCGTGGTGTCGCAATGTGTGCCGCAAATCCTGCCACTCACCAGAGAGCAACGCACTTATCTTTACTACGTGATGACCTGGCATGAAGGCGCGACCTTGCAGCAACGGCTGGATGCCGGACACCACTTTACGATGAATGGCGTGGCCAATATCGGCCAGGATTTATTACGCGGGCTCAGTATGTTGCACCGTCTCAATATCGTGCACCGCGATATCAAGCCCGCCAATATCCATCTCGGCAGCGATAATCGCCTGCGTATTCTCGATCTCGGCGTCGCCCTCAACCCTACCCTGCCGATGCCTGAGCAAATGGAAAATCCGGGCACTCCCAGTTTTATGTCCCCTGAATTATTTGATGGCAAGGTCGCTGATAGGCAAGCGGATATTTACGCAGCGGGCGTCACCATGTACCACTTGCTGACGCGTAAATACCCTTATGGCGAAGTAGAGCCGTTCCAGTCACCTCGCTTTGGCGAACCCATCCGCCCCAGCCGCTACCGGCCAGAAATTCCAGCCTGGCTGGAAAACATTATTCTGAAAGCGATTGCCAGAAAAACGGCCGACCGTTTTGAAACTGCAGAAGAAATGCTGCTGGCGCTTGAGCATGGCGAATTAAAGTCGATTGCGATTCCACGCACGCCGCTGATTGCGCGCGCCCGCTTGGTGAAATGGCAGTGGCTGGCGGTGTGCTCATTGCTGATCAACCTGCTGCTGGTGTATTTGCTGTTTATCTCCTAGTCAGCCAAGATGGGTGACGAGTTCACTACCGGCGAAATCTGAAACCTCCTGCAAAGATCAATTCTGGTGCAATCCCTTTAATTTGCATCATTAGCGTGCATATTCAAATCACAGATGCATGGGCTTATGACCCAGAACGATGCAACATCTCGTCTGTTACACACATTTAAAAACTATAAAAAACAGACACTTACAATACTGATCGCCTCTCTGATGCTCAGATTGGCATATCAATTGCTTTTCAAGCATTAAATTCTCTTCATTGAAGATGAGTATTTTTTAAAAAGGGATGCTGGCAGTCAGTCATCCCTGAATGGACAACGGCGTCCATAGCTTATCCGCAGCGTTGCATCAGGCATCCGCGGCATTGGCTATGGACGCCTTTTTTCGTTTTTAGGCCTGGTAAACACTTAGGTAAATCGCAAGACATGTTTATGGCAACACAACGACCACGCACATGCTTGCCCATGATAGGAAACACATGATGAATCAACTTACCCGCATCGTCATCGTCGGCAACGGCATGGTAGGACATTATTTTATGCAGGAGCTGGTCAAGCGCCATCCTGATCTGCACGCGGCGCAGCTGCAAGTCACGGTATTGGGTGAAGAGCCACGGCCTGCCTATGACCGCGTGCACCTTTCCAGCTTTTTCTCTGGCAGCACCGCTGAGGATTTATCTTTAGTCGAGCCTGGTTTTTATGACCGCCCGGGGCTGGAATTACGTCTGAATGCGCGCGTCAGCCAGATTGACCGCCACCAGCATACCGTCACGCTGACAGACAATACTGTTCTGCCCTACGACAAGCTGGTCTTAGCCACTGGTTCTTTCCCGTTCGTGCCGTCTGTGGCTGGCCGTGACCGCGACAACTGCTTTGTCTATCGCACCATTGAAGACCTCGAAGCCATGACCGCCGCAGGTAAAATCGCTAAAAGTGGTGTCGTGGTCGGTGGCGGCCTGCTCGGCCTGGAATGCGCCAAGGCCTTGAAAGACATGGGCCTGGAAACCCATGTGGTGGAGTTCGCGCCACGCCTGATGGCGGTACAAGTCGACGAAGCGGGCGGCAAAGTACTGCGCAGCAAGATCGAAGAGCTAGGCGTACACGTACACACCAGCCGCAACACCACCGCGATTGTGGATGGCGCCACCGCGCGCCACCGCATGGTGTTTTTTGATGATACCTGGCTGGAAACCGACATGATCGTATTCTCAGCCGGCATCCGCCCACGTGACGAACTGGCACGCGAATCTGGCCTGGCCATCGGCGCCCGCGGCGGCATTGCCATTGATGATTTTTCGCGCTCCAGCGACCACGACATTTACGCCATTGGCGAATGTGCCAGCTGGCATGACGAAATGTACGGGCTGGTCGCCCCAGGTTACGACATGGCGCGGACGGCTTGTGCGCACTTGTCTGGTGAAACCACCGCCACCTTTCAGGGGGCGGACATGAGCACCAAACTCAAACTGATGGGCGTCGATGTGGCGAGCGTGGGTGATGCGCATGGCAAAACTCCTGGTTGCCGCAGCTATCAGTACACGGATGAAGTACGCAATATCTACAAAAAAATCGTCGTCAGTGAAGATGGCAAAAAACTGCTGGGCGCGGTGTTGATTGGCAACGCCGATGAATATGGCACGCTGCAACAGATGACCGTCAATGCGATGGCCTTGCCGGAAAACCCTGAATTCCTGATTCTGCCAGCCAGCGATGGCAAGGAAAAACCTGGTCTGGGCGTGGATGCGCTGCCAGACACAGCGGTGCTGTGTTCCTGTAATAACGTCAGCAAAGGCGCGATTGGTGAAGCGGTGGCGGCGGGCAATTGCAGCATCGGCGCCATCAAGTCCTGCACCAAAGCCGGGACGGCCTGTGGTGGCTGCGTGCCACTGGTGACGCAAGTGATGAAAGCACAGATGGTGAAACTGGGCATGACCGTCAACAACCACCTCTGCGAACACTTCCCTTACTCGCGCCAGGAGCTTTACCACCTGGTGCGCGTAGAGCAGATCAGGACCTTTGACGACCTGTTGCACAAGCACGGCAAAGGGCTGGGCTGCGACATTTGCAAACCCACCGCCGCCAGTATCCTCGCGTCGGTCTGGAACGACTTTATCCTCAAAAAAGACTTGGCTTCACTACAAGATTCCAACGACTACTTTTTGGGCAATATCCAGAAAGATGGCAGCTACTCGGTCGTGCCACGGATGCCGGGGGGCGAAGTCACGCCTGATGGCCTGATTGCGATTGGCCAGATTGCCAAGAAATACAAGCTGTATACCAAAGTCACCGGCGGCGCGCGTGTCGATATGTTCGGTGCCCGCGTTGAACAATTACCGAATATCTGGGAAGAACTCATCGCCGCAGGTTTCGAGTCTGGTCATGCCTATGGCAAATCACTGCGCACGGTCAAAAGCTGCGTTGGCTCAACCTGGTGCCGTTATGGCGTCGATGACAGTATCGGCCTCGCTGTGCAGTTAGAGAACCGTTACAAAGGTTTGCGTGCCCCGCACAAAATCAAGTTTGGCGTCTCTGGGTGTACGCGTGAATGTGCCGAAGCCCAAGGCAAGGATGTCGGTTTAATCGCCACCGAAAACGGCTGGAACCTGTATGTCTGCGGTAACGGCGGCATGAAGCCACGCCATGCCGAGCTCATCGCCAGCGATCTAACCAAAGAAGAAGCGATCCGCATGATAGACCGTTTCCTGATGTTCTATATCCGCACCGCTGACCGACTGCAACGCACCAGCACCTGGCGCGACAACCTCGAAGGCGGTCTGGACTACCTGCGCGACGTGGTGATTCATGACTCGCTGGGCCTGGGCGCCGAGCTGGAAGCACAGATGCAACACGTGGTCGACCACTACCAGGATGAATGGAAAACCGCCGTCAACGATCCTGAAGTGCGCAAACGCTTCCGTAGCTTTGTAAACAGTAAAGCAGAAGACAGCAACATCGTCTTCGTGAATGAACGCGAACAGATACGCCCGGCCACGGTAGAAGAAAAGAAACAAGCGAAGGTCATTCCTATCCTCGCTACCACAGAGTAATCAACGGAGTCAGTCATGAGTCAAGGTCAACAAGCCGTCGCATTGGATGCGGCAATGAATCAAAGCGCAAGCCAGTTAGGCGCCTGGCACCCGGTGTGTGCCCTCGAAGACATCTGGCCGAATATGGGCGTCTGCGCCCTGGTTGAAGGACGTCAGATTGCGATTTTCCGCCTGCAGGACAACCAGCTTTATGCGTTGGATAACTATGATCCGCACAGCGACGCCAACGTGCTGTCGCGCGGCATCGTCGGTGACTTAAGTGGCGAACGGGTGGTCGCCTCGCCTATCTACAAGCATCACTACCAGTTGCGCACGGGGATTTGTGTAGAGGATGCCAGCATCAGCCTCAAGACTTACCCGGTAGAACTGCGCGACGATACCGTGTGGGTACAGGTTTAGTCGGGGATAACACACAACTATGGTGACACAGGTTAAATCAGTCTGCCCTTATTGCGGTGTCGGTTGCGGCATTGTGATGGAAGTAGAACACCAGAAGGTGATCAAGGTGTATGGCGACAAGCAGCACCCGACCAACTTTGGCCGCCTGTGTACCAAAGGCAACACCTGCATCCAGGCCATCGCCGACTCCGGACGTTTGGAGTACGCCTATGTGCGCCCGGCGCGCGGACAAGAGTCGGTGCAAACCGGCATAGACGCCGCCATTCAAGAAACCGCCCGCCGCTTGCGCGGAATTTTGGACCAACATGGCCCGGATGCGATTGCGCTGTATGTGTCTGGCCAGATGTCGATTGAGTCACAATACCTGGCCAACAAACTGGTCAAAGGCTATCTCGGCAGCAACAATATTGAATCTAACTCTCGCCTGTGTATGGCCAGCGCAGGCAGTGGCTACAAATTATCGCTGGGTGCCGACAGCCCGCCAGGCTCCTACCAAGACTTTGACCAGACCGACCTATTCTTTGTCATTGGCGCCAATATGGCCGATTGCCATCCGATTTTATTCCTGCGCATGATGGATAGAGTCAAAGCCGGGGCCAAGTTGATCGTCGTCGACCCACGCCGCAATACCACGGCGGACAAAGCTAACCTGTTTATGCAGATCAAGCCGGGCACAGACTTGGCTTTGCTGAATGGCCTGCTGCACTTGCTGGTGAAGAATGGCCACACCGATGCTGCCTTTATTGCCGAATTTACTGAAGGCTGGGAGGTCATGCCAGACTTTCTGGAGGCGTATTCGCCAGAAAAAGTGGCTGACATCACAGGCTTGCATGAAGCTGATATTCGCCAGGCAGCTGAGTGGATAGGCACCAGCAAAAACTGGATCAGTTGCTGGACCATGGGGCTCAATCAAAGCACGCATGGCACCTGGAACACCAATGCCATTTGCAACCTGCACCTGGCCACCGGCGCGATTTGCCGCCCGGGTAGCGGCCCGTTTTCACTGACCGGGCAACCCAATGCCATGGGCGGCCGTGAAATGGGCTATATGGGCCCAGGCTTGCCAGGCCAGCGCTCTGTGCTGGTCGAACAAGACCGCCAATTTATTGAGCAATTATGGCAGGTGCCGGAAGGCACCCTGCATACACGCCTGGGTGGCGGCACCGTGGCCATGTTTGAGCAGATGATGGCAGGCAAGATCAAAGCGTGCTGGGTGATTTGCACCAACCCGGTCGCCAGTATGGCAAACCGTAAAAATGTGATTGCAGGGCTAGAAAAAGCTGAACTGGTGATTGCGCAGGATGCGTTCTTAGATACCGAAACCAATCGCTATGCTGACATTTTGCTCCCGGGCGCACTCTGGGCCGAGGCAGAAGGTGTGATGATTAACTCCGAACGCAACATGACCCTGATGCAGCACGCGGTGAACCCACCCGGCGAGGCAATGGCAGACTGGCAGATCATTGCAAAAGTCGCTTGCGAAATGGGCTTTAGTGACGGCTTTAACTACCAGTCAGCCGCTGAAGTGTTTGCGGAAATCACCCAGGCCTCTAACCTGAAAACCGGCTATGACATCCGCGGTGTCAGCCATGAAAAATTACGCCAGCAATCCCTGCAATGGCCATGCGCGCCAGACAGCACAGAAGATCGGCATCCGATTCGCTACCTCAATGATGGTATCAGCCAAAAGTTAACCGTGCGTGAAGATGGCAGCCAACCGCGTATTGCCTTTGCCACGGCCAGCGGTAAAGGCGTCTTTTTTGCCCGCCCGCATATGGATCCGGCCGAACTGCCAGACACCGACTATCCCTTTGTGCTCAACACCGGCCGCCTGCAACACCAATGGCACACGCTGACCAAAACCGGCAAGATCGCGACGCTGAACAAGCTCAACCCCGGGCCGTTTGTAGAGCTGCATCCTGAAGATGCTGCGGCGCTGGGCATACAAGACAAAGATCAGGTTGAGATTCGCTCGCGGCGTGGCCGCGCCGTCTTACCGGCGGTGGTGACTGAGCGGGTAAGCGTCGGTAACTGCTTTGCGCCCTTTCACTGGAACGATGTGTTTGGCGATGATTTGACCATTAACGCCGTCACTAGCGATGCGATAGACCCTATCTCGCAGCAACCCGAATTCAAATTTTGTGCGGTGGCGATGACGCGCGTGGCACCTGCCCAGCGGTCGGCTCTGCAACAAGAGGATGCCGTCACCACCAGCACGGGGGACTCACCCAAGAACCACAAGGAACTCCCAATGAAAGAGATTGATGCGCTGGCCAGATTGCTAGGCTTGGACAACCAGCCCGACATCATCCTCGATGCAAAAGAACAACTTTACCTGCAAGGCTTTGTCACCGGCCTGCGCAGCGAAGAATCGCGCCAGTTAGGCGGCGTGCCGATGTTGCCAGACGGCGCACCTATCGCCCCGGCCAAACATATTTTAATCAACGGTATGTTGGCTGGACTGTTTGCGCGTCGCTGGCTGCCACAGGGGGCGAGCCTGCCCACAGGCTTGCCAGATTTTTCGGCCACGCAAATGGCTGCAGCCGCCCCAGTGACCATTGTTTGGGCCTCGCAGACCGGCAATGCCGAAAGCTTTGCGGACCACTGTGCCGCACGCCTCAAAGCCAGTGGCTGCCATGCCAAAGTCGTCTGCATGGACAGCATCAACGTCAACGAGCTCGCCGCCACCCGGCAGATACTGCTGCTCGCCAGCACCTTTGGTGACGGCGACCCGCCAGATAATGGCGAAAAGTTCTGGCAAGCGTTACAGGCAGACAGTGCACCCAGGTTAGACAACACCCATTTCGCCGTACTGGCCTTCGGGGACTCTAACTACGACCAGTTTTGTGGCTTTGGCCGCAAACTGGATGCACGGCTGGCGGCACTTGGCGCGCAACGCCTGACCGAACGCGTCGATTGCGAGCCCGAGTTTGAGCAAGCCGCCAATGATTGGCTGAATAAAGTGGTCGCCGCATTGGCCAACAGTGCCGTGACCGTCGCACAACCCAGCATGGCACTGGCCGGTGATATTGATGAAGCCGCCGCACAAACGGCCACGACAGCAAACCCAGGCTACAGCCGCCAGCATCCATTGCAGACCCGGTTAATCATTAACCAGCGCCTCAATGCTGCAGGTGCCGACAAGGAGATCCGCCAGTTTGGTTTTGATTTAACCGGCAGCGGTTTTACCTATGAGGCCGGCGATGCCCTGGGCGTTTGGCCGACGAACTGCCCGGAACTGGTCGGTGACATCTTGCGGGCATTAAAGCTTTCCGCTTCCACCCTGGTCACGGTCAAGGATCAAGGCACGCTTGCCCTGAGTGAGGCCTTGTTGCACCACTACGAGATCGCACGCATTACCCCCGATCTATTGAAATTTGTACAAACACGCAGCGCCAGCCCGGCACTGGCCCTCTTGATGGAAGATGAGCAACGGCTAAAAGACTGGCTATGGGGCAAACAGCTGATTGATCTGCTGCAGGCCTTTCCCATCCGGGTCGAGGCCAGCGACTGGCTAGCCGTACTCAAACGCCTGCAACCACGGTTGTATTCAATTTCGTCCAGCCCCAAAACACACCCCAACCAGGTGCATCTCACTGTCTCTACCGTGCGTTACGGTCAAAACCACGCACGCGGCGGCGTCTGCTCTACCTTTATGGCCGACCGCGCAGGGGATATCAACGTGCCTATCTTCCTGCAACGCTCCGCACACTTCCGCCCGCCCAAAAACCCGGATACACCGTTGATTATGGTCGGCCCCGGCACCGGCATTGCGCCATTTATCGCCTTTTTGCAAGAACGCCAAGCCACTGCTGCCAAGGGCAAAAACTGGCTGTTTTTCGGCGAACAACACGCCACCACAGACTTTTATTACCGCGAAGAACTAGAGAGACTACAACAAACAGGCGTACTCACCCGCCTAGACACAGCCTTCTCACGCGACCAGGCTGACAAGATTTATGTGCAACACCGCATGCTGGAACAAGGCGAGCAGCTATGGCAATGGCTGCAACAAGGCGCCCATTTTTGTGTATGTGGTGATGCCAGCCGTATGGCAAAAGACGTGGATGCTGCACTGAAAACGATTGTGCAAACGCACGGCAAGATGAGTGCAGAAGATGCTGGAGACTATGTAGCCAAAATGGCGCAGGAAAAGCGCTATGTGCGGGATGTTTACTAGCTTCTATCACAGCATTTCTGACACCTTTGGAGTCTGACTGGACTTCACCCGCTTTACTAGACGATTATCAGGTTCCAATCTGTAACTTTTCAAACTCCATTGGACTCAGCTGATTGAGATGGCTGTGACGCCGTTTTCGATTGTAAAACACTTCGATATATTCAAATATCTCTGATTTAGCTTCCTCTCTTGATGCATAGATTTTTCGCTTCA
>Ga0208519_100049_pt1 | contig 151004 bp, 122 predicted proteins | sample LakWasM130_HOW14_2_FD_183940 | JGI IMG/M metagenome (GOLD analysis project Ga0208519, IMG submission 183940) | Freshwater sediment methanotrophic microbial communities from Lake Washington under simulated oxygen tension - Sediment Metagenome... | ecosystem: Environmental > Aquatic > Freshwater...
CCGCCGCCGAAGCCGCCGCCGCCGGAACGGCCGCCGCCGCCGAAGCCACCCGGACGCTCTTCACGAGGACGTGCTTCGTTCACCACGATCGCACGGCCTTCCAGAGCCTGGCCGTTCATGCCGTTGATGGCGCTTTGCGCCTCGGCGTCCGAACCCATTTCCACGAAGCCGAAGCCCTTGGAACGGCCGGTTTCGCGGTCCATCATGACCTTGGCCGAGGTCACGGTGCCAAATTGACCGAATGCTTCTTGCAGCGATTCGTCACGGACGCTGTAGGCGAGGTTGCCTACGTAAAGCTTGTTTCCCATGGGGAAGCCCTTTCAATACCAAATAACCATGTGGAGCTTCAACCCATCGTGAACCATTCAAGCGAAGGCGCGGCGTCCGAACACAGGTAAACGATTATGGGTGAGAGATCCAGTGATCCGTAAAGCGCCCAAGGCTGAGTGTTGTTTTTCAGCTTCTGAGGAAAACCCGTAAATCGGGCCCACGCGGGGCGCGGGCACCGCCCTGGCGCGGGCCGGGGCCTCGCTATCATGCCGGCCACATGCAAAAACTCTCCCTGCACGCCCTGAACCGGGTGTTCGCCAGCGTGGAGGCCGTGCGCAACGGCCCGGCGCTCTACGCCCTGCTGAGCAGCTTCTGCTTTGCCGGCCTGCTGCTGGCGATGGCCGAGGCGGCGCTGGCCCGCAGCGACGGCGACTGGGGCCTGGTATGGGGGGTGAGCGCGGTGCTTGTCGCCTTTTACGGTGTCAACCTCACCGGCCTGCTGCTGATGGACCAGGCCCTGGGGCGGCCGATCCGCGATGTGCAGGACGCCATGCCTGCGGCGCTGGGCGCGGCGGCGCGTGTGCTGGTCAATCTGCTGCTGCTGCTGCTGGGGGCCGCGCTGGTGCTGGGCTTGCTGCTGGCGGCGCTGTGGCTGGTGCGCCTGCCCGGCGTGGGCCTTTATTGGTTCACCCTGCTGGTGCCGGCCGGCGTGCTGCTGCTGGGCGTGGCGGGCCTGGCGGTGACGGTGCTGGTGGGGCCGCTCACCGGCCCTTCGATCTGGGCCGACCAGGGCGTGGAGAACACCTTGCGCATGCATGGCCGGCTGCTGCGCCACCGCCTGCTGGAGGCGGCCGTGCTGATGGCCGGCGTGCTGGCCCTCACCGCCCTGGTGAGCGCGGTGGTGAGCTTTGTGGTGATGGCCGGCGGCCGCAGCATGGCCCTGATCTCGCCCTGGGCGGCGGGGGTGCAGGTGCCGCCGCAGCAGTTCATGGCCGGGCTGTTCGGCTATGGCCTGCGCGCTCTGGGCTCGGCGGGTGCGCCGGTGACGGTCACGCCCGCCGGCCAGGCGGCCATGGTGGGCGGCGGCGCCGTGTTTGCGCTGGCCCTGGTGCTGCCTGCCCTGATCTATCTGCGCGGCTGCTGCGCCGTCTACCTGGCCCTCAACGAGACGCCATGGGACGAGCAGGGCGTCTGAGCATGGCGCTGGGGGCGCCGCGCATCGCCAGCCTGGTGCCCTCGATCACCGAGCTGCTGGTGGCCCTGGGCCTGGGCCCCTATCTGGTGGCCCGCACCGGCTTCTGCATCCATCCCGCCGCGGCCCTGGCCGCCGTGCCCAAGGTGGGCGGCACCAAGGACGTGAACCTGGCCAAGCTGCGCCGGCTCGCGCCCAGCCATGTGGTCGTCAATGTGGACGAGAACCGGCTGGAGACCGCCGAGGCGCTGCGCGAGTTCGTGCCACAGGTGCTGGTCACGCATCCGCAGGGCCCGGCCGACAACCTCGCACTGCTGGCGCAGATGCGCGCCGCCTTCGGCCATCTGCCCGGGGTGGATGAACGCGCCGAGGCGCTGGCGACGGGCCTGCGGCAGGAGCTGGCCGCCTGCGCCGCCACCGATTGGCCGCGCCGGCGGGTGCTGTATCTGATCTGGCGCGCGCCCTGGATGACGGTGGCGCGCGACACCTACATCGCCCGCATGCTGGCCCAGGTGGGCTGGCAGAGCTGGCCCGAGGCCCTGGGCGGCGAGCAGGGCGCGGCGCGCTATCCGGTGCTGCGGGGCGACGAGCCCTGGCTGGCGCAGATCGAGCGCGTGCTGCTGAGCTCCGAACCCTATCGCTTCGGCGCCGAACACCTGGCCGAGGCGCAGGCCCTGTGCCCTCAGGCGCGGGTGCAGCTGGTGGATGGCGAGCTGCTGAGCTGGTACGGCCCGCGCGCCGCTCAGGGATTGGCCTACCTGCGCGGGCTGGCCAGCGCATAACATCAAGCCCCATGGACATCTACAAGCCCCTGGTCGCGCTGCTCGCCATCGTCAATCCGATCGGGGTGGTGCCCTTCTTCATCCACTTCACCCAGACCTTCACCAAGGAACAGCGCCAGCACACCATCCGCGTGAGCGCCTTCTCGGCCTTTGTGGTGATCGCGGTGAGCGCGGTGGCGGGCCTCAAGGTGATCGAGTTCTTCAGCATCACCCTGCCCTCCTTCCAGGTGGGCGGCGGCACCCTGCTCCTGATCAGCTCGCTGCAGATGCTCAACGCCCAGCCGGCCGAGGCGCGCCAGACCGACGTCAGCGAGGGCTCCAGCAAGGTCGATGCCGGCGCCAGCATCGCGGTGGTGCCGCTCACCATCCCGCTGCTGACCGGCCCGGCCACCATATCCACCATGGTGATCTACGCCGAGAAGACGCGCCACTGGTGGGAGCTGGCGGTGCTGGTGGGCTATGGCGTGGTGGTGGGCCTGGTGACCTATGCGGTGTTTTCGGCCTCGGGCCGCATCGCGCGCGTGCTGGGCCAGACCGGCATCAACATCATGACCCGGCTGATGGGCCTGATCCTGGCGGCGTTGGCGGTGGAACTGCTGGCCGACGGCCTGGTGAAGCTCTTCCCGGTGCTGGCCACGCATCTCTCGAGCTGATCGCGCAGCGCACCGGCGTGGCCGAGTAAGTAGCTTTGCGCTTGCCCAAGCCCGGCCGCTGGGCCAGCATGCTGCCATGAGCTTCGACTACATCATCGTCGGTGCCGGCACGGCCGGTTGTCTGCTGGCCAACCGGCTCTCGGCCGATCCGTCCAAGCGCGTGCTGCTGCTGGAGGCCGGCGGCAAGGATGACTACCACTGGATCCACATCCCCGTCGGCTACCTGTATTGCATCGGCAATCCGCGCACCGACTGGCTCTACCAGACCGAGGCCGACGCGGGCCTGAATGGGCGCCGCCTGCGCTATCCGCGCGGCAAGGTGCTGGGCGGCTGCTCCAGCATCAACGGCATGATCTATATGCGCGGCCAGGCGCGCGACTACGACGCCTGGGCCGAGGCGACCGGCGACGCGGCCTGGCAATGGGGTCAGGTCTTGCCGCACTTCAAGAAGCACGAGAACCACTGGCGCCTGGACGCGGCGGTGGGCGTGAGCGATGCATTCAAGGCCCTGCACGGCCATGGTGGCGAATGGCGGGTGGAGCGCCAGCGCCTGCGCTGGGAGGTGCTGGACGCCTTTGCCCAGGCCGCTACCCAGGCCGGCATCCCGGCCACCGACGACTTCAACCGCGGCACCAATGAAGGTGTGGGCTATTTCGAGGTGAACCAGCGCGCCGGCTGGCGCTGGAACACCGCCAAGGCCTTTCTGCGCCCCACCTGCCTGGGCCGGCCCAACTTCGAGCTCTGGACCGGCGCTCAGGTGCAGCGACTCACGCTGCAGCGCGAGGACGGCCAGCTGCGCTGCAGCGGTGCCGAGGTGCGCACCCCGCATGGGCTGGAGACAGTGACGCTCAATCCCGGCGGCGAGCTGCTGCTGGCCGCCGGCGCGATCGGCTCGCCGCAGATCCTGCAGCTCTCGGGCCTGGGCCCGGCCGCGCTGCTGCAGCGCCACGGCATCGCCGTGCAGCAGGCGCTGGAGGGCGTCGGAGCCAACCTGCAGGACCATCTGCAGATCCGCGCCGTCTTCAAGGTGCAGGGCACCAAGACCCTGAACACCCTGGCGAACAGCTGGTGGGGCAAGGCCAAGATCGGCATGGAATATGTGTTCAGGCGCAGCGGGCCGATGAGCATGGCGCCCTCGCAGCTGGGCGCCTTCACGCGCAGCTCGCCCGACAAGGCCTGGCCCGATCTGGAGTACCACGTGCAGCCGCTCTCGCTGGACGCGTTTGGCGAGCCGCTGCACAGCTTCAATGCCATCACCGCCAGCGTCTGCAATCTCAATCCGACGAGCCGTGGCACGGTGCAGATCCAGTCGGCCGATCCGGCCATGGCGCCGCTGATCGCGCCCAACTACCTCAGCACCGACGAGGACCGGCGCATTGCCGCCGAAAGCCTGCGCCTGACGCGCCGCATCGTGGCCCAGCCGGCGCTGGCGCGCTACCGGCCCGAGGAATTCAAGCCCGGCGTGCGGTTCCAGAGCGATGCCGAGCTGGCACGCCTGGCCGGCGACATCGCCACCACCATCTTCCACCCGGTGGGCACCTGCAAGATGGGCCGCGCTGACGATACCAGCGCAGTGGTGGACTCGCACCTGCGCGTGCGTGGCGTGGCCGGCCTGCGCGTGGTGGATGCGAGCGTGATGCCCACCATCACCAGCGGCAACACCAACTCGCCGACCTTGATGATCGCCGAGCGGGCGGCCGACTGGATCAAGGCCGGCGTTTAGCCGATCCGTCAGGCGCTAAAGCGCTCCTCCAGATAGGCCAGCAAGGTGCGGATGGTCTGCGCCTCGCCGCCCACCGGGCGACCGGCGCGCGCCTGGTCGTTCCAGGCGAACAGATCGATGTGCAGCCAGTCCTGCTGCTCGGGCACGAAGTACTCGAGGAACAGCGCCGCATTGATGGCGCCGGCCAGGGCGCTGCGGCCGGTGTTGACGATGTCGCCGATGCTGGAGGCGATGCCCTCCTGGTAGGGCGCCCACAGCGGCATGTGCCACAGCGGGTCGTCCAGCTTCAGCCCCAGGTCCACCAGCTCGCGGCCGGTGTCCATGTGCTTGGTGAACAGGGCGGGCAGCTGCGCGCCCAGCGCCACGCGGGCGGCGCCGGTGAGGGTGGCCAGGTCGATGATGAGTTCGGGCTTGTGCTCGCTGGCATAGGCCAGGGCGTCGGACAGCACCACGCGGCCCTCGGCATCGGTGTTGCCGATCTCGATGTGCAGGCCCTTGCGGGTCTTGATCACATCGCCGGGGCGGTAGGCATTGCCGGCCACGGCGTTTTCCACCGCCGGGATCAATACCTGCAGGCGCACCGGCAGCTTCAGCGCCATGATGAGCGCGGCCAGGCCCAGGGCATTGGCGGCGCCGCCCATGTCCTTCTTCATCTGACGCATGCCCTCGGCGCTCTTCAGGTCCAGGCCGCCGGTGTCGAAACAGACGCCCTTGCCCACCAGGCTCACCAGCGGATGCTTGGCACTGCCCCAGTTCAGCTCGATCAGGCGCGGCGCGCGCGTGGCGGCACGGCCCACCGCGTGGATGGCGGGGAAGTTCTGCTTCAGCAGCGCGTCACCGACGATCTGTTTGAACTTGGCGCCATGCTGCTTGGCCACCAGGCCGGCGGCCTGAGCCAGCTCCTCCGGGCCCATGTGCTCGGCCGGCGTGTTGACCAGATCGCGCGTGGCGCTGATGGCGGTGGCCAGGGCCAGGCCGCGCTCGGCCTCGGCGCCCGGGGCCAGCAGCAGCACGGCCGCCGGGCGGCTGCGCGGTTTGTAGAGGTCGAACTGGTAGGCGCCCAGTTCCCAGGACATCGCAGCCTGCTCGGCCGGGATCGCCAGACCTTCGTCGCTCAGGTGGTACTGGCCCTCGGGCAGGGCCTTGGGCAGGGCCGCCAGCGCGAAGGGATGGGCCACATGGCCGATACCGGCAAACACCTGGCCCAGCTTGCCGTCGGCGCCGGGCACCAGGGCAAAGCTGTCGGGTGCGCCGCTGAAGCCGCAGGTGGCGAGCCAGTTCTGGGTGGCCTTGGGCAGCTTGGGTGCCAGCGCCTTGAAGGCGGCGCGGTCGACGGCAATGATGGGGGTGGCGCGGGCCACCGAGGTCTTGAGTTGTACGGTCATATGTGGGTGCGGCTTAGCCAGGCAAGGCCCGCATTGTCGCCGCAAGCCCGGCCAAGCCCCCGCTCAGCAGCTGTGTTGCAGGCGCGCGAGCAGGGCCTGGGCGGCGGGGCCGGCGTCGCGGGCCGGGCCGGCGTCGCGCAGCGAGTCCAACAGGCGCTGGGCGGTGGCCAGCTGCGGCGTCAGGGGGCCGCAAAAGCGCAGCTCCTCGCCCACGCCCACCAGCAGGGTGGGAAAGGTTTCCACATCCAGGTCGCCCACCAGCTCGGCATCGTCCTCGATGTCCACCCAGACGAAGCGGTACTGGGGATACAGGCTGCGCAGCTGTGCAAAAGTGTCGTGGTAGCTGCCGCACAGCTGGCACCAACCGGCGCAGAGGCAGGCCACCAGCGTGGTGCTGGCGGGGTCCGGGTGGTGGGGGCGGCTGGGCATGGGGCGCAGCTTAGCCAAATTCCCAAGCTCGGCAGCGGTGCTGCGTTGCACCCAGGCGACGTGGCCGGTTTTGATCGCGCGCAAACTGGCCTGGCGCGCGGGCTGCAAGAATAAATGCAAATGATTCGCAATAACGTATTTCCCTTGCTGATGCTTGCCGGGGCGATGTCGGCGCAGGCCGGGCGCCCCCTGCTGACCGAAGACGCCGACGTCCTGGCACCCCAGGCCTGCGAGCTGGAGTGGCTGGCCGCCCGCCAGCGTCAGGCCGACGCGCCGAGCACCCTGGCCTGGGGCAGCCAACTGGGCTGCGGTTTCGGTGCGCAAAGCCAGGCCGCGCTCGGGATCGGGCGAAACGCGGGCGTGCAGACGCTGCAACTGGGCGGCAAGACGGCCTTGCTGGTGCGTGAGGCCGCGGCGCCGGGCCTGACCCTGGCCTGGGGCGTGCAGGCCCAGCGTGCCGAGGGCCGGCGGCTGCAGCACGACAGCAGCTATCTGAACCTGGTGTGGAGCCAGGCCCTGCTTGACGGCCTGACCGGCCATGCCAACCTGGGCTGGAGCCACAGCCGCCTGGCGGGCCTGAACACGCGCAGCTGGAACCTGGCCCTGGAATACGCGGCCACAGCCCATGTCGATGTGCTGGGCGAATGGTATGGCGATGACCGCAGCAAGCCCTGGCTGGCCCTGGGCCTGCGCTGGGCCGCCGGCCCCGACTGGAGCCTGCATGCCGCGCTCGCCCAGCAGGCCGAGCGGCCACGTATCCGGCTGCTGAGCCTGGGCGTCAAGCTCGTGTTCTAGCACCATTATGGTGCGAATATTTTTGAAGAAATGTTGTCAACCAAGCTTCCAGCACTGGCGTTGAACCTGGCAACGGATCGGGATTGAAGCTCCCGGGCGTTTACCAAAAGGTCTCAAGCCATGATGAAGTCCCAGCATCGCACCGAACCCCAACCCCGTCGCATTCCGATGCCGGAATGGAACACGGACAAGGGTCGCAAGCACGAAGCGTTTGAATCCGGCAGCCTCGGCTGCGACCGCCGCAGCCTGGCGCGCGCCATCCGTTTCGACCGCAAGCGCTGAGCCCTCGCTCGGCCCCCCGCAGAGCGCCCTCGTGGCGCTCTTTGTCATTCTGAATCGGCTTCTTCCGCTTCGTCCAGCGGTGCCAGCAGGCGCTCCAGTTCCGGCGCGCTGAACTTGGCCAGACCCTCGCCACTGTCGCTGCCCAGCAGACCTTCGGCCAGGGCCCGTTTGCGCTGCTGCAGTTCCAGCATGCGCTCCTCGATACTGCCCTGCACCACCAGCTGGTGCACAAACACCGGCTGATCCTGGCCGATGCGGTGTGCCCGCGCGCTCGCCTGGGCCTCGACCGCCGGGTTCCACCAGGGGTCGATATGAATCACGGAGTCGGCCGCGGTGAGGTTGAGCCCCACGCCGCCGGCCTTCAGGCTGGCCAGCAGCAAGGGCACCTCGCGCGCCTGGAAGCGTTGCACGATGGCGCCGCGCTGCGCGGCCGGCGTGGCACCGGTGAGTTTCAGCAGCGGCAGGCCCAGGGCCTGGAACTCCGCTTCCACCAGGTCCAGCATTTCGGTGAACTGCGAGAACAGCAGCAGACGCCGGCCCTGGGCCAGCAGATCGGGCACGCGCTCGCGCAGCCAGGCCAGCTTGGCGCGCTCGATGCCGGCCGGTATCTGCACCCCCTTCAGCAGCAGCGGGTCGCAGCAGACCTGGCGCAGCTTAAGCATGGCGTCGAGCACCGAGATCAGGCTCGCCGACCAGCCCTGGCGCGCCAGGATGCGCCGCACCATATGGTCGGCGCCCACGCGCACGCTTTCGTAGAGCTGCTTCTGCTTGCCCTGCAGGCTGACGCGCTGCACCAGCTGGGTCAGCGGTGGCAGTTCGGCCGCCACTTCGTTCTTGAGCCGGCGCAGGATGAAGGGGCGCACCCGCGCGGCCAGCAGGCGGGCGCGCCGGCCCTCGCCGTTCACCTCGATGGGCTTGCGCCAGATGCGGGCGAAGCCGCGCGCATCGCCCAGAAAGCCCGGCATCAGGAAGTCGAACTGGGCCCACAGCTCGCCCAGGTGGTTTTCCAGCGGGGTGCCGGTCAGCACCAGGCGGTGCCGCACCTGTAGGCGCCGCAGCGCGCGGGCGCTGCGGGCATGGGCGTTCTTCACCGCCTGTGCCTCGTCCAGTATCAGCAGATGCCAGGGCTGGGCCGAGAGTGGCCGCAGGTCGCGCCACATCAGCCCATAGGTGCACAGCACCAGATCGGCCTCGCCCAGCTGGCCATACAGCGCCGCCCGCTCCGGCCCATGCAGCACGACGACGCGCAGGCCCGGCGTGATGCGCGCCGCCTCCTGGGCCCAGTTGAACAGCAGCGAGGTGGGCAGCACCACCAGGGCGGGCCGGTCCAGCCGCCCCGCGAGCTTTTCCAGCCACACATGGGCGAGCGCCTGTGCGGTCTTGCCCAGGCCCATCTCGTCGGCCAGGATGCCGCCCAGGCCCTGCTCGCGCAGGTATTGCAGCCAGGCCAGCCCCTGCAGCTGGTAGGGCCGCAGGCGCAAGCCCAGGCCCGGCGGCTCGGGCACGCCAGCGGGTGCGCCGGCCGCCAGCAGACGCCGTGCCATGGCGCGCAGGCCGGCATCGCCGTGGATCTGCCAGCGGTGGTCGGGCACCTCGTCGAGTAGCGCCAGACGCGTCGCATCCCAGGCGTTCAGGCGCAGCGGTGCCTGCCCCAGCTTGGCGCTGCCTAGCAGATCCAGCAGCGCCGCCATGATGGCCTTCAGCGGCCCCGCCAGGGCATGGACGCGCCGGCCGCCGGGCGCGCGCAGGCTGACGATGGCCTCGTCATCCATCTCGGCGATGGCGTTGGCGTCCAGCCAGCGCTTGTCGCGCCGCAGCAGGTTGGCGATCAGCGGCGCCAGGTCGAGCCGCTCGCCGCCGGCCACCTCGATGCCCAGACTCAGCAACCAGGAGCCCTGGCGGCGCGCCAGGCCCAGGCCTTCGACCTGCGGCGCCTGTTCGTCGGCGATGTCCAGGTGCCAGGCATCGACGGGCAGGCTTTCATGCGCAAAGCCGGGCGCCACCTGCACCTGCCAGCCCTGGGCCTGCAGGGCCGGCACGGTATCGGCCCGGAAGTCGCCGAAGAATTCCTCCTGCATCAAGGTCCAGCAGGGGGCCAGGTCTTGCCCCAGGGCGGGATGGCGCCATTGCAGCATCGCCGGGTCCACCGGCTGCACGCCCAGCGCCAGCCACTGCGGCCAGCGCGCGTCATCGGCGGCCAGGCCCTCCAGCCGCAGCAGGCTGAGCCGATCGCCGCGCGGCCCCAGCTTGCCATGCGCGCGCATGCCCAGCCAGCCTTCGCCGCGACCCAGGGTCAGGAGGGTGAGGCGTGGCGTCGCGGCACTGGGGTCGTCCATGGGCATCGCGGCATTGTCCATGGCCCCGCTGCCGGCAGATGGCAGACTGCCGGGCATGAGAATGCTTGTGCGCTGCCTGCTGCTGCTCCTGTCCCTGCTCCTGATCGGCGTGATCAGCCTTGTGTTGCTGGGCCTGCAGGCCGAGCCCTTGGTGCGCAACCCGCTGCAAGTGAATGCGGCCGAGGTACAACGCGCCCGCGCCGTGCTGAGCCGCAACGACCCGCGGCGCGACCCGCACGAGGGCCTGCGCGTGGCCAGGCTCAGCGCCGGCGAGCTGGAGCTGCTGGTCAATCAGCTCGGGCAGAGCGTGCGACCGATGGCCGTGCGGCTGCGCCTGCGCGCCGGCAGCGCCGGGCTGGAGGCCAGCCTGCGTCTGCCGCTGCCCTGGCCGGGGCCGTGGCTGAACCTGCGCGCCGAGTTGCTGGAAGCGCCCGGCTGGCCGCTGGTGAGCCGGCTTCGGCTTGGCCGGCTGCCGGTGCCCGACTGGTTGTCCGAGCGCCTGCTGCGGCGCGTGTTGCAGCAGCTGATGGAGCAGGCCGGCAGCGCCGTGCCGGTGGAGATGCTGCACCAGATCAGCTTTGCGCCGGACCGCCTGCTGGTGGTTTACGAATGGCGCAAGGACAGCCTCGACCGCCTGCTGGGCGTCTGGGCGAAGCCGGCCGAGCAGGCGCGCTTCAAGCTCTACCAGCAACGCCTGGTGGCGGCGAGCCAGGCCTTCGCGCCCGGCAGCGCGGTCTCGCTCGCGGCCCTGATGCCGCCGCTGTTCGAGCTGGCGGCCCAGCGCAGTGCCCAGGGCGAAGACGCGATGCAGGAGAACCGTGCGGCGGTGCTGACCCTGGCCCTGCACGCCAGCGGCCAGCATTGGGGCAAGCTGATCCCGGCGGCGCGTGGCTGGCCGCGCGCGACGCCGCTCACCGTCACGCTGGCCGGCCGGGACGATTTCTCTCAGCATTTCCTGATCTCGGCGGCGCTGGCGATCGAGGGCGGCGGGCCCATGTCCAAGGCCATCGGGGTCTACAAGGAACTGGCGGACGCACGCGGCGGCAGCGGCTTCAGCTTCAACGACATTGCCGCCGACCAGGCCGGCACGCGGCTGGGCCTGATGGCGATGGAGCGTGCCAGCCAGTTGCAGCAGCAGCTGCGCCGGCCGCTGCCGGAGAGCCACTACATGCCTGCGGTGGCCGACCTGCCCGAGTTCCTCAGCGAGGCCGAATTCCAGCGCCGCTATGGCGGCGTGGGCGGTGCCGGCTATCAGGCGATGCTGGCGCAGATCGAGACCCGCATCGCCGCGCTGCCGCTGTTCCGCTGAGCCGGGAGGCTTGGCTCAGCTATCGCACAAATGCAACACAACGGGGAAGCGAGGCAGCGCAGCATCTGCGCAGGCACAGAAGGTTTGTTCATATAGATAGAAGGTTTAGGGGAAAGTGAGCGCATCCAAACATTGCCAATTTGGTGCGCGTTGCCGCGTGGAAACCCCAAGTGCGTGCATGGGCAGCTAACCCTACATTGGCCCCACTCGACGCGAGCGTTGTGCGAATAGCGCTTGCCTACGGGGGCTGAGGAGACAAACACAGCAGAGCAACTCGAACGAATTCAGTGACACTGTCACAGTTCACGGGCACCGAACGGTGCCCGTTTTTATTCGTGGCGCCGAACCGAAGATGCTGGAACTTGTGACCGTGGCGCTGGCCTCGCTGCTGGCCGGATTTGTGGATGCCGTCGTGGGCGGTGGTGGCCTGGTGCTGGTGCCGGCGCTGTTCAGCGTGTTCCCCACTGCCCCGCCCGCCACGCTGTTCGGCACCAACAAGGGTGGCGCCGTCTGGGGCACGGCCTGGGCCACGCTGCAATACGCGCGCCGCGTCACCCTGCCCTGGCACGCCCTGGCACCGGCCGCCGCCGCCGCGCTGCTGGGCAGTTTTGTCGGGGCCTGGACGGTCACCCTGGTCAGCGCCGGCGGCCTGCGCCGCAGCCTGCCCTTCATCCTGCTGGGCGTGCTGCTCTACACCCTGGCCAAGAAGGACATGGGGCGCCACCACGCGCCGCGCTACAGCGGGCGCGCCGAGGCCTGGGTGGCCAGTGGCATCGGCCTGCTGATCGGTTTCTACGACGGCTTCTTCGGCCCGGGTACCGGCAGCTTCTTCGTGTTCCTGTTCGTGCGCCTGCTCGGCTTCGACTTCCTGCACGCCTCGGCCAGCGCCAAGCTGCTCAACACCGCCACCAACTGCGCGGCGCTGCTGCTGTTCGCGCTCAAGGGCCATGTCTGGTGGCAGATCGCCGGCGTGATGGCGGTGACGAATGTGCTGGGCAGCCTGATCGGCACCCGCATGGCCCTGGCGCGCGGCGCGGGCTTTGTGCGCGGCATGTTCGTGCTGGTGGTGAGCGCGCTGATCCTGAAGACCGGCTGGGACGCCTTCCTGCGCTGATCCCCTAAGGAGCTTCGCACCCCGGCTATCGGCAGGCGCTACCATAGGGAACACTTATAACTACGTCACCCACCATGCCGGTCGATCCACAATTGCGCGCGCTTGATATCGAGATCCCCACCCAGCCCGAGGTGTTGGTCAAGCTCTCGCTGCTGATGGCGGCCGAGGACATCGATCTGCAGGCGGTGTCGGCGCTGGTGGAAACCGATATGGCGTTGGCGGCGGCGGTGCTCAAGGCCGTCAATTCCTCGCTTTACGGCCTGCGCGGCCGGGTCCAGACGGTGCACCAGGCGCTCACCTACCTGGGCATGCGCGAGGTCGCCGCCATCACCTTCGAGATGGGTTTGCGCGCTGCCTTCCCGCCAGCCGCCGAGCTGGAGCCGATCTGGTCGCGCGCCTCGCAGCGCGGCCTGCTGATGGGCCGCATGGGCCAGATGCTGGGCGTGGACCCCTGGGCCGCGCACTCGGCCGGCCTGTTCGAGGAATGCGGCAAGGCGGTGCTGTACCGCCACGCGCCCGGCCATTACCCGGCCATGCTGCGCGCCGCCACCAAGGACAGCGACCTGGTGCAGCTCGAGCACACCGCCTTCGGTGTCAGCCACGACGCGCTGGGCGCGGCGCTGTGCGAGAGCTGGGGCCTGGCCCCGGCGGCGGTGGCCAGCGTGCGCTACCACGTGCAGGTGCAGGCCGAGCTGAACATGCCCGAGAGCCTGCAGCGCCGCAGCATCTGCGCCATATCCACGGTGGCCTGGGCCCTGCTGAACACGCCCGACGAGGTCGAGGCGGTGGCGCGTGCGATCGCGCCGCAGGCGCAGCTGGACGAGACGCTGGTGCTGCGCGCCGCGCGCCGCGTCAGCGAGCAGCTGCTGGAAGCGCAATCGCGCGGGCGCGATACCCAGTAAGGCCGGTCAGGCCGCCAGGCTGAGCCGGTCGCGGCCGGCATGCTTGGCGATGTAGAGCGCCTCGTCGGCCGCCTGCAGCAGGCCTTGCGGGCTCAGGTAAGGGTGCTGGGCGCCATAGCCGGCCAGGCCGATCGACACCGTCACCATCTGATCCACCGGGCTGGCGCCATGCGGCAGGGCCAGGCCGCGCCAATCCTCGCGCAGCTGCTCCAGCAGGCTTTGCGCGCTGGCGGTATCGAAGCCGGGCAGCAGGCAGGCGAACTCCTCGCCGCCCAGGCGCGCCACCAGATCGGTGTCGCGCTTGAAACGCTCGGCCAGCAGGCGCGCAAAGCGCTGCAGCAACTCGTCGCCGGCGGCGTGGCCATGCAGCTCGTTGTAGGGCTTGAGGTGGTCCAGATCGAGCACCGCCAGCGCCAGCAGGCTGTGCTGGCGCTGGGCGCGCTTGAACTCGCGGCGCAGCGCGTCGTCGAACTCGCGCCGGTTGGCCAGGCCGGTCAGCACATCGGTGCGGCTCAGCAATGAAAGCTCGCGCTTCTTGCTTTCCAGCGCCTGCTCGGCGGCGCGCAGGGCCTGGCTCTGGCGTTCGATCTCGGCGCGCAGGGCCTGGGCCTGCTTGTGTTCGCGCTTGAGCTGCTCGCCCATGCTCGAGTGCACATGGGCGATCGCATGGTTGAGCTCCTGCAGCTCGGCGCTGCGGCCGCCCTGTTCATCGAGCCAGGCGAACTGGCTGGGCGGTTGGGTGGGGTCGAAGGATTGGGCGTCGGCGCTGAGGCGGCGCAGATGGCGCAGCAGCATGCGATCCACCACCACCACCGCAGCGGCCACCAGCACCAGCACCAGCAGCAGATGCTGCATCAGCATCGCCCAGGCGGCTTCCTGGCTGAGGGTGTGGCGCAGGCTGGCGGCCTCCGACAGCACCTTCACCGAGCCCATCATCTCGCCCTGCCCACCCTGCGGCAGATTGAATTCGCTGTGGGCACTGCTATCGTCATGCGTGGTGCTGCCCGCCACGAAGCGGCGCCCGTCGTGCACCTGCAGCTCCACGCCATGCACGCCCTGGCGCGCCAGCATGCTGCGCAAGAGCAGGTCGGTCAGCTCGGGCTGGGCGCTGGCCAGGCTCTTGGCCAGCGGCTCAGCATAGAGCAGGGGCAGGGTGCGCAACTCATGCGCCAGCTGCTCGGCATGCCTGGCGGTTTCCTGCTGCAGTTGCAACCCGCCCGAGAGCAGCGCCACGATCAGGCCCACCCCCGCCAGGATCAGGCTGGTGCGCGATCGCGCGGAGGCGCTGGCGGCGGGGCTGTAGGACATGAGGGAACTGCTGGGCTCGATGGGATGGGCTCGCGTCACGCGTGAGCACTGACTTCATTGTGTGCGTGCAGCGCGCAGCCCGGTAAGCGGGAGAACACCAGGGTAGCCGCAGGCGCTACATTGCGCTTGAGACTGGCGAGCAGAGAGGTACGCGGTGCTGCGTAAAGTCGCATTGGGATGCGGGATGGCCCTGTGGATGGGGTCGGCGCTGGCCGATCCCGGCTACTACCTGCTCACGCCCTACGACAACGAGGGCCAGACCCTGCTCGAGCTGCGCTACTGGACCGTCAAGCCCAGCGGCGGCCGCGCGGCCACGCTCTGGCCCGAGCTGGGCCTGGCCCATGGCTTCGGGTCGCGCTGGACCACCCGCCTGCTGGCCAGCTACATCGGCACCGAGGCCAGCAGCTTCAAGCTCAGCAGCGTGAGCTGGCAGAACCAGTTCATGCTCACCCAGGGGCAATACCCCTTCGATCTGGCCCTGCATGCCCAGCTCAGCCAGCTGCATGGCTACGAGTCCGGGCCGGCGCTCGAGTGGGGGCCGGTGTGGCAGAGCGAATGGGGGCTGTGGCAGATCAACCTCAACGCCCTGTTCGAGCATGGCTATGGCAAAGCCGCCGACGGCGGCACCCAGCTCAAGCTGCAATGGCAGCTGCAGCGCCGCCTGGCCCCGGGCCTGCGCCTGGGCGTGCAGGGCTTCAGCGAGCTGGGCAACTGGCGCGCCTGGGACGCCCGCGCCAAACAGTCGCACCGGGTCGGGCCGGTGCTGCACTGGGCGCCGCCGGTCGGGGAGCGTCAGGCGGTGAACTGGCAGTTCGCCTATCTCTGGGGCTCCACCTATGGCCGGCGCGGCGACATGTTCTCCGCCCAGCTGCAGTTTGCCTTCTAACTGAACAATTCACTGGCCGGCACGGGCCGCGCAAAGTAGTAGCCCTGGGCCTCCTGGCAACCCAGCTGCAGCAGCCGCGCCGCCACCGCTTCGGTCTCCACGCCCTCGGCGATGGTGCGCAGGCCCAGGCTGCGCGCCAGCCCGATGATGGCCTCGACGATCACCGCGCCCTGGCTGGCATCGTCCAGCTGGTGCAGGAAGCTGCGGTCTATCTTGAGCTTGTCGATCGGGAAGCGGCTCAGGTAGGCGAGGCTGGAATAGCCGGTGCCGAAATCGTCGATCGCCAGCTTCACCCCCATGGCCTTGAGCCGCGTCACCGTGGCCAGCACGCTCGCCGGATCGCCGATCAGGATGGACTCGGTGAGCTCCAGCTCCAGCTGGCTGGGGGGCAGGCCGCTGGCCTGCAGCGCGGACTGCACGGTGGCCTCGATATCGCCCTGGCGGAACTGCAGGGCCGAGAGATTGACGGCGATGCGCGGCCGGCCCTGGCGCTCGTTCTGCCACAGCGCCGCCTGGCGGCAGGCCTCGTGCAGCACCCAGGCGCCGATCGGCACGATCAGGCCGGTCTGCTCGGCCACCGGGATGAACTCGGCCGGCGGCATCAGCTTGCCATCGGCGCGGCGCCAGCGCAGCAAGGCCTCGGCGCCGACGCGCCGGCCCGTCGCCAGCTCCACCTGCGTCTGGTAATGCAGCTCGAACTCGCCCTGCTCCAGCGCCTTGGCCAGGCCATGCTGCAGCTGCATGCGCTCCATGCCCTGGGCATGCATGCTGGGGTCGAAGAACTGGAAGGTGTTGCGGCCGCTGTCCTTGGCGCGGTACATGGCGGTGTCCGCCTGGCGCTGCAGGGTCTCCAGGTCGCGCCCGTCGTCCGGATAGAAGGTCACGCCGAAGGAGGCCGAGACGCGCATCTCGTTGCCCTCCACCGCCACCGGCGTGCTCAGCTGCGCCTGCAGCGAGGCCAGGATGGGCAGCACCGCCTCGCGCTCCCGGAGGTCGTGGAAGAGCAGCAGGAACTCGTCGCCACCCAGGCGGCAGATGGTGTCGGTCTCGCGCAGGCTGGCGCGCAGGCGTTGCGCCACCGCGAGCAGCAGCGCATCGCCGGCGCCATGGCCCAGCGAGTCGTTGACGTTCTTGAACTGGTCCAGGTCCATCAGCACGACGGCGAACTTGCCGCCATCGCGGCGTGCCTGCGCCATCGCCTGCTCGATGCGGTCGTGCAGCAGCACGCGGTTGGGCAGGCCGGTGAGCGGGTCGTGGTGGGCCAGGTATTCCAGGCGCTGCTCGGTGCGGCGGTGCTCGTCGATCTCCTCGCTGAGGCGCCGGTAGGGCTCGCGCACCGAGACCACGAACACCGCGCGGAAGATGAAGTAATAGGCCGCGATCTTGTAGAGGTGGCCCAGCAGGCTGTAGAGGTCGTTGACGTTGGCGTAGAGCGTGAAGCAGAGCTCGCTGAGGATGCTGATGACGGCCGCGCTGGCCAGGTCGGCGCTGTTGAAACGCGCGCGTGCGCCGCGGCGCAGCAGCAGCAAGGCGGTGGGCACGAGCAGCAGGATCAGGCCGTATTCCGCGACGATCTTGAGCTTGGTCAAGCCCTGACCCTCGATGAAGAAGCGCGGCCACAGCTCGGGTGCCCACAGCGCCAGGCCCAGGCAGGCCAGCACGAAGCTCAGGCTCAGGGCCAGCATGAGGGCGCGGTCGGCGCGGCTGGTGGTGCGCGCATGCGGCTGCAGCGCCAGCGTCAGCAGCACCAGGCTGGCCAGATAGCGCGCGCAGAGCCAGAACACGATCGCCTTCTGCGGCTCTGCGGGCGTGATGAAGTCCGGCATGCCCTTGTAGGAGAGCAGGTGGGCCAGGTCGAGCAGACCCACGCCCATGAAGCCGGCGCCCAGCAGCACGGTGTGGTGCTGGCGGTCGTGGAAGCTGGCGGTCCATACCGAGGCGAACACCAGCAGGCTTACCAGCACGGCGGCCAGCTCGCACACCGTGTGCAGCCAGGTCGGGAAGATGCGCGAGGCCAGTAGCTCGTTGCCGGTCACTGGCAACCAGCCGGCCGCCAGCAGCAGCAGGGCCAGCGCCATGATCCAGCGCGCCGATACGGTGGACTCGATCTCGCGCTTGCCAAATAGGCGCGTCGGTTCGCTGATCAACACTTCATCAGCCTTCAATGCAAGCTCCCTGTCATTGGCTTTTTGTTCCTGCAGAGCATAGCCTGAGCCTGCCGCGCCATCGCCCTGGTTTTGCGCGCAGAATGCGAGCAAGAGCCTGTCATCCATCAAGTCAGGCCACGGCTCGCATGTCCTCGCTCATGCCGCTTTTACGACGTTGGGTTCTGCTCTCGGTGTTGCTCGCTTGCGGCTGCGGTGTGCGGGCGCAGGAGGCCGCGCGCCCCTTGCGCCTGTGTGCCGACGAGGCACCGCTCTACCCCTGGCGCCTGGCCGAGCCGCGCCGCGCCGGCGCGCTGCCGGCGGGCCTGGACTTCGTGCTGATCGAGCAGGCGGCCGCGCGCATGGGCCTGGCGCTGGAGCTGAGCCTGATGCCCTGGCGGCGTTGCCAGACCGAGCTGCAGCGCGGCGGCCAGGACGCGGCCCTGGGCATGAGCTACCGCAGCGACCGCATGCAGTTCGCCATCTTTCCCTGGCGCGACATGGCGCCCGATGAGGGCCTGCGCATGCGCCGCGAGAGCTACAGCCTCTACGCGCTGGCGCAGGAGGGGCCGGTTTGGGACGGGCGCCATCTGGCGGCCAAGGGCGAGCTGGTGGTGGGCGCGCCCTCGGGCTACTCCATCGTCGAGCAGCTGCAGGCCATGGGGCTCAAGGTCGATGAAGGCACGCGCAGCGTGGAGGCCAATCTGGAGAAGCTCGTGAAGCGCCGCGTGCAGGCCCTGGCCCTGCCCACCGGCGAGGGCGACGAGGCGCTCAAGCGCGATGCCCGCTGGGCCCAGCGCGTGCAGCGGCTGGACCCGCCCCTGGTCGAGAAGTCCTACTTCCTGGTCTACTCGCACAGCTATTACGGCGGCAACGAGGCGCAGGCCAAGCGCCTGTGGGCCGAGCTGGCGCAGGTGCGCGAGTCGGCGGCCTTCAAGCGCAGCGAGGCCGAGCTGCTGAGACCCTGAGCGACCGGGCGGCATACTGCCGGCATGTCCCCGTACCCCGACCCCAGCACCGCCGCCACCGAACCCGAACTGCAAGCCGTCCTCGATGCCCTGCTGCTGATGGGCGGCAGCCGCGGTGCGGCCGGGCTGGCGCTGTGGTTGCAGGCCCAGGGCGAGATCGCCAGCGCCGAGCGCTTCAGCCAGGCGCGCGTGCAGCTGGCGTTGCGCCAGCTGCAGCAACAGGGCCGCATCCAGCCGCTCAGCGGCCGGGTCTACGGCGTGCCGCCGGGCGCGCAGGCCGAGCGCCTGCAGGCGCTGCTGCTGCTGCCCGCGGCGCGCCAGTATTGGCAGCGCCTGCTCTACGTCTACAGCGATGGCCAGGCCCATGCGCGCCATCCCATGCAGTGGATAGGCCTGCGCTCGGCCGACGAGGCGGTGCGCATGCTGCGCCTGTTCCTGCACTCGGGCGTGGACCTGGCCACCTACCAGGCCCAGCTGCGCGGCCCGCTGCTCGAGCTGAGCCATGCGGAGGTCCAGACCGCGGCGCTCACCGAGCCCTGGATGCCGGCCGCGGTGGCGGCCCTGCCGGCCGAGCTGAGCGAGACCCTGCTGCGCCAGGCGCTCAAGACCCTGAGCGCCGACGACGCGCGCCGCGGCCAGATCCGCCAATGGCTGCAGCAGCGCCTGGCCACTGCGCCGCAAGCGCTGGGCCCCGAGGCGCGCGCGCAGCTCGCCGAGGCCCGCCTGCAGGCGCTGGATCTGGACGGTGCGCGCGCCCTGCTGCAGGGCGAGCCGGGGCTGGCGCTGGTGCAGGCCGCCGAGCGCCTGGCGCAGGGCGCCTGGGCCGAGGCCGCGGCCCTGTTCGAGCAGGCCCTGAAGGTGCGGCGCCAGGCCAGCGGCCAGCGCCGCGGCCTGCTGGAGCGCGAGCTGGCGCGGCTCTACCTGGTGAGCCTGCTGGCGCAGAGCGACCCGCTCGCCTGGGCGCAGGCGCGCAAGTTCTGCATCGCCGAATCGGGCTCGCGCAAGCCCTCGGCGCATGAATGGTGGGGCTTGTGGGCCCATGCGATCGGCGTGCGCCTGGGCGAGGAGGGCCTGGACGAGCAGGCCCTGGCCTACATCCCCGGGCTGGAGCAGCGCGCCCACGCGCTCGACCAGGCCTGCGACCGCCTGCTGCTGGCCGCCTGGCTGGGCAAGCCCGCGCCGGGCTGGACGCTGGCCGCCGCCACGGCCCTGCTGCAGCGCCTGCAGGCGGCCGAGCAGCATTGGCAGGCCTGCCTGCTGGCGCAGGCGCTGGAGCGGCTGGAGCTCGGCGAGCTGACGCACGAATTGAGCGTCCAGCCAACTCCCATCAACTGGCTGGGCGGGCCGCACGAGGCCTGGCGCGATGCGCTTGCCGCCATCACCCAGCTGGCCGAGGAGCAGGCGGCGCAGACCGGCATCAGCGAGCTGGCCTGGCAACTCGAGCTCGACGCCCAGGGCCGCGTGCAGGACATCCTGCCCTTCGAGCGCAGCCGCAGCGCGCGTGGGGCACTCAAGCTCAAGCCGGTGACGCTCTCCAAGCTCAAGAAGCAGGGCCAGAGCAGCAGCGCGCGCGACAACGCCGTGCTGCGCCATATCGAGCGCAGCATCTACAGCGCCGCCAACAGCTACGAGCTCGACGTCAGCCAGGCCGCCATCGCCCTGGTCGGGCATCCGGCGCTGATGTTTGCCGATGCCCCCGGCCAATGGGTGGAGCTGGTGGAGGCCCTGCCCGAGCTGGAGGTGCGCCAGGGCGCGGATGCCAGCTATGCCTTCCACATCCACCCGCCGCTGCTCAGCAGCGAGCCGCCCAAGCTGAGCGCCTGGTATGGCAGCCGGCACGAGGCAGAGGTGGACAAGCGCAACAGCCTGCGCGTGCTGCGCGACGGGCCGGCCCATGCGCGCCTGCTGCGCATCAGCCCCACCCAGCGCCGCGTGGCCGAGCTGGTGAACCAGGGCTGGACCGTGCCCGCCAGCGCGCAGGCCGAGCTGGGCGCGGCCCTGCAGGTGCTGAGCGGGCATTTCCAGCTGCACAGCGATGCCGCCGCCGGCCGCTCGGTGGCGGGCGACAGCCGCCTGCGCGCGCGCCTGAGCCCGCTCGGCGAGGGCCTGCAGCTGCAGCTGGTGGCCCAGCCCTTCGGCGGCTTCGGCCCCGCTGTCACGCCCGGCGCGGGCCGCGCGCGCCTGCTGTGCATGCACGAGGGCCTGAGCCTGGCGACCGAGCGCGACCTCGCCGCCGAGGTGGAACATCGCCGCGCGGTGCTGGAGGCCATGCCCTTCCTGGACCCCGAGCTGCCGCCCGACCTGCCCTGGCTGCTCACCGAGCCCGAGGAGGCGCTGCGCGCGGTGGAGCTGCTGCCGGGCCTGCCCGGCATCGCCGCGCTCGACTGGCCTAAGGGCAAGCCGCTGCGCGTCACCGCGCTGGCCAGCAGCGGCGTGCGCGTGCAGGTCAGCAGCGCGCGCAACTGGCTGGCCCTGCAGGGCGAGGCCCAGCTGGACGAGCAGCGCGTGCTGGGCCTGCAGGAGCTGATGCAGCTGGCGCGCGCCTCGCGCAGCCGCTATGTGCGCCTGGCCGAGGGCGAATACCTGGCATTGAGCGAGCAGCTGCGCCAGCAGCTGCGCGACCTCGACGCGCTGGCCGTGGCCAGGAAGGACCAGCTGCAGCTGCCCCCCGCCAGCGCCAGCTGGCTGGATGAAACCCTGGGCGAGATGCAGCTGGCCGGCGACGCCCCCTGGCGCGCGCGCATGGACGCGCTGGCCGCCGCCGCCGCGCTGCAGCCCGCCGTGCCAGCGGGCCTGCGCGCCGAGCTGCGGGGCTATCAAGAGGAGGGTTATGCCTGGATGGCGCGCCTGGCGGCGGCCGGCCTGGGCGCCTGCCTGGCCGACGACATGGGCCTGGGCAAGACGGTGCAGACCCTGGCGCTGCTGATCGCGCGCGCCGCCCAGGGCCCGGCCCTGGTGCTGGCGCCCACCTCGGTATGCGCGAACTGGCTGGCCGAGGGCGAGCTGTTCGCGCCGGGCCTGAACCTGGCGCTCTACGGCAGTGCGGGCGAACGCGCCGCCCAGATCGCCGCTGCCGGCCCCGACGATGTGCTGATCGCCTCCTACGCGCTGGCGCAGAACGATGCCGAGCTGTTCGCCGACAAGGACTGGGCCAGCCTGGTGCTGGACGAGGCCCAGGCGCTCAAGAACGCCGCCACCAAACGCGCCAAGTCGGTGGCCGAGTTCAAGGCCGGCTTCCGGCTCGCGCTCTCGGGCACGCCGGTGGAAAACCGCCTGGCCGATCTCTGGTCCATCATGCAGCTCATTAACCCGGGCCTGCTGGGCACGGCCGCGCAGTTCGCTGAGCGCTTTGCCAACCCGATCGAGCGCAAGGAGCAGCCGGACGCGGCCGCGCGCCAGCGCCTGCGCCGCCTGGTCTCGCCCTTCCTGCTGCGCCGTACCAAGGCCCAGGTGCTGCAAGACCTGCCCCCGCGCACCGAGATCGTCCACCTGGTGCAGCCCGGCGGCGAGGAGCGCAGCTTTCTCGAAGCGCTGCGCCGCGATGCCCAGGCCAGCGTGGCCGCGGCCGCTCAAGGCCAGCAGGGCGGCGGCCCCGCCATCCAGGTGCTGGCCGAGCTGATGCGCCTGCGCCGCGCCGCCTGCGATCCGCGCCTGGTGGCGCCCGAGCTGGGCCTGGTGGGCGCCAAGCTGGGCGAGTTCGAGCTGTTGGTGCGCGAGCTGGTGGACGGCGCCCACAAGGCGCTGGTGTTCAGCCAGTTCACCGATTACCTCAAGCTGCTGGCCGAGCGCCTCGGCGCGATGGGCGTGCGCTACCAGTACCTCGATGGCAGCACGCCCGCGGCGGCGCGCGCCCAGCGCGTGGCGGCCTTCCAGCGCGGCGAGGGCGAGGTCTTCCTCATCAGCCTCAAGGCCGGCGGCTTCGGCCTCAACCTCACCATGGCCGACTATGTGCTGATCGTCGACCCCTGGTGGAACCCCGCCGCCGAAGACCAGGCGATGGGCCGCGCCCACCGCATGGGCCAGCAGCGCCCCGTCACCGTCTACCGCCTGGTCACCGCCGGCTCGGTGGAGGAGCGCATCATCGAGCTGCACCGCGACAAGCGCGGCCTGGCCGAGGGCATTCTGGCGGGGCAGGAGGAGGCCACCGTGCTGGACGCGGCGGCGCTCTCGGCGCTCTTGATGGACAGCGAATAGGGCGGATGGCAAGATGGCCCCACCATGAGCCAGAACTTCGGCAGCGAGGCACCCCGCCCGCACAGCAATACCCACCAGCGCAAGCCCGCGCGCTATCTGGTGGTGATCGAGTCGGGCGGTTATATGGTGGCGCGGCTGTTTCTTGACGACCGCGAATTGGTGGCCGAGTTCGACGCCAGCACCGAAGAGACCGGCCACATGATCCAGGGCCTGGCGGCGAGCCACGACGCCAGTGATCCGGCATGGGACAAGGCCCTGCAAGGCCATAGCGCCGCGGAGCGCGCGGCGGCGGACGTCTACCTGCTGCCCGTCTAGGCCGGCAGTGCCCGACCCTTGCGCCCGCCCAGCCCCGCCAGCCGGCGTGCCAGGCCGGCGTGGCCGCTCACCAGCGCGATGCCGGCCAGCACCAGGCCGCTGCCGGCGATGAAGCCGGGGTCCAGGGCCTCGCCCAGCAGCCAGACGCCCAGCAGCACGCCGAACAGCGGCGTCAGGAAGGCGAATACGCCCAGCTGCGAGGCCAGGTAGCGGCGCAACAGCCAGCACCAGGTGAGGAAGCTGGCGAACGAGACCACCAGGCTCTGGAAGCCGAAATGCGCCCACACCAGGGCCGAGGGCTGGAACTGCCATTGCCCGCTCAGCCAGGCGCCGGGCAGCAGCAGGGCAAAGGCACCCAGCAGCTGGTAGAGCAGGGTTTCGGTGGCGGGCGCGGCGGCCAGGGCCGAGCAGCGTATCGTCACCGTGGTGGCGCCCCAGGCCGCACCGCCCAGCAGGGCCAGCATGTCGCCCAGCGGCGCCATGCCGCCCGCCGCGGCGCCGCCATGCCGGCCGCCCAGAAAGGCCAGGACGATGCCGCCGAAGGCCAGCAGGATGCCCAGCCATTGCAGCGCCGCGAGCCGCTCCGCCGGCAGGCGCCAGTGCAGCCCCAGCGCGGCGAACAGCGGCGCGGTGTAGAGGTAGATCACCACATGCGAGGCCTGCGTCAGCTTCAGGGCCTGGGCCACCAGCAGGTATTCCAGCCCGAACAGCGCACCGGCCAGCAGGCCCGCCCGCCAGCGCGCGCGCTGTGGCGCCTCGCCACGCCAGGCCATCAGCGCCGCCAGCAGCAGCAGGGCCACCAGCGAGCGCAGCGCCACCATCAGCATCGGGCTGGCCTGGTCGGCCACCGCCTTCAGCGAGATCTGCTGCAGGCTCCAGGTGAGGCACAGCAGGGTCATCACGCCCAGGGCGCGTGCATCGATGGGGCCGGGTGCTGCCGGGGTGCTACTGCTGTATTGCATGCCGCGCACTGTGCCGGCGCGCTGGCGCCGCGCAAAGCGCATAATTCGACGCCCATCCATGCGTTTATCGAATCCATGCGCGATCTGCAGATCGACTGGCTGAAATGCTTTGTCGCCACCGTCGATGCCGGTTCGCTTTCGAGCGCGGCGCTGGAGGTGAGCCGCTCGCAATCGGCGGTGAGCATGCAGCTCAAGAAGCTGGAGTCGGCGCTGGGCTGCCGGCTGCTGCAGCGCGGCCCGCGCCAGCTGGAGCTGACCCACGAGGGTCAGACCTTGCTGGGCTATGCGCGCCGCATGCTGGACCTGCAGGCCGAGGCCCAGGCCGCCCTGCGCGACGAGGCGATTGCCGGCGTGGTGCGCCTGGGCGTGCCCGACGACTACGCCAGCCGCTACCTGACCCCGGTGCTGAAGCGCTTTGCGCCGCGCCATGGCGGGGTCGAGATCCAGCTGGACTGCGAGCAATCGACCTCGCTGATCCCGCGCGTGGCCAGCGGCGAGCTGGACCTGGCCCTGGTCTCGCGCGACCACGCCCGCCGCGGCACCCTGCTCTTCCACGAGCCCATGGTCTGGGTGGGCGCGCCGCAGTTCGAGGTCTGGAGCCGCAACCCGCTGCCCATCGCCGTCTACGAGGAAGCCAGCCTGGGCCGGCGCAGCGCCATCCATGCGCTGGCTCTGCAGGGCCGGCCCTACAAGGTGGTCTACAACAGCTCCAGCCTGGCCGGCCAGATCGCCGCGGTGGAGAGCGGCCTGGCGATCGCGGCGCTGACGCAGTGCAGCGCGCCCGCGCATCTGCAGGTGCTGGGCCTTGCCCATGGCCTGGGCCCGCTGGAGCCGATGCAGGTGGCGGTCTACCGCAGCCAGGCCTCCAAGGGCTCCAAGGCGGTGGACAGCCTGCAGCGCATGCTGGTGCAGACGCTGCGGCACGCGGGCCCCTGAGGCGGGCAGGCCGCGCGCGGCAAAGCCCTGCGCCAACCCGGGCCGGCCGGTCTGGTGACAATGGGCCATGCCCGCGCAGCCCCAGGCCCATTCCACCGGCTCCTCCAGCCCCGCCGCCTCGCCCCCGGTGCCCGCCCTGGCCATCGTCGGCCTGGCCCTTGCCGCCATGGCCAGCGGCATCTCGCTGCGCCTCACCGACGCACTGCTGCCGCGGCTGGCGCAGGAGTTCGCCATCACGCTGGGCCAGGCCTCGCAGGTGATCACCGTGTTCGCGGTGGCCTATGGCCTGGCGCAGCTGCTGTTCGGGCCGCTGGGCGATCGCTACGGCAAGTACCGCGTGGTCGGCTGGGCCTGCGTGGCCTCGGCCCTCACCTCGCTGGCCTGTGCGCTGGCCCAGGGCCATGCCAGCCTCTTGCTGGGGCGCCTGCTGGCCGGTGCCACCGCAGCGGCGGTGATCCCGCTGGCGATGGCCTGGATCGGCGATGTGGTGCCCTACGAGCGCCGCCAGGCCGTGCTGGCGCGCTTCCTGATCGGCCAGATCGTCGGCTTTGCGCTGGGCGTCTGGGCCGGCGGCTACACCGCCGACCACCTGGACTGGCGCACCCCCTTCTTCGCCGTGGCGGGCCTGTTCGTGCTGGTGGCCCTGGTGCTGCAATGGGTGCGGCGCGGCCTGCCCGCCAGCGCCCTGGCCACCCAGCCGCAGCGCGGCCATGTGCTGGCCGGCTTGTTGCGCGAGTTCCGCGCCGTGCTGGCGGGCCCCTGGTCGCGCCTGGTGCTGCTGGCGGTGTTTTGCGAGGGCGCGGCCCTCTATGGCGCCTTCGCCTTCGTGGCCTCGCACCTGCACCAGCGCTTTGCGCTCGCGCTCTCCTTCGTGGGCGCGCTGGTGATGCTGTTCGCGCTGGGCGGCCTGGGCTTTGCGCTGGGCGCGCGCCAGCTGGTGCAGCACCTGGGCGAGACCGCGCTGGTGCGCTGGGGCTCGCTGCTGATGGCCGGCGCCCTGCTGGCCGTGGCGCTGGCGCCCAGCTGGTGGTGGGCCATGCCGGCCTGCCTGGTGATGGGCCTGGGCTTCTACATGATGCACAACACCTTGCAGACCCGCGCCACCCAGATGGCGCCCGAGCGCCGCGGCGCCGCGGTGGCCCTGTTCGCCTCCTGCTTCTTCCTCGGCCAGTCGCTCGGCGTGGGCGCGGCCGGGCTGGCGGTGGAGGCGCTGGGCACCAGCTGGCTGCTGGCCCTGGGTGCCGCGGGCGTGCTGCTGGTGGGCTGGAACTTCAACCGTCAGCGCCTGGCCTTGCAATCGCGGCTGGGGCTGCAGGCCTGAGCATCCCGCTTGCTTCAACAGCGGCTAAAGAAACACCGGAGACACCGACCATGACGCATGCCTATCTGACCCTGCTGCTCGCCCTGCCGGCCGCCTGCCTGGCCGCCAGCTTCGAGCAGCGCGAGGCCGACTGGCGCAATGGCGCCATCGTCTACCAGGTGCTGGTGGACCGCTACGTGCCCGCGGCGAATCTGGAGGCCAAGCGCGCGCTCTACCCCGCGCCCAAGCGCCTGCGCGATTGGTCGGAGCCCGCGCGGCCCGGCGTCTACCTCGCCGATGCCAAGCTCAACAGCCAGGAGCTGGACTTCTGGGGCGGCGACCTGCAAAGCCTCAGCACCAAGCTGGACTACATCCAGCAGCTGGGCGCCGATGTGCTCTACCTCAACCCCATCCACCTCGCCTACACCAACCACAAGTACGACGCCTTCGACTTCAAGGCCATCTCGCCCGAGTACGGCAGCCAGCACGAGTTCAGGCAGCTGGCGGTGCAGGTGCATCAGCGCGGCATGAAGCTGGTGCTGGACGGCGTGTTCAACCACATGGGCCGCAACGCGCCCAAGTTCCAGGAGGCGTTCAACAACCCCAAGAGCCGCTGGCGCGACTGGTTTGCGATCGGCCCGCAGTACGAGGGCGGCGCGCGTGTCTGGACGGGCTTCCAGAACCTGCCCGAGCTCAATCTCGAGAACCCCGCGGTGCGCCACTACCTCTACGGCGCACCCGACTCGGTGGTGCGCAGCTATCTGCGCGACGGCGCCGATGGCTGGCGCCTGGACACCGCCTTCGAGCTGGGCCACCGCTACCTGCGCGAGCTCACCGACGCGGCGCACCAGCAGAAGCCCGGCTCGCTGGTGGTGGGCGAGATCGTCAACTACCCGGGCGAATGGCTCAAGTCCATCGACGCGGTGATGAACTTCGGCCTGCGCCAGATCGTGCTGGGCCTGGCCGGCGGCGAGCTCTCCGCTCCCAAGGCCGCGCGCATGAGCGAGCGCCTGGTGCGCGATGCCGGCATCGAGCCCATGCTGAAGTCCTGGATGGTGATCGACAACCACGACATCCCGCGTATCGCCAACCAGTTCCCCGATGCCGCCCAGCGCCGCATGGTGCAGGCCCTGCAGTTCACCCTGCCCGGCGCGCCCAATATCTACTACGGCGCCGAGCTGGGCATGACGGGCGGCCCCGACCCCGAGAACCGCAGCCCGATGCGCTGGGAGCTGCTGCGCGCCGACAACCCCGAGCTGCTGTGGATGAAGCAGCTGGTGGCGCTGCGCAAGCAGCAGCGCGCGCTGCGCGTCGGCGACTTCCGCCTGGTGGAGGCCGAGCAGCTGTTCGCCTTCGAGCGCTACACCGATCGCGCGCTCGACACCATGGTGGTGCTGGCCAACCCCAGGGCCGAGCCCGTCACCGAGCGGGTGATGATCGCCAACGCCCATCTGATGGACGACACCCCGATGATCGACGCGCTCGGCCAGCCCGGCGCCGCGGCGCTGGGCACGGTGAGCGCCGGCTTTCTCACCGTCACCGTACCGGCGCGCACCACCCTGGTGCTGCGGCCCATGGAGCGCGAGCTGGGCGGCTACAGCCGCTACAAGCGGGTGCGCTGAGGGGCGGGGCGGCGGCCGGGCGCGGCCGGCTATTACGTTTGTTTCATGTGGCGGCTCTCAGTCGCTGCCGGGTGCGGCCGAAATGCAGTCATGGCCCCCAGCGCAACATGAAGGAGTACGCATCATGATGACGAGCAGCGCCCTGTCGCCCTACCGCAGCACCAGCACCGGTACCAGCACCAGCACAGAAGGGAGCGGCACCCCGAGCCGCATCAGCACGGCCAACAACCGGCCGCTGAACCGCCTCAGCGCCGAGCAGCTGTTTGGCCGGCTCGACCGCGACGCCAAGGGCTATCTCGAGGCCACGGATTTCGTGCGCATCTCGCCGGCCGGCGCGCGCGCCGCCGCGGCCGCCCATGCCAAGCAGAACGAGCGCGCGCAGCAGCTCTTCGAGCGCATGGATGCCGATGGCGACGGCCAGCTCAGCGAAGCCGAGTTCAAGGCGGCCCTGGCCTCCATGGTCGCCACCGAGAGCCATGGCAAGGCCAAGGGCGTTGCCAAGTTCAGGGGCGAGACCGAGGCCGCGCCGCCGCCAGCGCCGGCACCGGAGCCCGCACCCGCGCCCGCACCTGCAGAGGCCAACGCCGCAGGCAGCAGCAGCACGAGCCCCAACCCCGAGGTGACGGCTGCGCTGCAGGCCTACGCCAGCGTGGCCAGCGCCAGCTGAATTGCGCTGTGCTTGGCGAGGCGCCCGCCCGGGCACAGAATGCCCTGGCGGGTGGTCTTGCCCGCGCGCTTCGATCGTGAGGCAGGACGATGACGATGGCGGCCAAGCATCCGATGTCTTTCTTTCACCCCGGCATGCGGCAGCTGCAGGAGGCGCGCGACACCCGCGCCATCGCTGACCGCCTCGAGCAGGTCACCCTGCGCAGCGCCTTCACCGACGAAGACCGCGCCTTCATCCAGCGCTGCGCGATGTTCTTCATCGCCAGCGCCGACGCCGAGGGCCACCCCGATTGCTCCTACAAGGGCGGGCTACCCGGATTTGTGCGCGTCCTCGACGATCACACCCTGGCCGTGCCCGACTACGACGGCAACGGCATGTACCGCAGCTGGGGCAATGTGCTGCTGAATCCCCATGTCGGCCTGCTGTTCGTGGACTTCGAGACGCCCAAGCGCCTGCGCGTCAACGGCACGGCACAGGTCTGCATGGACGACCCCTTGTGCGCGGAATGCCCGGGCGCGGTGTTGATGGTGCGCATCACGGCCACGCGCATCTTTCCCAACTGCCCGCGCTACCTGCACAAGCTGCAATGGGTCGAGCCCTCGGTGTACGCGCCGCGGCCCGGCTACAGCCCGCCGGTGCCGGCGTGGAAGAGCTTCGATGCCTTCCGCGATGCGCTGCCGGCGCGCGACCGGCTGGATGATGGCAAGCCTTGACGAGCGGAGCGGACGCATCATGACGACCTTGAATGGCAGCTGCCTCTGCGGCGCCGTGGCATGGAGCCTGGCCGGCCAGCCCGAGGGCGCCACCGCCTGCAACTGCACCGCCTGCCGCCGCTATGGCGTGCTCTGGGCCTATGGCCATGAGAACGAGGACATCCATGTCAGCGGCGCGACCCGGCCCTTCGTGCGCGGCAAGGCGCTGGAGTTCCACTTCTGCCCGCAATGCGGCTGCATCGCCTTCTGGCGCGGGCTGCGGCTCGACGAGCAGGGCCGCCGCCGCATGGCGGTGAACCTGCGCCTGTGCGAGCCGGAGGCGGTGGCCCGTATCCCCATCGACCACTTTGATGGGCTGGACAGCTTTGACGACCTGCCGCGCGATGGGCGCTGCGTGGGCGACTATTGGTTCTGACGCATGTCTATTGGCGCAAGCCTTGCCTTCGACGCAGAATGCCTAGCCATCGCATTGAATGACTAGGAGTCATCACCATGCCCGACGCGCCCGCCCCCAAGGTCAAAGGTCCTGCCTCCTACTTCCCGTACATCGAGAAGACCTACGGGCAGCCGATCGAGCATTGGCTGAAGGTGCTGCGCGCCGCCGGCGGCCTCAAGCACATGGAGCTGGTGAACCTGCTGAAGACCGAGCACAAGCTGGGGCATGGCCACGCCAACGCCTTGGTGGCGCACCATCTGGCGTCTTCCCGGTCTTAGCCAGGCCGCATGAACCAAGCCCGCGCGTCTTTCTCTTTTGCAGCGCTTTGCCTGTGGCCGCTGCTGGCCGCCGGCGCGGCCGCGGCCGATGAGCAGCAGCTGCTGCAGCAGCAACAGCAGCGCTGCCCCGCCGAGCTGCGCGTGGGCGTGCTGGACTACGAGCTGGCGCCGCTGCTGCTGGGCAAGGATAAATCGGCGCCGCCCGCCGGCAAGCTGATCGACTGGATACGCCAGGCCGTGAGCAGGAGCGGCTGCACGCCAAGGCTGCAGCTGCAGCGTTTTCCCATCACGCGCGGCCGTGAACTGCTCTTGCGCAACGAGATCGATATCTGGGGCGTGGCCTTCCCGGGCGTCGAACTGCTGGCCATCAGCGCGTTGCCCATGCAACAGGACGGTCAGGTCGACCCGCAGCTGGGTTTCTATCTCTCCAGCTACTCGCTCTACGCGGACGCCCTGAGCTCGCAGCAGATCAGCTGGGACGGCCAGACCCTGCGCGGCCCCGAGGACATGCGCGTGGGCGTGGCGCCGGTGCCGGCGCTGCGGGCGCTGGTGGCCGAACGCAACTGGACGGCCGAGAACGGCCTGGACACGCAGAACGTGCTCAACAAGCTGGTGCAGGGCCGCAGCGCCGTGGCCATCCTGCCCGACATGCTGGTCGCCACCCAGCCCGCCGAGGTGCTGGCCCGCCTGCGCAAGCTCTCACCGCCGGTGCTGACGAGTTGGTACTACTCCCCCATCAGCAAGGACCTGTTCGCCCGCCACCCGGCCTTTGTGCGCAGCTTCTGGCTGGAGATGTGCAAGGCGGGGCGGGCGGAGCAGAGGAGCAGGGTGGGGTGTAGGGAGTAGGTTGGGCCCGGTGGGCGCTTTCGTTGGCGCTTCACCTTGCGCGTGACCTGCGGAGGACGTGCCAGCAAAGTGCGAGGCGGGCAGCCCGCTCCTGGCAGCTGTGGCGATCGGTGTTCGCCTCTGCCGGTTCGCTCGCAAATTCGTCCTCGAGTACCGGGACCGTGCAAGCTCAGCGCGGAAGCGCGCCGCCGGCACCGGCTGCGCTCCTCGGCGCCCCAGATGCCAGTCACAGGCTACCCGCCTCGCGCTTTGCCAGGACTGCCGTGGTATGGGTGCTCTTGCCAGTAGCACTCTGCCTGCCTGTGGCGCTGCGCGTGCGCAACTGAACGGACTTCAGATTGGAGATCTGGCCCCGAAACGAGCTTGTTGTTGTTCGGGTCTCGCCGTGGGGCGACGGCTGTAGAAAAAAAGAACGGACTCGCCAAGTATCTCGGAGGTGGTCGGACCTCGTCGGCGAAGGCGGGGCCATGTTTTGCCCGTAGCGGTGACGCCCAAGTAGGGGCGGGACTAAGTCAAGAAGTCGGTAATGTCTACCATCCGAATGTGTGTCTTAAGCCGAATCGCATTTCCTCGGAGAGTGACCATGCGCTTTTTCTTATGAGCATCGACGGCCTGCTGGTACTGGTCGTTGTTCAAAGTCGCGGATATGAACGTCCGGTCACCGTGATACTTGGTGACGACCATGATGTGGTTCTTGTTTCCGGCCGGGTCACGAGATCTCAGTTCAACGATGGATCCCGTCACAGCCACATCGTCCTCGCCACGCAAGTGCTTCTTAATGAAAGCGACGTACTCCTTCAAGCGGTCCGCTTTCTCGTTGGTTATGGTGCCGGTTGAAGTTGTGCGCAATGAAGTACCAACCTCCAACGTGAATTCAATCGTCCGCATACTTGGTGCGATGATCATCTTCGCCAACGAGTCAAGGAGTTCCACATCGAAGAGGGCAATGGCATCAGCCAATGCTGCATCCGAGTCCAGTCTCTCTGCGTCGTTAAGCACGCGGTCCGTCAGAAAGTTGATGGCCGAGAACATGGATGAGCAGACCTGAATTGACTCAACGGGATCGTGCCCGAATAAGTCACCCTGCCTTAGAACCGAGCTCGGCACTTCGACGCTAGCCACAAAGCTGCCCTCGCGGGTCTGCAAGAACTGACATTGCTTTGCGAACTGCTGCGCTAACCCTCTGCTCTTGCTGTCGTGCCCTCCCAGCTTAAACATTGCACTGTTGTACAGGCCCTTCTCAAGCTGCGTGAGGTACTCCCCCAACGCGTACAAAGGAATGTTGCCAGCGCGAGTGGATAGATCGACGAAGCGGGACACAAAGCGGGCTTGCGAGGTCTCCGTACTTAACGCCGCTGCCCGATCTAGAAGCGGTCCAATCGAGCTGTAGCCATATATCTCACGAAGGGAGTCGGCAGCACCATGAAGGATTGCGCCCATGCCCGACCTGGAAACGTCATCCGGCAGGGCCACCGAGTATTTGCCCTGAATTCCCAGTGATTGCGGCGGGAAGTAAAACTGGAGGCCATTGATATGCCGCCCCTCAACCCAGCCGGCGTCGTTGAGGAATGTCCGCAGCTTGCCTGCCAACACAGAGATGTCATCGGCGCGACGGCTCATACGTCAAATCCCAGTTGCTCGAAGCGAGCCCTGACAAACCCCATGTCCAGTCGATTGCTCTTTGGAATGGTGATGCGAATGGTGGCCCCATTTTGAGTCTCGGCAGCTCCCGCCTGAGGTAGATACCAATACGCGCAACCGGATAACGCCAGCCGTGATTCATCAATGGAAATGCAGCCTGGAGGCGTTGGGTTCAGAACGACCAACACAAGGTGCAGCGGCAAGGCATCCGCTCTGCGTGAGATGAGGTCGTTGTATGTCTTTGCCTCCAAGTCGTACTTGATTTGCAGCGCTTCATCCACCACGCCGGCCAGGGTAGTCGCCTTCAATTGGAAGTCGAGCTTGAACGGTGAGTCCAGGTAACGGACACCCTGCGGCGTATTTCGCACAGTTACCGGACAAACGATCATGTCCACACCGTGGTCACTCGGGGGCTCAAGAACCTTAAACCCGTGCCCATTGGCAAGGATCCGAAGGAACTCCCTCGAAATGGCTTCCTTGATTTGTTGCTCCGTCATCCCCGAATCTCATCTTTTCTCGGCAGCATACGACAGTCGGCTCGCGCTAACGCGGCGCAAGGATGCCTGAGAACGGAAAGAAGTCCACGCCGATGAGAAACGGTGATCGGTCAGCGCCTACTTCGTCCGCGGGTCAGACCGAGGGTCAGGTCTCCCATTTCCCGATTTCTCCACGCACAGGAAGCCTCGACTCGCTACAACCAGCTTATGTCGCCGTGCGCCTGTCGCTGCAGCCGAGGCTTGAGATCACAGGTCAAGATTTCAAGTGACGACGCCCACCTACTGCGATCACAAACTCGCAACCGAAAACCTGATCTGCCCAAACCGCCCTCGCCCATCCACCGCCGTCAGCGTCTGCTCCCCACTGCGCGACAACTCCAACTGCAACGGCGCCCCCGCCTTCTCGCTCTGCCCCACCAGCTGCCCATTCAGCAGCCAGGTTAGCCCTTCCTGCGCCCCCACCGCCTGCAGCTTGATGGCAATGCGGTGCTGGCCCGGCGCGGGGCGCAGCTGGCTGCCGGGTTCGAGGCCGACGATGCGCAGGGCGTCGCCGCGTGGGGCGCGCGGGGCGCAGCCGGGCCCCCAGGGCCAGCGCTCTTGCGGGCTGCGCTGGGCGGGTTCGATCCAGGGTTGCAGCAGGGCGGGCCAGCGGGCCAGTTCCACGCGCTCGGGGCTGGCCTGCGCGGCCGCCGCGCAATCGGGGCGCAAGCGCTGCTGGCGGTGCGCGTCCACCCAGGCCACCTCGATCAGGCTGCCGGGCTGCAGGCGGTCGGGCAAGGTGGGTGGGGTTGCGCCTTCGAGGGTCCAGGCCAGGCGGCGTTGCAGGCAATGGGCGGGCGCGGTGCTCGCCTCGGCCAGGCCCAGGGGCCAGCAGATGGGCACGGGCTTGACGCTGGCGGGCACGTGGCGCGGGGCCAGTTGTTGCGGGCCCAGGGCCGCGGCGAGGTCGCGCAGCAGCGGGGCTGAACTGTTGGCGCCGAAGTGGCCGGGGTTGGGCGTGCCGTCGGGCCGGCCCATCCAGATGCCCAGGGTGTAGCGGTCGGTCACGCCCACCGCCCAGGCATCGCGGAAGCCGAAGCTGGTGCCGGTCTTCCAGGCGATGCGCTGCTCGCTTTCGCGGAAGGGCGCGCCGGGGCGGCCGCCGCTCTCCAGGATCTCGCGCACGATGTAGGCGGCGCCTTCGCTCATCAGGCGCGTTTCCACCAGCGGCTGCTCGGCGCGCAGGCGCGGCTTCGCGGCCACGCCGCCGCGCGCCAGCGCGGTGTAGGCGCCCACCAGTTCCTCCAGATTGGTGCTGCCGCCACCCAGGATCAGGCTCAGGTTGGGGCTGGCATTGGCGGGCAGGCGCAGGCGCAGGCCGGCCTGGCGCAGCTGCGCGGCAAAGCGCTCGGGGCCGAGGCGCTCCAGCAGGTCCACCGCCGGCACATTGAGCGAGCGCTGCAAAGCCTCCGACACGCTCACCGGCCCGGAGAAATCGGCCTGGAAGTTGCCGGGCGCATAACCGCCGAAGTTCTGAGGCGCGTCGATCAGCAGGCTCTCGGAATGGATCAGGCCCTGGTCCAGCGCCATCGCGTAGAGAAAGGGCTTGAGCGTGGAGCCGGGCGAGCGCAGGCCGCGCACCATGTCCACATGCGCGGCGCGGCGCAGGTCGGAGAAGTCGGCCGAGCCGGCGTAGCCGCGCACTTGCAGGGTCTGGTTCTCCACCACCAGGGCGGCGATCGAGACCTTGTCGGGCAGGGTGTTGAGGCGGTCCAGCAGCACCTGCTCCAGGCGCGCCTGCAGGCCGGCGTCGAGCGTGCTGCGTATCACCGAGCCGGGTGGCTGCGTGCCCTGCCTGGCCTCCTGCCGCAGGCGCTCGGCCGCCAAAGGGGCGAGCCACTGGGCGCGCAGCGGCGGGGCGAACACGCGCTCGAGCTTGGCATCGGCCACGCTGGCGGCGTCCCACACGCCCAGGGTCTGCATGCGGGTGAGCACCTTGTCGCGCGCGGCCTGGGCGCGCGCCGGGGCGCGATCGGGGCGCAGCTGCGAGGGCGATTGCGGCAGCGCGGTGAGCAGGGCCGCCTCGGCCTGCGAGAGCTCGCGCGCTGGCTTGCCCAGATAGCCGCGCGCGGCCATCTCCACGCCCTCCACCATGCCGCCCATGGGCGCGTGGTTGAGGTAGAGCGTGAGGATCTCGTCCTTGCTGAGGTGCAGCTCCAGCTGCAGGGCGCGCAGGATCTGGCGCAGCTTGGCTGAGAGGCTGCGGCGGGCGGCGCGGCGGTCCAGCAGGCGCGCCACCTGCATGGTGAGGGTGGAGCCGCCCGAGACGATGCGACCATGCCTTGCCCATTGCCAGGCGGCCCGGCCCAGCGCCCAGGGGTTCACGCCCGGGTGCATGCGGAACCAGCGGTCTTCGTAATGCTGCAGGGTCTGCAGATAGAGCGGCGACACCTCGGCCAGCGTGATGGCATGGCGCAGCGCGCCGTCCTCGCTGGCCCAGGCGCGCAGCGGCGTGCCATCCTCGGCCAGCACCACCAGGGTGGACTGGCCGGCGCCGCTGGGGTCAGGCCTTGCCCCGGGTGGCAAGGGGAAGACAAACAGGTCCAGCGCGGCGATGAGCAGGGCCGGCACGGCCAGGGCAAGGGCCAGGCGGTGCCAGCGCTTGGTCTTGTTCATGCGTGGAAGTGGCGAGCGGCAAAGCCCTGGGCGGCTGGCCGCGGCGGCCTGGCTGCGCAGGCCCTCGCCTTGCTCGGGCTCCCCTGCGCTACTCGCGGCTTGCAGCCTGGCGCAGAACTCACTGCGCTTGCCTGCGGCTCGCTCCGTTCAGACATGCTGCGCCATTCCAGTGCTTGAAGCGCGCGGGTACGCGCGCGGCCACAAGCCCCTGCGCGCCTCGGCAGCGCAAGAGGGCCGCCGCAGCCACCCACCCAGGGCTTTGCCAACACCGATCGTTGTGCCTGCCGGCCTGGGCCGCGGCGCAAACAGCCCATCAACTCATTACGGAACCGCACGCTTGTCCACCACCGTGATCTCGCCCTCCGCCTTGCCGATGCCGCGGATCTCGGGGCGGTACATGTCTTCGGCGTAGGGCGCCGGCACCACGTAGCGGCCCGGGGTCACGGCGCGCACCAGGTAGAACAGCTCAAGGCGGCTGCCGTCGAGCTTGGCGGCGGCCACGAAGCGGTCGTCGCGGTACTCGGTGTGGACGATGCGCGCGTTGGCGTTGGCGGCCGCGATGTTCGTGCCCTCCACCGTGAACTCGCCGGCCTGCGGGCCCTGGCTGAGGTTGAGGTTCTCGACCTCGAAGCCGGCCGGGATGCGGTCCACCACCAGGCCGTCCTTGATGGCCTGCTTGTTGGCTTGCACGCGCAGGCGCACGATCAGCATGTCGCCGGTGTTGAACTGGCGCGCGCTCACCGGCTTGCCATCGGTGCTGAAGAGGGCGCGCTCGATGCTGATGCGATCTTCCTGTGCGGCCGGCAACTTGACCGGGTAGCCCTGCGCCGCCACTTCCACGAACACCGTGCCGGGGCCCTCGTTCCTCAGGCTCACGCCGGCCTTGAGCTTGGCGGGTTCGATGGCTTGCTGCTGCGTGCCGCTGCCGGCCCAGGCGGTGCTGGCGCTGCTGCCCTGGGTGAGGCTGGTCTTCCAGCCCTTGTCGGTTGAGCTGGTCGCGCCCATGGCGCTGTTGGCGGCCAGGAAGAGCGCCAGGCGCTCCTGGGTGGAGAAGTAGCGACGGCGGTCGAAGTCGCCGGCCAGGTCGAACAGCAGGCCCTCGCGGCGCTCGTGCACGATCTGGTGGCGCTGCAGCAGGGCATAGCCCAGGGCCAGGTCGCGCACCTTGGAGCCGTAGTCGCCCAGCCACTCGCCCCACCACCAGCCGCTACCCTCGCTCTGCTCGGGCTGCAGGCCGTAGGCGGCCTTCATGGCATCGTCCAGCGCCACCTTGGCGCGCGCCTCGTCGCCCATCAGCTTGAGTGCCAGGCCCAGGTGGATCAGCGGCAGGGGCGAGCGCGCATTGCCGCGGTAGCTTTCGTGCAGGGTGCGCAGCGTGGCCAGCGGCGCCTTCTGCTCGCGCGCCAGGATGTAGCCGGCATGCGCGGCCTCGGCAAAGCGCTGGTGCGCCATGCGCAGCAGCTCCACCTCGCGGTAGTCGCTCAGGCGGCCGTTGGCATCGCGCTTGAAGGCCTTGGGCGGCTGGGTCTGGAAGGCCGGCGCGCGCTGGAACTGCTCGGTGAGCGCCTCCAGGCTGCGCTTGAGCATGGTGTCGGGCACGTTGAAGCCGCCGTCGCGCGCGTCCTGCAGGAAGCCGGTGACATAGGCGCTCAGCCAGGCCTCGTAGGGGCTGGAGGCGGCCCAGAGCCCGAAGCCGCCCCTGGGCTGCTGCATGCCCGAGAGGCGCGCGAAGGCGCCGTCCAGGCGCTTGGCGCGCTCTTCGCGGCTGATGGGGCTCATGCCGAAGCGCTTGGCCGCATCTTCGTCGATGAATACCAGGGGATAGGCGCTGCTGGTGGTCTGCTCCAGGCAGCCATAGGGATACATCAGCAGCTCGCGCACCTGGGCGCGCACATCGATGGGCGGCTTGTCGGAGACGGCCAGGCTCAGCGCGGCCGAGCCGGCCCAGTAGGCATCCAGCAGCGTGGGCTCCAGCTTCATGCTGGCGCCCGGCTCCAGGCGCACGCGGCGGATCTCGCGCGTCAGCGGCGTGGTGGGCTGCACCTGCAGCGCCGCCTCGCGCACCAGCTTGAGCGAAGCGCCGGCCGTGACCGTGAGCTTGAGCGGCGCCAGGCCCCAGGCATCGGTGGCCTCGGCCTGGAAGCGCAGCACCTTGCGCTGCTTGTCGGCCAGCTTGATGGGTTCGGGCGTGCCGGTGATCTTGAGCGGCGCGCCGGCCTCCAGCTGCACCTTGACCTCCTGCGCGGCGCCGCTGAGGTTGGTCACGTCCAGTGCGATGCTGGCCTTGTCGCCGGGGGCGATGAAGCGCGGCATGGCCAGCTCGGCCACCAGGGGCGCGGCAATCACGCTCTCGGTCTGGGCGCTGCCATAGCTGTCCGCGCTGCTCACCACCGCCATCAGGCGCAGCGTGCCGTTGAAGTCCGGCAGCTTGAGATTCAGCCTGGCCTCGCCCTTGGCGTCCAGCTGCACCGGGCCGCTGAACAGGTCCACCAGCAAGACCTTGCGCGGCATGCTCTGGGTGTCGCGCTTGCCGGCGTCGCCGCCGAAGCGCTGCTTGGCCTGGCCGCCCTCCATCTTCTCGATCAGCTTGCCGTAGAGGTCCAGCATGTCGGCGCCGTAGCGGTGCTTGCCGAAGAAGAAGTCCACCGGGTCGGGGGTCTTGTAGCGGGTGATGTTGAGGATGCCCACGTCCACCGCCGAGACGGTGACGATGGCCGGCTTGCCCGCGAGCGCAGGCGCCTTCACCAGCACGGGCAGCTGGCTGTCGGGCGTGGCCTTGGCCGGCGCCTGCAGCTCGAGCTTCACCTTGCGTTCCTCGCGGTAGAGCGGCAGGTGCACCAGGCCCAGCGCACGCGCGGGGGTGACGCGGTCGCCCTGGCTGCCGGGGCGGAAGGCGGCCACGGTGATGTAGAGGTCGTGGCGCTGCCAGTCTGCCGAGATGGGGATCTCCACCTCGGTGCCCTTGGCGCTCACGCTCAGGCGCTTGGCGTAGAGCACGCGGTCGCCCTCCACGGTGAGCAGGGCTTCGCCGTCGTGCGGCGGCTTGATGCTGAGCTTGGCCAGGGCGCCGGGCTTGAAGGGCGCGCCCTGCAGCTTGAGCTGCACGCGGTCGGGGCGGTTGCCCATGTCGTCGGCGTCCTGCGCGCCCCAGCCGGCGTAGAAGGCGTAGCGCAGCGTCTGCTGGGTGGCCGGGTCGCTGATCTCCAGGCGGTAGCGGCCCCAGCGCACCGGCAGGGCCAGCTTGCTGCGCGCATCCAGCTTGATGCTGCGCGCCTCCACCACCTCCTCGCTGGTGTTGTAGCCGGAGTTCCAGCCGCGGCCATCGTCATAGCGCCAGTACCACTGGCGCTCCTCGTAGATCAGCTTGAGTGACAGGGGTTCCTTGGCGGGCTTGAAGTTGCCGGCCGCATCCACGCGCGTGAGCTCAAACTCGGCCAGCGCGCCCTCCTGCGCGACGTTGCGATCGAACATGGGACGGACGGCCAGCAGCTCGGCGGCGGGCCACCAGCTGCGCTCGATCGAGCGCACCACCGGCCGGCCGCCCGACTCCAGCAGGCTGAAGCTGCCGCGCACCAGCATGGGCGAGTGGCGCTCGCCCAGCTTGGGCGCAAGCTGCAGCTCGGCATGGCCCTTGTCATCGAGCTCCTGGTCGCCCAGGTCCTCGCGGGAACGCTGCTTGTCGTCGGCAAAGTCGCCGAACAGGAAGCCGGGCAGCTTCTGCGCCAGCGGGTTGAGCTGGCGCTCGGCATAGACGCTGGCCTGCAGGCGGTTGCCGGCGGCGGGGGCGCCGTAGAGATAGTCGCCCTGCACCTGCACGTCCAGCGCGGTGTCGCCGCGCATCACGCCCTCGGCGGCCTTGAGTTCCAGCTTCATGCGCTCGGGCAGAAACTCTTCGACCTTGAAGCTCCATTGCGCGTCCGGCTGCTTGGCGGCCGGGTCCACGCGGGCCTGCAGGGTCCAGCTGCCGGTGGGGGCATCGGCGGGCAGGGTCAGGGCTTGCTGGTAGTAGGCCGCGCCCGTCGCGCCGGGCTTGACCAGCTGGTTCACCAGGCTGCTGCCATCGGGCTTCTTGAGTGTGAGGGTCAGCGGCAGGGGCTTGGCCGGCGCGCGGCCGTCGGCGTCGCGCGCCAGCACCGAGACCTGGAACGATTCGCCCGGCCGGTACAGATCGCGCCCGGCATAGATGAAGAGCTTGTGGTTGCGCGAGGCATGGCCGGTGGCGTCGAACTCCGAGAGATCCAACGCCGGGTCGCGCAGCGCCAGCACCGCCATCTCCTTGTTGCCGCGCCTGGCCAGCAGGGCGCGCGCCTTGTCGCTGCGGCCCTTGAAGACGGCATGGCCATCGCCATCGCTCTGCGCCTGGCCCAGGGCCTTGCCCTGCTCGTCCACCAGGGTGAGCTCGATGCCGCTGAGCGAGCGCCCGCTCTTCAGCGAGGTGGCGAACACGTCCAGCTGCTCGGTGTGCCGCCGCACATGCAGGCCGATGTCGGTGACGTAGTAATGCGTGACCTGGTAGTCCCAGCCAAAGCGGCCGGGCTGGCTCATCACCGCCACATAGATGCCGGGCTCCTGCAGCTCCTTGATGCGCTCCACCGGCAGGTAGCTGACGTTGCGGCGGTTCGGCCGCGCATCGGTGGCGAAGCGGCCGATGTAGACGCTGTCGGACATCTCGCGCAGCTGGTCGAGGATGTAGCCGCCCACCTGGCCCTTGAGCCGGCGCGCGCCGTCGTCCCAGTAATAGCCGCCCTCGTACTCGCCACCTTCTTCGTCGCTCTGCTGCGCGCGGCGTTGTTCCTCGCGCCGGCCGCCCACCTGCTCCAGAAAGCGCGGCAGGGCGTCGGGCTTGATGCGCAGGAACTGCAGGTCCACCTCGGGCGTGTTCACGCTCACCACCGGCAGGCCGCCGTTCTGCTCGGCCGGCAGCACCACGCCGCGGCTGGCGAAGTAGAAGCTGGTGGGCATGGCTTCGCTCAGCAGCTCGCAGCTCTGCGGCGTGGCCAGCTTGGCGCCCGACTTGGCGGCCAGCCCGGCGTTCAGCGTGACGCGGTATTTGCGCTCCGGCGTCACATAGGGCAGGTAGAGCACGCGCGGGTTGTCGCCCAGCACCCAGCGCGCTTCCAGCGGTTTCGCGTCCTCGGGCTTGCCGTCCTTGGCTCCCTCGCTGGCCTTCAGCAGCGCGCCGAAGTCCTGGCGGCGGTCCAGCGCCTGGGTGAAGCTCACCGCGATGGCGGGCGAGCCGTCGAACATGCGCGCCTTGCATTCGCTGAAGGCAAAGGCGGCCTGCTCGCCGCCGATCTCGGCGCTGCTGCCTAACTCGTTGGCGCCGCGGCCTTGCCACGCCTGCCAGCCGAACCAGCCGCCCGCCGCCGCACCCGCCACTGCCAGGGCCGCGAGCCCGAACTTGATTGCCGTCGTCGCCTTTGCCGCCATGCCTGTCGCTCCCCGAATTTCGGGGCAGTGTATGCCAGGCTATGTGTCGGATAGCGGCAGTTGACGGGCCGATTCGAAGCGCCGCCGCTGGCCGTTCAGGGGGTCGGTGAACGCGATGCTGCGCGCCAGTAGGCACAGCGGCTCGCGGTAGTCGGGCTCGGCCTGCTCGGGCTGCAGCTGGGGGTAGATGCGGTCGCCGCGGATGGGCAGGCCGAGTGCGCACATCTGCGCGCGTAGCTGGTGCTTCTGGCCGGTGCTGGGGCGCAGCTCATAGCGGGCCCAGGCCTCGCCCAGGCGCTCGATCAGGGCGATCCCGGTCTCGGCATTCGGCTCGCCGGCCACTTCCTGCATCTGCATGAAGGCCTCGGCGCGCTCCTGCAGGCGGCTGCGGTAGCAGAGCGGCAGCCGCAGCTCGGCGCGCCAGGGTGCGATCGCCTCGTAGACTTTCTCGACGCTGCGCTCGCGGAACAGGCGCTGGTAGGCGTCGCGGCTCTCGGGGCGGATGGCAAACAGCGTCAGGCCGGCGGTCTCGCGGTCCAGCCGGTGCACCGGCGTGAGCGTGGCGATGCCGGTGCGGCGCTTCAGCCGCGTCAGCAGGGTCTGCTGCACATAACGCCCCTTGGGCGTGACCGGCAGGAAATGCGGCTTGTCGGCCACCAGCAGCTCGTCGTCCTGGAACAGGATCTGTTCCTCGAAGGGGATCTCATGCTCCTGGGCCAGCCAGCGCCAGTAGTAGATGCGGCGCCCTGCGCGGTAGGGGGCTTCGGGCGGCAAGACCTGGCCCCGGTCGTCCAGCACCTCGCCGGCCGCCATGCGGGCCTGCCAGTCCCTGCGACTCACCAGGCTCAGGCGCTCGGCGATGAAGTCCAGCAGCAGCGGCCAGGGGCCGGCCGGGCAGGCCAGGGCGCTGGCGCTGACGCCCTCGCGCAGGGGCAGGTCCAGCTTTTGTGGGCGACTCACGACCTGCGCTTAGTCGATCTGCGGCCCGGCCTTGGCGCGCTCGTCCATATAGCGGTTGATGCGCTGGCGATCGGCCTCGTCGAGCTGGTCGCCGCGCCAGGCGCGTAGCCAGGCCTCGCGGTTGGGATCCTGGGCGAGCCGGCGTACCGCGGCGTCGATCGCCTCGATCTGCCTGCGGCCCTCGGGGTTGCGGCTGCAGGCCACCGTGGCCACCATGGTGCTGCGCGCCTCGGCCAGCGGGATCTTCACCAGTTCGCCCTGGGCCTCGTTGGCCTTCAGGTACTCGTCCACCACCGAGGGGTATTCGAGCGTGTAGTCCATGCGGCGCAGGCGCAGCATGGCCAGCACCTGCATATTGCGAGCGGCGCTGGCGGTCTTGGGTGCGCGGCTGCCCTGGGCCTGCAGGATCGCATCGATGCGCGGGCCGAAGCTGCGGTCGCGCGGCAGCAGGCCCGTCAGGTCGCCGCGCTGCAGCAGCTCGGCCAGCTGCAGGGGCTGGCCCATGCCCTCCAGGCGCGCCAGCGTGTCGCGGTGCACGATCACATGGATCTGGCGCGAGAACAGCGGCGGGTGCGTGTGGGTGAAGTAGAGCCAGCTCAGGCGCTCGGGCGTGCGCACATGCAGCACCGAGCACATCGTCTGGCCCTGGCGCACCAGGGTTTCGAAGCGTGGCAGGCTGGCGTCGAGAAACTCATGCTGGAACTGCGGCATGCGCGCGATCAGCATGCGCAGCATGCCGTCCAGCTCGCCATGGCCGAGGTCGGCGGGTTTTTGCGGCGGGCGCCCGTCCACATAGTTGAAATGCGGGGGCAGGTCCTGCACCAGCCAGCGCACCGTGTCGCCCCCCTGGGCGAAGGCTCCGCCCGCCAGGCAGGTGACTGCCAGTGCGGTGAGGGCCTTGCCGATGAGGGCGCGCATGGGCCGGGCTCAGTCGCCTTCGACCCACTCGATGCGCGCACCCAGCGAGCAGATGTTCTCGACGAAATGCGGATGCGCGCGGCGGATTGGCGCGGCATGGCGGATCACCGAGCGGCCCGGGATGCTGGCCGCCACCATCAAGAGCGCGATGGCCACGCGGATGATGTAGGGGCTTTCGACCTCGGCCGCATGCAGGGGCTTGCCGCCGAAGGTGACCATGCGGTGCGGGTCGGAGAGGAAGGCATGGGCGCCAAACTTGGAGAGTTCGCTGGTCCAGCCCATCGCGCCGTCGTAGATCTTGTTCCAGAACATCACGCTGCCCTCGGCCTTCACACCCAGGGCCACGAAGATCGGCAGCAGGTCCACCGGCAGATAGGGCCAGGGGGCGGCCTCGACCTTTTGCAGGATGTTGCGGGTGAAGGGTTCCTTGACCTTGAGCGCGCCGGTGGTGATGGCGCGCGACCAGCCGTCCTTGTGCTCGATGCGGACGCCGAACTTGGCAAAGGTGCGGTCGATCAGCGGGAACTGCTCGGGCTGCGAGTTCTTCACCTGCACGTCGCCGCCGGTGATGGCGCCCAGCGCCAGGAAGGTGACGATCTCGTGGAAGTCTTCGGCAAAGGTGAAGTCGCCGCCGCCGAGCTTCTCGACGCCGCTGATCTTCAGGCGCGAGGTGCCCAGGCCCTCCAGCTTGGCGCCGAGCATCTGCATGAAGGCGCAGAACTCCTGCACATGCGGCTCGCTGGCGGCGTTCATCAGCGTGGAGGTGCCCTCGGCCAGCGCGGCGCAGAGCACGAAGTTCTCGGTGGTGGTGACCGAGGCGTAATCGGTCCAGTGGTCGTTGGCGCGCAGCCGGCCCGGCACGTTCAGCAGCAGGCCGTCGCTCTGGCGCTCCACCACCGCGCCAAAGCGCTCGAACACCTCCACATGCGGGTCGATCTCGCGCGCGCCCAGGGTGCAGCCCTTCACATCGTCCTCGATGCGCGCCGCGCCGAAGCGCGCCATCAGGCCCGGCACCAGCATGATGCTGGAGCGCATTTCCTCGGGCAGGCGGTCGCTGGCCGGGTCGAAATGCGTGCTCTTGTGGTGCACGTCGAGGATGCCGGTCTGAAAGTCCACCTCCACCGAGCTGCCCAGGCTGCGGAACACCTCGAGGATCTTCTTGACGTCGGTGATCTCGGTGATGCCGCGCAGCCGCACCGGCTCGGCCGTGAGCAGGGTGGCGCACAAGATGGGCAGGATGGCGTTCTTGTTGGCCGAGGGAACGATGCGGCCGGCCAAGGGGGTGCCGCCGTGGACGATGAGGTTGGACATGGGAGGAGCTTGGGCTGCGGTGCTCTGAGCGGGAAGACTGCGTCGATTATCGGGGCAGCGCCAAATCCTCAGCCCGCCGGGTCCAATCGCCGCGCCCGCGCCAGCCGCCAGGCTTCGGCCGGGTCACCCTCGAACACCTGCTCGGCGGTGGTGGCGGTTTCATGCAGCCGCGTGTCGATGGCGATGCGCTTGTCGAACACAAAGCATTCGCCCTGCCAGTCGGCGCCGGCGTCGGCCATGGTCTCGAAGTAGTTGAGGATGCCGCCGTCCAGCTGCGCCACTTTCAGGCCCAGTTCCTGCTGCATCCAGCCGCCCATCTTTTCGCAGCGTATGCCGCCGGTGCAGTACATGGCCACGGTCTTGCCGGCCCGCTTCCACTCGTCGGCATGGGCCTGCACATAGGCCGGAAAGTCGCGGAAATGGCGCACGCCGGGGTCGATCGCGCCCTCGAAGCGGCCCAGCCGCCATTCGAAGCTGTTGCGGTTGTCGATTAGCACCACGTCCTCGCGCCGCATCAGCTCGCGCCATTGCTGCGGCGAGACATGGCTGTCGGGCAGATCGGCCAGGCCGCTCACGCCGGGCAGGCCGAAGGCCACCAGCTCGGGTTTCACATGCACCTTCAGCAGGGTGAAGGGCGAGCGTTCGCAGGGGTTGTGCTTGAAATGCACCTGAGCGAAGGCGCCTTCGAACACGGGGTCGCTTTGCAGTGCTGCTTCAAAGATCTGCATGTCCGCGGGACGCGCGCTGATCGCCGCGCTGATGCCCTCGGGCGCCACCAGGATGTTGCCGCCCAGGGCCGTACCCAGCTCGCGCAGGCGCTGGGCCACGCGCTCGGGCCCCGCCAGGGGCACGAACTTGTAGAAGCTGTTGTGCAGGAACGCGGGCGAGGGAGCCATTACACGTACAGCGCGGCGTCGAAGCTGGGCTCGGGGCGCGGCCACAGGGCCAGGCCGCCGGCCAGGGTAAAGACCTGAGCATGCCCGGCGCGTGCCAGCGCCAGCGCGGCCTGGGCGCTGCGGTTGCCGCTGCGGCAGAAGCACACCAGCGCCGAAGCCGGCGGCAGGCCCCATTGCGCGGGCGGCTCGCTGAGCAGGCGCGAGAGCGGCATCGCCAGCACCCGGGTGCCGGCCTCGAAGCGCGGCGCCTGGGTGAGGCGTTGCTCGTAGAGCTCGCGCACGTCCAGCAGCAGGGTGTCGGGCCGGCCGGCCAGCAGCTCGCTCAAGCCCTTGGGGTCGAGCACGCGCGGGGCCTCGCCGGCGCCGGCGGGGGCCTGGGCCGTCACCGGCGCGGCCTCTGCCTCGCGGCTGACACGCAGGGCCTCGCCGCAGGCGCGGATGCGCGCACAGGCCTCGGCGATGAAGGCCTCGTCCACCACCGGCCCGAAGGACATGCGTATCGCGCCGGCGGTCTGCCAGGCGGGCAGGCCCATGGCCTCCAGCACGAAGCTGGGCGCGGCCTTGGCGGCGCTGCAGGCCGAGCCGCCGCTGACGCGCACATCGGCGGCGTCGAACAGGTCCAGCAGCAGCTTGGAGGGGGTGCCGGGCACCGCAAAGTTGAGCGTGGTGGGCAGGCTGGTTTCCAGCGGCGCGTTCAGCACCAACTCCGGGAAGGCGGCCCGCAGGGCCTCCAGCAGGCGCAGGCGGAAGCGCTGCAGCGTGGCGCCATCGCAAAAGCAGCCCTGGCCCTCCTCATCCTCCAGCGCGGCCAGCACCGCGCCCAGCGCGGCAATGCCCGACATGTTCTCGGTGCCCGAGCGCAGGCTGCCCTCCTGGCCGCCGCCGGCGATCAGCGGCGTGAACGGCGCGCCCTCGCGCACATAGAGCAGGCCGATGCCCTTGGGCGCATAGAGCTTGTGGCCGGAGAAGGGCGCGTAGTCGATGCCCAGGGCCTGCAGGTGCAGGTCCAGCTTGCCCAGGCCCTGCACGCCGTCCACCATCCAGTAGCCCGAGCGTCCCGTCTGCCCGGCCAGCGCGGCGGCAATGCCCGCCAGATCGCTCACCACGCCGGTCTCGTTGTTGGCGGCCATGGTGCAGACGAGGCCGGCGCGGGCGGCATGGGCGCGCAGCCAGTCGAGGTCGTGGCGGCCGTCGCTGCCGACGGGGATGGCCTGCAGTGTGCAGCCCAGGCCCAGCAAGTCGTTCCAATGCCGGAGCGCCTCGGGCACGGCCTTGTGTTCGGTGGCGCCATAGAGCAGCAGCTCGCCCACCGCCTCGCCCGCGGCACGGCGCTGGCGCAGCGCATGCAGGGCCGAGAGCACGGCGGTCTGGATGCCCTCGGTGGCGCCGCTGACGAACAGCAGCTGCCCGCTCTGCACGCCCAGCACGCGCCGGGCACGCTCGCGCGTGGCGTCCATCAGCGCGCGCGCCTTCAGGCCGGTGCTGTGCACGCTGCTGGGGTTGCCGAAATCCTCCGCCATGGCCGCGAGCGCGGCCTGCCGGGCTTGTGCCAGCACGGGCGTGGTGGCGTTGGCGTCGAGATAGATGTCCATGGCAGGGCGCGGGCGTGGCAAGGGCGCAATGGTAATGCGCCCGGCCGCGCCGGGGCACTGCGCGGCTTAGTGCAGGCGGCGTTGTCGCGCCAAACCGCCCACCGCGACCAGGCCGGCCAGCAGCAGCAGCGCACTTTGTGGCTCGGGCACCGCCGTGACCTCGAAGTCCAGCCGGCCCAGGCCCACGTTATAGGCCGAATCCTGCCACTCGATCACCCAGCCCTGGCTGGACGCGCCCGCCGCAAAACTGAACGTGGTCGCCGTGTTGGTATTGGCATCGCCAGCCGTCGCCGCGCCCTGCATCAGCGTCTGGGCGCCGCCGATCTCGTACACATGCACCTGGGTGCCCAAGCTGCTGTTCAAATAGGCGCCCAGCGCAAAGCCGTTCAGCTTGACCTGGTAGCCGGGCAGGGCCTGCAGCGTGATGCTGGCATGCGAGCCGGCGTCCTCGCTGCCGGCGTAGAGGGCGCCTGGCAGGTCGTTGTAGCCGTCCTTCCACCAACTCAGGCTCCAGTTGTCCGGGGTGCTGAGGTCGCGGTATTCGATGTGCAGGCCGGTCTGGTCGCCGAAACCCTGCAGCACTGGGCCGCCCGAGCCGGGGTCGCAGTCCGCGCCCGGTCCGGCCCCGAACCAGTCCGAAGCGCAGCCCGCCGCGCCGTCGAAGTTGAGCACCGTGGCACCGGCGCTGGCGCAAAGGCCGAGCAGCAGCGAAAGGCTGACGAGCGAGGTCTTCATCATGGAGCGACTCCCGTGGACCGAAGGGCCGGCCCAGTCTAGTGATCTGGCGCGCCGCGTCCATCCCCCTGTTTGAAGCGCCCCCCCTACAATCCCGCAGCCTCGACTGCCCTTGCCCCATGACGCTCGCCACCCGCCTCGCCGTTGTGCCCCAGTATTTGCTGCCCAAGCAGGCCCTGACGCGCCTGGCGGGGGCGTTTGCACGTGCCCGGCTGGGCGGCCTCACCACCTGGGCGATCCGCCGCTTCGTGGCGCGCTACCAGGTGAATATGGCCGAGGCCGACCGCAGCAGGCCGGAGAGCTACGAGAGCTTCAACGAATTCTTCACGCGCCCGCTCAAGCTGGGTGCGCGGCCCATCGCCCAGGCCGAGCTGGTGTGCCCGGTGGACGGCGCGATCAGCCAGTTCGGCGCCATCCAGGGCGAACAGATCTTCCAGGCCAAGGGCCACCAGTTCACGACCACCGCCCTGGTGGGGGGCGACGCCCGGCTGGCCGCGCAGTTCCAGGACGGGGTGTTCGCCAACCTCTACCTGAGCCCGCGCGACTACCACCGCATCCACATGCCCTGCGCCGGCCGGCTCACGCGCATGATCCATGTGCCGGGCGAGCTGTTCTCGGTGAACCCGACCACCGCCGCCGGCGTGCCGGGCCTGTTCGCCCGCAACGAGCGCGTGGTGTGCGTGTTCGAGAGCACCAAGGGCCCCTTCGTGCTGGTGCTGGTGGGCGCCACCATCGTCGGCTCGATGGCCACCACCTGGCATGGCGTGGTGAACCCGCCGCGCCCCGGCCATCTGCGCGAATGGTTCTATGAGGACCAGCGCATCGACCTCGCCCAGGGCGAGGAGATGGGCCGCTTCCTGCTCGGCTCCACCGTGGTGATGCTGTTCCCCAAGGGGCCACTCGCCTTCAACCCGGCCTGGCGGCCGGGCGGCGCGGTGCGCCTGGGCGAGGTGATGGCGACGGCGCTGGCAGCATCGAAATAAAGGCCCGCAGTGCCGGGCTGGTCTGGCGCCGGCCTGGGTAGTAGAGGGCAAAACCTGTCCCCGCCGGGCACCAGTCGCCCAGCACCTGCAGCAGGCGCCCACTGGCCAGGTGCGCGCGCGCCGCGGCCTCGTAGACATAGGCGTAACCGATGCCGTCCAGCGCGGCAGCCAAGGCCACGCTCTGGTCGTCCACCGTCAGCGCGCCCGCCGGGGTGATGGTCTGGCGCTCATCGCCGCGCTCGAACTCCCAGCGGAATGTCGCGCCACTGGCAAAGCGCTGGCGTATGCAGGCCTGCGGCGGCAGCTCGCTGGGGTGCGCAGGGGCCGCGGCCTTGGTCAGCACGGCCGGCGCGGCCACCACCACGAAGCGCTGGGCGCCGCCCAGCGGCACCGCCACCATGTCCTTGGGCAGACGTTCGCTGAAGCGCACACCCGCATCGAAGCCCAGCGCCACGATGTCCACCAGCGCATCCTGGGTGCAGAGTTCCACCTGCACGCCAGGATGGGCGGCCACGAAACGCGCCACGATGGGGGTGAGTAGCAGCCGAGCGGCGCTGCGCGGCACCGACAGGCGCAGCGTGCCGCTGAGTTCGTCGCGCAGGGCGCCCAAGCCAGTGAAGGCGGTCGCCAAGCTCTGCAGCGCCGGCCGCGTCTGATCCAGCAGTTGCTGGCCAGCCGCGCTGAGCGCCACGCTGCGGGTGCTGCGCAGCAGCAGGGGCACGCCCAACTGGGCCTCCAGGCGGCGCACCGCCTGGCTCACCGCCGAGGCGCTGAGCCCGAGGTTCAGCGCCGCGCGCCGGTAGCTGAGGGCATCGGCCACCGCCACAAAGATGCGCAATTGCTGGAGTTCGGGCTCGGCCATGGCGTCATTGTGGCGTCAGCGCAGCAGGGCCTCCAACTGGCCCAGCGCGCGCAGGGTCTGCAGGCAGGCCTGCGCCACCTCCTGGCCCTTCTTCACGAAGTGGGCAGCAAAGTAGCGCTGGTGCTCCGCGTGCTCGTGGAAGTGGTGCGGGGTCAGCACGGCCGAGAACACCGGCACGTCGGTGTCCAGCTGCACGCGCATCAGCGCATCGATGACGGCGCCGGCCACAAATTCATGGCGGTAAATGCCGCCGTCGACCACCAGCCCGCAGGCAATGATGGCCTGGTAGCGCCCGCTGCGCGCCAGGCGCTGGGCATGCAAGGGGATCTCGAAGGCACCGGGTACCTCGAATTCGTCGACATGGTCGTCCGGATGGCCCTGGGCCCGGAGTTCGCCCTGGAGCGCCTGGCGCGCCTGGCCGACGATCTCGCGATGCCAGCAAGCGCTGAGCACGGCGATGCGCGGAGTGGCTGAAGTGGAAAGCTGATTCATGCGAACCTCGACAGGTTGAAGACAAGAATCAGGGCAAGCACGCAAACGCGCGGCGACGCCGGACCTTGCGCGCGGGTTGACCACGGCGAAGCCCGGCGTTCGCCGTGCACTCACGTTCTCTTTCATCCGGACTGTGACCGTCGGCCCTGGCATCGCACCAGGTCTGCTGACCCCGCGGCCTGACGGCTGCGGGCGCTCGCGGGCTCATGCGCTTGCGCGCACATACCGCCGGTGGGGAATTTCGCCCCGCCCTGAGAACGTTGCCGACTCTTGCGAGCCGGCGGCGCGATTGTAGGAGGCGCTGTGAAGCGCCACTGCACAGCCTGTGCAGGCCGGCGAGGCTGCCAGCGGCAACTGGACTCATGCACCATGGCGACCATTGCCGAACAGTGAACAGGGAGTCGCAGATGCCGATCAATCAAGTGCAACATTGGGCCGCCTTCTCAGATGGCGAACGGGGCGGCAACCCCGCCGGCGTGCTGCTGGCCGAGCAATTGCCGGCCGACGCCGAGATGCAGGCCCTGGCCACGGCACTGGGCTATTCCGAGACCGTGTTTGCCGCCCCGCAGGCCGGCGGCGACTGGCGCGTGCGCTACTTCTCGCCCGAGGCCGAGGTGCCCTTTTGCGGCCATGCCACCATCGCCCTGGGGGCGGCGCTGGCGTGCGTGCATGGCGAGGCCAGCTACGCGCTGCAGCTGAACCAGGCGCGCATCAGCGTGCAGGGCCAGCGTGCCGGCGCGCTCACCGCGGCGGCGCTGCAATCGCCGCCATCGCGCAGCCAGGCTGCGCCCGCCGAACTGCTGGCCGAGGCGCTGGCGCTGTTCGGCCTGCAGGCCGAAGACCTGGACCCGCGCCTGCCTCCGGCCGTGGCACATGCGGGTGCCGACCATCTGCTGCTGATGCTGCGCGGGCGCGCGCGCCTGGCGGCCATGCATTACGAGCTGGAGGCGGGGCGGCGCCTGATGCAGGCGCACGGCCTCACCACCATCCTGCTGGGTTGGGCCGAGACACCGCGCCTGTTCCACACGCGCAATGCCTTCGCCATCGGCGGCGTGCTGGAAGACCCGGCCACCGGCGCCGCCAGCGCCGCGCTGGGCGGCTATTTGCGCGACATCGGCTGGCCGCACGAGGGCAGCATCGAGATCGTGCAGGGCGAGGACATGGGCATGCGCTCGCGCCTGCGGGTGGAGATCAGCGGCGAAGCGGGCGCCTCGCTGCGCGTCTCGGGCACGGCGCGTCAGCTGCGCGCCTGAGCCAGCAGCTCGCCGGCGGCCGCCGCGCTGAGCGGCCGGCCGAGGTGGAAGCCCTGCAGCTGGGTGCAGCCCAGCGCCTCCAGGGCCTGCGCCTGGTCTTCCGTCTCCACCCCTTCGGCGACGATCTCCAGCCCCAGCGAATGGCCCAGCGCGCAGGTGGCGCGCAGCACCGCCGCGGCGTCGGCGCGCGGCAGCGGCTCCACCATGCTGCGGTCCAGCTTCATGGTGCTGATGGGCAGCTTGCGCAACATCGTCAGCGAGGACTGGCCGGTGCCGAAGTCGTCCAGCGAGCACAGCACGCCGGCGCGCTTGAGCCGCTCCAGCTGCGGCAGCACATGGCCCAGGTGGCCGATCGCGGCGGTTTCGGTGATCTCGATCTCGATCGCCGCGTGCGGCAGGCCGGCCTGGTCCAACATGCGCAGCACCTGTTGCGCGAAGTCAGCGTCCTCGAACTGCAGCGGCGAGACGTTCACCGCCACCGTGGGCACGGCCGCATAGCGGGCATGCCAGTCGCGCAGCTGGGCGATGGCGGTCTGCAGGATCAGCTCGCCCAGGCCCTTGATCTGGCCGGTGCGCTCGGCCGCGGGCACGAACTCGGCCGGGCTGACGCGCGTGCCGTCGGGCCGCTGCCAGCGCGCCAGCGCCTCGAAGCCGCACAGCCGGCGCGTGCCGGCGCGGAACTTGGGCTGGTACTCCAGCAGGATCTCACCGGCCTGGATGGCCTGGGCCAGCGCCTGCTCGGCCTGCAGGCGTGCGCGCGCGGCGCGGTTCATGCCCTTGTCGAAGAACACATAGGAATTGCCCGGCAGGGCCTTGGCGCGGTGCATGGCCGAATCGGCGGCGCGCAGCAGGCTGGGGGCGTCGCGGCCATCCTGCGGGTAGAGCGCCACGCCGGCCGAGAGGTGCACGAACAAGACCTGACCCCCGACGCTGAAGGGCTGCTCCAGCAGCGCCAGCATGCGCTCCACCTCGCGCTGCGCGCCGGCGGCGTCGGCCATGCCCTCCAGCAGCACGATGAACTGGTCCTCGCCCAGGCGCGCCAGCATGGCCTGGGCCGGCAGCTCGCGGCACAGGCGCTCGCCCAGCGCACGCAGCAGCTCGTCGCCCAGCTCATGGCCCAGGGTCTCGTTGATGAGCTGGAAGCGGTCCACATCGGCCGAGATGAGGGCGAAGGGATCGCTGCGGGCGGTCAGGCGCTGCAGCTGCTCGACGGCGAAATTGCGGTTCGGCAGGCCGGTGAGCTCGTCGTGCAGGGCCTGACGGCGCAGCGCCTGGATGGCGTGCTGGCGCGCGGTGTCGTCGATCAGAGCCTGCAGCTCGGCCGGCGCGCCGTCCCATTCGATCTGGCTGGACAGGCCGCGCACATAGAGTGAGCGGCCGTCGTGCGAGAGCCGCGGCCCCTCCCACTCGACGCGCGCATCGGCGCGCGCCATCACCTGGGCATGGCGCTGCTCGGCCGCCGGCTGCAGATCGGGAGGCACCAGCTCGCGATGCAGATCGGCGCGCTGCGCCTGGCCCAGCTCGGCATAGCCGAAGATCGCCAGCGCGGCGCGGTTGGCATAGAGCAGCCGACCGCCGCGCAGCACCGCCAGGCCCTGCAGCGAATGCTCGGCCAGGCGGCTGAAGCGGTCGGCCTGTTCGCGCACCTCGCGGTGCGCGCGCGCCACCGAGAGCAGGATCAGGCCGAGGCTGAGAATCGTCTGCACCGTCAGCCCCAGGGCATGGGTGAGAGGTGCGCGGCTGAGCGGATCCAGCACCGGGCCGATCGCGTGCACGCCGCCGGAGGCCAGCAGCGACAGGCCCACCAGGCGTTCACCCCGGCTGCGCGTGCCCAGGCCGATCCAGGCCGCACTGAGCCAGTTGCCCGCCGCCAGGATGATGGCGGCCGCCAGCACCGCATAGCTGAGTTGCACGCGCGAAAGCCCGACGATCAGCACCATCGCCAGGCCCAGCGCCGCGGCCCAGCGCCGGTGTGGCCAGGGCAGGTCGCGGTAGGCGCGCGCGCCCGCCATCAGCAGGTAGAGCGAGGCCATCACGGCCAGCGAGGCGCCAAAGGCCTGGGCGTCGCCGCGTGCGCCGTCCATATGCTCGGGCACCAGGGCGATGCCCAGCGCCAGGCCCACGCCCAGCAGCACGGCACTCCAGCCCCACAGGCGTACATACAGGTAGCGCTTGTCGATCAGCCAGAGCAGCAGCAGGGCGGTGCCCATCGCCACTTGCATGCAGGAGCTGATCAGAATCAGGCTGTCCATCCAGGGCCCTCGCCACAAACCCTCAAGCGGCCCGGGGCTGCGTCGGCACCGGGCTCGCCCCTATCCTAGGTCATACGCGTTGCCGCCGGGGCAAGAACTGGCCCCACCGGAAGGGGGAGGGCTTTGCCGCGACAATAGCGGCCAGCCTGCCCGAACTCCTTCGCACCCACATCATGACCCAGCGCGTCCTGACCGGCATCACCACCACCGGCACCCTCCATCTCGGCAACTTCGTCGGCGCGGTGCGCCCGGCCATCGCTGCCAGCCGCGAGCCCGGCGTGGAGAGCTTCTTCTTCATGGCGGACTACCACGCCCTCATCAAGTGCGACGAGCCGGACCGCATCGAGGCCTCGCGCCTGCAGATCGCCGCCACCTGGCTGGCGGCCGGCCTGGACACCTCGCGCGTGGTGTTCTACCGCCAGAGCGACATTCCCGAGATCCCCGAGCTGACCTGGCTGCTGACCTGCGTCACCTCCAAGGGCCAGATGAACCGTGCCCATGCCTACAAGGGCGCGGTGGACGCCAATGTGGCGACCGGCGAGGACCCGGACGCCGGCATCACCATGGGCCTGTACAGCTACCCGATCCTGATGGCGGCCGATATCCTGATGTTCAACGCGCACCGCGTGCCGGTGGGCAAGGACCAGGTCCAGCACATCGAGATGGCGCGCGACGTCGCGCAGCGCTTCAACCACCTGTTCGGCCGCGGCCAGGATTTCTTCGTGCTGCCCGAGGCGAATGTGGAGGCCGACATGGCCCTGCTGCCCGGCCTCGACGGCCGCAAGATGAGCAAGAGCTACGACAACGTGATCCCGCTCTTCGAGGGTGGCGCCAAGGCCATGCGCGAGTCGGTGGCGCGCATCGTCACCGACTCCCGCCTGCCCGGCGAGCCCAAGGATGCCGACAACTCGCACCTCGTCACCATCTATGACGCCTTCGCCACGCCGGCGCAGCGCGCCGCCTTCCGCGCCGAGCTGCGCGCCGGCCTGGGCTGGGGCGAGGCCAAGCAGCGCCTGGTGGACCTGATCGAGGCCGAGATCGGCCCGATGCGCGAGCGCTACGAGGCGCTGATGGCGCATCCCGAGCGCATCGAGGCGATCCTGCAGGAGGGCGCCGCCAAGGCGCGCGCGCTCGCCGCGCCGCTGCTGGCCCAGCTGCGCGAGGCCGTGGGCCTGCGCCGCTTCCAGCCGCTCAAGGCGGCCACCGCGCCCGCCGCCAAGTCCAAGCCGGCCTTGCCGGTTTTCAAGCAATACCGCGAGGCGGACGGCAAGTTCTACTTCAAGCTCGCCAGCGCCGAGGGCCAGGTCTTGCTGCAAAGCCAGGGCTTCGAGCAGGGCCGCGAGGCCGGCCAATGGGTGGCGCGCCTGAAGCGCGAGGGCGCCGCAGCGCTGGCCGAGGCGCCGGTGCAGCGCGGCGAGGGCGTGCCGGCCGAGCAGGTGGCCGAGGCCCTGGCGGCCCTGCTGGCGGCCGAGCAGGCCTAGGGTGTTGAGCGGCTGCTAGAGCGCCGCCTCTTAAATCGCGCCGACCCGCACAAACCCCCTGGCGGGCTTGTCGACACTGTCTACCATCTGCTGATAGCCTTCGCTAGCAAAAAGCAGTATGAAAGAAAACAGGAGACAAGACCCCATGGCCAGCATTCCCGCCGACAGCCTCGCCCTGCAACGCCTGTACCACTGGGAGCGCACGGCCGCCGACCGCGTGATACTGACGCAGCCGCTCGGCGGCGGCGAGGTCCAGACCTTCACCTGGGGCCAGGTGGCCGACCAGGTGCGCCGCATGGCCGCGCATCTGCAGGCCCAGGGCTGGGAGCCCGGCTCGCGCGTGGCCATCCTCTCCAAGAACTGCGCCTGGTGGCTGATGAGTGACCTGGCGATCTGGATGGCCGGCTATGTCTCGGTGCCGCTCTATCCGACGCTGGCGCCGGACACGATCCGCCAGATCCTCACCCACAGCGAGGCCAAGGCCTGCTTCATCGGCAAGCTCGATGGCTGGGCCGGCATGAAGCCCGGCGTGCCGGCCGGCCTGCCCTGCATCAGCTACAAGCTCTCGCCGGAGGACGCGAAGAACGCCTACGAGGGCTGGGACGCAATCTGCGCGCGCACACAGCCGCTGGGCGGCGAGCCGCTGCGCGGCGCCGACGAGCTGGCCACGCTGATCTACACCTCGGGCACCACCGGTGCGCCCAAGGGCGTGATGCACAGCTTCGCCAACTTCGCCTGGGCGCTCACCGCCGCGATCGGCCGCGTGCCCATGGGCGCCGACGACCGCCTGCTCTCCTACCTGCCGCTGGCCCATGTGGTGGAGCGCGTGCTGGTCGAGCATGGCTGGCTGCGCGCCGGTTTCAGCGTCTACTTCGCCGATTCGCTGGACACCTTTGCCGCCGATCTGCAGCGCTGCCGCCCCACCATCTTCTTCTCGGTGCCACGCCTGTGGGTCAAGTTCCAGCAGGGCGTGCTGCACAAGATGCCGCAGGCGAAGCTCGACAAGCTGCTGCGCCTGCCGCTGATCGCCGGCCTGGTGCGGCGCAAGATCATGAAGGCGCTGGGCCTGGACCAATGCCGGGTGGCCGCCGGCGGCGCCGCCCCCATGCCGGTGGCGCTGCTGGACTGGTACCGCCGCCTCGGCCTGGCCGTCAACGAGGGCTATGGCATGACCGAGAACCTGGCGATCTCGCACATCACCATTCCCGGCAAGAACCAGACCGGCACCGTGGGGCCGGCCTATGACGGCGTGCAGACGCGCATCGACCCGGTCAGCGGCGAGCTGCAGATGAAGAGCCCGGCGGTGATGCAGGGCTACTTCAAGGAACCCGAGCTGACCCGCGATGCCTTCACCGCCGACGGCTGGCTGCGCACCGGCGACAAGGCCGCGCTGGACGCGAGCGGCTGCCTGCGCATCACCGGCCGCGTGAAGGATCTGTTCAAGACCAGCAAGGGCAAGTACGTCGCGCCCGCGCCGATCGAGGACAAGCTGATGCTGCACAGCGCGGTGGAGGCCTGCGTGGTGACCGGCGCCAATATGGGCCAGCCGGTGGGCATCGTGATGCTCTCGGCCGACGGCATCGTGGCCAGCCAGGACCCGGCGCAGCGCGAGCAGCTCAGCGCCGAGCTCAACGCGCACCTGAAGTCCATCAATGCCCACCTCGACCCGCATGAGCAGATGGATTGCCTGGTGGCGGTGAAGACTCCCTGGACGGTGGACAACGGCTTCATCACCCCGACCTTCAAGGTCAAGCGCAACCGCGTGGAAGAGATCTACGGCCCGCAACTGGAGGGCTGGGTGGAGCAGCGCAAGAAGGTGGTGTTCGGCGACTAGGCTGTGAAGCCCTCCAGCACATTGGCCACGTTGATGCCCAGCTCGGCCACCGCATAGCCGCCCTCCATCACCAGCACCGTCGGCAGCCCCAGGGCGGCGACGTGCTGGCCGATGCGCAGGAAATCCTCGCTTTGCAGCGTGAAGCGCGAGATCGGATCGCCCTCGAAGCTGTCCACCCCCAGGGCCAGCACCAGCGCCTCGGCGCCGAAGGTGCGGATGCGCGCCAGCGCCGTCTGCAGCGCGGCCAGCCAGGGCTCGACGCCGCTGCCGGCGGGCAGGGGCAGGTTCAGATTGCAGCCCAGCCCGGCGCCCGCACCGACCTCGTCCGCATAGCCCAGGTAGAAGGGGTATTCGGTGCTGGGGTCGCCGTGGATCGAGACGGTCAGCACATCGGCGCGCTCGTAGAAGATCTGCTGCGTGCCATTGCCATGGTGGTAGTCCACGTCCAGCACCGCCACGCGCGTGGCGCCGGCCTCGCGCAGCGCCTGGGCCGCCAGGGCGGCGTTGTTGAGGAAGCAGTAGCCGCCATAGAAATCGCTGCCGGCATGATGGCCGGGCGGGCGCGTCAGCGCCATGCTGGCGCGCCGCGCGCCGCTGGCGAGCGCACGCGCCGCATCGATGGCGCAGGCGGCACCGGCCAGCGCGGCCTCCCAGGTGCCGGCGGTGATGGGGCTGCCGGCGTCAAAGGCATATCGACCCAGCTGGGCGGACAGATTGCGCGGCTTGACATCGCGGCGCAGCCCCGCGCCGGGCCAGACCGAGGGCAGCACATCCAGCGCCGCATGGGCCGGGTCCAGCGCCAGCCATTCGGCCCAGACGGTGGCGAGAAAGCCCAGGTAGTCGGGATCGTGGATGCGCCGCAGCAGGCCCATGTCGGGCGCGCCGGGCAGGCGCAGCTGGCCGAGGCCGCGGCGCATCAGCTCCACCAGCACATAGTCCAGCCGTGCCGGGGTTTCGTGGCAGTCCACCAGCCGGCCGCGGTACATCTCCTGGCGGCCGCTGTGGGCGTGGTGCACGGGGTTGTGGAAGATCAGCATGGCGCCCTCCCGCTCAGCGCGCCGCCAGGTGGATGCCCGCCAGCATGCAGCGCACCGAGCCGCCGGCCAGCTCGATGGTGGGCACGGCCAGCGGCAGCAGGCGGGCCGAGCGCTCGATGACGGCGCGCTGCGCGGCGCTCAGGCAGGCATGGGCGCGCGCCGAGAGGGCCAGCAGGCGCTCGCCGCCCTGGTCCGACAGCTCGATCGCGTTGCCGGCGAACTCGCCGATCTGCGCGGCGCTCAGCGCCAGCACCGTGCGGCCGGATTCCTCCAGGCGCGCGCGCACCTGGGCCGCGCGCCCGGCGTCCGCGAACAGCTCGAAGCCCACCAGGGCGAACTCGCTGGCCACGCACATCAGCACATTGGTGTGATAGATCGGCCTGCCCTCGGCATCGTGCGCGTCGAACGCCATGGGCTCGTAGTTGAAATGGGTGCAGAAGCGCTCCAGCGCCACCGGGTCGGCGCGCTGCGAGCGCGCCACATAGGCCACCCGCGCCAGATGGTCCAGCACCATCGCGCCGGTGCCTTCCAGGTAGAGGCCGTCGGCCTCCAGGCCGGTGTAGTCGATCACGTCCTGCACGCGGTAGTCGCGCTTGAGCAGTTCGATCACGTCGCTGCGCCGTTCGCGCCGCCGGTTCGGCGAGTACATCGGGTGGATGGCCACATGGCCGCCGGCGTGGGTGGAGAACCAGTTGTTGGGGAACACCGCATCGGGCGTGTCGCGCGCGCCGTCGTCCTCGAACAGGTGCACGCGCACACCGGCCTCGCGCAGCTGCCCGGCGGCCCGCGTCACCTCGGCGTAGGCGGCCGCCGCCAGCGGCCCCGGCGGCTGCGTGGCCGGGCGCTGGAACTGGTTGTCGGCGGCGGTCTGCGGGTTGGGTGCGAAGTGCCGGGGGCGCACCATCAGCACGGCGCTGGGGGCCTGGGCGGAGCGAAGACGAGCAATCATGAGGCTTGGGAGGAGGTGGCGATGGGCCGGATTCTTCGCGGGGCCGGCGCCGGAAAACAGCCTGCACTGTGCTCATAAAGTACGATGGACCAGGCAAATTGCATGGCTGAACAGCGCACTATGACCATTCCCAGCCTGGACGACACCGACCGCCAACTGCTGGCCCTGCTGCGCGACGACGCCCGCATGCCGGTCGTGACGCTGGCCAAGAAGCTGCGCCTGGTGCGCGCCACGGTGCAGAACCGGCTGGCGCGGCTGGAGCGCGAGGGCACCATCGTCGGCTACACGGTGAAGCTCAAGCCGGGCGCTGAGGCGCACCGCATTCCGGCCATCATGTGCATCGCGGTGGAGGGCAACCAGGCCGCCGAGGTGCGGCGCGCGCTCGCCGGCCATCCCAATGTGGTGGCCCTGCACAGCACCAACGGGCGCTGGGATCTGGTGGCCGAGCTGCGCGCCGACAGCCTCGAGGCCTTCGAGAAGGTGCTGGGCGCGATCCGCCAGACCGCCGGCATTGCCAATACCGAGACCAGCATCCTGCTGGCAACCTACAAGCTCTGATGCCATGCAACTGATCGCCGAAAAGCTCGCCAAGACCGACAAGCTCGACCGTCTCACCTGCCTGCGGGCCGATGGCTCGCGCACCCAGACCCAGATGCCGCGCCAGGGCATCGCCCCGCATGACCTGCTGCACTATGTGGTGGAGTCGGCGCTGCCGCTGCGCCATGGCTTTCTGGGCCTGGTGGCCGCCGGTGCCGATGCCGCCTATGTGATGGAACTGGCGCATGGCGCCGATGCCGCCAGGGTCGAACTCGAGGCGGCGCAGACCGAGAGCGTGGTGGAGGCCCTGCAGACCCAGCTCTGGGCCGGTGCCTACGATGCCGAGGCCTTCGAGGAGGGCGTGCGCACGGCCTGCGCGGCGCGCGGCACGCCGCTGCCCGCCGGCGCCGGCGCGGCCGCGGGTTTGGCCATGTTCGACGCGGCGCAGGCGCTGGGGCGGCAATGGCAGGCCCTGCCCTTCCATCAAAGCCTGACGCTGGAGTTCCGCGGCCATGAGTGAGCTGAGTTTCCGCCCCGCCACCCTGGCCGACATTCCCGCCATGTCGGCGATCCGCATCGCCGTGCAGGAGAACCGCCTCAGCAACCCGGCGCGCATCACGCGGCAGATGTACGAGGACTATCTGCACCGGCTCGGCCGCGGCTGGGTCTGCGAGTCGGGCGGCGATGTGATCGCCTTCTCCTATGCCGCCGCCGAGGACGCCTCGATCTGGGCCTTGTTCACGGAACCCGGCCGCGAGGGCCTGGGCGCGGGCAAGCAGCTGCTGCGACTGGCGGTGGGCTGGCTGTTCGGCCTGGGCCACGCGCGCGTGCTGCTGGGCACCGGGGCGAACACGCGTGCCGACCGCTTCTACGCCGCCCAGGGCTGGGCGCGCGGCGCCATGCGGCCGGGCTCGGGCGAGGTGGACTACAGCCTGAACAACCCCGGCCCGCTGCGCATCGCGCCGCTGGCGCCGGCCGAGGCCGGCGCTCTGCTGGCGGCCTCCGACGCCTATATGCTGAGTCGCTATCCGGCGGTCGGCAGCCATCTGGAAAGCGCCGCGGCGCTGGGCCGCCCGGGTGTCAGCCTGCTGGGCGCCTGGTGGGACGGCCAGCTGGTGGGCTGCGGCGCCGTCAAGCTGGTGCAGCCCGACGATGGCGGCCCCGCCTACGGCGAGATCAAGCGCGTGTTCCTGTACGAGGCCTGGCGCGGCCGCGGCATCTCCAAGGCCTTGATGCAGCGCCTGGAGCTGCTGCTGCAAATCCAGGGCGTGACGCTGGCGCGGCTGGAAACCGGCATCCACCAGCCCGAGGCCCTGGCCCTGTACCGCGGCCTGGGCTACCAGCCGCGCGGGCCTTTCGGGAATTATGTGGCCGATGCCACCGGGGTGTTCATGGAGAAGTGCCTGTGAGCGCCGGCGCGATCTCGATCACCAGTTTGCCGACCTGCCCGGCCGTGGCCAGGTCGGCATAGGCCTGGGCCGCGTCTTCAAAGGCGTAGCGGCGCGCGATCAGCGGGCGCAGGCCGCTGTGCTCGACAAAGCGCACCAGATCCTCGGCCATGGCGCGGCTGCCCACCAGCACGCCGACGATGCGCAGCGCGCCGTCGATCATGGCGTCGGCATCCAGCTCGCCGCCCCAGCCCGAGGTGCCGCCCACCAGCGCCAGCGTGCCCTCGCGGCGCAGCGCGGCGAGCGAGCGGCCCAGCGTGGCACGTCCCGCGGTCTCCAACACCAGATCGACGCCGCGCCCGCCGGTCTGGGCGCGTGCCCAGGCCGCCCAGTCGGGCGTGTTCAGGTAGTTGCAGCCGGCATCGGCGCCCAGGCTGCGCGCCAGCGCCAGCTTGGCATCGCTGGATGAGGTGATGAGCACGCGCAGCCCTGCCGCCTTGGCGAGCTGCAGGGCCCAGATCGAGACGCCTCCGGTACCCAGCAGCAGCACGGTGTCGCCCGGCCGGGCGCCGCCAGCGACGAACAGCGCGTTCCAGGCCACCAGGCCGGCGCAGGGCAGGGTGGCGGCTTCGGCAAAGCTGAGCGTGGACGGCATGGCCAGCAGGGCAGATGCCGGCAGCACCACGCTCTCGGCCAGCATGCCGGGCCCGCGGTTGCCCAGCGCGCCCTGCTGCTTGGCCTCGGTGAGCGGGCCGTCGATCCACTGCGGGTAGAAGTTGGCGATCACCGCATCGCCCGGCCGCCAGCCTTGCACCGCGCTCCCCACCTCCAGCACCACACCGGCGCCGTCGGAGAGCGGGCTGATGGCCGGCTCGCTCGGCATGCCGGCACTTGCAATCATCAAGTCGCGGTAGTTGAGCGCGGCCGCGCGCATGCCCAGGCGCACCTGGTCGGGCTGCAGCGGCGGCAGCGCCGTGTCGTCGAGTTCGCAGAGTTGCAAGCCGGCGAGGCCCTGGCCACGTTGCAGCTGGTAGCGACGGAAGGTGCTTGGCATCGGGGCTCCTGCGAGGAGTGAAGCAATGCAGGGAAGTCTATGAGGACAAAGTTTCCGCAGTGGAGTATCTTGTGCGCTTCTATGTATCCTAGGAGGAACCAATTGGGCGCAAGCGATGCCGAGGAGCGGCTCAAGGGCCTGGCCACCTTTGTGCAAGTGGTGGAGGCGGGCAGCTTTGCCCTGGCTGCCGAACGCCTGCGCCAGACCCGCTCGGCCGTGGGCAAGAGCGTGGCGCGGCTGGAGCAGCGCCTGGGCACCAAGCTCTTCAACCGCAATACCAGGCGCCAGAGCCTGACCGAAAGCGGGCAGGCGTTCTTCGAGCGCTGCCAGCGCGCCCTGGCCGAGATCGCGGCCGCCGAGAGCGCGCTGGACGTCTCGCGCCGTGAACTGGTGGGCCGCTTGCGCGTGGCCGCACCCCTGCTGCTGGGGCGGCAGTTGGTGGCACCGCTGCTGAGCCGCTTGCTGAGCCAGCACCCGCGCCTGGAACTGGAGCTGGCCCTCAGCGACCGGCTCGTCGATCTGCAGGGCGAGGGCTTCGACCTGGCCGTGCGCCTGGGTGCGCTGCGCGACAGCGCCACCCTGGCGACGCGCACGCTGGGCCGGTTCGAGTTCGTGATCTGTGCCGCGCCCGCCTATCTGCTGCGCCATGGCGTGCCGCAGCGCATCGCGGATTTCGCCGGGCACAGCGCCATCGTCTATGCCGGCGGCGGCCCCGAGAGTGCCTGGCAGGCGCAGGACGAGGCCGGGCGCCCGCAGGATCTGCAGGTGCGGCGCCGCCTGCGCCTCGACGATGTGCAGGCGATTGCGGATGCCGCCCTCGCCGGCCTGGGCCTGGCGCGCCTGCCGCGCTGGCTGGTCGCACCGCACTTGCGCAGTGGCGCACTGCAATTGCTGGGCGAGACCCTGCACCGTCACGAGGTGCAGGTGCATCTGGTCTGGCAACAGCAGCGCCAGCTGCCGATGAAGACCCGCGCCGCCATCGACATGCTCGCCGCCGAACTGCCGACGGCCCTGCAGGACGCCTGAATCGAGCCCCTGTTTTTCACCACCCCCGCCGAGTTCGCCGCCTGGCTGGCGACCAGCATGAGCCGGCCCGAGTCGGTGGTCGAGGCGCGCTGTGCGGGGTTCTATAGTCCGGACCCATGCTGAACCTGCAACCCCTGATGCGCGGCGATGCCGCCGCCCTGCTGGCCTTTGAGCTGGAGAACCGCGCCTACTTCGAGCGCTGGATCAATCCGCGCGAGCCGGATTTCTACGCGCTTGCGGCGGTGCAGGCCTCCATCGCCGAGGCCGAACAGGCACGCGCCGCGGACAGCGCGTACGCCTATGTGCTGAAGCTGCACGACGAGATCGTCGGGCGCATCAATCTGCGCCACGTGGAGCGGCGCTTCTTCAACAAGGCCATGCTGGGCTACCGCATGAGCGCCGCGCACCAGGGCCGGGGCCATGCCACGCGGGCGCTGGCCATGGTGCTGGAGGAGGCGCGCACGCGGCTGGGCCTGTGGCGCATCGAAGCCGAGGTGCGTGCCGACAATATCGGCTCCAGCCGCGTGCTGCTGCGCAATGGCTTTCGCGAATTCGGGCGGGCCACGCGCGCCATCGAGCTGGCGGGCACCTGGCACGACCTGCTGTACTACGAATGGCATGCCGGCGCCGCGCCGCGCCACTTCGAGCCCGCGGCCTGAATCGAGGCCGCCTGCCGCGTCGGCGGCGCTGTAGCATGTCGGCGCCGCATTCGGCACACAGCGGAGAACAACGATGCATGCATTCGCCACGCGCGCCCGCCAGCTGACCCTGGCCGCCGTCCTGGCAAGCGGTGCCGCCCTGGCACAGCAAGACCTGACCCCGGCGCCGACGACGCCCGTGGCCGCCAAGACCCAGCCCCAGGATGTCTTGCGCCTGCTGGACCTCTGGCTCGACGCCCAGCTCGCCTATGAGCGCGTGCCGGCGCTGTCGGTGGCGGTGCAGCGCGGCCCCGAGCTGCTCTGGGCCAAGGGCTATGGCAAGCTCGACGCCGCCGGCCGGCTGCCGGCCGGGCCCGACACGGTCTACGGCATCTGCTCGATCTCCAAGCTCTTCACCGCGGTGGCGGTGATGCAGCTGTGGGAGCAGGGCCGCTTCTCGCTCGACGACGACATCGGCAAGCTCCTGCCCGAGTTCACGCTGCAGCGCGACGATCCCGACAGCGGCGCGATCAGCGTGCGCGCGCTGCTGACGCATTCGGCCGGCCTGCCGCGCGAGGCCGATTTCGCCTACTGGACCGCGCCGGACTTCAAGTTCCCAACGCGCGAGCAGATGCTGCAGCGCCTGGGCAGCCAGCGCAGCTTCATGCGCGTGGGCGAGCGCTTCCAGTACAGCAATCTGGGCATGGCCCTGCTGGGCGAGCTGGTGGCCCGGCTCTCGGGCCTGCCGTTCGAGACCTATGTGCAGCGCCACATCCTCGCGCCGCTGCAGCTGGCCGACACGCGCACCGCGCTGCCGCTCGAGCTGCAGGGCAAGCGCCTGGCGCAGGGCTGGGGCTCGCTGCGGCGCGATGGCACGCGCGAGGCGCTCAAGCCCTATGCGGCCGAGGGCATCACGCCTGCGGCCGGCTTCAGCTCCACGGTGCAGGATCTGGCGCGCTTTGCCGCCTGGCAGTTCCGCCTGCGCAAGCAGGGCGGTAGCGAGCTGCTCAAGGTCGCCACCCTGCGCGAGATGCAGCGCGTGCAATGGACCGACCCCGACGGCAAGACCAGCTGGGGCCTGGGTTTCGCGGTGGGGCGCGATGGCAGCCAGACCCTGGCCAGCCATGGCGGCCTCTGCCCCGGCTACCAATCGGGCCTGGTGCTGGCGCTGGACGACGAGCTGGCGGTGGCGACGATGAGCAATGCCAACGACAGCGAGGACTTCGGCAGCCGCTACACGCGTCCGATCCGCAAGCTGCTGGCCAAGGGCCTGAGCCTGCCCGCCAGCAACCCGGCGCTGCCCGCCTATGCCGGGCGCTACAGCGACCAGCCCTGGGAAAGCGAGACCGTGATCGTGCCCTGGGGCGAGCAGCTGGCCCTGCTGCACCTGCCCACGCGCGACCCGGCGGGCGATCTGCAATTGCTCAAGCCGGTCGGGCCCGACCAGTTCCGCGCGCTGCGCGACGACGGCAGCCTGGCCGAGGCCTACCGGTTCCGGCGCAATGCCGCCGGCGAGGTGGAGGCGGTGGAGAGCTGGGGCCAGCTGATGCGGCGCGTGGCGCCGCTGCGCTGACCCGCGCGCGGCGCCGCTACTTCGGCTCGAACATGATCAGCTTGCAGTCGCCGTTGCCGACGTTCTCGACGATGTGGCCGGCGATCGGGTTCTGCACCACCGCACGCCCGGCCACCGGGTGGCCCTCGGCCAGCAGCTTGCCGTCGGCGTTGTAGTAGCGCAGGCTGCAATCGGTCAGCACGTAAACGCCCGAGCTGGCGTGGGCATGCGGTTTGTCCTTCTGGCCGGGCTTCCAGGTGGCGGCGATGACCAGGTACTGCTCGTTCTCGGCGATCACCGTATAGACCTCGGGCGAGGCGATATGCGAGCGCGGCAGCGGCTGGGCCGTTGCCGCCGCGGCGGTGCACAGCAGGCCGGCGACGAGCGAGCAGGCCGGCAACGCGGGGAGAATGGCCTTGGGCAACATGGTGACGGCTCCTTTCTTGCCCAGGTGCGCACACCTCGGGCAGTGCCAGTCTAGAAGGGCGCGTGGCGCGGGGCTTGAGGTGGCGCAAGCCGCTGCTTGCTAGGCCAGGGCGTGCAAGGCGCGTGCCACGCTTGCGTGCGCGTCCTGCTCCAGCGTGGCGTCATGCGCCAGCAGCACGCGCTCGAACGGCCAAGCGAGCAGCCGTTCAATGCTGCGCCGCGCGGCGGCGCGGTCGCGCACCAGGGCGCGCACCGTGCGTGGGGCGGCCAGCTGCCGGTGCACACCGGTCAGGCGTGCATACAGGCGCGCCTGCCAGGAGCCCGCATGCTGCCAGCATTGCAGCAGGTCGGTGAGTATCAGGCTGGCCGAGGGGCGGTGAAACCAGACGGTTTCATTGGCATAGGGGATGCCTTCGAACAGGGCCCAGTCGAGCGCCGGCGCCCATGGCGCTGCGGCCGGCTCGGGCAGCTCCTGCAGGCCGGCGAGCTCGGGCCGCTTGGCACGCAGGCCGGGGGCGCCGAACAGCTGCGCCTGGGGAAAGGCGGCTGCACAGTCGGCCAGGAACAGGTGGTGGGTCTTGCTGGGTGCCACGATGTAGCGCACCTCACCCAGCTCACACAGCTGGGCGCGCAGCGCGGCGGAGATGGGCACCGGCGAGTGCAGCCACAGCTGCCCGCCGGGCAGCTGCACCACGCTCATGCGTGAGCTGACGGCCAGGCCGTTGACGTGGAATCGATGCTGGGCATGCCAGAGCTGGTCGGTGATGCGATGGAGCACGACGGGGTTCCCTGCGGGTTGACGAGGCCGCCATGCTGGCCTGGTACGGCCCGGCGGTATTGAAGAGTTTCGACATTGCGTAGACTGCGGCGCCATGCCTGCCGCGTCGAACGCCCACAGCCACGACTACAGCCACGCCTACAGCCGCCTGCTGCTGCCGAGCCCCGGCCTGGCCGGCTGTGTGCGCGGCCTGATGTGCCGCAGCACGCTGGGCCTGGCCCTGCCGGCCGAACAGCGCTTCAACCACTACCCGGCTACACCCCTGTGCAGCCTGAACTGGTGGCTCGAAGGCACGGCCGAGCTGCTGGCACCCGGCGCGCCCGCTAGCCTGCAAAGCCCGCGCCAGACACTGCCGGTGGCGCTCAGCCTGAGCGGCCCCCAGACCATGCCCAGCATCACCTGGAACCCGGGCCCGGCGCGGGGCCTGATGCTGATGCTGATGCCCGACGCGCTGCGGCGCCTCACCGGCCTGGCCCCCGAGAGCCTCATGAACCGCACCGTGGATGCCGCCACGCTGCTGCCCCCAAGCTGGCTGGCCATGGCCGCGCAAGTGGCGGCCGCGCCCGACGATGCCGCCCGCATGGCCTGCATCGAGGCGTTCCTGCGGCCGCTGTGGCGGGCGGAGCGCGTGCCCGCCCTGCAGCGCTATGCCGAGTGGGCCGAAGGCCTGGCCCTGCATGCCGCCACCTCGGCGCCGGGGCGCAGCCTGCGCCAGGTGGAGCGGCGCATCCGGGCCTGGGCCGGCCAGCCCCTGCGCGAACTGCGCGGCCTGGGGCGCGCCGAGCGCGCCTTCTTTGCCGGTCTGCGTGCGCAGCAGCCGCCGGCCTGGGCCCAGCTGGCGCTGGAGCAGGGCTATGCGGACCAGTCACATCTGTGCCGCGAGTCGCGCCGCATCACCGGCTTTTCACCTGCGGAACTGCGGCGGCGTATCGCCAGCGACGAGGGCTTCTGGGCCTACCGGGTCTGGCAGTAGCCGGCTTCAGGACCTCGGCGCCTGCGGCGCCTTGAGCGGCAGCAGCAGCTCGAAGCGCGTGCCCTCGCCCGGCGTGCTGGCGACGCTGATGCGCCCGCCCAGCAGCGAGCTGACGATGTTGTAGCTGATGTGCAGGCCCAGGCCGCTGCCGCCCTGGCCCAGCCGGGTGGTGAAGAAGGGGTCGAAGATGCGCTTCAGGTGGGCGGGGGCGATGCCGCGGCCGTCGTCGCTGAAGCTCAGCAGCACCTGCTCGCGCCCCTGCAGCTCGGCGGCGAGCCGGATGCGGCCGCCCTTGCGGCCCTCGAAGCCATGCAGCACGGCGTTCACGATCAGGTTGCTGAGCACCTGGCCCAGCGGGCCGGGGTAGCTGTCCAGCATGATGCCGTCGGGCACTTCGAGGGTCAGCTCATGCTGGTCGTGGCGCAGGAAGTTCTGCAGGGTCAGCACGATTTCGGCGCACACCTGGCGCAGGTCGAAGCGGCGGCGCTGGTCCGAGCTCTGGTCCAGCGCCAGCTGCTTGAAGCTCTGCACCAGGGTGGTGGCGCCCTCCAGGCTTTTCAGCAGCAGTTCGCTGGACGCGTCGATGCCGTCGCAATAGCTGTCCAGCTCCGAGCGGCGCAGGCCGCCGTCGCCCAGGCGCTGGCGGAAGCGCCGGCTGCTGTCGCGCAGCGTGCTGGCCATCAGCAGGGCGTTGCCGATCGGCGTGTTGAGCTCGTGCGCGACCCCGGCCACCAGCGCACCCAAGGCGGCCAGCTTCTCCTGCTCCACCAGCTTCTCCTGCGTCAGCTCGAGGCGGTGGAAGGCCTCGGCCTTGGCCAGCGCCACCGCGGCATAGGCGCCCAGGTTGCGCAGCATGTCGAGGTCGGTTTCGCGGTAGGCGTCGGGGCGGCTGCTCAGCACGCTGATCACGCCCATCACCTGGCCCTTCAGCAGCATGGGCACGTACAGGCCCGAGCGTGCCGGGTTGGGCGCCAGCCCGTCCTCCAGCTCGATCTGCTGGGCCTCGCCGAGGGCGCGCACGCGCTCGTCCAGCGCGCGCACATCGCGGTTCAGCTCGCGCACGATCAGCTCGCGCGCGTGCAGGGCGCATTGCGAGGCATGCTGCTCCTGGGCGTCGAGGCTGCGCTTGTAGGGCTTGAAGGCGCGGCCGCCCTGGCGCACGAAGTCGAAGCGCACCAGGCGCTCGTCCCAGTCCACCAGGCCGACGCCGAACACGCTGACGTCCATCAGCTTGTCGACATGGCGATAGAGCGTCTCGCAGATGTCCTTGGCGTCCAGCGAGGCGGTGAGCTCGCGGCCGATCTCGCTCAGCAGCGTGATGCTGCGGCGCGCGCGCTCGGCGGCCTCGTGCTGCACCTCCACCGCCTGCTTCTCGCGTGCCAGCTGCTGCTGCTGCTCCACCACCTGCTGGGTGCGCGCCTGCACCTGCCGCTCCAGCAATTGCTGGGCGCGCTGCAGCGAGCGCAGGCGCAGCAGGTGCAGCAGGCTCAGGCCCAGCAGCAGCAGGGCGAGCGCCAGGCCGCGGAACCAGCGGCTGCCCCACCAGGGCGGCAGCACCTCCACGGGCAGGCTGAAGGCGTCCTCGCTCCAGACCCCGCCGGCACCGGCCGCCTTGACGAGCAGGCGGTAGCTGCCCGGGTCCAGATTGGTGTAGGTGGCCACGCCCTCGCCGGGCTTGCCGCGTATCCATTCCTTGTCGAAGCCCTCCAGCATCCAGGCGTACTGGTTAAGCGCGTGGTCATAGAAGCTCAAGGCGGCGAACTCCAGGCTCACCATCGCCTCGCGGTGCGAGAGCCGCAGCGCCTGCGCCTCGTGCAAGGGCCCGTCTATGCCCAGCTCCTGCAGGCTCAGGGGCGCGCTGGCCATGCTGGCACCTGGCGCGGCCGCTGCCGAGGCGCCCGGGCCCGCGTCTGCCAGCAGCGAGCGATTGAAGACCAGCAGGTCCGACAGCACCACGCGCGGCGGGCTGAGGTTGTCGCGCAGCAGCTCGGGCTTGAAGACATAGAGCGCCGCCGCGCCGAAGAACAGGCTGCCGTCCTCGCTGCGCGCCGCCGCGCCGAAGCTGAACACGCCGTCGAAGGGCCCGCCATGGCTGGGGTAGAGGCGCGCCAGATGCTGCTCGGGGCGCAGGCGCACCAGGCCGCGCTGGCCCGACATCCAGAGTTCGCCATCGACGGCGTCCTGGATCGCATTGATCCAGCCCGGCGGCATGCCCAGGGTCTGACGCCAGGAGGCCAGGGTCCAGCCCGACCCGTCCTGCAGCAGCTCGTAGAGGCCGAGGTCGGTGCCTACCCAGATGCGTCCGCGGCTGTCCTGGCGCAGCGCCTGGATGTTCAGGCGCGCCGGATTGGCGATGCCGGCGCTGGGCCGCAGCGGTTGCTCGAAGCCCTCGCTCTCGGGCAGCCAGCGGTGCAGGCCGCCCTTGGTGCCGATCCAGAGCCGGCCCTCGCGGTCTTCCAGCAGGCAGTCCACCGTGTCGTGGGCGAGCGCACCGGGGCTGCCGGTGGCGCGGTAGCTGCGCAGCCGGCCCGCGCCGTCGATGCGGTACAGGCCGGCCGCGCTGCCGGCCCAGACCTCGCCCTGGCGGTCGCGCAGCAGCGAGCTGATCGAGGCGCCGGCCGGCGTGTGGTGGTCCAGCGCGATACGCTGGTGGCGGTTCAGGCGGATGTCGTAGCGCGTCAGGCCCTCCTCGCCGCCGATCCAGAGCTGGTCGGCACCCTCGGGCAGCAGGGCCTTGATGCGGGCGACGCCGGTGGCGGCCGGCGCGATGCGCTCGGCATGACCGCTGGGCAGGTGCAGGCGGTTCAGGCCGGCGCCGTAAGTGCCTACCCAGGCATGGGCGCGGCCGTCCGGCACGATCGCCATCACGCCCGGCTGGGCCAGGCTGTCGGCCACATCGGGCAGGTGGCGGTAGCTGGTGAAGCCCTGGCTCTGCAGGTCCACCAGGCTCACGCCATAACCCCAGGTGCCAACCCACAGCGTGCCGGCCTCGTCCTGGAACAGCGAGGCGACGGAGTCGCCGCCCAGGCTGTTCGGCAGCGCCGGATGGTGGCGGAACCATTCGGCCGGCGGCGCGGCGTCGCGCAGGCGCAGCAGGCCGGTGGTGCAGCCCAGCCAGACGGTCTTCTCGTCGTCCTGGCGCAGCGCGTACACCACGCCCAGCTTGGGCAGCATTGCGGTATCGGCATGCAGGCGCGGCGCGGCGCCGCCGAGCTCCCAGATCTGCGCGCCCGCATGCGTGCCGACCCAGAGGCGCTGCCGATGGTCCAGCAGCAGGCTGCGCACCGTGCCGCGCACGGCGTCGCCGCTGGCGGCCGCGGCGTCCAGGCTTTGCAGCTCGCGGCCCGCGGCGTCCAGATGCCGGACGCGCGCCCCCTGCCCGACCCAGACCCCGCCGCTGCCGTCCGGCAGCAGGGCCCTTGCGCTTTCATCGGCCGTCGCGGCGTCAGCGCCGCCGCTGCCGACCCGCTCGGCCTCGCCGCTGCGGATGTCGTAGCGCAGCAGGCCGCCCATGGTGGCCAGCCAGAGGCGGCCGCTGCCATTCGGGGCGAGCGCGAACACGCGCCGCTGCTGGGCGCTCATCCAGGCGGGTAGCTCGTGGCGGCGGATGCGCTCGCTGCCCCAGTCCAGATGGTCGAGGCCGCGCGCCGTGCCCACCCACATGCCGCCCGCGCCATCCGCCAGCAGCGCCAGCACGAAGGCATGGCTGAGGCTGGCGGCCTGCTCGGGCTCGGAGCCGAACAGCTTCATGCGCCGGCCGTCGTAGCGCGCCAGCCCGGCCACCGTGCCCAGCCACATGAAGCCGCGCTGGTCCTGCAGCATCGCGGTCACCGAGTCGTCCGGCAGGCCCTGCTCGCCGCGCAGATGCTGGAAGCGCAGGGTCTGCATGGCCGCGCTCTGCGCCTGCGCGAAGGCGGGCGCCAGCAGCAGGCCGGCCAGCAGGGCAAGCCTCGTCAGCGCGCGCAAGCAGGACAGGCGTGCCATGGCCATGTACTTGGTGCCGCGGCTCGCCGCTGGCAGACTCCCTGGCGGCTAGGTTACCGTAGACTGATCGCCTTTGGAGAAGGAAACACCACCCATGCTGGGCATCCACGATCTGGGCTTGTTCATCGTCTCCGGCCTGCTGCTGAACATCGCGCCGGGCCCGGACTCCGTCCTCATCATGGCGCGCAGCGCCACCCAGGGCTGGCGCGCCGGCTCGGCGGCGGCGCTGGGCATCGGCGCGGGCACCATCGTGCACATCCTGGCGGCGGCGCTGGGGCTCTCGGCCCTGCTCGCCACCTCGGCCACCGCTTTCGGCCTCATCAAGCTGCTGGGCGCGGCCTACCTGCTCTATGTGGGGGCCGGCATGCTGCTGGCGCGCGGCAAGCCGGCGGCTGCCGCCGAGGCGCCGCCGCCGACGGCCCTGCCTTACCGCAAGATCTTTGCCCAGGGCTTCTGGACCAATCTGCTGAACCCCAAGGTGGCGCTGTTCTTCCTCGCCTTCGTGCCGCAGTTCATCGCCCCGGACGCCGAGCACAAGGCGCTGGCCTTCATCGTGCTGGGTGCGATCTTCGATTTCAACGGCATGCTGTGGTGCTACTTCCTGGCCTGGAGCACCGCCATGGCGAGCCGGCGCGTGCGCCTGCCCGGCCGCTGGACGGCCTGGCTGAACCGCGCCATCGGCGCGATGTTCGTGGGCTTCGGCCTGAAGCTGGCGCTGGCCGAGCGCTGAAACCGGCAGGGCTCAGGGGCTGACCCAGTCGGGCGCCTGCTGCAGGCCATCCACCATGCCATGGTGGTGGCTGAGATAGAGCCGGCCCTTGAACCAGCGCTGCCAGTCGCTCGCCTTCAGGCGGTCCAGCACCGGGCCCTTGACCTCGCTGAGATCCAGGCGCACGCCCTGGCGCGCGAGCGTGTCGTGCAGCTCGCGCAGCGCCTCCAGGCCGCTGAAATCGATGCCGTTCACCGGCGACATCAGCAGCACCACCCGCCGGGCCTCGGGATGCTGGTCCAAGTGGCCCTGCACCACGTCGCTGAGGTTGCGCACATTGGTGAACAGCAGGCTTTCGTCGATGCGCAGGCCCAGCACGCCGGGCTGGCACTCGACCTGGTAGCGGCCCACGTTGCGGTAATGCTCGGTGCCCGGCACGCGCCCGATCAACGCCACATGCGGGCGCGCGGTGCGCTGCAGCAGCAGGGCGATGGAGCCCAGCACGCCCAGGCCCAGCGCGCCGGTCACGCCCCAGCACAGCACCAGCAGGGTGACGCCCAGCATCAGCAGGCACTCGGGCCTGGCATAGCGCCAGGCCTGCGCATAGGGGCCCAGCTTGAGCCCCGAGAGCACCGCCACCATGATGGTGGCCGCCAGCACCGACTTGGGCAGCCAGGCCAGCGCGGGCGCCAGCAGCAGCATGGCCATGGCCATGAAGAAGGCCACCAGCACGCCGGCCACGCGGGTGCGCGCGCCGGCATCGCTCATCAGCACGCTGCGCGAGAAGCTCGCCGCCACCGGCATGCCGCCGCTCAGCGCGGCGGCCAGATTGGCGGCCGCCAGGCCCATCAGCTCGCGCCGCGGCGTGACGCGCTGGGCATGGCGCCGCGCCAGCGACTCCGCCACCACCAGGCTGCTGACATAGCCCACCAGGGCGATCACCGCCGCGCCCGGCAGCAGCGTCCACCAGAGTTCGGCCTGCAGCCGCGGCAGCGTGAACGGCAGGTGCAGGGGCGGCAGCTGGCCCACCAGGCTGACGCCATGGCCGAGCGCGTCGCTGCGCCAGGCGAGCGCCATCATGCATAACAGCAGCACCAGCGGCGCCAGCCGCGCCAGCACCGGGGTCAGGCCTTGCCGGGCCAGCACCAGCAGGGCCAGCGCGCCCAGGCCGAAGGCGGCGGTCGCGGGTTTGGCCGTCCAGCCGCTGGCGGCGGCGCTTTGCAGAATGGTCGGCAGGTCGAAGCCCTGGGCCGGGCTGCCCAGTAGCACCGGCAGCTGGCTGGCGGCAATCGTGAGGGTGGCGCCGGTCTCGAAGCCGTGCAGCACCGGCACGCTCAGCAGCGCGGCCAGGGCGTCCAGGCGCAGCGCCGCAGCCAGCGCCAGGATCAGGCCGATCTCGGCCGCCAGCACCAGGGCCGCCTCGCCGGGGCTCACGCCCGCGGGGGCCAGGCCCAGGGTCTGCGCAATCATCAGCGCCAGCACCGCCACCGGACCCACCGCCAGAAAGGGGCTGGAACCCAGCGCGGCATAGAACAGCAGCGGCAGCAGGCTGGCATACAGGCCCACCTGGGCGGGCAGGCCGGCCAGCATGGCATAGGCCAGGCTTTGCGGAATCAGCAGCACGCTCACCACCAGCGCGGCGAGCAGATCGTCTTGCAGAAGGCGTTGTCGGTAGTCGCGCCAGCCGGACAGGTCAAAGTGCATTCAGGGGGATCTTCAAATAGCGTCTCCCATTGTCTTCCGGTTCGGGCAGGCGCCCACCTCGCACATTCACCTGCACCGCCGGCAGCAGCAGCTGCGGCATCTGCAGGCTGCGGTCGCGCGACTTGCGCATCGCCACGAAATCGTCCTCGCCGACGCCGCGGTGCAGGTGCACGTTGTGGGCCAGCTGGTCATCCACGGTGCTGACCCACATCGCCGGCCGGCTGGCGGGCGGGTAGTCGTGGCACAGATGCAGGCGCGTGTGGCCCGGCAGGGCCAGCAGGCGCTGCACCGAGCGGTACAGCGTGGCTGCATCACCGCCCGGGAAATCGCAGCGCGCGCTGCCGTAGTCGGGCATGAAGAGGGTGTCGCCGATGAAGACCTCGTCGCCCACCTTGTAGCTCACGCAGGCCGGCGTGTGGCCGGGGGTGTGCAGCACCTCGAAGCTCAGCTCGCCGAGCTGGAAGCGCTCGCCGTCGGCGAACAGATGGTCGAAGGGCTGGCCATCGGTGGGGATGGCGGGGTCGTTGAAGAGCTTGCGAAAGACCTGCTGCACCGCGGTGATATGGGCGCCGATGCCGATGCGCCCGCCCAGGCGCTGCTGCAGATAGGGCGCGGCCGAGAGGTGGTCGGCATGGCAATGGGTCTCCAGCAGCCAGTCCACCGTCAGCCCCTCCTCGCGCACCCAGGCGGCGATCAGGTCGGCGCTCAGATGCGAGACGCGACCCGCCTTGGGGTCGTAGTCCAGCACGCTGTCGATGATGGCGGCGCGCCTGGTGACCGGGCAGTTCACCACATGGGTGACGGTGGCGGTGGCGGCGTCGTAGAAGCTGCGGATATGGGCGTCGGGCATGGCGGGCTCCCCTGGGCGAGGCCAGTATAGGCAGGGAGCGCCGACTGCCGGCTTGCTTCAGCTCAGCTTATGAGCGCTTGCGCCTCACCGCGCCGATCGCCAGCAGACCCATGGCCATCATGGCGTAGGTGGAAGGTTCGGGAATGGGGGTGAGCGCCTCTTGGACATTGCCGCCGGCGATGACGGCGAGCAAATATGTCTTGTCGGTGTTGCCGGTATTCTTCACGGTCAGCTTGAGCAGCTGACTCTCGGTCGAGGCTTCATAGGCGTCTGGTGACCACAACCAGTTGTTGCTGCCGGCGTACCTGCTGGTTGACTGAATGCTGCCCACCAGGAGGGAGCCTTCGAACTGAGCGGTCGAGTAGTTCCCGACGCCTGTGGCACCAGCGGGCAGCGTGAACGCTGGTGCCGTGGTCCCGGACAGCGAGCCACTCAGGAGGACGGAAAACGTCACCTGGGTGCCGGCGGCCAAAGTAAAGTCTTGGAAGATGTTCCCGCCGGCCGAACTGGCATGCCCTGCCTCCACACTTGCGCTGGCCACAATCGGCGAAGGGGTGGACGCAAGCGCGCCTGAGAACGCATGAGCTTGCCCGCTTGCGGCATCGATGCTGACGCTGCCTGCATTGTTGAACACCGTGTTGCTGTGGAAGTCGGGCTGAGTCCAATCCGTGAGCACGGTGTTGTATTGGATGTGGCTGCCAGTCTGCGCCCACTCGCTGAATGCGCTCGTCAGCTGCCAGGATGGCGCCCAGCTGATGCTGGGGGCGACGCCATCGCTCAGATTGAGGTCCTTCAGACTCAGGCTGAAATCGCTCAAGGTCACGGTCATCTGAGTGGTGGCCTGTGCGGCCAGCGACGCAGTGCCAAGCAGCAGCGCTGCCAGAATGTTCGGGCGCATGGTTCCTCCCCGGTGATCGGTGTATGACGGTGCGCATTGCGCGCAAGTCTTGTGGGCAGGATTCTGGCAAGCACCACGACGCGAACACTTGGGGTTATCCACTCCACCCCCTCGTTCCCGGGGGTGGGAGTCGCTCAATCGACCTTGGCGCCCGAGGCCTTCACCACCTTGGCCCATTTGGCGGTCTCGCTGGCGATCAGGGCGGCGAACTCGGCGCTCGTGTTGCCGCTGGCGATCGCGCCCTGCGAGGCCATGCGTTCCTTGATGGCCGGGTTGGCGAGCGACCTGGCCACCTCGCGCTGCAGCCGCGCCACCTGTTCGGCGGGCATGCTGGCCGGCGCGAGCAGGCCGAACCAGGAGCTGGCCTCGTAGCCCTTCAGCACCGCGCCGCCGGCCTCCTCGACGGTGGGCAGCTCGGGCACCGCCTCGCTGCGCTGCGCGCTGGTGACGGCCAGGGCCTTGAGCTTGCCGGCCCTGATCTGCGGCAGCGCCGAGGGCAGGTTGTCGAACATCAGGTCGGTGTTGCCGGCCATCAGGTCCATCAGCGCCGGGCCGGAGCCGCGGTAGGGGAAGTGCAGCATGAAGCTGCCGGTCATGCTCTTGAACAGTTCGCCGGCCAGGTGGATGGAGGTGCCGTTGCCGCTGGACGCCATGTTCAGCTTGCCCGGGTTTGCGCGCGCCACCCGCACCAGATCGGCCACCGAACTGATGCCGTAATGCTGGGCGCGGGCCGGATTCAGCACCAGCACATTGGGCACCGCCGCCACCAGGGTGACGGGCGAGAAATCCTTCACCGGGTCGTAGGGCAGCTTGGGGTAGAGCGCCTGGTTGATCGCATGCGTGCCCACCGTGCCCATCAGCAGGGTATGGCCGTCGGTGGACTTGGCGACCTCGGCGGCGCCCAGGTTACCGCCCGCGCCGGGCTTGTTCTCCACCACCACGGGCTGGCCCAGGGCCTTCTGCAGCTCGGGGGCGATGGCGCGCGCCAGCAGGTCGGTGGTGCCGCCGGGGGCGAAGGGCACGACGATGCGCAGCGGCCGGCTCGGCCAGGGCGCCTGTGCCAGCGACCAGGGGCTGATGCTCAGGGCGGCCAAGCCCAGCAGTTCACGGCGCTTGATGGTGCTCATGCGCACCAGTATGGGCGCAAGCCCGAGCGCCCCACCCTGGGGCTTCCACTATTGGCCGAAGAACTGGCTCGAGTGCTGCCAGCGCGGCGGCCCCGCCACCTGCTGCAGGCTGACGCGCTCGGACGAGCAGGCGGCGTCGAAGTCGGCCTCGATCTGCAGCAGCGCGTCGCTGTCCTGCGCCAGCACGGTGACGATGCCGACCGCGCGGTTGCGGCCCTGGGCCTTGGCGGTGTAGAGCGCCATGTCGGCCCAGTTCACCGCCTGCTCCCAGTGCAGCTTGAGCTTGGAGGGCGGCAGCGGGAAATGCGCATAGCCGATCGAGACGCTCACCTGCAGCGGGCCGCTCTCGACCTGCACGGGTGTGCTGCCCACGCCGAACAGGATGCGCTCGGCCAGCTGCGGCAGCTGGCTCTGCGGCACGCCGGGCGCGAACACCAGGAATTCCTCGCCGCCCCAGCGCACCACCAGGTCCTCGTTGCGCACCGCCTGGGTGATGCGCCGCGCCACCTCGCAGATCACGATGTCGCCCGCGGCATGGCCATGCTGGTCGTTGACATGCTTGAAGTGGTCGATGTCGACCATCAGCAGGGCGCCCTCGAAGCGGTCGGCCTCCTGCTGGGCCATCACGCCCAGGAAGTGGCGCCGGTTCGCCAGCTCGGTGAGCGGGTCGCGCTCGCTCTGGGCGCGCAGCAGGGCCTGCTTGGCCTTGAGCTTGCGGTTGGCATCGCGCACGCGCAGCAGCATCCAGCCCACCAGCAGCATCGACAGGCCCAGCAGCACCGCCAGCGCCACGCCCACCTGGCTGGCGCGGTTGCGGTTGACGAGCTGCTGCTCCTTGATGGCGTTCTCGCGTGCCAGCAGCTGCAGGTCGCGCTGCTTGCCCTCGCTGTCGTACTTCAGGCGCAGCTGCTGCAGCGAGGCCTCGCGGTTGCGCGCCGCCACCTCGGCGCTGAGCTGGCGCTCCTCGTGGTAGAGGCGGATAGCCTCCTTGGCCTGGCCGGCGTCGGCGTAGGCCTGACCCAGCTCGCGCAGCTCGGTGACGCGCTGGGCGCCGTCGGTCTGGCTCTGGCGCAGCACGTCCACGCGCGCGATCTCCTGGCGGGCGGCATCGAACTGCTTGAGCAGCACCAGCGCCACCGAGAGGTTGTGGCGCAGCGTGCGTTCCAAGCGCAGATCGCGGAAGCGCGTGATCACCGGCAGCGCCAGCCTGGCCATCGCCACCGCCTTGGCGGGCTCGCCCTGGTGCATATAGGAGTCGACCAGATTGCCCTGCACCTGCGCCACGTCGCGCGTGGCATCGGCCTCGGTGGCATAGCGCAAGGCCTCTTCCAGCAGCTTGAGTTGCACGGCGGGCTCGCGCCGGCGCGCCGCCAGCGCGGCCTCGTAGACCTTCACCCGCCCCATGGCCTGGGCATCGCCCTGCGCGGTCTGCAGCGCCAGCGTGATGTGGCGGCGCACGCCGTCGGCCTGGTCCTGCAGCTGCTCGACCAGGGCCAGGTCGCCCAGGCTGATCACGCTCAGCAGGTTGTCGTGCCCGGCCTGGGCCAGCGCCAGCGCGAAGCTGTTGCTGTTGTTGGCAAAGGCCAGCTCGCCGCGATTGATCTGGTGGCGCTGCAGGATGCGCAGCGCCGCCCAGGTGGCGCGGAAATCGCAGCCGCCCCTGGCCACGCTCTCGGCCGGCTGGCTGCGCGAGCAGCCGCGCTCCAGGCCCTGCAGGCTTTGCTGCGCCAGCTCGGCGGCCAGGTCGCCCTGGGCACCACGCTCGGCGATCTCGGCGCGCAGCAGCTTGGCATGGTCTTCGGCGCGTCGCGCCAGTTTCTCGGCCAGCTCCTGGGCCTGGCGCACCTCGCCCGCGGCCAGCAGCAGGCGCGCGCGCGCCAGTTCAAACTGCCAATGGTCGGATTCGGCGCCGCCGCCATGCTTCTCCTTCTGCAGGCGCTCCAGCACCTGCAGGCCGGCCTCCGGATGGTTGAAGGCCAGGCGCGCCACCGGCGCCAGCCGGGCGTCGAGTTCGGCGTCGAAGGCCTGGGCCCGCGCCGGGCCGCAGCAGGCCAGCAAGGCCAGCAGGGCGGCCCCGGTGAAGCGGCCCCTCATGCCGCCTCCTCGGCCTGCGGCCCCTGCAGGCTGCAGAGCTGCACCCGGCCCTCGTGCCAGGCCGCCTCCATGCGGCCGGCGAGGTCCTGCAGGCTGTCTTCGTCGTCGGCTTCCATGCTCTCGATGCCATAGGCCCGGTTGCGGCCATGCGCCTTGGCCATGTACATGACGGTGTCCACCAGGTCGATGGCACGCTCCCAGTTGACCGCCAGGTTGTGCGGCGCGAGCGGGAAGCTGGCGAAGCCGATCGAGGCCGTCACGCCAATGGCCTGACCGCCATGTTGCACGGCCTGCTGGCCGATCTGGTCCAGCAGGCGCTGGGCCAGCAGGCGGGCATCGTCGGCGGCGCGCGAGGCCACCACGATGAGGAATTCCTCGCCGCCCCAGCGCACCACCAGGTCCTGCTCGCGCAGCGTGTGGCGCAGGCGCTGTGCCACCTCGATCAGCACCGAGTCGCCGGCCGCATGGCCATGCACGTCGTTGACGCGCTTGAAGTGGTCGATGTCGATCAGGAACACCGTGCCCGAGAGCCGGCCCTGGTCGGCCAGGCGCTTGATGGCGGCCTGGAAATGGCGCCGGTTCGCCAGCCCGGTGAGTGGGTCGCGCTCGCTCTGGATGCGCAGCGATTCGTTGGTGTTCTTGAGGGCCAGATTGGTCTTGCGCACGCGGCGGTAGGCCAGGCTCAGCAGCGCCGCCGAGACCAGCACGCAGCCGCCCAACGCGCCCCACAGCTTGAGCTGCAGGTCGCGCGCCGTGATCTGCTCTTCCTTGAGGCTGTTGTCATGGTTGAGCAGGGCGATCTCCTTGGCGCGCTGCTCGTCGTCGTAGCGCGCCTGCGCTTCCAGCACGGCCTTGCGGTTCTCTTCGCGCAGCACCAGATCGGAGAGCCGGCGCGCCTGGTGATAGGCCTGGATCGCCCCGCCCAGATCGGCGGCGCGCTCCAGATAGCTGCCCAGCTCCAGCCAGCCGTCGGCGGCATAGGCGGTGGCCTCGCGCTGCTCGTCCATCGCAATCGCCTGCATGACCTCGCGCTTGCCCTCTTCCAGCCGGTGCAGGCCGATCTTGGCGATGCCGGCGTTGTGGCGCGCCAGCGTCTCGGCGGGCACGTCATGCGTCTGCCTGGCCAGCACCAGGCTCTCCTGCGCCATCTGCAAGGCCTTGGCATAGTTGCCGCGCCTGAGGTAGTAGTCGGCCGAGTTGCCGAGCGCCAGCGACACCAGCGTGTCGGACTTCATCTGGCGTGCCGCGGCGAGCGCCTGTGCGTGCGCTTCCAGGGCAACCCGGCCATCGCCCTGGTCGGCATAGACGATGAAGCGCGAGGTCTGCACCGCATTCAGCGTGGCCGGATCGGGATCCAGCTGGACCTCGGCAAGCGCCTGGGCGACGGTGGCGGTGGCGCGCTCCTGCTGCTGTGCGCGGAAGTAGGCGAAAGACAGATTGGCCAACGAGACGGCGCGGCGCCAGTGCGAGTCCATGCCCTCGGCCAGCTTGAGCGCTGCCAGCCCGCCGTTGATGGCTTCGTCCATCTCGCCGCGGTCGCCCATCACCTTGGACAGGCGCAGCTGGGCGCGCCACAGCACGCCGGCCTCGACCGGGCCGGGCCGGTAGGCGGCCAGGCCCGCGAGGGCCTGGCTGGCCGCAGCCAGCTCGCCGTTCTTGGAAAACTGGGTGGCGCGTGCGAGCTTGGCGGCCAGTTGCGCGGCCGGGCGCAGCGCCTCCTTGGGCCATTGCTCGAGCTCATGCAGGATCTGGTCGAGCCCGGTACGGTCGCCCAGGTTGGCCAGCAGGGTCGCGCGCAGGCTGAGCGCCTCCAGGCGTTCGGAACTGCCGGCCGGCAGTTGTTCCAGCAGGCTCTGCAGGGCCTCGGCGTCCTGCCTGGGCAGGGCGATGTCGTGCCGCTCGATCTGTTCCAGCGCCGCCCAACTGGTGCTGCTGCCGCGCAGCTGGCCGACGGCACCGGGGGCGGAGGCCGATGGCGCCACCGGCGCGGCCGGCGGCTGGCAGGCCTGCAGGCCCAGCGCCAGGCCGAGGCTCAGCGCCAGACGCAGGCAGGCAGCGCCTACCGGTGTGGCACCGGGCGCGCGAGCTCCTGCGTCAGCCAAGAAAGCCTTGCTCATCCTCTGCCCTATCGACGCCCGGCACGACATCTTGAATGCCGCGGCCCTGGTCGCAGCCCCGGACCGTGCAATAGAGCATGTTTGCGGCCCCGTCATAGCGCTCGTTGCCCCGCAAAGGCAGGGGATGCAAGGCGTAAACCGCAGCCGGGTTGGACACCCGGCGAGGATTTGCAACGCCGCTGACGTTGTCTTTGCGGGGCAACCCGAAGGGCAAGGCAGCCCAGGGGTGCACTCGTCGTTGCCCACCTTGGCCAGGCAGAGAGCCTGGCCTGCAGCGCGCGCCTAGATTGCGCCCCTGGGCTGCCTTGCGGGCACCATGACGGGACCGCAAACACGCTCTTTTTGCCCAGATCCACCGCGCGCTCTCCTCTGCATGCCGGGCGCAGTGTAGTGAAGCGGCCGCGCGCGGCGCCTAGGGAAGTTCAGCATAGCCCGACACTTGGCCGGCGCAATCTGTGCAATTTGTCGTCAGATGGCGGGCTGCAGGTGGCGGAGCACGGCCCGGGCCACGGCGGCATCCTGCAGGATGCGCCGGTGCCCCAGGCCGTCGGTGAGCTGCAGCTGTGCGATTGGCAGCGCCTGATGCAGGGCCAGGGCCTGCTTGAGCGGGGCGGCACGGTCGTCGCGATCGTGCACCAGCAGGGTGGGCTGGCGCAGGTGGGCACCCAGCCAGGCGGGTTCGAAGGTCTCCAGGCCGGTGCCGCCCAGCTGCACCAGGCGGGCCCGCAGGCGCTGCAGCACCGTCTCGCGCAGGCCGAAGGCATGGCCGAACCAGCCGAGTACCTGCCGCGGCGGGGCCGAGCAAGCGATCAAGGCCAGGCGCTGCACCGGCAGGCCGCGCGCCGCGGCATGACTCAGCGCCAGCGCGCCGATGGAATGCGCCACCGCGCCCTGCAGGGGGCCGAAATGCTGCGCCGCGGCATGCAGGGTCTGGAGAAACTGCGGCATATGGGTGCGCCAGCCGGCGCTGTAGCCATGCGCGGGCATGTCCAGCAGGATCGGGTCCATGCCGCCCAGCCAGAGCTGCTCGGCCAGCGCATGCATCTGGCCGGCGCCACCGCCCCAGCCATGCACCAGCAGCACGCGCGGCCTGGCCGGCGCGGCGGCGGCCTCGGCGTGGCGCCAGGCGCACAGGCGCTGGCCCATCAACTCCCAGGGCTGGGCCACCCAGGGCGCGGGCAGGGGCTTGCGCTGCCCCCATTTGAGCGGCAGCGGCGTGCTGAACAGGCCGAAGGCCAGGCGTGCGCTGAGCCCGGGCGCCGGCCCCTGCAACAGGCCCAGGCCCGCGCGCAGCAGGCGCAGGCTCAGGCCTCCGGCATAGAACAGGCTGGCGGGATTGGATTTGACGCGCGTGTTCATGGGCCCGCCTCAGCCGGGAAAGAAGGGCGAGAAATCGCGATTGCTGCGCGGGATGCCGCGCCACAGCTGGCGCCAGGCGCGCAGCAGGCGCCACAGCGCCATGACGATGAAGAACAGGATCGCTAGCAGGCTCAGCATGGCAGGCTCCTTGGCGTGGTGAAAATATTGCGCACGACCGTGCGAAATGCGGGAAAGGCAAAATGCGTAGCGGATCGCATGGTCTCAGGCCTTGTAGTGCTGGATGAGGCGCTGGTAGCTGGCCCAGCCGCGCGACTCGGCCTCGGGGTTGCGCAGGAAGCGGGCCTCGCGCACCAGGGCGGTGAACAGCCCGTCGAGCTCGAACACCAGCTGTTCCAGATCGGCATCGGCACGCAGATGGCCGGCCTCCTGGGCCTGCAGCACGCTGCGCCGCAGCGCCTGGCGCCAGCGGCTCACGCCGGCCAGCAGCAACTCGCGCAAGGGGCCGTCGCGGTCGTCGAACTCGAAGGCACCGGCCACATAGAGGCAGGCGCCGCGCGAGCCGGTGCGGGTGGCGCGCGCCAGCCAGGCGCGCATGATGGCGTCCAGGCGCGGCAGGCCGCGCGGCTCGCGCAGCGCGGGCAGCAGGATGTCCTGCTGGAAGCGCCGGTCGAACTCGTCCAGCACCGCCTTCTGCAGGCCCTCGCGCGAGCCGATGCGCGAGAACACCCCGCTCTTGGAGAGATTCAGGCGCTTCGCCACCTCGCCGATGCTGAGGCTGTCGAGGCCGTCCAGCGCGGCCATCTCCAGCGCCATGTCGACGATGGCACTCTGGGTCAGCTCGCTGCGTTCGGTCTTGGCTTCCATGGGTCCCAATTTAGCACGACCGTGCGAACAAATTCAAGCCGATTCCGCTTGTGGTGCTCGTTTTGTATACGTACTATTCATTCAACTGATAAGTTGTCAACTTAATGGATAGCAAATGAAGATATCCAAGTCACAGCAGGACAAGAACCAGCGCCTGATCCTGGCCGCCGCGGTGGAGCTGATGAGCCGCCAGGGCTATGAGGCCACCAGCATGAAGCAGATCGCGCGGGCCGCCGGTCTGGGCGACGCCACCATCTACAAATACTTCCCCAGCAAGGAGAAGCTGGTGCTGGGCTATTACGAGCTGGCGGTGGCCGAGGCGGTGGCGCAGACGCTCAAGACCAAGGGTCTGGCCGGCTACCGCCTGCAGGAGCGCCTGCAGCGGCTGGTGGATGCGGTGCTGGAGCGGCTGCTGCCGGACCGCGAGTTCGTGGCCCTGACCCGGCAGCTGGCGCGCCAGTCGCCGCTGCTGCTGATGGGCGACGCCCTGCCCGGCAAGCCGCTGCTGAAGGCCACGGTGGGCGAGTTCCTGACCCAGGCCGAGGCCGCCGGCGAGATCGCCGCCTGCGATTTCAAGGGCCTGCTGGCCGGCCTGTTCGCCGACTATGTGTTCGGCCTCGTCGTCTACTGGCTGCAGGACGAGAGCGAGGAGTTCTCCGACACCACCCAGCTCACCGACCTGAGTCTCGCCCTGCTGGTGCTGACGCTGCAGAGCGGGCTCATCAACAAGGCCAGCGAGCTGCTCGGCTTTGTGCTGCGCAACCAGCTGGCGCGCCTGCTGCAGGGCAATGCCGGCGGGCTGCTGGAGCTGCTCAAGCTGGCCCGGCGCGGCCTGGGCGCGCAGACGGAGCCGCGGTCATGACGAGCTTGCAAAAGATCCCGGTGCCGGCGGCCAGCGTCCTGGCGGCCAGCCTGCACGACGCCGACTTTGCCGACTGCTATCTGCTGCCCGATCCGCAACCGGCGCGCGGCGTGTTCCAGAGCTATCTGGAACTCGCGGCGCTCACACCCGGCTGGATGAGTGCCTTGATGGCGATGCGCAACCGCGTGGTGCGCCTGGTGGGGCTCAAGCATCTGGGCAGCCTGCCGCCCCAGGATGGCGGCAAGCCGGCCGCGGCCTACCGCATTGGCGAGCGCGTCGGCATCTTCACGCTCGAGCAGCTGCATGCCGACGAGGTGGTGGTGGGCGACAACGACAAGCACCTGCATGTGCGCCTCTCGCTGCTGCGCCAGCGCCAGCCCGACGGCAGCACGCGCCTGGCGCTCAGCACCGTGGTGCACGAGCACAACCGCCTGGGGCGCATCTATATGTGGGTGGTGGGGCCGGCGCACAGCCTGATCGTGCCGCTGATGCTCAAGCAGGTGATGCGTGCCCAGCGGCGCTGAGGAGCGGCCGCCGCGCCGCGGCCGGCTGGCGCGCGGCGCGATCGCCGGCGGCGCGCTGGCACGCGTGGGCGTGGCGCGCCTGGCCCACAAGGCGCAAGACCTGACCCTCACCGAGCCCGATCGCAGCGAACGCGCCAGCGCGCGCGAGGCCGAGCTGGGCCGCATCCTGTTTGCCGCGCTCAACCAGCTCAAGGGCGTGGCGCTGAAGGCGGCGCAGCTGCTCAGCAGCGAGGCCAGCCTCTTGCCCGAGGCCTTGCGCGCCCAGCTGGCGCGCGCCTGCTACCAGGCCACGCCGATGAACCAGGCCCTGGTGGCCAAGCGCATGCGCCTGGCGCTGGGGCCCGACTGGGAGCAGCGCTTCGCCGACTTCGAGCCGCAGGCCTTCGCGGCCGCCAGCCTCGGCCAGGTGCATCGCGCGCGCCTGCACGATGGCCGTGCCGTGGCCCTGAAGCTGCAGTACCCCGGCATTGCCGCGACGGTGCAGAGCGATATGCGGCTCCTGCGTAGCCTGCTGGGCGGCCTGGCCTGGGGCGGCGCGGCGCTGCCGGACGAGGCGCTGCTGGCGCGCGTGCTGGACGACATCGAGTCCACCCTGATGGCCGAGCTGGACTATGCGCAGGAGGCGCAGGCCCTGGCATGGTTCTGCGCCGAGTTGCAGCTGCCCGGCCTGGTGATTCCCGAGCCGCTGCTGGAGCAGGGTACGGCCCAGCTGCTGTGCATGCAGGCGCTGGACGGCCTGCATCTGCAGGCATGGCTGGCGCGTGGCCCCACGCAGGCCGAGCGCGATCACGCCGGCCAGCTGATCTTCGACAGCTTCCTAGCGATGATGTTCCGGCTGCGCCGCCTGCACGCCGATCCGCACAGCGGCAACTACCTCTTCATGACCGAGGGGCGGCTGGGGCTGCTGGATTTCGGCTGCACGCGCACGCTCGCGCCGGCCTTTTGCGTGACGCTGGCAAGCGCCTGGTCGGCCGGGCTGCGCGGCGACCGCGCGGCGCTGCGCCGGGCCTATCTGGATCTGGGTCTGATCGCGCCGGGCCTGGACCAGGCGGCCTTCGATGCCGAGCTCTACCCGGCCCTGGCCGAACTGCTGGACTGGCAGCTCGAGCCCTTCCGGCACGAGCATTTCGACTTCGGCCAGCGTCGCCCCATGCCACGCATGCAGAGCGAGCAGCACCGCGTGGCGCTGCGTCACCTGCAGGGCATGCCGCCCGAGCTGCCTTATGTCGATCGCGCCTACCTGGGCCTGAACCAAATGCTCAAGCAGCTGGACGCGCGGGTGCGTACCCGCAATCCCTACATCCACGCCGGCATCGAAACCTAGAGCAGCATGGCCAGCACCAGCATGAGCACGGTGCAGGACAGCAGGCATATTGCATAGACCAGGCCCAGCGCGCCGGCGCGCAGCAGCCCGCCCCACCAGCCGCCACCGTAGACATGGCGCTGCGCCATGAGGGCGTAGAGCAGGAACAGCCCGCTCAACAAGGGCGGCAGCAGCTCTAAGGGCAGCAGCAGCGCCGGCAGCGCCAGCACAAAGGCCGCGCAGTGCAGATGGGTGGCGTAGACCAGATGCTCCACATAGCGGCGCGGCCGATCTGCAGGCGCGCGGCGGCGATTCATCAGCTGCGTCAGCTGGGTCAGGGCGGCAAACAGCGGCAGCAGGGCGAACAGGGCGTAGGGCCCAAAGCGCAGCAGGCCATCGTTCAGCTGCGCCGCGCGTTCCTCGCTGGGCAGGGCTTGGTAGTGCAGCAGGCGTGCGGTGGCGCGCCTGGCCAGCGGGTGGTCGATGCCGGCGAGGCGCTGTTCGAGCCGCTTGCTGACCGGGATCGTGGTGCGCGCGTTGGCGCCATAGGCTTGGCCGAGCGCCGCGGCCGAGGCGGCATCCTGCGCCGCACTCGCCACGCTCGGGCCGCCGACGGTGAACAGCGAACTGCTGGCGCGCGCCTCGTCGCCCTGTGGTGCCACGCTCACCGGGGCGGTGGTCAGGCGCAGGGCTGCAAACAGCAGCACCGACAGCCAGAAATACAGCCTCGCCGGCCGCACATAGCGCTTGCGCCGGCCGCGCAGGTACTCCAGGCTCAATTCGCCGGGCTGACATAGCAGGGTCTTGAGGGTGAGCCACAAACGCCCGTCCAAGGCAAGCAGGCGCCCGATGCCGTCGCCGAGAAATTCGAGCAGGCCCGGCAAGGCCACGCGCGCCTCCTGCCCGCATTGGGCGCAGAAGGCTCCTTGCAGCGCCGCGCCGCAGTTCATGCAGCGCAGCGGCCCGGCCATCCCGCTGCGTTCAGGCCGCGGCAGCTACTGCGTGCCCGCCCTGGTAGCCCCTGGGCACCGCACCGAGCAGGCGACGCGTGTACTCCTGCTTGGGTGCGGCCAGCAGGCTCTGGGTCTCGCTCTGCTCGACCACATCGCCGTTCTGCATTACCAGCACCTCGTCGGAGATGAACTTCACCACCGCCAGGTCGTGGCTGATGAAGATGTAGGACAGGCCGAACTCGTCCTGCAGGTCCTTCAAGAGGTTCAGCACCTGGGCCTGCACCGAGACGTCCAGCGCCGAGACCGACTCGTCCAGCACCAGCACCTCGGGGTTGAGCGTCAGGCAGCGCGCGATCGCGATGCGCTGGCGCTGGCCGCCGGAGAACTCGTGCGGGTACTTGTTGAGCGCGCTGTCGTCCAGGCCGACCTTCTTCAGCAGGGCGCTGGCGGTGGCCAGGCGCTCCTGGTGGCTGGCGCCGATGCCATGGATCTCCATCGGCTCGACCAGGGTCTGGCCGATGGTGAAGCGCGGGTTCAGCGAGGCATAGGGGTTCTGGAACACCACCTGGATGCGGCGGCGCATCTTCTGCCAGTCGGTCGGGCCCATCTTGAGCAGATCCTTGCCCTCGAACAGCACCTCGCCGCCGCTGGGCTCGTGCAGGCGCAGCAGCGTCAGGCCCATGGTGGTCTTGCCCGAACCCGACTCGCCCACCACGCCCAGGGTGTAGCCCTTGCGCAGCTTGAAGTTCACGTCCTTGACGGCCTGGAACTCCTTCTTGCCGAACAGGCCCTGCTTGAAGAAGAAGCTCTTCTTCAGGCCGCGCGCCTCCAGGATCACCGGCGCGTCCGGGTCCTTGGCCTTGCCCGCGCCCTCGTGCACGCTGCGGCCGGCGATGTGGTCGTCGATCACCATCAGGCGCGCCGGGTTCTCGGTGAGTGACGGGCGGCAGGCCAGCAGGGCCTTGGTGTAGGCATCCTGCGGGTTATGGAAGATCTCGGCCACCGGGGCCTTCTCGCGGATCTCGCCATGGCGCATCACCACCACCTGGTCGGAGATCTCGCCCACCACGCCCAGGTCATGCGAGATGAACAGCATGCTCATCTTGTGCGTGTCCTTGAGCCTGGCCATCAGCTCCATCACCTGGCGCTGGATGGTCACGTCCAGCGCGGTGGTCGGCTCGTCGGCGATCAGGAGCTTGGGTGAACAGGCCAGCGCCACCGCAATCATCACGCGCTGCTGCTGGCCGCCCGACATCTCGTGCGGATAGCTGCTCAGGCGGCGCTTGGGTTCGGGAATGCCCACCTCGTTGAGCAGCTCCTCGGCACGCGTCAGCGCCTGCCGGCGGCTCATGCCCATGTGCTTCATCAGCGGCTCCATGATCTGGTCGGCCACGGTGAACACCGGGTTCAGCGAGGTCATCGGATCCTGGAACACGCAGGCGATCTCGCGCCCGCGTATGCCCTGCAGCTCGGGCAGCGAGGTCTTGAGCAGGTCCTTGCCCTGGAACAGGATCTTGCCCTCGCGCTCGGCGTTGTCGGGCAGCAGGTTGAGGATGGACATGGCGGTGACGCTCTTGCCCGAGCCCGACTCGCCCACCAGGGCCACCGTCGAGTTCTCGGGAATGTCGAAGCTCACGCCCTTGACGGCCAGCGCACGCTGCATCTGGCCCTGCACCTTGCCCATGCGGAAGGCGACTTTGAGGTCTTGAATACTCAGCAGCATTTTGTTTCGCTCACTCCAGGCCGCGCAGCTTCGGATCGAGCGCGTCGCGCAAGGCATCCGTGAACAGGGCAAAGGCGGTCACGAACACGGCCATGAAGCCGGTCACCGCTACCAGTTGCCACCAATAGCCCAGGATCAGCTCGCTCTGCGATTCGCTCAGCATGGTGCCCCAGGAAACCTGGTCCACGCCCACGCCCAGGCCCAGATAGGACAGGATCACCTCGCTCTTGATGAAGCTCACCACATGCAGCGAGAGCTGCACCAGGGCCACATGCGAGACATTCGGCAGGATGTGCTTGAACATGCGCGACATGCGGCTCGCGCCGATCGCCTCGGCCGAGCGCACGTATTCGCGCACCGAATGCTTCATGAACTCGGCGCGGATCAGGCGGTAGATGCCGGTCCAGCCCGTCAGGCCCAGGATCAGCACCACCGAGAGCACGCCGCGGCCGAAGATGGCCGCGAAGGCGAACACCAGCAGGATGTAGGGAATCGCGTTGAAGACGTTGTAGACCCACTCCAGGAAGTCGCCCACCTTGCCGCCGAAGAAGCCCGACACCGCGCCCAGCACCGTGCCGATCAGGGTGGCCACCACGGCCGCCAGCACGCCCACCAGGATCGAGACCTCGGCGCCCTTGACGGCCTTGCTGAGCACATCGCGGCCCAGGCGGTCGGCGCCGAAGGGCAGGGTCTCGGCCTTCACCGTGGCCTCGGTCTTGTAGGCCTTGGCGCGCTCGTCCCATTCCTTGTACTTGGGCGCCAGCGGGTCGATGTCGCTGAGGTCCACGTTGGGGCCCTTGGGCTGGGCGATCACGCCGGTGGCCTCGGCCGGGGCCGGGCCCATGAAGTTGGGCTGGGCGTTGGGCACGCCCACTTCCTTCTGCCAGTCCTTGGCCACCAGGCCGCTGCCCGAGAGCGCCACCAGCACCAGAAAGAAGGCCACGATGGCCATGCAGAACATGCCCAGCTTGTTGGTACGCAGGCGGCGCCAGGAGGCGGCCCACACGCCTTGCGAACGCTGCGAGCCAGTGCCCGCGACAGGGGTATTCAACACGGCACTCATTTCAGCACCACCCGTGGGTCAACGAGTTTGTAGAGCAGGTCGGTGATCAGGTTGACCACCATGGTCAGCGCCGCGATATAGATCGCAAAGGCCTGGATCACCGGGTAGTCGCTGCGGTTCACCGCCAGCAGGATCTCGCGGCCCAGGCCGGGGATCGAGAAGAACACCTCGAGCAGGAAGGAGCCGGTGAACACGCCGGGCAGGGCCACCGAGATGTTCGTCATGATGGGGATCATGGCGTTGCGCAGCACATGCTTGAGCAGGATGGTGCGCTCGGTCATGCCCTTGGCGCGCGCGGTGCGCACATAGTCATGGCCGATCTCGTCCAGGAAGAAGGTGCGGTACAGGCGGGTGTAGGGCGAGAGCGCCACCGCCACCGCCACCGCCACCGGCAGGGGGGCGTAGGTGGTGAGGTTGGTCCAGAAGCTGTCGGTCCAGCCCTGCACCGGGAACCAGCCCAGGCGGAAGGCGAACACATACTGGCCCACGATCACGTAAACCAGCAGCGAGATCGACACCGCCACGGTGGTGAGGATCATCACCGCGCGGTCGGTCAGCGAGCCGCGCACATAGGCCACGGCCAGCGCGAAGGGAATCGCCAGCAGCACTTCCAGCACCAGGATGGGCAGCATCACCGTCAGCGTGGCCGGCAGGCGGCTGGCGAACAGGTTGGACACGGCTTCCTGCGTGGCCCAGCTCTTGCCCCAGTTGAAGGTGACGATCTGCTTGATGAAGATCCACAGCTGCTCGAGCACCGGCTTGTTGAGGCCCAGCTGCTCGCGGATGGCGTCGATCTGTTCGGGGCTGGCGTTCAGGCCGCCCAGCACCTCGGCAGGATCGCTGCCGAAATATTTGAAGAGGAAGAACACCAGCAGCACGACGCCGAGCAGGGTCGGGATCATTTGCCACAAGCGTCTTATCAGGTATGCCGCCATCGCTGTCGGTCTCCATTCGTCACGCGTCGATAAAGTGAAACCCCGGCCACTTATGGTGATCGGGGTTTTCCAGGCGCGAGTCTATGCGAGTCTCGCGCCGCATCCAACCGGCATTTCCCTCGGTCCGCCCCCCGATTCACGCGGCATAGCTCCCATGCCAAAAGGCATAGCTCGAGCCGGAATCCCCGCCCTGGGGTTGCTGGCAATGGCAAGGCGGCGGCGGGGCCCTTAGACTTCGCCCCCATGCGCCGGGCCCACAAGGTTGCCGGCGCCTTTGCTTGATGTGAATGGAAACCTCTGATGCGACGAGCTGGCATTGCCCGCACCGCGGCCGTACTGCTGGCCGGCGTATTCTTTTCGGCCTGGACCTCGGCCCAGGCCCCCGGCCCCGAGCCCAAGGTGCTGCGCTACGCCTTCCGGGTGGCCGAGACCGGCTTCGACCCGGCGCAGATCTCCGACACCTACAGCAAGACGGTGGCCGCCGGCATCTTCGACGCGCCCTTGAAGTTCGAGTTCCTCGCCAAGCCGGCCAAGCTGATCCCGAACACCCTGGTGGCGATGCCGGAGATCTCGGACGACTTCAAGACCCTGAGCTTCGAGCTCCGGCCCGGCATCCACTTCAGCGATGACCCGGCCTTTGGCGGCAAGAAGCGCGAACTGACCGCCGCCGACTACATCTACGCCATCAAGCGCCACTACGACCCGCAATGGAAGAGCCCCAACCTCTACCTGCTGGAGAACGTCAAGATCCTGGGCCTGTCGGAGCTGCGCAAGGAGCTGATGGCGGCCAAGAAGCCCTTCGACTACGAGCGCCCGGTCGAGGGCCTGCAGCAGCTCGGCCGCTACAAGTTCCAGATCAAGCTGGGCGTGGGTGATCCGCGCTTCATCAACCAGTTCGCCGATGCCGGCTTCCTGGGCGCGGTGGCACGCGAGGTGGTCGAGGCCTATGCCGACAAGATCATGGAGCACCCGGTGGGCACCGGCCCCTGGCGGCTGGCCGAGTGGCGCCGCAGCTCGCGCATCGTGCTCGAGAAGAACCCGAACTACCGCGAGGAGTTCTACAAGGAGCAGCCGCCGGCCGACAAGCCCGAGCTGGCCGCCCAGGTGCGAGCCCTGCAGGGCCGCCGCCTGCCCATGGTGGACCGGGTGGAAATCGCCATCATCGAAGAGAACCAGCCGCGCTGGCTGTCCTTCCTGGGCGGCGAGGCCGATGTGCTGACCGAGCTGCCGTTCGAGTTCGCCAACATCGCCATCCCCGGCAACAAGCTGGCGCCCAATCTGGCCAAGCGCGGCGTGCACATGACGCGCTTCATCTACCCCGAGATCGCGTTCTCCTACTTCAATATGGATAACCCGGTGGTGGGCGGCTACACGCCGGAGAAGATCGCGCTGCGCCGCGCCATCTCCCTGGCGATGGACGTGGACAAGCAGATCCGCCTGGCGCGCAGCGGCCAGGGCATCCCCGCGCAAGGCCCCTCGATCCCGGGCGTGTTCGGCTACGACCCCGGCTTCAAGTCGGAGATGAGCGAGTACAACCTGGCCAAGGCCAAGGCCTTGCTGGACCTCTACGGATACACCGACAAGGACGGCGACGGCTGGCGCGACCGGCCCGATGGCACGCCGCTGCGCATCGAGTACGCGACCCAGCCCGACGGCACCAGCCGCCAGCTGATCGAGCTCTGGCACAAGGGCATGGAGGCGCTGAAGGTCAGGATGGACTTCAAGACCGCCAAATGGCCCGAGAACCTCAAGTCCGCGAATGCCGCCAAGCTGCAGATGTGGGGTGTGAGCTGGGTCGCCACGACCCCGGACAACGACACCTTCCTGGCGCTCGGCGATGGCCGCGCCAAGGGCAAGGCCAACAAGGCCCGCTTTGACCTGCCGGCCTACAACGCGCTCTACGAAAAGCAGAAGGCTCTGCCCAACGGCCCCGAGCGCGAGGCCGTGATGCGCGAAGCCCAGCGCCTGCTGATCGCCTACATGCCCTACAAGATGGACATCCACCGCATCTTCACCGACCTCTCGCAGCCCTGGGTGATCGGCTACGAGCGCAATGTTTTCGTGCGCAATTTCTGGCAATACGTGGACATCGACACCCAGGCCCTGCCGGGGCGGAGCAACAAGCCATGAAGCGCCTGCTGCTGACCCTGGCCGCCGCCCTCGGCCTCCTGCATGCCGGCATGGCCGGCGCGGCCGAGGCGCCCGCCGCGCCCAAGCTGCTGCGTTACAGCTTCCGCGTCGCCGAGACCGGCTTCGACCCGGGGCGCGTGACCGACATCTACTCGCGCATCATCACCTCGCACATCTTCGAGGGGCTCTACACCTACGACCACCTGGCGCGCCCCGCCAAGCTGGTGCCGCAGACCGCCGTGGGCATGCCCGAGGTGTCGGACGACTTCAGGACCTGGACCATCAAGCTGCAGCCGGGCATCTTCTTTGCCGACGACCCGGTGTTCAAGGGCAAGAAGCGCGAGCTGACCGCGGAAGACTATGTGTTCGTCCTCAAGCGCGCCGCCGATCCCGAGAACAACAGCCCGCACTGGAGCGAGATCGACGAGCAGGGCTTTGTGGGCCTGGCCGAATACCGCGCCGAGGTGCTGAAGCAGAAGAAGCGCTTCGACTACGACCACCCGATCGCCGGGCTGCGCGCGCTGGACCGCTACACCCTGCAGCTGCGCCTCAAGCAGACGCGCCCGCGCCTGATCGAGATCCTGGCGCAGACCGATCTCTACGGCGCGGTGGCGCGCGAGGTCATCGAGGCCTATGGCGAGCAGAGCATGGGCCACCCGGTGGGCACCGGCCCCTTCGTGCTCAAGCAGTGGCGGCGCAGCTCGCTGATCGTGCTGGAGAAGAATCCCGGCTACCGCGAGCGTTATTACGATGCCCAGCCGAATGCCGACGACGCCGAGGGTCAGGCCTTGCTGGCGCGCTTCAAGGGCCGGCGCATCCCGATGATCGACCGCGTCGAGGTCTCCATCATCGAGGAAAACCAGCCGCGCTGGCTGTCCTTCCTGGGCGGCGAGTTCGACCTGCTGGAGCGCGTGCCCGAGGACTTCGTCAACCAGGCCATGCCGCGCGGCAAGCTGGCGCCCAACCTCGCCAAGCGCGGCATCCAGGGCTATCGCACGCTGGCCTCGGACGTGCTCTACACCGCCTTCAATATGGATGACCCGGTGGTGGGCGGCTACACGGCCGAGCGCATCGCCTTGCGCCGCGCCATCGGCCTGGCCACCAACAGCCCGCGCGAGAACGCCCTGGTGCGGCGCGGCCAGGCGGTGGTGGCGCAATCGCTCTACCTGCCCAATACCAGCGGCTACGACCCCGACTACCGCAGCGAGATGGGCGACTACGACCCCGCGCGCGCCAACGCCCTGCTGGACCTCTACGGCTACAAGGACGTGGACGGCGACGGCTGGCGCGAGCTGCCCGATGGCAGCCCGCTGCTGCTGGAAAGCCTCACCACGCCCGATGGCTTCCAGCGCCAGATCGACGAGCTGTGGCAGAAGTCGCTCGCCAAGGTTGGGCTGAGGCTGAAGTTCAAGGTGGCCAAGTGGCCCGAGAACCTCAAGTCCATGCGCGCCGGCAAGTACCAGATCTGGTCGCTGGCCAACAGCGCCTCGATGCCCGATGGCAAGGACTCGCTGGCCGCCCTGCATACCGGCCATATCGGCACCTACAACTACGCGCGCTTCAGCCTGCCCGAGATGGACAAGCTGTTCGACGCGGTGGGCTCGCTGCCCGACGGCCCCGAGCGCGACGCGGTGTTCCTGACCAGCAAGCGCCTGGCCACCGCCTACATGCCCTACAAGTACCGCGGCCACCGCTTCCTCAGCGACCTGGCGCATGCGCAGCTGATCGGCTACCGCCGCCATTCCTTCAAGCAGAACTGGTGGGAGTTCGTGGACATCGACGACAGCAAGAAAAGGGCCGTCAAATGATCCGCGGCCTGGCCACCCTGTTGCTCGCCGCGGCACTGGGCACGGCGCAGGCCGCCGAACCCAAGCTGCTGCGCTATGCCTTCCCGAGCGCCGAGACCGGCTTCGATCCCTCGCAGCTCACCGACATCTATTCGCGCACCGTCACCGCCAACATCTTCGAGGCGCTCTACCGCTACGACCATCTGGCGCGGCCGGTGCGCCTGCTGCCCCTGGTGGCGGCCGGGGCGGCTGAGATCTCGGCGGACTTCAAGACCTTCACGGTGCGCATCCGGCCCGGCATCTACTTTGCGGACGACCCGGCCTTCAAGGGCCAGCGCCGCGAGCTGGTGGCCCAGGACTTCGTCTACACCGCCAAGCGCGTGGCCGACCCCGCGCTCAACAGCCCGGGCTGGAGCTCCTATGAGGAGGCCGGCCTGCTGGGGCTGAAGGCGCTGCGCCAGCAGGCGCTCAAGTCCAAGCAGCCCTTCAACTACGAGGCCGAGGTCGAGGGCCTGCGCGCGCTGGACCGCTACACCCTGCAGTTCAAGACCGAGCAGGCGCGCCCGCGCCTGGTCGACGCCATCATGACCGACAGCAGCATCTACGGCGCGATGGCGCGCGAGGTGGTGCAGGCCTATGGCGACAAGATCGCCGCGCACCCGGTGGGCACGGGCCCGTTCCGGCTCAAGAGCTGGCGGCGCAGCTCGCAGATCGTGCTGGAGAAGAACCCCGGCTACCGCGAGCGTTATTACGATGCCGAGCCGGCGGCCGACGATGCCGAGGGTCAGGCCTTGCTGGCACGCTTCAAGGGGCGCCTCATCCCCATGCTCGACGAGGTGCAGATCGCCATCGTCGAGGAGGCGCAGCCGCGCTGGCTCAGCTTCCTGAACGGCGAGGCCGATTTTCTCGAGCGCGTGCCGGCCGAGTTCGTCAGCCAGGCCATGCCCAAGGGCAAGGTGGCGCCGAACCTGCTCAAGCGCGGCGTGCAGGGCTACCGAACCATCGCCTCCGACGTCACGCTGACGGTGTTCAATATGGACGACCCGGTGGTGGGCGGCATGTCGGCCGACAAGGTGGCCCTGCGCCGCGCGCTCAGCCTGGCCACCGACATCGAGCGCGAGATCACGCTGGCGCGGCGCGGCCAGGCGATCCCGGCGCAGTCGCAGCTGGTGCCGCACACGCTGGGCTACGAGGCCGACTTCAGCTCCGAGCTGAGCCGCCACGACCCGGCGCGCGCGATGGCCCTGCTGGACCTCTATGGTTATGTGGACAAGGACGGCGACGGCTGGCGCGACCTGCCCGATGGCCGCCCGCTGGTGATCGTGCGCAACACCCAACCCGACGCCACCTACCGCCAGCTCGACGAGCTGTGGCAGAAGAACCTGACGGCCATCGGCGTGCGCCTGCAGCTCAAGGTGGCCAAGTTCCCCGAGAACCTCAAGAGCGCGCGCAGTGGCAAGTTCATGACCTGGGGCGTGGGCTCCACGGCCGCCAGCCCCGACGGGCAGGAGGCCATGCAGCGCCTCTACGGCCCGGCCACCGGCGGGCAGAACCTCTCGCGCTTCAACGACCGGCATTTCAACGAGAACTACGAGCGCATGAAGGGCATGCCCGATGGCCCCGAGCGCGCCGCGCTGCTGCGCGAGGCCCAGCGCATCTCGCTCGCCTACCTGCCCTACAAGGCCCATGTGCACCGCATCTACACCGACCTTGCCTACCCCTGGCTGATCGGCTACCGGCGCGCGCTGTTCTGGCAGGACTGGTGGCAGTACGTGGATATCGACGACAGCAAGAAGTCCACCCAATGAAACCATGGATGCTGGCCCTGAGCCTGAGTGCCTTGCTGGGCCTGGCGCATGGCGCCGACACGCCCGGCGCGGCGCCCGCCAAGGTGTTTCGTTATGCCTTCCCGATCGCCGAGACCGGCTTCGACCCGGCGCAGATCAGCGACATCTATTCGCGCACCGTCACCCCGCATATCTTCGAGGGCCTGTACGCCTACGACCCGCTGGCCATGCCGGTGAAGATCAGGCCGCTGCTGGCCGCCGGCATGCCCGAGGCCGCGGCGGACTTCAGGACCTACACGGTGCGGCTGCGCCCGGGCATCTTCTTCACCGACGATCCGGCCTTCAAGGGCAAGCCGCGCGAGCTGGTGGCGGAGGACTTTGTCTACAGCTTCAAGCGCTTTGCCGATCCGGCGGTGAAGAGCCCGATGTGGAACAGCGTGGACGAGATCGGCCTGCTCGGCCTCGCTGCGCTGCGCAAGCAGGCGCTCGCGAGCAAGAAGCGTTTCGACTATGACCGCGAGATCGAGGGCCTGCGCGCGCTCGATCGCTACACGCTGCAGTTTAGGCTGCAGCAGCCGCGCCCGCGCCTGCTGGAGACGCTGGCCCAGAACGACCTGTTCGGCGCGGTGGCGCGCGAGGTGGTCGAGGCCTATGGCGACGAGATCATGGGCCATCCGGTGGGCACCGGGCCCTTCGTGCTGAAGCAGTGGCGGCGCAGCTCGCTGATCGTGCTGGAGCGCAACCCGAACTACCGCAATATGCAGTACGAGGCCGAGCCGGCGGCCGACGATGCCGAGGGCCAGGCCATCCTGGCGCGGCTGAAGGGCCGGCGCCTGCCGATGATCGACCGGGTCGAGGTCTCCATCATCGAGGAGAGCCAACCGCGCTGGCTGTCCTTCCTGAACGCCGAGCACGACCTGGTGGACCGCGTGCCGCCCGAGTTCGTCAACATCGCGCTGCCGCAGAACAAGCTGGCGCCCAATCTGGCCAAGCAGGGCATGCACCTGCACCGCATGCTGAACGCCGACAGCTCCTTCACCTTCTTCAATATGGAGGACGCCACCGTCGGCGGCTACGGCCCCGACAAGGTGGCGCTGCGGCGCGCGCTGTCGCTGAGCCTGGACATCGAGCGCGAGATCCGCCAGGTGCGGCGCGGCCAGGCGGTGGTGGCCCAGTCCATGGTGCTGCCGCACACCAGCGGCTACGACCCGCAGTACAAGAGCGAGATTGGCGACTTCGACCCGGCGCGGGCACGCGCGCTGCTGGATCTCTACGGCTTCGTCGACAAGGACGGCGACGGCTGGCGCGACATGCCCGATGGGGCGCCGCTGGTGATCGAGGTGGCCAGCCAGCCCGACGCGCTCTCGCGCCAGTACGACGAGCTGTGGCAGCGCAATCTCAATGCCGTGCAGATCAAGGCCAGGTTCTTCCACGGCAAATGGCCCGAGCAGCTCAAGCAGGCGCGCGCCGGCAAGCTGATGCTGTGGTTCCTCGGCACCACGGCCACCGGCCCCGACGGCATCGGCGCCCTGCAGCGCATGTATGGCCCGCAGTCCGGCAACCAGAATCTGTCGCGCTTCAAGAATGCCGAGTTCGACGCCCTCTACGAGCGCATGCAGGTGATGCCCGACGGCCCCGAGCGCGAGGCGCTGTTCCTGCAGGCCAAGCGCCTGCAGGCGGCCTGGATGCCGATGAAGACCCATGTGCATCGCATCGTCAACGACATCAGCCAGCCCTGGCTGATCGGCTACCGCCGGCCGCTGTTCCGCAACGAGTTCTGGCAGTTCATCGATATCGAACCGGCCGTCAGGCATTGAGCAGCATGGCCGCCTCGTTCCCCCGCGCCCTGGCCGCCCTGCTGCTGAGTCTGGCAACGCTGGGGGTGCTGGCCCAGAGCGAGCCGGCCGCGCCCCGCAAGGTGCTGCGTTATGCCTTCCTGGTGGGCGAGACCGGCTTCGATCCGGCCCAGCTCTCGGACCTCTATTCGCGCTACCTCACCGCCCATATCTTCGACGGGCTCTACAAGTACGACCACCTGGCGCGACCCTACAAGATCAAGCCGAATGTGGCCGATGGCATGCCCGAGGTCTCGGCCGACTACCGCACCTGGACGGTGCGCTTGCAGAAGGGCATCTACTTTGCCGACGACCCGGCTTTTGGCGGCAAGAAGCGCGAGCTGGTGGCCGAGGACTTCGTCTACAGCTTCAAGCGCTTCTTCGACCCCGCCACCAAGAGCCCGCTCTACTCCACCCTGAAGGACGAGGGCATCCTGGGCCTGGACGAGCTGCGCCAGCGCGCGCTCAAGAGCAAGAAGCCCTTCGACTACGACGTCCCGGTGGAGGGCCTGCGCGCGCTGGACCGCTACACCCTGCAGCTGCGCCTCGCCGAGGCGCGCCCGCGCCTGCTCTACACGCTGGCGATCGGCGATGTGATGGTGGCGGTGGCGCGCGAGGTGATGGAGGCCTACCCGGGCAAGAGCATGGAGCATCCGGTGGGCACCGGGCCCTTCGTGCTGAAGCAGTGGCGGCGCAGCTCGCGCATGGTGTTCGAGCGCAACCCCAACTTCCGCGAGCTCTATTACGACGCCGAGCCGAATGCCGACGATGCCGAGGGCCAGGCCCAGCTGGCGCGCTTCAAGGGCCGGCGCCTGCCGATGCTGGACGCGGTGGAGGTGGCCATCATCGAGGAAGGCCAGCCGCGCTGGCTGAGCTTTCTGCGCCGTGAGTTCGACCTGCTGTTCCTGCTGCCGGAGGAGTACGCCGACATCGCCATCCCGCATGGCCGCATCGCGCCCCATCTGGCCAAGCAGGGCATCCGGGCGCACAGCATGGCCAGCCCCGACCGCACGCTGTTCTATTTCAATATGGAAGACCCGGTGGTGGGCGGCTACACGCCCGCCAAGGTGGCGCTGCGCCGCGCCATCGGCCTGGCCACCGATGTGGGGCGCGAGATCCGCCAGGTGCGGCGCGGCCAGGCGGTGCTGGCGCAATCGGTGGTGGCGCCGCTGACCTGGGGCTACGACGCCGACTTCAAGAGCGAGAACAGCGATTTCGACCCGGCGCGCGCGATGGCCCTGCTGGACATCTATGGCTATCTGGACCGCGACGGCGACGGCTGGCGCGAGCAGCCCGACGGCACGCCGCTGCTGATCGAATATGCCTCCTCGCCCGACAGCCGCTCGCGCCCCTTCGAGGAGCTGTGGCAGAAGGACCTGGCGCGCATCGGCATCCGCATCAAGGTGAAATCGGCGCAATGGCCCGAGCAGCTGAAGGCCTCCCGGGCCGGCCAGCTGATGGTCTGGCAGCTGGGCTATGCGGCCGCCACGCCGGACTCGCAGCTCGGCTTCGAGCTGCTTTATGGACCAGCGGCGGGTGGGCAGAACCTCGGCCGCTTCCGCAATGCGCAGTACGACGCCGCCTACGACGCGATGCGGCGCCTGCCCGACGGCCCCGAGCGCCTCGCCCAGCTGCACGAGCTGCAGCGCCTGACGCTGGCCTATATGCCGCAGAAGTACCGCGTGCACCGCATCGTCAACGACCTCACCCAGCCCTGGGTGCTGGGCTTCCGGCGGCCCGCCTTCGGCACCAGCTTCTGGTCCTATGTGGACATTGATCCGGCCGGGCGGCCCGCGCCGTGAAACGCCGCCGCCTGCTGCAGGGTGCCATGCTGGCGCCGCTCGCCTGCCGGGCCGAGGGCGAGCGCGGCCATAGAAAGATCCTGCGCACCGCCTTGCCGTCGGCCGAGGTCGGCTTCGATCCGGCCCAGGTCTCCGACCAGACCTCGGTGCAGGTCAACGCCCATATCTTCGAGGCGCCGCTGGCCTACGACTACCTGGCGCGCCCGGCCAAGCTGGTGCCGCTCACCGCCGCGGCCCTGCCCGAGGTATCGGAGGACTTCAGGCGCTTCGTCGTCACGCTGCGCCCCGGCATCTTCTTTGCCGACGACCCGGCCTTCGGCGGCAAGCCACGCGAGCTGGTAGCGGCCGACTACGTCTACTCGATCAAGCGCTACTACGACCCGCGCATCAACTCCGAGCATCTCTACGTCTACGAGACCGCCAAGCTGCTGGGCCTGTCGGAGCTGCGCGCCGAGGCCCTGCGCAGCAAGAAGCCCTTCGACTACGAGCGTCCGGTGGCCGGGCTGCGCGTGCTGGACCGCTACCGCTTCGAGATCCGCCTGGCCGCGCCCGACCCGCGCTTCGTGCATGTGCTGGCCTCCAACAACTATGCCGCGGCGCTGGCCCGCGAGGTGGTGCAGGCCAACGGCGGCGAGGTGATGGCGCACCCGGTGGGCACCGGGCCGTTCCGGCTCAAGTCCTGGCGGCGCGGCTCGCAAATCGTGCTGGAGCGCAACCCCGGCTTTCGCGAGCAGCTGTTCGAGGCCGAGCCCGCATCCGGCGATGCCCAGGCCGAGGCGATCGCGCGCCAGCTGGCGGGCAAGCGCCTGCCGCTCTTGGACGAGGTGCAGATCGCCATCATCACCGAGAGCCAGCCGCGCTGGCTGGCCTTTGCCGGCGGCGAGCTGGATCTGCTGGAGCTGCCCACCGAGATGGCGCCGCATGCGATGCCGCGCGGCCGTCTGGCGCCGACCCTGCAAAAGCGCGGCGTGCAGGCCTTTGCCAGCTCGGGCAGCGACGTCAAGTTCAGCTACTTCAATCTCGACGATGCGCAGATCGGCGGCCTGCAGCCGGCGCGCGTGGCGCTGCGCCGCGCCATCGTGCTGGCCTACGACAACGAGGCCGAGCTGCGCCTGGTCTTCAAGGGCCAGGGCGTGCTGGCGCAATCGATGCTGCCGCCGGCGGTGTACGGCTACGAGCCCGGCCTCAGCAGCGAGGCCAGCCGCAGCGACCCGGCGCGCGCGCAAGCCCTGCTCGACCTCTACGGCTACGAGCGGCGCGATGCCGAGGGCTACCGCACCCATCCCGATGGCAGCCGGCTCACGCTCAGACGCGCCGGCAGCCCCGACGCGCGCCAGCGCCAGCTCAACGAGCTGTGGAAGAAGCGCATGGACGCGGTGGGCCTGCGCATCGAGTTCGAGCAGGCGCCGTTCGGCGAGCTGATCAAGAAATCGCTGGCCGGCCAGCTGCAGATCTGGGGCTATAGCTGGAGCATCGGCGCGCCCGATGGCGACTTCTTCCTGGGCATGGGCTACGGGCCCAATGCCGGGCAGTCCAACGATGCGCGCTTCAAGCTGCCGGCCTTCGACCGCCTCTACGAGCGCCAGCATGTCATGCCCGACGGGCCCGAGCGCCTGGCGCTGATGCGCGAGGCGAACCGCCTGCTGCTGGCCTACATGCCCTACCAGGTGCATTGGCACGGGCTGCGCACCGACCTCTGCCAGCCGGGCGTGCAGGGCTTCATGCGTCATCCGCTGGGTCGCGACTGGTGGCGCTACGTGGACCTGGTGTCGCCTGCGCGATAGCCGCGGGGCGGGCCGCGCCGCCATCATGCGGCATGGCAGCCCCGCATGAACTCGATCGCTACCGCGACTTCCTGGCCCGCACCCAGGGCCTGAGTTTCACGGACTACGAGGCGCTGTGGCGCTGGTCGATCAGCGAGCTCGACGCCTTCTGGCTGAGCCTGTGGGACTTCTTCGAGCTGCACTCGGACACGCCCTTCGGCGATGCGCTCAGCGAGGACCGCATGCCCGGTGCGCGCTGGTTCGCCGGTGCCACCCTCAACCACGCGGCCCGGGTGCTGCGCCATGCCGATGCCGCCGCCGCGGCGGGCCGCCCGGCGATCCTGTGGGCCACCGAGGCGATGCTGGCGCGCGGCGAGCGCGCCGAGCTGAGCTGGCCCGAACTGCGCGCCCAGGTGGGTGCGCTGGCGGCCTCGCTGCAGCGCCTGGGCGTGCAGCGCGGCGACCGGGTGGTGGCCTACCTGCCCAATATCCCGCACACGGTGGTGGCCTTCCTGGCCTGCGCCAGCCTGGGCGCGATCTGGTCGGTGTGCTCGCCCGACATGGGGCCGGTGGCGGTGCTGGACCGCTTCCGCCAGATCGAACCCAAGGTGCTGATCGCGGTGGACGGCTATACCTATGCCGGCCAGGCGGTGGACCGCATGGACACGCTCGCCGAGGTGCTGGGCCAGCTGCCCAGCGTCGAGCATGTGCTGCTGCTGCCCTGGCTGGATGCCGGGGTGGACGAGCAGCGCCTGGCCGCGCCGCTGCGCCCGGCCTACCGCTTCGATGCCCTGGCCGGCGGCGATGAGCACCTGGACCCGCTGCCCCTGCCCTTCGAGCATCCGCTGTGGATCGTCTATTCCAGCGGCACCACCGGCCTGCCCAAGCCCATCGTGCACGGCCACGGCGGCATCGTGCTGGAGGCACTGAAGCTGCAGGTGCTGCATGGCGACCTGCGGCCCGAGGACCGCTTCCACTGGTACAGCTCGACCGGCTGGATCATGTGGAACTGCCAGGTCAACGCCCTGCTGGCGGGCGCCAGCATCTGCCTGTTCGACGGCAGCCCCGGCGGCCCGCGCGAGGCGCCCGACTGGGGCACGCTCTGGCGCTTTGCCGCGCTCACGCGCGCCAGCTTCGTCGGCGCCGGCGCGGCCTTCTACGCCAGCTGCCTGAAGGCGGGCGTGCGGCCGCAGCAGCAGGGCGATCTGAGCGCGCTGCGCGGCGTGGGTTCCACCGGCAGCCCGCTGGCGGACGAATGCTATGACTGGATCTGGCAGCAGCTGCCGGCGGTGGACGGCGCGCCGATCTGGATCAGCTGCATCGCCGGCGGCACCGATTTCGCCGGCGCCTTCCTGGGCGGCCTGCCGGGCGCGCCGGTGCGGCGCGGCCAGATGCAATGCCGCTGCCTGGGCGCGGCCGTGCAGGCCTACGGCGAGCCGGATGCCCAGGGCCGGGGTCAGGTCTTGCTGGACGAGGTGGGCGAGCTGGTGTGCACCCGCCCGATGCCCTCGATGCCGCTTTTCTTCTGGGGCGATGTCGACGGCCGACGCTACCGCGAGAGCTACTTCGAGATGTACCGCGGCCCGAACGGCGAGGGCATCTGGCGCCATGGCGACTGGCTGCGCATCACCCCCGAGGGCGGCGCCATCATCTACGGCCGCAGCGATGCCACCATCAATCGCCACGGCATCCGCATGGGCACGGCCGAGCTCTACCGCGCGGTGGAGGCGCTGCCCGAGGTGCTGGACAGCCTGGTGGTGGACCTGGAATACCTGGGGCGCGAGAGCTATATGCCCTTGTTCGTGGTGCTGCGCGAGGGCCTGGCGCTGGACGCCGCGCTGCAGCAGCGCCTGCGCCAGGCGATACGCGAGGCGCTTTCGGCCCGCCATGTGCCCAACGAGGTCTTTCAGGTCAGCGCGATCCCGCGCACGCTCTCCGGCAAGAAGATGGAGCTGCCGGTGAAGAAGCTGCTGCTGGGCGCGGCGGCCGACACGGTGTTCAAGCGCGATGCGATGGCCAACGCAAGCTGCCTGGCCTGGTTCGAGGACTTCGCGGCGCGGCGGGCCGAGCGCGCCGAACACTGACGCGCAGGCGGGACGGCAGCCAGGGGCTACTATCGGTGCATCGAAACCCCGTGGCAGGGAGTGCGATGAGGGGGGTGTCAGGCTTCGAGTCCAAGGTGCTGCTGGCCTTTGCCAGTGCCGCGCTGGTGGTGGCGGCCCTGGCGGGCAGCATATGGAAGCTGGTCGGCGACGAGGCCGATGCCACGCAGCGCGTGGCGCGCAGCCATGAGCTGATCAGCTCGCTGGCGCGCGTGCGGGCGCGCACCCTGCAGATCGAGTTGGCGACGCAGAACTTCCGCCTCACCGGCGATCCCGCCCGCATCGAAGAGCGCGACAGCTCGATCGCGCGGCGCGAGCAGCTGCTGCAGCGCATCCGGCTGCTGACCGAGCAGGACGCGCTGCAGCGCGGGCGCTGGGACCAGCTGCGCGCGGTCATCGACCAGCGCCTGCAGTTCGCGCGCCAGATCGAGACGCTGCGCAAGACCGAGGGCGAGCCCGCCGCCACCGCCTATGTGGCCAGCGTGCCGCTGGCGGCCACGCGCCAGCAGGTCTACAACCTGCTCACCACCATGGAGGACGAGGAGGTGGAGCAGCTGGCGCAGCGCAGCGCCGGCGAGCTGCGCACGCACCGGGCGCTGTCGCTCAGCGGCGCCCTGCTGGCGCTGTTCCTGCTGGCCCTGCTGGCGGGGGTCTTCGAGCTGATCCGCCGCCAGCTGCGCGTGAGCGAAGATCATCTGCGCAGCATCATCAGCAATGTGCCGGCCATGATCGCCTATGTGGATGCCGGTCAGCGCTATGTCTATGTGAACCAGCAGTACCTGCAGCGCTTCGCCCCCGCGCAGGGCGACCTCACCGGGCGCAGCGTGCGCGAAGTGCTGGGCGAGGACCGCTACGCGATCGCGGCGCCCCTGATCGCCCGGGCGCTGGCGGGCGAGGCCCTGAGCTACGACTGGCAGCCGTTCCCGGAGGTCTGGCAGGTCATCAACTACGTGCCCAAGCATGCCGCCGACGGCCAGGTGGCGGGCTATTACGTGCTGGGCTCCGACATCACCGAGCGCAAGCGTGCCGAAGCCCATATCCAGGGCCTCAACAGCGAGCTGGAACTGCGCGTCAGCGAGCTCGAGCATGTCAGCCGTGCGCTGCGCACCCTCAGCGCCGGCAACCGCACCATGCTGCGCGCCAGCGAGGAGCAGGCGCTGCTCGACAGCATGTGCGTCGCCATCGTCGAGTCCGGCGCCTATGCGATGGCGGCGGTCTGGTACCGCGTCGACGATGCGCAGCGCACGCTCGATCCCAGGGCCGCCTGCGGCTATCCGCAAGGCGTCGAGGGGCTGCGCGTCCTGCATGCCAGCTGGGGCGATGGCGAGCGCGGGCGCGGCGCCGCGGCGCGCGCGATACGCAGCGGCGCGCTGACCCTGGTGCGGGACATGCGCGGCCATCCCGACTACATGGCCTGGCAGGCCGAGCTGGGCGGCCATGTGTCGGTGCTGGCCTGCCCCTTGCGCGTGGAGGGCGAGGTGATCGGGGCGCTGGCGATCTACCACGCCGAAGCCGATGCCTTCGACGCCGACGAGATCAGGCTGCTGGGCGAGTCGGCGGACGATCTGGCCTTCGGCATCGGCACCCTGCGCGCGCGCGCCGAGCAGGCGCGCATCCAGGCTGCCATGCACCAGCTGACGCGCTACGATGCGCTCACCGGCCTGCCCAACGAGGCGGTGTTCAGCGATCTGCTGGTGGCGGCGATGCACCACAGCGAGCACAGCGCGGGCTCGTTCGCGGTGCTGCAGACCGACATCGACCGCCTGCGCGAGGTCAACGACGCGCTCGGCTTCAGCCATGGCGACCAGATGCTGCAGGAGTTCGGCGCGCGTCTGCGCCGGGTCGTGCCCGCCCATGCCACGGTGGCGCGCCTGCGCGGCGACGAGTTTGCCGTGCTGCTGCCGGAGGCCGGCCGCGCCGAGGTGACGCGCCTGGCGCAGCAGCTGGAGGTGGCGCTGGCGGCGCCCTGCCTGGTGGCGGGGATTCCGCTGGACCTGAGCGCCAAGACCGGCATCGTGCTGTTTCCCGAGCATGGCGCGACGCCGCACGATCTGTTCCGCCACATGGATATTGCGGTGCACGAGGCGCGCCACCAGGGGCGTCGCCATGTCATCTTCGACCCCGATCAGCAGCTGGACCGCCCCGGGCGCCTCAAGCTGGCGATCCAGCTGCGGCAGGCGATCGAGAGCGACGAACTCAGGCTCTATCTGCAGCCCAAGGTCGAGATGCGCAGCGGCCGCGTCTGCGGCGCCGAGGCGCTGCTGCGCTGGCAGCACCCCGAGCGCGGCCTGGTGCCGCCGGGCGAGTTCATCGGCCTGGCCGAGGACACCGGCCTGATCAAGCCGCTCACCGAATGGGTGCTGCGGGCAGTGACAAGCTGGCTGCGCGCATCGACGGGTGCGGCCGCCGGCCTGCCGGTGGCGGTCAATCTGTCGGCACGCAATCTGCGCGACGAGGGCCTGCTGGAGCAGTTGCGCGGCCTGCGCAGCGGCGGCGACTATCCGGCCGGCCTGCTGGAGATCGAGATCACCGAGAGCACCGTGATGGAGGATGCCGAGCATGCGCTGCGCGTGCTGCATGGCCTGCGCGAGCAGGGCATCGCGCTCTATGTCGACGATTTCGGCACCGGCTATTCCTCGCTGAGCTATCTGCAGAAGCTGCCGGTCGACTTCATCAAGATCGACCAGTCCTTCGTGCGCTCGCTGGGCGGCGACAAGGACGCTGCGGTGATTGTGAAGTCCACCATCGATCTGGTGCACGATCTTGGGCGCCAGATCGTTGCGGAGGGCATCGAGACGCAAGACGCCTGGGATTTGCTGGCAGCCTGGGGCTGCGATATCGCGCAGGGCTATTTCATCGCCCGGCCGATGCCGGCGGCGGACTTCGGCGCCTGGGCCGCGCAGTACCGGCCGCCGCAGTGACGCTGAGCCAGGCCGTCAGCTCATGTGCGCGCCCACGGCGCTGCGGTGCGGCTCCGCATCGCCGGGATGCCGGCCCATGTTCAGCGGCAGCGAGATGAAGGCCACCAGCACCACGGGCACCAGCGACATCGTGATGACGCCGGCGAGCTGGCGCAGGAACTGGCTGAGGTCGGTTTGCATGGCATGTCCGGGGCTGAGTTGAACGACGGTCTCAGCATCGGGCCGCGGCCTGAAGGAATTCTTAGCGGCGCCGCCGGCGCTCAGGGAATGCTCAGCCGGCCGCGCTCTTCCACCGCCACTTCCAGCTCGGGCCCGCGGCCGACGCGGTAGGTGACCCACAGGGTCTTGCCCACATAGGGGGCTGGGTCGCCGCCGGCGAGGTTGTTGTCGGCGGTGACGTCGAGCCGGCCATTGCGCACCATGGCGCGCAGGCGCTGCGTGATGTCGCGCGTGCGGCCATCGGCGCCGTAGCGCGCGCTGAGGATGGTGAGGGCGCCGCCCTCGTTGGCATAGCCGGGCTGATCGTCACCCCAGCCGCGACCCCAGCCGCCTTGGCCCCATTGGCCGCCGCCCCAGCCGATGAACTGGGCGCCGTCGACGCGCTGCTCTTCCTGGTACTCGAAGGTGCGGGTCTGGCCGTCGCGGCCGCGCGCGTAGATGCGCAGGGTCTTCTTCTGGTAGGGGTGGGGGTCCACGCCCAGCGAGTTGTTGCTGACCGCGAAGGGGCGGTCCTCGCTGGCCAGCTGCTTGAGGCGCTGGGTCACGTCGACATTGCGCTGCGCGGTGCCGTAGCGTGCTTCCAGGATCAGGTACTCGCCCTCGTCATTGCTGGCGCTGGGGCGGCCCGGCCGATTGCCATGCTCGCCCTCCCAGCCGCCGTTCCAGCGCCCCTGCCCCCATTGGCCGCCGCCCCAACCGGTGAACATCGCGCCATCGACGCGCTGGTTCTCCTGGTATTCGAAGGTGCGGGTCTGGCCGTCGCGGCCGCGCGCGTAGATGCGCAGCGTCTTCTTCTGGTAGGGATGGGGGTCGACGCCCAGGGTGTCGTTGGAGACGCGGAACTCGCGGTCCGAGCGCGCCAGCTCGCGCAGGCGCTGGGTCACGTCGACGTTCTGGCTGGCGGTGCCGTAGCGCGCCTGCAGGATCTGGTATTCGCCGTCATCGCCATGGCGGCCCTGCGCCAGCGCGGGCGCCAGCAGGCCGGCGAAGAAAAAGGTCAGCAGCAGGGCGAGCCCGCGGCCGATCCAGAAATGTCTTGTTTGCATGGTGTGGCTCCTTGTCTGGAGGCTGACCATCTTCCCACGACTGGGGTGTAAGCGGGCGTAAACGCGGGCACCGTGATGGGGGTGCCGCTCGGTGCGCTATCGCACCGACCTTGCGGCGGCGCGGGGGCAGCATGGGGGCGGAGGCAGCCATGCACAAGCACGAAGAGATTGCGACCCGGTTCCTGGGCCAGGCCTATGAGTCGCTGGACGCGTCCACGCAGAAGGTGGCGCGCCATCTGGCGCAGCGCAAGCTGATCGCGCACCAACCGGCCAGGGCCCACGAAGAGCTGCCGGCGGACCGCGGCCAGCGTGCCGCCGATGCGGTGGCCTCGTTCGGCGGCTCCTGGACCTTTGTGGCGCTGTTCGCCGCCGTCATGCTGCTGTGGGTGCTGCTGAATGCTGCGCTGCTGCTGACGCGCGGCCACACCTTCGACCCCTATCCCTACATCCTGCTGAATCTGTTCCTCTCGATGCTGGCGGCAATCCAGGCACCGGTGATCCTGATGTCGCAGAACCGCCAGGCCGAGAAGGACCGCGCCACCGCCGGGCATGACTACGAGGTGAATCTGAAGGCCGAGCTGGAGATCATGCTGCTACACGACAAGCTCGACCTGCTGCGCGAAAAGCAATGGGCCGAGCTGCTGGAGCTGCAGCAAAGCCAGCTCCAGCTGCTGGCGGCGCTGGCCGAGCGCCCCAACAAGGCTTGACGAAGCGCCCTCAGGCGGCGCTGCAGGCGCGCAGGCTCTGGGCGCAGATGTTCTCGCCGGTGGCGGTGAGCTTGAGCCCGCCGCCCTCCCAAGAGAGCCAGTCCAGCGCCACGTAGTCGGCGATCTCGTCGGGCTTGAGCAGGTCGGCGCGGCGGCGTTTCAAAAAGGCGGCCGCGCCGGGCAGGGCGGCGCGCAAGCTATCGAGCCGGCCCTGGGCCAGGCCCGCGCGCACGCGCACGGGAGTGAGCGCCAGTTCTTCCTGCGGTTTACGTCGTCGCATATGCATCCCAAGCCGAGGCAGCTATTACCCGGCGAGCATAGCCTGTGTGCGTGAAGCGGCTCTGTGCGCTGTCGTACATAGCCGCTAGCGCGTCATCGGCAGTGCCAGGCCCATCGCCACGAACATGCCGCCGCAGGCGCGGTTGAAGCGCTTGCCCAGGCGTTCCAGCGCCGGGCGGATGCGATGTGCCAGCAGCGCCAGCAGGTACTCGACCAGGCATTCCACCGCCACGAACACCAGGGCCATGACGATGAACTGGGTCAGCAGGTCGCGCGCCGGGTCGATGAACTGGGGCAGGAAGGCGCCGTAGAACAGCAGCGCCTTGGGGTTGGAGATGGCCGTCAGCAGGCCCTGGCGCAGCAGCGCGCTGGCGCGTGCATCGCTGCCCGCCGCGGCCGCGCCGAGCTGGATCGCCGGGGCGCGCCACAGCTGCACGCCCAGCCACACCAGATAGGCGCCGCCCAGCAGCTTGAGCAGGGTGAGCGCCTGCGCCGAGGTCTGCAGCAGCGCGCCGATGCCCAGCATCGAGAGCGCGATCAGCGCCAGAAATCCGAGCGCGCCGCCGGCCACGGTGTAGAGCGTCTTGCGATGGCCGTGCAGGGCGCCATGCGTCAGCACCAGCAGGCTGTTGGGCCCGGGCGTGAGCGAGAGCCCCAGCGCGGCGACGAGGTAGAGCAGCCAGGTGTGCAGGGCCATGCCGGGCTCAGCCTGCGTTCTTGATGCGGCTCACCAACGCCTGGGTGTAGGCGGCGGTGCCGGCCGTGCCGCCCAGATCGCCGGTGCGCACCTTGTCGATATTGAGCGTGGCGTCGATCGCGACGCGCAGCCGCGTCGCCAGCTCGCCGAGCTTGCAATGGTCCAGCATCATGGCGGCGGCCAGCAGCAGGGCGGTGGGGTTGGCGATGCCCTTGCCGGCGATGTCGGGGGCCGAGCCGTGCACGGCCTCGAAGATCGCCGCGTCGGCGCCGATATTGGCGCCCGGCGCCATGCCCAGCCCGCCCACCAGGCCGGCCACCAGGTCGGAGAGGATGTCGCCGAACAGATTGGTGGTCACCAGCACGTCGAACTGCCAGGGGTTGAGCACCAGCTTCATCGCGCAGGCATCGACGATCACCGTCTCGAGCGCGATGCGGTCCTTGTACTTGCGCTCCCACAGCTCCTGGCCGGTCTCCAGGAACAGGCCGGTGAGTGCCTTCATGATGTTGGCCTTGTGCACGATGGTGACCTTCTTGCGGCCGCTGGCGATGGCCAGCTCGAAGGCGTATTCCAGCAGGCGGCGGCTGCCCTGGCGGGTGTTGACGCCGGTGGCCATGGCCACCGCATGCGGGTCGTCGCCGATCGGCACGTAATGCTCATGGCCGATGTAGAGGCCCTCGAGGTTCTCGCGCACCACCAGCAGGTCGATGTTGTCGAAGCGGCCGCCGGGGATGATGGTGCGCGCCGGGCGCACATTGGCATAGAGCTGGAACTCCTCGCGCAGGCGCACGTTGGAGGAGCGGTAGCCGCCGCCCGAGGGCGTTTCCAGCGGGCCCTTGAGCGCCAGCTTGGTGCGGCGGATGCTGTCCAGCGTGGCCTTGGGCAGCGGATCGCCATGAGCTTGCACGCCGCCCAATCCGGCGACCTGACGGTCCCACTCGAAGGGGGCCTTCAGCGCCTCCAGGGCCGCCAGCGTGGCGTCGACGATCTCGGGGCCGATGCCATCGCCGGGGATCAGCGTGGCTGGAATGGTCTGGGTCATGGTGGGGTCGCTCGCTGCAAGTTTGGGCGCAAGCATAGCGAACCAGGCCTACGCGAGATTGACGCAGGTTCAGCGATGCTGATGCTGCCGCTGCACCGCCGTCAGGATGGCACGCAGGATCTCCAGCGGCGGCGGCGGGCAGCCCGGCACCGTGAGGTCGACCGGGATCACATTGGCCACGCGGCCGCAGTGGGCGCCGCTGCGCTCGCCAAAGATGCCGCCGTCGCAGCCGCAATCGCCGACGGCCAGCACCAGCCGCGGCTCGGGCGTGGCCTCGTAGCTGCGGCGCAGCGCCTCGGCCATATGGCGCGACACCGGGCCGGTGACCAGCAGCATGTCGGCATGGCGTGGGCTGGCGACGAACTTGATGCCCAGGCCCTCGAGGTTGTAATAGGGGTTGTTGAGCGCATGCAGCTCGAGCTCGCAGCCGTTGCAGGAGCCGGCATCGACCTCGCGTATGCACAGCGCGCGGCCGAGGATCTGCAGCAGGGCCTGCTGGATGCGGCCGGCCTCGGCCGAGGGTTCGAGCGTGACTTCGGGCGCCGGCTCGCTGACGATGCCGGTGCGGGCGATTTGTCTGAGGATGCGCCACATCAGAGATCGTGCCCCGCATAGCTGAGGTTGAAGGACTTGTTGATGAGCGGGAAGTCGGGAACGATGTTGCCGATCACCGCATGCTCCAGCACCGGCCAGTTCTGCCAGGAGGGGTCGTGGCAATGGCAGCGGCGGATCGCGCCTGCATCCAGCTCCAGCGCCACGAACACCTCGCCGCGCCAGCCCTCCACCCAGCCGGCGCCGCGCGCCGCGCCGGCCGGCAGGCTCAGCGCTTCTGCACGCAGCGGCCCCTCGGGCAGGCCCAGGCAAAGCAGGCGCAGCAGGCGCAGCGATTCCAGCAGCTCGTCGAAGCGCACGCTGACGCGCGCCGCCACATCGCCGTTGCGGTGCGTGGCCATGTTGACGTTGAGCCCGTCATAGGGCGGCAGCGAGGGCGCGCAGCGCAGATCCCAGGTCTGGGCGCTGGCGCGGCCGGCCAGGCCGGTCAGGCCCAGCTGGGCGGCCAGCTGGGGCGTGACGCGGCCGGTGCCGATGAAGCGGTCCTGCAGGCCGGCATGCTCGTCGTAGATGTGGCGCAGCTGGCGCAGCTCGGGCTCCAGCGCATCGCATTGCGCCAGCAGGCGGCGCCGGCCCTCGGCATCGAGGTCCACCGCGACGCCGCCGGGCACGATGCGGTCCATCATGAAGCGATGGCCGAACAGCGCCATCGAGAGGCGTTGCCAGTCCTCGCGCAGGCGCGCGAACTGCGCCAGGCCGAGCGCGAAGGCGGCGTCGTTGCCGAGCGCGCCGAGGTCGCCCAGGTGGTTGGCGACGCGCTCGCGCTCCAGCAGCAGGGCGCGCAGCCAGGCGGCGCGCGCGGGCACGGCGCAGCCGGCGGCGGCCTCCAGCGCCATGCAATAGGCCCAGGCATAGGCGACGGTGGAGTCGCCCGAGACGCGGCCGGCCAGGCGATGGGCCTCCAGCGCCGGCAGCTCGGTGAAGCGGCGCGCGATGCCCTTGTGCTTGTAGCCCAGCCGCTCTTCCAGCCGCAGCACCTTCTCGCCCACCACCGAGAAGCGGAAATGGCCGGGCTCGATGATGCCGGCGTGCACGGGCCCGACGGCGATCTCGTGCACGCCCTCGCCCTGCACGCGCACGAAGGCGTAGTCGGCCGGCAGGGCGCCGGCGGCATCGCCCTCCGCGCCCCACAGGCCATGGTCCAGCCAGGGCCGCGTGTCCGCGGCGTCGCTGGCCTGGATGCCGTCCAGATCGCGCGCGGCGCGCTGCAGGCGTGCGGCGGCGGGGAACAGCGGCGCCAGGTCGGGATAGCCCTCGCCGGGGGCCAGCGGCAGCTCGATCCAGGCCAGGCCGGATTCGAAGGAGAAGGCGTAGGCGGCGTGGGCCGCGCGCGCGCCCTCGGCGCCGGCGCTGCTGCTACCCCATAGCGAGACCAGCCGGCCGCCGCCGGCCAGCACATCCTGCGCCACCGCCAGCCAGCCCTCGCGATCCACCACGCCATGGCGGATCGGCAGCGGCGTGGGCAGCGCAACAAGCATCGACATGCTCAGGGCCCTCCCACCAGCATGGCGGCGGCCTGGCGGTACCAGGCATCCAGATAGGGCGGTATGTAGAGGCCCAGCAGCAGGCCCAGCGCCAGGTGCACGAACACCGGGATCAGCGCGGGCGGATGGGCCAGCGGTTTGAGCGTGGTCTCGCCGAACACCATCGGCTGCACGCGGCTGAACACCGAGGCAAAGGCCAGGCCCAGCGCGATCAGCAGCCAGGGCGTGGCCCAGGCCTGCTCGCGCATCGCGGTGGTGACGATCAGGAACTCGCTCGCGAACACGCCGAAGGGCGGCATGCCCAGGATGGCCAGCGCGCCCAGCATCAGACCCCAGCCGACCGTGGGGCTGACGCGGATCAGCCCGCGGATCTCCTCCATCAGCTGGCTGCCGGCCTTTTGCGTGGCATGGCCCACCGCAAAGAAGATCGCCGACTTGATGAGCGAATGCACCGTCATGTGCAGCAGGCCGGCATAGCTGGCGATCGGCCCGCCCATGCCGAAGGCAAAGGTCATCATGCCCATGTGCTCGATCGACGAGTAGGCGAACATGCGCTTGACGTCCTTCTGCCGGATCAGGAAGAACACCGCCGCCACCACCGAGAGCAGGCCGAAGCCCATCATCAGCCGGCCGGTGAGCGGGCTGTGCAGGGCGCCATCGGTCAGCACCTTGCAGCGCAGCACCGCGTACAGCGCGACGTTGAGCAAGAGGCCCGAGAGCACCGCCGAGACCGGTGTCGGGCCCTCGGCATGGGCATCGGGCAGCCAGTTGTGCACCGGCACCAGGCCCACCTTGGTGCCATAGCCGATGAAGAGGAAGGCGAAGGCCAGGGTGATGATGTTGGGGTCGAGCTGCGCCTTCACCGCGTCGAGATTGGTCCACAGCAGCGCCCCACCTTCGGCGCCGATCACCTTCTCGGCCGCCATGTACAGCAGCACGGTGCCGAACAGCGCCTGGGCGATGCCCACGCCGCACAGGATGAAGTACTTCCAGGCCGCCTCCAGGCTGGCGGCCGTGCGGTACACGCTCACCAGCAGCACGGTGGTGAGGGTGGCCGCCTCCATCGCCACCCAGACGATGCCGAGATTGTTGGTGGTGAGCGCCAGCAGCATGGTGAAGCTGAACAGCTGGTACATGCTGTGATACAGACGCAGGCGCGGCGGCGTCATCTTGCCGTGGTCGCGCTCGATGCGCATATAGGGGCGCGAGAAGATCGCGGTGGTGAGGCCCACGAAGGCGGTGAGCGTGACCAGGAAGACGTTCAGCGCGTCGACGTAGAACTCGCGGTTCCACAGCAGCTGCGGCCCGCCGCGTACCACCTCGGCCGTCAGCACGCAGGCGGCGATGAAGGTGGCGAGGCTGAAGCCGACGTTGACATCGCGGGCGTTGTCGCGATGCCCGACCAGGGCCAGCACCAGGCCGCCGATGAGGGGCGAGGCAAGCAGGAAGGCGAGCGCCGACAAGGGGTCAGTCCTCCTTGAGTTTTTCGAGGTGGCGGATGTCCAGGCTGTCGAACTGCTCGCGGATCTGGAACATGAACACGCCCAGGATCAGCACGCCGATCAGCACGTCCAGCGCGATGCCCAGCTCCACCACCATGGGCATGCCATAGGTGGCGGCGGTGGCGGCGAAGAACAGGCCGTTCTCCATCGCTAGGAAGCCGATCACCTGCGGCACCGCCTTGGCGCGCGTGATCATCATCAGGAAGGACAGCAGCACGCAGGCCAGCGCGATGCCCAGCGTGCCGCTGGCCAGCGCCGAGGACAGGCGCGAGATCGGCATCGCCAGGTTGAAGGAGAAGATCACCACGCCGATGCCGATCAGCATGGTGGTGGGGATGTTGATGAGGGTCTCGATGTCCCAGCGGATGTTCAGCCGGCCCACCACGCGGTGCAGCAGCCAGGGGATCAGCAGCACCTTGAGCAGCAGGGTCACGCCGGCGGAGACGAACAGATGCGGCTGGTGCGTGACCACGCCCACCACCGCGGTGGCCAGCACCAGGGTCGCACCCTGCATGGTGAACAGATGGATCAGCGAGACGATGCGGCGCTGCGAGATCATCGCGAAGGCCAGCATCAGCAGCACCGCGCCGAGCAGGTTGACGAATTGGGTGAGGAGATCGCTCATCTTGCCAACAACAGGTGAACCAGCATGCCGATCACCGCCAGCAGGAAGGCGGTGGCGAGGAACTCGGGCACGCGGAAGATGCGCATCTTGGCCGAGAGCGTTTCCAGCAAGGCCATCAGCGCGCCGCCCACGGCCAGCTTGCCCACCAGCACCGGCAGGGCCAGCAGCATCGCCAGCGGCGCCTGCGCCTCGGCCACGCCCCAGGGGAAGAACAGCGCCAGGCCGATGCAGGAATAGGCGAACAGCTTCAGGCTCGCCGCCCATTCCAGCAGCGCCAGGTGGCGGCCCGAGTACTCGAGGATCAGGGCCTCGTGGATCATCGTCAGTTCCAGGTGCGTGGCCGGGTTGTCCACCGGCACGCGCGCGTTCTCGGCCAGCGAGACCATCGTGAAGGCCACGCCCGCGAAGGCCAGGCCCGGGTAGATGGCCAGCTCGCGATGGCCCAGGGTCTCGACGATGGTGGTGAGCGAGGTGGACTTGGAGATCAGCGAGGCCGAGAACAGCACCATCAGCAGGGCCGGCTCGGCCAGGAAGCCGATCAGCATCTCGCGCCGCGCGCCCATGCTGCCGAAGGCGGTGCCGACGTCCATCGCCGCCAGCGAGATGAACACGCGCGCCAGCGCGAACAGGCCCACCAGGGCGATGGCGTCGGCGGCGGGCGCCAGCGGCAGATCGGTGGAGAGCGTGGGGATGATGGCGCAGGCCAGCGTCATGCAGCCGAACTTGACATAGGGCGCGCTGCGGAACAGCGGCGAGGCATGCTCGGCCAGCACCGACTCCTTGTTGAAGAGCTTGTGCAGCAGGTAGTAGGGCTGCAGCAGGCTGGGGGCGCTGCGGCCCTGCAGCCAGGCGCGGCATTGGCTGACCCAGCCGCTCAGCAGCGGCGCCAGCGCCACCGCCAGCAGGATTTCCAGCAGTTGGGAGAGCAGGCCGCTGAAGCTCATCGTTGTACGACCAACAAGGTGGCGATCAGGGTCAGGAAGCTGTAGAGCAGGTAGACCGCGATGCGGCCCTGCTGCAGCCGGCCGATCAGGCGCGCCAGCGTCGCGGCCAGCTCGGCCAGCGGCAGGTAGAGCCAACGCCAGAAGTGATCGTCCACCTGGACCCGGTAATGCGGCTGGCTGTCGAAGGGCGAGGGCAGCTCGCGCCGCATCAGGAAGAAGGGCTCGAAGATCTGGCGGATCGGCTGGCCGAAGCCCTCGGCGCTGTCCTGCATGCGCGCCGTGCCCCAGGGGAAGCCGCAGGCCCAGGGGATCGCGCGGCGCAGGCGGCCATGGTAGAGCCGGCGCACTAGCACAAAGGCCAGCGCGAAGCAGGCCAGGATGCCCAGCAGGAAGATGACGGGGCCGTAGCTGGCCTGGTCCAGGCTCACCGGCGCGAGCAGCCAGCCATGCGCGGCCACCTGCGCGCCCAGGCCGGCCCGCACCAGCTGCTGCGTGACCGGGTCCAGCAGCTGGATGAACTGGCTGGGCAGCAGGCCCAACGCCAGGCAGCCCAGCACCAGCCACAGCATGCCGGCGCGCTCCCAGTGGCCGGCGTCGTGCGCCTGGGCGAGCTTGTCCTCGCGCGGCTGGCCCAGAAAGATCACGCCGAAGAACTTCACCATGGTGTAGCCCGCCAGCGCCGACACCAGCGCGATCAGCGCCGCCACCACCGGGATCAGCATGGTCAGCAGCGGCACCGGCAGGCCGGGCGCGAACAGAAAGCTCTGCAGCAGCAGCCATTCCGAGACGAAGCCGCCCAGCGGCGGCAGGCCGGCGCTGGCCAGCACGCCCAGCAGGCTCAGCCAGGCCACCCAGGGCATGCAGCGGATCAGCCCGCCCAGCTTGCCGAGGTTGCGCTCGCCGGTGGCATGCAGCACGCTGCCGGTGCCCAGGAACAGCAGGCTCTTGAAGCAGGCATGGCTGGCCACGTGGTAGAGCGTGGCGGTGAGCGCCAGCGCGGCCATCGGCTTCATCGCATAGGCGCTGAAGATCAGCGTCAGGCCCATGCCGACGAACAGCAGGCCCATGTTCTCGATCGACGAGTAGGCCAGCAGGCGCTTCATATCGGTCTGCACCGCGGCGAACACCACGCCGAACAGCGCGGTGGCCAGGCCCACCGCCAGCAGCACGCCGCCCCACCACCACAGCGGCGCGCTCAGCAGGTCCAGCGTCACGCGCAGCAGGCCGTAGATGGCGGTGTTGAGCATCACCCCGCTCATCAGCGCCGAGACCGGCGAGGGCGCGGCCGGGTGCGCCTCGGGCAGCCACACATGCAGGGGCAGCACGCCCGCCTTGGCGCCGAAGCCCAGCAGCGCCAGCCCGAAGCCCGCCGAGGCCCAGAAGGGGCTGAGCGCCTGCGCGCGCATATTGGCAAAGCTGTAGTCACCGGTATTGGCCTGCAGCACGCCGAAGCACAGCAGGATCGCGATCGCGCCGATGCGCGCCATCGTCAGGTACAGATAGCCGGCGCTGCGCACCTCGGGGATGCGGTGGTTGGCGGTGACGAGGAAGAAGGAGGCCAGCGCCATGGTCTCCCACATCACCATGAAGGAGTAGGCGTCGTCGGCCAGCAGCACGCCCAGCATGCTGACCAGGAAGACGTGGTACTCCAGGCACAGCAGGCCCGGCGGCGTGCCCTCGCCGGAGCGGAAATAGCCGGCCGCAAAGGCCGAGATGCCGGCCGAGGCGCCGCCCATCACCATCAGGAAATAGGCCGAGAGCGCGTCCAGGCGCAGGTGGAAGGGCAGGCCCGGCAGGCCCACCGGCAGCAGCGCCGTCTCGGGCGTGGCCAGCAGCGCGCTCAGGGCCACGCCGAACAGCGCCAGGCCCAGCAGCCCACCGGCCGGGAACAGCCAGCGCGCCACCAGGGCCAGCCGGTGCAGGGCCAGCGCGCCGGCGATGCCCACCGCCAACCAGCCCAGCGCGATCAGCAGCATCCAGTCGATGTGCAGCCATTGCGCTGAGGCGGGCAGTTGGTTCATGGCGCCTTGATGGTAGCGCATGGCCGGGGCCAGGTCTTGCGCACCGCGCCCGGCGCGCTGGGCGGTTTAGCGCATCCAGCCGACGATCTGCGCCGCCTGCAGCGCGCCGCTGATGCGCTGCACCTCGCGCCCGCCGTTGCCGAACTGGATCAGCGTCGGGATGCTGCGGATCGCGTAGCGCTGCGCGAGCTGCTGGGCCTGGTCGCTGTTGACCTTGACCAGCAGGGCGCGGCCCTTGAGCTGGCGCGCCGCCTGCTCGAACTGCGGCGCCATCATGCGGCAGGGCCCGCACCAGGGCGCCCAGAAGTCCACCAGCACCGGCAACTCGCTGCCGGCCACGATGGCGTCGAAGTTGTGTTCGCCCAGCTCCAGCACCTGGGCGGCCAGCAGGGCCTGGCCGCATTTGCCGCAGACCGGGTCCTGGGTGGCGCGCTCGGCGGGCACGCGGTTCTTGGTGAGGCAGTGGGGGCAGGTCACGATCATGGCGGCTCCAGGCGATCTGGGCCATGTGGGGCGCGCGCGAAACTTTTCAAGCGCCCTCGGGCTTCCCCTGCTGACTTGCGTCATCGCGCCCTGCCAGAATCCGCCCCCATAAGAAAGCTGGCGCCGTCATGAGACCGGGCGAGGTGCACGGTTGGCGCAGGGAGGATCAAGATGAAGAAGACGAAGCAGACATGGCTGCTGGGCGCCTGCGTGGCGCTGGCCTTGCTCACGGGCTGCGCGCAAGCGCCCAAGAAGCAGGCGTTCAACGCCGCGGCGGCCGGGCATATCAAGGCCGTGTTGGTGACCCAGAACCCCAATCAGGAGAGCTACGACGTGGCCATCCTGGCGCATCCCGGCATGAGCTTCGGCCTCATCGGCGGCCTGGTGGCGGCGGCCGACATGCAGAGCAAATCGGCCAAGCTGACCGCGGCCATCAATGTCGGCGAGACCCGTCTGCAGGAACGCTTCAGCGCGCAGCTGACGCAGAAGCTGGGCGACCTGGGCTACCAGACCTCGATCACCATGCTGCCCAAAGAGTTGCGCGACGAGGAGGTGCTGGGCCAGGCCAAGGCGCAGGGCAAGGGCGATGCGGTGATGGCGGTGCGTCTGACGGGCGGCTACTGGGCCGCCGGCCCATCGAGCGACTATTTCCCGCGCCTGATCGCCAATGTGCGCACCTTCGACGCGCTCAGCGGCGCCACGCTGTACGAGGACACCTTCACCTATGGCTATGCGGTGCCGAACGCACCCACCATCCACATGGCCTCGGATCCGCAGTACCGCTTCGCCAACATCGATGCCCTGGTGGCCGATCCGGTCAAGACCCGCCAGGGCCTGCTGGCCGGGCTGGAGGCGATCGCGGCCCAGATCGCGCAAGACCTGAAGCGCCCATGAGGCCGGGCCAGTTCGCACTGGTGCTGGCCTGCGTGGCGCTGATGGGCTGCGCCACGGTACCGAATGCCGCCAAGCTGGTGGCCGATGGACGTGAGGCCCTGCAGCAGGCGCCGCTGTGCTGCGTCAGCCTGCAGCAGGCCCGCATGCAGCCCCTGCCGCTGGGCGAGGCCAAGCTGGTGATCGACACGCAGGCGCAGGCCTTCGACTTCGGTGGCAACAAGGCCTTCTTCCTGCTCTACGAGCTGCCCGCCTATGTCACGCCCTACTCGGTGGCGCTGAGCAGCAAGTCGCAGGGCAGCCTGCAGGACTCGGCCCTGTTCATCCCGCGCGTGGCGGTGTTCGATGCCAACTACAAGCTGACGCGCTATTTCGACGAGAAGACCCTGCGCAATCGCGGCAATGACCTGGAGCGCACGGTGTTCTTCAACCCGGGCGATGCGCAGGAACGCTACCTGGCCATCTACGGCTCGGACCTGTCGGCCTCGGTGGAGCGCGCCTATTCGATGATGACGGTGCAGACCGTGATGGCCGGGCCGGTGATGTTCAATGTGTACAACGGGCACGACGGCAAGTCGCTGCTGCGATCGTCGCCGACCGGCCAGCTGCAGCTGAACGTGCAGGGCCTTGGCGAGGCGAAGAGCGGCAAGTGAGGCCCGCTTTCAAGGCGCCTCCGCCAGCGCCCGCTCCAGCGCCGCGCCGACCTCCTGCATGAAGGCGCGCACGCGCGCGGTGTGGCGCAGGTCCGGGTGGGTGAGCAGCCAGACCGGGGTGCTGACATCGTCCAGCACCGGCGACACCGGCACGAGCTCGGGCTCGTAGCGTTCCACGCTGGTGGGCAGCAGCGCCAGCGCCAGGCCGGTGCGCGCCATCGCCACCGCGGGGTGCAGCAGGTCCAGGCGCATCACCACGTTCTCGGCCGGCACATGCTCCAGCATCCAGCGGTCGAAGAAGCGCGAGCGGCGTTCGCGGTCGAAGCCTATCCAGGGATAGTCGCGGCACAGCTGGGCGGTGGGCAGCACGCGCTGCGGCAGATCGGCCGCGCCGCGCTTGGCATACACGCGCATGCGCAGCTCGCCCAGCTGCCGCCCCACCAGATGCTCGGGCACCTTGGCGCTCATGCGCAGGGCCACGTCGGCATCGCGGCGCGACATGTCCACCAGCGAAGAGTTCTCGTTCACCTCCACCTCGATGCCGGGGTGGCTGCGCCGGAACGCCGCCAGCGGCTCGGGCAGCAGATAGAGGGTGGCGACGAAGGCGGTGGTGAGGCGCAGCGTGCCCTGCAGCTGCAGATCGGCGCCGAGGATGCGGCGCTGCATCTCGGCAATCGCCGGCGCCATCTCGCGCGCCTGCGCCGCCATCAGCTCGCCGGCCTCGGTGGGCGCATAGCCCTGGCGGCGGCGTTCGAACAGGCGCGCGCCCAGGCGCTGCTCCAGGGCGTCGAGGCGCCGCAGCACGGTGGTGTGGCGCACGCCCAGGGTCGCCGCGGCGCCGGCCAGGGAGCCGGCCTCGGCAATCGCCAGGGCATAGCGCAAGTCATCCCAGTTGAGGCTTTCCAGGCTGGTGGCCATGTGCAAATTTGCAAACTTGCGCTGCAAGTTACGCAGTTGTTGGTGCGAAGTTGCAAACATAGCATGTGCCATATCGGACGCCAACAGGGCGCGTCGACAGCCCCGAAAGGAATCGCCATGACCGCCACGCTTCTTGCCCAACTGCCCGGTGCCGGGCCCGCGCCACGCCCGCCGGCCGCGCCTGCCGAGGCCTCGCCCGCGCCACGCCCCTTGCTGGACCGCTGGTTCGAGGCCTGGGCCGCGCGCGCGGAGGCGCGCTGGCGCGCCCATGCCGATCTGCGCTCGCGCTACTACTGAGCACCCTCAGACCTGCCGCTACGCGTCAGGCCCCCCGAGGGGGTCAAGCAAACGCGGGAACGGCCCTTCGTTGACTTGAGAGCCTGCCCTACCCGGCGCTCACGCGGCCGGGTAGGGCAGCCGCACCTCGAAGCGGGCGCCCTGGCCGGGCTCGCTGTGCACCTCGATCTGCCCGCCATGCCGGGCGACGATGCGCTTGACGATGTCCAGCCCCAGGCCGCTGCCCTCGCCGACCGGCTTGGTGGTGAAGAAGGGCTCGAAGATCTGCGCATGCAGCTGCGCGGGGATGCCGCTGCCGGTGTCGGCCACCGACACCAGCGCCGCGTCGCCCTGGCGGCGCAGGCTGATGCGCAGCACGCCCCGGTAGTTCATGGCCTGCAGGGCGTTGTGGATCAGGTTGGTCCAGACCTGGTGCAGCTCGTCGGGCAGGCAGGGCAGCGGCGGCAGATCGCCCTGGTAGTCGCGCACCAGCTCCACGCCCTGCTTGAACTGGTTCTGGTACAGCGTCAGCACCGTGTCCAGGCTCTCGCGCAGATCGGTGGCCGTTGGCTGGCCCTGGGGGTCGCTGCGCGAGAAGCGCTTCAGCGCCAGCACGATCTTGGCCACCCGGTCCACCGCGGCATTGATGTTGCCGGCGCTGCGCAGCAGGGTGGCCACGGCCTCGGCCAGCTGCAGGATCAGCGCCTGCTGCGGGTGCTGCAGCAGCGCCAGCAGCTCGGGCCTGAGCCCTGTTTCGCCCAGCTGCACCAGCACGCCGGCCGCGCGGCGCGCCTCGCTCACGCCGGCCTGCTCCAGCGCCTCGCCGAGTTCGCGCATGCGCTGGCGCTCCTCGCGGGTGCTGAGCGGGCTGGCCGGCAGGCTGGCGCGCCGGGTCAGCTCGATGAACAGGGCCTGCACGGGCGGCTCCAGCAGCTGGAACAGCCGCGGCAACTCGCTCAGGCACAGCGCCAGCGCGTCGCCGAGGTTGAGGCTGCTGGACTTGATGGCGGCGATCGGGGTGTTGATCTCATGCGCCACATTGGCCACCAGCTGGCCCAGCGAGGCGAGCTTCTCGTGCTGGATCAGCTGCGCCTGCGCGGCCTGCAGCGCGCTGATGTCATAGCACACCCAGACCGAGCCGAGCTCCAGGTGCTGCGGGTCGATATGCCGGCCGTGCAGCCGGCATTGGATCGGGCTGCCGTCCTTGCGCACCCATTCGACGTCGCCGATCCAATGCTGCTCGGCGGCGATGGCGGCATAGGCGGCCTTGCCCGCCGCCTCGAAGGCCTGGTCGGAGGCAAACAGCACGCGCGTGGAGGCGCCCACCAGCTCCTCGGCGCGATAGCCCAGCATCTCCGCCAGGCCGCTGTTGCAGGCCTGGATGCGCCGGTCTCTGACGAACTCGATGCCCACCGCGGCGTTGTCGAAGATGGCTTTCTGTTCGGCCAGGGTGCTGGCCAGCTGCAGGGCCAGCGCGCGCCGGCTGGCCCAGGCCGCCACCAGGCCGGCGCACAGCAGCGCCATCAGCAGGCCGGGCAGCAGGATGGCGAGCAGGCGCGCGTGCTCGGGCGCGTAGCGGCCGCCGGGCAGCGCGCTGAATTCGAAGGCCCACAGGCGCTGTCCCACCACCAGGGTGTCGCGCCGCGTCAGGCCCGCGGCCGGCGCCGCTGCTGTGTCAGGGGCGCTGTCGAACAAGGGCATGGGCGCGGCCGCAGCGGCGCCGCCGGGCCGGGGCTCGGCATAGCCGATGTCGCTGATGCGCACGCGCAGGGCGGGCAGCAACTGGGCATCGATGGCGCCGCGCATCAGGTCGCCGGCGCGGTAGACCAGGGCGGCGAAGCCCTGCAGCGCGGCGCGGCGCTGTGCCAGCTCGTCCAGCGGCGCGCCGCGACGGTAGATCGGGATGCGCACCACGAAGCCGGTGCGGCCGGCCTCGTCCTGCACCAGCGTGAGCGGTGCGGTGGCCACCGGCATGCCGCTGTCTCGCCCGAGCTCCAGGGCCTGCAGATGGGCCGGCGCGGCGGCCAGATCGAGGCCGAAGGCGCGCTCGTTGCCGCGCATCGGCTCGTTGTACTCGATCACATAGTGCAGCGCCTGCGCCTGCACCGGATGGACGTCGAACTGCGGGTAGCCGCCGGCCTCCAGCGTACGGTCGCCGCGCACGCTGGCGACGAAGGCCGCGCGCTCGGCCTCGGGCAGCACGCGCACATACTGCACGGCCTGAAAGCCCGGCGTGCTTTCGCGCAGACGCAAGCGCTCCAGGAACTGATGGAATTGCAGGCGGCTGAGCTCGGGCTGCGCGGCGAACAGGCCGCTGATGCTGCGCAGCGCCGCGAAGTGCGATTGCAGCCGCGTGTCCACCTGGGTCAGCAGGCGCCGGGTGTCGCTGGCGAAGCGGGCGTCGACCTGGCGCTGCTGCTCGCGCGCCACCAGCGCGCAGGCCAGCAGGGTCAGCGCCAGCACCGCGGCGAATGCCAGCAGCACCTGCAGCAGCGTGCGCGCGCCTGGCGCGGGCTTCAGAGCGCCTCCCGGCGCGGCTGGACTTCGTGGCTGCGCTCGCCCAGCTCGACCCGGTTGCGGCCATGCGCCTTGGCCGCGTAGAGGGCCCGGTCGGCGCGCGCCTCCACCGCCGCGATGGTGTCGCCGCGCGCGTAGGCGGCCACCCCGAAGCTGGCGCTGCAATGGCCGAGTTGGGCGAACACATGCTCCTCGACGCGCTGGCGCAGGTTCTCGGCCACCTGCTGGCCGCCCGCCAGATCCGTGTCGGGGCAGATCACCAGAAACTCTTCGCCGCCCCAGCGGCCCACCACATCACTGGCGCGTATGCGCACCTGCAGGATCTGGGCCAGCGCGATCAGCACCTCGTCGCCCACATGGTGGCCATAGGTGTCGTTGACGCGCTTGAAGCGGTCGATGTCGAGCAGGATCAGCGCGAAGCTGCGGCCGCTGCGGCCCGCGCTGGCGAACTCGCGCTCCAGCACGCGGTCGAGGAAGAGGCGGTTGTAGAGCTTGGTGAGGCGGTCGGTCACCGCCAGCTGCTCGAGTTCGCGGTTCTTGTCCACCAGCTCCTGGGTGCGCTCGGCCACGGTCTGCTCGAGCTCCTCGTTCATGCGCCTGAGCTCCTGCACATGGCGCTGCAGCTCGGCGTTGAGCCGAAAGGCGCGCAGCGCCGCCTGCGCCGTCAGCACCACGTCCTCGTTATGCCAGGGCTTTTCAAGGAAGCGGAACAGATTCGCCTCGTTGATGGCGCGCTTCACGCCGTCCAGATTGCTCTGGCCGGTGAGCATGATGGTGAGCGCCTCCGGCATGCGGCGGTGCACGCGCGCCAGCAGCTCGTCGCCCTTCATGCCCGGCATGATGTAGTCGGCGATGATGACGGCCAGGGTCTGGCCCTCGCGTTCGATCTCGTCGATCAGCTCCAGCGCCTCGGCGCCGCTCTCGGCGATCTCGATCATCTGCCCGTGCAGCAGGTTCTTGCCGAGCAGCGAGCGCAGCGAGGTCAGCACCCCGCCGTCGTCGTCGACGCACAGAATCACTTCATGGCCCATGGTGCGGTCCCTTGCGCGAAATCAGAGCACGGCGGGTCGGCTGGCGGCAAAGCGCGCCAGGCCCGCGTCGATGCTGCCCAGCAAGGCCTGGGCGTCCCAGGGCTTGGCAATCATGCTGTCGAGATGGCCCTGCTGGCGCACCCGGTCCACCGCCGCGTCGCTGACCTGACCCGACAGCAGCACCGTCACCACATAGGGGAAGCGCTGGCGGGCCTGGATGAGGAACTCATCGCCCTTCATGCCCGGCATCAGGAAGTCCGAGATCACCACCAGGGGCACCAGGCCCTGGCCGCTCAGCTCGCCGAGGATTTCCAGGCCCTCCTCGGCGCTCTCGGCGATCTCGATCAGATGCCGCGCGCCGTAGGCCTTGCGCAGCTGGTCGCGCAGCGCGCTCAGCACGATGACCTCGTCGTCCACGCAAAGCAATATTCCCTGCATCAGCTTGTCTCCCTGCTGGCGGTCGGGGCGGGGGCGCATGCGCCGTCCGGTTCAATGGTACGTGCGACTTCGATACGCCCGGCAAGGATTTTTCTCATGCCTGGCCCAGCGGCAGGAAGACCATGAAACAGCTGCCCATGCCGGGCTCGCTGCGCACCTCGATGCGGCCGTGGTGCTTGGCGACGATCTTGCTCACGATGTCCAGCCCCAGCCCGCTGCCCTCGCCGGCCGGCTTGGTGGTGAAGAAGGGTTCGAAGATGCGCTTCATCAGCTCGGGCGGGATGCCGGGGCCGCTGTCCGAGATGCTCACCAGCGCCTCCTCGCCTTGGCGCGCCAGCGCAATGCGCAGCCGGCCCTTGTATTGCATGGCCTGCAAGGCGTTGTGGATGAGGTTGGTCCAGACCTGGTTGAGCTCGTCCGGCAGGCACCAGACCGGCGGCACCTCGCCGTACTCGCGCTGCAGTTCAATGCCGCCGCGCAGCTTGCTCTGGTAGATGGTCAGCACGGTCTCGATGCCGTCGCGCAGATCGGCCTCGGCGAATTCGGCATCGCGGTCGAAGCGCGAGTAGGACTTGAGCGCGAAGATGATCTTGGCCACGCGATCGACCGCCAGGTTGATGTTCTCGGTATTGCTGGCAATCGTCGCGGTGCTGTGCGCGGTGTCGAGGATGAGCCGGCTCTGCGCGTGCATCAGCAAGGGCAGGTAATCGTCCAGCCGCTGCTGCGCGCGCATCTGCACCAGCAGGGCGGCCTTGTGGCGCGCCTCGGCGACGCCGGCGGCCTCCAGTTGCGCCGCGAGCAGGCGCGTGAGGCGGCGTTCCTCGCTGGAGCTCAGCAGCGCCGCGGGCTCCAGGACCTGGCCGATCAGGCGGCTGAAGCAGTCGCGCTGCGGGCCGTCCAGCAGCTGCAGCACGGTGGGCAGATGCTCCAGCGTGTGGCGCAGGGCGTCGGCGATATTGCGGCCGCTGGACTTGACCGCGGCGATCGGCGTGTTGATCTCGTGCGCCACGCCCGCCACCAGCTGGCCCAGCGCGGCCATCTTTTCCGACTGCACCAGCTGCCCCTGGGCCTGGCGCAGCTCCTCCAGCGCATGCGCGGCCTCGCCGCGTGCCGCTTCCACCGCGGCATAGGCGCTGGCATTGGCCAGGGCGATGGCGGCATAGGCCACGGTGGAGCGCAGGATCTCCAGCTCGCGCGCCTGGTAGGCCATCGCCTGGTGGCTTTGCGAAATCACCACGCCGATGCGCTTGCCGTTGGCCACCAGCGGCCACAGCGTGACCGAGCGCATCGGCGCCTGCGCCACCACGCCCTCGGGCGTGGGCGACTGGCTGGATTCCTGCTCGTCCGCCACCATCATCTCGGCCTCGCTCAGGAAGGTGCGCACCGTGAGCCAGCGCAGGTCGGTCAGCATCAGGCTGGACGACGGCGCCAGCATCTCGTCCTCGACGTAGTAGACGAAGTCCAGCCGGTCGCCGCTGGGCGCCAGCATGGCCACACCGAAGCCGTCCAGCGGCAGCAGCCGGCGCTGGTGCTGGTGCAGGGCCACGCAGATGGCGTGCATGTCCAGGCTGGTGGTCAGCTCCATGCCCACATTGCCCACCTCGCGCAGCACGTCGGCCGATTTGCCCAGCGCCTGGTTGGCGCTGGAGAGCTCCGCGGTGCGCTCGCGCACCAGCTCGGCGAGGCGGTCGCGGTGGGTGGCCAGCTCTTCCTCGTAGCGGCGCTTTTGCTGCAGGTATTCCGACAGGCGGTCCTGCAGATGGTTGATGCCGCTCACCAGCATGGTCAGCTCGTCGGAGCGGCCGGCGCGGCGCGCCAGGCTCAGTCGCTCGCCCAGCTCCTCGGGCCGCATGCGCGCCAGGTGCATCGCGATGCGGCGCACATGCACGGTGACGAGGCGGCTGAACATCAGCATGATGAAGCCCGCCAGCAGCAGCGACTGCACCAGCTGTGTCAGCACGATGGCGCGCACCGCCTCGCGCAGCGAGGCCCAGAGCTGGCGCTCGTCGCCGGCGAGCAGCAACTCGCCCACCACCTCCTGGCGTCCACCCGCATAGGCCTGGTAGATCAGCGGCACCTGGCGCTGCGGCGCGCGCCCGGGGCCTATCCAGCCGGGGCGGGTGAATTCAAGCCGCTCGGTGTGGCTGCCGGAGGCGCCCAGCGTGAGCTCGGCATGGCCGATCGACTGCACCGAGGCGGCGCTGCTGAGGTGCGCCTGGATGGCCTCGCGGTCCATGTCCCAGACCGCCTTGCGCAGCGTGCTCTGGTAGACCTGCGCGATCAGCTCGATCTCCGCCTGCATCGCCGCATGGCGCGTGCGCCAGGCCGACCAGGTCTGTGCCGCCACCGCCAGCAGGGTGAAGATCAGGCAGAAGGCCAGAGTCGCCAGCACCATGCGGGTACCGAGGGACTCGCGGTGCTTGAGCAGGCTGCGCAACAGGCCTCGCTTCACGGGCGTTCATCCCGGGCCGGCAGCGCCGAGCCATTTCCTGCGGATGGCGGCATAGCGCCCGTTCTTCTTGAGCGTTTCCAGCGCCTTGCGGAAGCGCTCGACCTGGGGGTCGGCGGTGGCGGGGCCGAAGGCCATGTAGTAATCCACCTGCAGCTCGGGCAGGGGCAGGGCCTTGGCCAGCAGGCGCGTGCCGTCGTCGCCGGCCTGGCTGGCCAGCTGCTGGGCAATCAGGTCGGTGGTGATCCACAGATCGACCCGCCCCATCTTGAGCTTCTCGAAATTGAGCTGGTTCTTGGCGCTGGACTGCAGCTGCCTGCCCTTGGCAAAGCCATGCGCCTCCAGATACTGCTCGCCGACATCGGCATTCACGGTGGCGGTCTGCCAGCGCATCGCCTCGCTCAGCGAGCCCAGGCGCAGGCCGCGGCTCGCCAGCGCGTACAGGCTGTACTCCACCTGGGTGAGCACGCCCGCCCACTTGAACAGCGACTCGCGCTGCGCGGTGCGCGCGATCGAGTAGATCAGCACGTTCTCGCCCTGGCGCGCCATCTCGTAGGCGCGCGCCCAGGGCAGCACGCTGAACTCCGCCGTTTGCTTCAGCAGGCTCAGGACCTCCTGGACCAGCTCGGTGCACATGCCGGTGAGCCGCCCGTTCTCGGTGAAGTTGTAGGGCGCGGCCTCCTCGGTGACGATCAGCAGGCCGGGCTGCTGCGCCTGCGCCGCATAGGCGCCCAGCCCGGCGGCGCCGGCCAGGCCCAGCATCAGCTTGCGACGCGCTTGATCATGCATGTGGACGTCCGGAGCTTCCCTAGAGCTTGAGCTTGCCTTCGGCCTTGAGGCTGTCAAAGGCGCGCCGCACCCGCTGCACCAGCGCGTCGGGCGTGGACTGGCTGAAGGCGGCATAGAGCCCGGTGTGCAGCTCGGCCAGGCGATGCACCTTCTCCAACTGCGCGCAATCGAGTTGCGGCTGCCGGCACAGCACCATCCAGTCCGCTTCGGTCAGTAGCACCAGATCCACCCGCTGGTTCAGGAGATGACGCACAGTCTCGACGCTCTGAGATGCCAGCAGCAAGCGGGTGAACCCCTGGCCGCGCAGGAACTGGTGGCGCACATCGTCGCGCACCACGCCGACGCTGTAGCGGCGCGCGTCGGCGAGCCGCTCGACCGCGATGTCATGCCGCGACCGCAGGCGGTAGAAGTCATAACTCTGCTCCATGAACGCACCGATCCACTTGAACTGCTGCTCGCGCTCGGGCGTGCGGGCAATCAGGTAGATCAGCACATTGGGCTGCTTGAGCGCCAGGTCGTAGGCGCGTGCCCAGGGGTAGATGTCGATGCGGTAATCGTCGATGCCGGCGCTGCGCAAGATCAGCTCCAGGCGCGCCGTGGCCGGCCCGCCCACGCGGTCGCCCTCGGCATAGGCGAAGGGGCTGGTTTCCGTCACCAGGTGCAGGGTGGTGGCGCCCGGCTGGGCCGCGCCAGCGCCGGCCGCCAGACCCAGCAGCAGCGCCAGGGCCGCGCGCCTAGACCACATCGCCTTGACCATCCATAGCCCGCACTCCGGCTGACCTGACGCGAGCCATCTTAGCCAAGCCTGGCGCCCATATGGGATCCATATGCCCGCCCTGCTATGGTTCCGGCATGCTTCTCATCCAGCCGAACCGGCGCCCCTCCTGGCAAGACCTGGCCCTCGCGGCCGCGGTCTGGGGTCTGGCCTGGGCCCTGATGCTGGGCCTGGACGCCCGCCTGGGCCTGGTGAACCTGGCGCTGCTGCCGGTGCTGGCGGCCGCGCTGGCCTCGATCTGGCTGCCGGCCTGGGCGTCGATGCTCGCCAGCCTGCTGGCGGTGCTGGCCTTCAACTGGGCGTTTGTGCCGCCGCGCGGCAGCTTTGCGGTGGATGTGCCGCAGCATGGCCTGCTGCTGCTGTCGATGCTGGCGCTGAACTGGATCACCGCCGTGCTGATGGCGCGCTTGAGCTGGCAGGCCGCGCAGGCGCAGCTGCACGCCAGGCGCGCCGAGCAGCTGCGCGCCTTCAGCGAGGCCTTGCGCGACAGCCCGGAGCCGCTGGCCCAGGCGCCGCTGCTGCATGAAGCGCTGGCCGGTCTGCTGGACGATGCCGTGCTGCTGATGCTGCTGAAAGACCGCCTGCCGGCCGTGAACGAGCCCGCTGCGGTGCAATGGCAGGGCGCCGCGCCGGATGCCGACCAGCGTGCCGGCCTGTGGGCCTGCCTGCGCCAGGGCAGTGCCTTCGGCCCCGGCACCGGCCGGCACGAGGAATTGCAGGCCTGGTATCTGCCGCTGCGCGGGCGGCGCGCCAGCCACGGCGCCGCCTGGCTGCGCCTGCCCGGCAACACAGCCCCGGATGCGCAGCTGCGCGCCCATGCCCAGTCGCTGTGCGACCAGCTGGGCCTGGCCTTGGAACGCCAGGCCACCGAGCAGGCCGCTCAGCGCGCGCGCGACGAGGCCAGCGGCCAGGCCATGCGCAACGCCCTGCTGGCGGCGATCTCGCACGACTACCGCACGCCGCTGGCCAGCATCATGGGCGCCGCCTCCTCGTTGCTGGACCAGGACGCGCGCCTCAGCCCGGCGCAGCGCGAGCGCCTGGCCGCCACCATCGTCGACGAGACCGAGGCCCTGAGCCGCCTCACCGACAACGGCCTGCAGCTGGCGCGCCTGGACGCGCCGGGCGTGGTGCTGCGCATGGACTGGGAGTCGGCCGAGGAGATCGTCGGTGCGGTGCTGCAGCGCGTGCGCCGGCGCCGCGGCGAGGCCGCCAGGCGCGTGCGTGCGCGGCTCGAGCCGGATCTGCCGCTGCTGCGCTGCGATGCCCTGCTGCTCACCCAGCTGCTCGACAACCTGGTGGACAACGCGCTCAAGTACGCGCCCGGCTCGGCCATCGAGCTGCTGGTGCGCTGCGCCAGCGAGGGCGAGCAGAGCTTCATGGTGCTGGCGGTGCGCGACCGCGGCCCCGGTGTGGCACCGGCCTGGCGCGAGCGCATCTTCAACGTCTTCCAGCGCGGTGTGGAACTCAACCGCGAGCGGCCCGACGGTGAAGAACGAAGGGGTGCCGGCGTCGGCCTGGCCGCCTGCCGCGCCATCGCCCTGGCCCATGGCGGCCGCATGAGCTACCGCGCGCGCAGCCATGGCGGTGCGAGTTTTGAATGCTGGCTGCCGCTCGTGGCGCCGCCGCTCATGAAGGATGATGAAGCATGAGTCTGCGAGTCATGCTGGTCGAGGACGACCGCGAGCTGCGCACCACGCTCAAGGGGGCGCTGCGCGTCGAGGGCTACGAGGTCGACAGCGCCGCCAGCCTGGCCGAGGGCCTGGCCCTGCTGGCGCATGGCGAGCCGCCCGATCTGCTGCTGCTGGACCTGGGCCTGCCCGATGGCGAGGGCGAGCAGCTGCTGGCCGCGCTGCGCAAGGTGAAATCGACACCGGTGCTGGTGATCTCGGCGCGCGAGGCGGATGGCCAGAAGGTGCGCCTGCTCGACGCCGGCGCCGACGACTATCTCGTCAAGCCCTTCAGCGTCAGCGAGCTGCTGGCGCGCATGCGCGTGGCGCTGCGCCATCGCGGCGTGCACACCCAGGCGGCCATCACGCGCTACGCGCAGGGCGGCCTGGTAGTGGAGCTGGCGGCGCACCGCGTCAGCCTGGATGGCGCCGAGGTGCACCTCACGCCCACCGAGTTCAACTTGCTGGCGCGCCTGGTGCGCAGCGCCGGCCAGGTGGTCACGCACCGCGCGCTGCTGGCGGACGTGTGGGGCCCCGAATACACCGAGCACACCCATTACCTGCGGCTCTACATGGCGCAGCTGCGCGCCAAGCTGGAGGCCGACCCGGCCGACCCGCAGCGCCTGCTGACCGAGCCGGGGGTGGGGTACCGGCTGGCGGATGGAGGGTGAGGTCGGGCGCGCCACATTGCTTCAGTGCTCGTGCCGACCGTCCGTACCGGCGCCGCTGCCCAGGCCGGCAGGCACTCGACCCCAGAGGCGGAGGCCTTCACTGCGTTCAGGCTCCCCTCGCTGCTCGCCAAACCGGGACTCGCGCAGAACTCGCCCTCGCACCCCTGCGGGCCGTTGTCCGCCTACGGCGGCCAACTGTGCTCGGTGCTCAGACAGGCTGCGCTCGACGCATCGCCCGGAGCGATGCGCAACCCGGTTTGGCTGCGCGGCTCGGCACCGCCAATGGGGCCTCGCACCTGCCGGCCTGGGCCGCTCGAAGCACGCCCGTGGCAAGAGGGGCGCGTACGAACAGCGGTGTTGGCAAAGCCCTGGGCGGGTGGTTGCGAAGGCCTTTTGCGCTGCCGAGCAGCGCAGCGCCTTGTGGCCGCGCGCGACCCCGCGCGCCTCAAGCACTGGATTGGCGCAGCCTGTCTGAACGGAGCGAGCCGCAGGTGAGCGCAGTGAGTTCTGCGCCCGGCCGCAAGGCGCGAGCAGCACAGGGGAGCCCGAGCTCCGCGAGGGCCTGCGCCGCCGGGCCGCAGCGGCCACCCGCCCAGGGCTTTGCCGTCCGGACGGGCCAGACCTTGCGTGGCGCGAAGAGCAAGTAGCGCGGGACTTATGCGTTCCTGATGCCGGCGCCGCGATGCTGCGCCCATCCACAGCATCAGGTGATCAGCTTGTCTACCCACACACCCGCCCGCCAAGGGCTTGCCGCCCTCACGCTCGGTGCCATCGGCGTCGTCTATGGCGACATCGGCACCAGCCCGCTCTACACCGTCAAGGAAATCTTTCTGCCCGCCACCGGCGTGGCGCTCAACCCGGCCAATATCACCGGCGCGGTGTCGGTGATCATCTGGGCGCTGATGCTGGTGGTGACGCTCAAGTACGTGATCCTGATCCTGCGCGCCGACAACCGCGGCGAGGGCGGCGGCCTCGCGCTCACCGCGCTGGCGGCACAGGCGGTGCAGGGCCGGCCGGCCCTGCGTAGCGCCCTGCTGCTGCTGGGCGTGTTTGGCGCCACGCTGTTCTATGGCGATAGCGTCATCACCCCGGCGATCTCGGTGATGGGCGCGATCGAAGGCCTGGAGGTGCTGACGCCGGCGCTCAAGCCCTATGTGCTGCCGATCTCGCTGGCCATCCTGGTGGGCCTGTTCATGATCCAGCGTTTCGGCACCCACGCGGTGGGCAAGATCTTCGGGCCGGTGATCGTGCTGTGGTTCGGGGTGCTGGGGGTGATCGGCCTCATGCATATCCAGCAGCAGCCGGCCATCCTGGCGGCGCTCAACCCCCTGCATGCCTGGGCCTTCCTGAGCGAGCGCGGCTGGCACTTGTTTGCCGCGGTGGGTGCGATCGTGCTGGCGCTCACCGGCGCCGAGGCGCTCTATGCGGACATGGGCCATTTCGGCGCCAGGCCGATCCGGCTCGCCTGGACCGGCCTGGTGTTCCCGGCGCTGGCGCTCAACTACATGGGCCAGGGCGCGCTGCTGATCGGCGACCCCGGCGCGATCGAGAACCCCTTCTACCGCCTCTTCCCCGACAACCTGGTGCTGCCCGCCGTGGTGCTGGCCGCGCTGGCCGCGGTGATCGCCTCGCAGGCGGTGATCTCGGGCGCCTATTCGATGACCAAGCAGGCCATCCTCTTGGGCTTTCTGCCGCGCATGGAGCTGCGCAACACCTCGGCCCGCGAGGCCGGCCAGATCTATGTGCCGGGCGTCAACTGGGCGCTGCTGGCGGGCGTGGTAGCGGCGGTGCTGCTGTTCGGCAGCAGCTCGGCGCTGGCCGGCGCCTATGGCATCGCGGTGACGCTGACCATGATGATCACCACCGTGCTGACCTTCTTCGTGGTGCGCGATGGCTGGAAGCTGCCGGCGCCGCTGGCGATCGTCGCCACGCTGTTCTTCCTCGCCATCGACGCCCTGCTGGTGGCCGGCTGCGCCATCAAGTTCCTCGATGGCGGCTGGTTCCCGCTGCTGCTGGGCCTGCTGCTGTTCGTGCTGATGAGCACCTGGCAGCGCGGCCGCCAACTGCTGCTGCAAGGCATACGCAGCGAAGGCCTCGAGCTGGAACCCTTCATCGAGACCCTGAGCGATGCGAGCATCCACCGCGCCCAGCGCACCGCGGTCTATGCGGTGGCCAACCCCGAGACGGTGCCGCAGGCGCTGCTGCACAACCTCAAGCACAACCAGGTGCTGCACGAGACCAATGTGATCCTCACGGTGAAGTTCGCCGAGCGGCCCTGGGTGCCGGAGGCCGAGCGCGTGGCCCTGCAGGCGCTCGCGCCGGGCTTCTGGCGCGTGGCCCTGTGTTACGGCTTCATGGACCAACCCCATGTGCCCCAGGCCCTGGCCCTGTGTGCCGCCAAGGGGCTGGTGATCGAGCCCTTCGAGACCAGCTACTTCCTCAGCCGGGAGACGGTGGTGCCCACGCCCGGTGCCGGCATGGCCAACTGGCGCGAGCGCCTGTTCGCGGCACTGAGCCGCAACGCCGGCAGCGCGGCCGAGTTCTTCCACCTGCCCGACAACGCCGTCGTGGAATTGGGCACGCGCGTGCAGATCTGAGGTCGGCGGGGCGGCTGCCTTGATCGCTTAGACTCAGCGCGGGGAGTTGTGCGATTGGCGTAAAAATGGCCTTCGCCGGCGCAGGGCGTCACGGACGAAAGGCAAACAACTTTGGGCATGGCTTGGCGTGCCGCGCGGCCAGCGCGGCGTTCGTGCTTGCGGCAATGGGCCGCCTGGGGCTGCGGCGTTCTGCCGTGGTGGCCGGCGTTCGGCCAGGGCCTGGCCGGCGACCGTCTGGCGGTGATCTATCCCGAGATCGGCGAGCCCTTTCGCGCCGTGTTTGCCAAGATCCTGGAAGGCATCGATGAGCGTGCCCAGCAGCGCGTGCCGCGCATCGCGGTGGCGGCCGATGCCGACGCGCTGGCGCTCGCCAGCGAGCTGCGCCGCCGCGAGCTGAAGGTGGTGATCGCGCTGGGCCGTGCCGGCCTGCGCGTGGCGACCGCGCTGGACCCCGCCATCGAGGTGGTGGCCGGCGGCGTGATCAGCCCCAACGAGGCCGACGCCCGCGCCGCCACCCTGCTGAGCCTGGCGCCCGACCCGCTGCTGCTGATGCAGCGCCTGAAAAGCCTGCAGCCGGGGGTGAAGCGCGTCACCGTGGTCTATTCGCCGCGCCACAGCGCCTGGCTGATGCGCCATGCCCAGCCGGCGGCGCGCCAGCTCGGGCTGGAGCTGCGCGCGCTGGAGGTGGACGAGCTCAAGAGCGCCTTGCGCCAGTACCAGGATTTCTTCGCCCAGGCCGCGCCGCAGGACGCGCTGTGGCTGCCGCAGGATCCGCTCACGGTGGATGAGTCGGCGGTGCTGCCGCTGGTGCTGCAGGAATGCTGGAACCGCAACCTGGCGCTGTTCTCCAGCAATCTGGGCCATGTGCGGCGCGGCGCGCTGTTCTCGCTCTATCCCAACAACCTGGAACTCGGCCGCAGCCTGGCCAGCAGCGCGCTGGCGCAGCTGGCCCGCCAGGCCGGGGCCCCGCGCGGCGCCCAGCCGCTGCGCGATGTGCATGCGGCGCTCAATACCCGCACCGCCAGCCACCTCGGGCTGGATCTCAGCCCCCAAGTCCAGCGCAGCTTCGAGCTGCTGCTGCCCGAGCGATGAGCGCCGCCTCCTTCCTGTCATCCCGCGGCTGGCTGGACGCGCTGCGCCATGCCACCTTCCGCCGCCAGCTCACCGTGGTGGTGGCGGCGGGCGTGCTCAGCGTGGCGGCGGTGTCGGCGGTGGTGTCGAGCTGGCAGGGCAGCCTGCAGGTGCGCGAGACCCTGGTGCGCCAGGGCCTGAACCTGGCCACCAGCCTGGCCCAGCAAAGCCAGCTGGCGCTGCTCACCGAGGGCGCGGAGAACGCGCGCGAGCCGATCGAGCGCGCCTTCTCCTTCCCCGATGTGCTGCGCGTGGAACTGCTGCACGCCGATGGCGAGGCCCTGGTGGCGCGCGGCAACGCCCCGCCCATGGCCGCCTCCAAGCCGCAGTCCGATGCCCTGGGCCCCTATCTGGAGGCCGAGACCGACGACGCCTGGAGCTTCGTGGCGCCGGTGCGCACCCAGCCGGCCGAGGCCTCGCCCTTCGAGGCGCGGGCGCCGCGCGCCGAGCTGCTGGGCTATGTGCGCGTGACCCAGGGCAAGGCGGCGCTGGTGCAGCTGGTGCGGCGCCTGGTGGCGATCAATTTCGGCGTCGGCCTGGCGCTCTCGGCCCTGCTGCTGTGGGCGCTACGCCTGCTGGCGCGGCGCCTGACGCGGCCGCTGGGCGAGCTGTCCGAGGTGATGCTGCGCGCCGGTGAGGGGCGCATAGGCCTGCGCGCGCGGCTCTCGGGCCCGCGCGACATCGCCAGCATGGCCCAGGTCTTCAACGGCATGATGGAGAGCCTGGAGCAGCGCGAACAGGAGCTGCAGCAGAAGAACGCCGAGCTGGCCCGCCATGCCGCCACGCTGGAGGAGCGCGTGGCCGAGCGCACCCATTCGCTCACCGCCGCCAACCGCGAGCTGCAGGGCGCGCTCGACACCTTGCGCGAGGCGCAGAAGCAGCTGGTGGAGGCCGACAAGCTGGCCTCGCTGGGCCGGCTGGTGGCGGGGGTGGCGCATGAGCTCAACACGCCGCTGGGGAATGCCCTGATCTCGGCCTCGGCGCTGGAGGCCGAACAACACCATATGAGCGAGGCGGTGAAGAGCGGCCAGGTGCGCAGAAGCGATTTCAACCGCATGCTGGCCAACAGCATCGAGGGCAATGCCCTGGTGGTGCGCAATGTGCAGCGCGCCGCCGACATCATCCGTGGCTTCAAGCAGCTGGCGCTGGACCAGACCACCGAGATGCGGCGCGAGTTCCGCGCCGACGAGGTCATCCACGAGCTGCTCGCCAGCCTGCAGCCGATGTTCCGCCACACCCCCTTCCGCATCGAGGCCGAGCTGGAGCCCGGCCTGCGCATGGACAGCTATCCCGGCCCGCTCGGCCAGGTGGTCAGCAATATCGCCCAGAACGCCCTGGTGCACGGCTTTGCCGGCCGCGCGCAGGGCCTGCTGAAGGTGCAATGCCACGCGCTGGGCGCCAACCAGGTGCAGATCATCTGCAGCGACGACGGCCAGGGCATGGACGAGGCGGTGCGCTCGCGCGTCTTCGAGGCCTTCTTCACCACCCGTTTCGGCCAGGGTGGCTCGGGCCTGGGCATGCAGATCGTGCACAGCCTGGTGACCGGCCTGCTGGGCGGCCGCATCGTGGTGGAAAGCCGGCCCGGCGCGGGCACGCGCATCCTCATCACGCTGCCGCGGCGGGCGCCGCCGCAGCAGCAACTTGCGGTCAGCCACCGCAGCGAGGCGCCATGAGCAAGCCACTCCTTGCCCTGGGCCTGCTGCTGTGCGGGCTGGCGCAGGCGCAGAGCAGCGAAGAGCAAGACCTGCCCCTGGCCTTTGGCGACAGCGCCCTGGTGAGCATCGCCACCGGCAGCGCCCAGCCGCTGCGGCGCGCGCCGGCGGTGGCCGCGGTGATCACCGCCGCCGACATCGAGGCGATGGGCGCCAGCGATCTGGACCAGGTGCTGGAGCGCGTGCCCGGCCTGCATGTCGGGCGCGGCAGCGGCACTTACACGCCGCTCTACGTGGCGCGCGGCATCTACAGCCAGTTCAATCCGCAGATCCTGATGCTGCAGAACGGCGTGCCGATGACGACCCTGCTGGTGGGCAACCGCGGCAATGGCTGGGGCGGCCTGCCGGTGCAGCACATCGCGCGCATCGAAGTCATGCTCAGCCCCGGCTCGGCGCTGTACGGCTCCGACGCCTATGCCGGCGTGATCAACATCGTCACCAAGGGGCCGCGCGATCTGCACGGCGGCGAGGCCGGCCTGCGCCTGGGCTCCTTCGGCGCGCGCGATGCCTGGCTGCAGCAGGGCGGCAAGCTCGGGCCGGCCGAGTTCGCCGCCTTTGTGCAGCGCGGCCGCGGCGAGGGCGCGCGCAATCTCGTCGAGGCCGATGCCCAGAGCTTCAACGACAGCACCTTCGGCTCGCATGCCAGCCTGGCGCCCGGGGCGCTCAACAACGGGCACGACAGCTGGGATGCGAACCTCGATCTGGCGCTGGAGGGCTGGCGCTGGCGCATCAACTACAAGCTGCGCGAGCTCGGCACCGGGGCCGGCATCTCGCAGGCGCTGGACCCGCAGGGCCTGTACCGCACCGAGCGCCTGGTGAGCGACCTGATCTGGCAGCAGGCGGCGCTGCTGCCGGACCTGAGCGCCGGCTTCGGGCTCAGCGCCCTGCATTACAGCCAGCAGTTCCCGCGGCCGCTGCAGATCTACCCGGCGGGCGTGCGCTTTCCCACCGGCGTGTTCCCGGACGGCATGTTCGGCGCGCCCGAGACCTGGGAGCGCCAGTGGCGCCTGCATGCCTACCTGGGCTACGAGGGCCTGGCCCACCACAAGCTGCGCGCCGGCCTGGGCTACGAGGACCTGGACCTCTACCGCACGCGCGAGCTGAAGAACTTCGCCTTCGCCGCCAACGGCCTGCCGATCCCGCTGCCGACCATCACCGACCACAGCGACATCGACCCCTTCATGCGGCCGCAGCGCCGCAGCGTGGCCTATGCCTATCTGCAGGACGACTGGCAGCTGGCGCCCGACTGGACGCTCACCCTGGGCCTGCGGCACGACCGCTACTCCGACTTCGGCAACACCACCAACCCGCGCCTGGCCCTGGTCTGGGAGGCCGCCTACAACCTCAGCGCCAAGCTGCTCTACGGCCAGGCCTTTCGCGCGCCGGCCTTCAACGAGCAGTACAGCATCAGCAACCCGGTGGCGCGCGGCAACCCGGCGATCCGGCCCGAGACCCTGGCCACGCGCGAGGCCCAGCTGATCTGGCAGCCCGGGCGCCATCTGCAGCTCAGCCTGGCGGCCTTCGAGCACCGGCTCAGGGATCTCATTCGCACCACCCCCAATGCGCAACCCGGCACCGGCACCACCTTCAACAACACCGGCGACCAGAGCGGGCGCGGGCTGGAGCTGAGCGGCAGCTGGGATCCGGGCGCCGGCCTGCATCTGCAGCTGAGCCTGAGCCAGCAGCGCTCGCGCGACGAGAGCAGCGGCCGCAGCCCCGGCTATGCGCCGCGGCGCCATGCCTATCTGCTGGCCGACTGGCGCGTCAGCGAGGCCTGGCAGCTGGGCGCGCAGCTCAACCGGGTGGCGGGCCGCGAACGCCCGCCGGGTGATGTGCGCCCGCCGGTGGCCGACTACACCAACCTTGACCTGAGCCTGCGCCACGCGCCGCAGGGCGCGCGCTGGTCGGTGGCCGCGCTGCTGCGCAATGCCACCGACAGCGATCAGCGCGAGCCCAGCCTGGCGCCGGGCCGTATCGTCAACGACCTGCCCTTGGCGCCGCGCAACCTGAGCGTGGAGCTGGACTTCCGCTACTGAGGAGACCGCCATGATCCGCCACGCCTGCCTGCTGATGGTCTGCATGCTGAGCGCGGTGGCGCATGCCCAGACGGCCGCCGAAGAGCAAGACCTGACCCTGGCCTTCGGCGACAGCGCCACCATCTCGGTGGCCAGCGGCGCCAGCCAGCAGCTGCGCCGCGCCCCCGCGGTGGCCAGCGTGTTCAGCGCCGAGGACATCCGCGCCAGCGGCGCCACCGACCTGACCCAGGTGCTGGAGCTGGTGCCGGGCCTGCATGTGGCGCGCTCGCTGCTGGTCTACGACCCGCAGTACCAGCTGCGCGGCGTGGGCAACACCTTCAACCAGCAGATCCTCATGCTGGTCGACGGCGTGCGGCTGCAAAACCCCGATCTGGGCGGGCAGGACGAGCTTTGGATCAGCCTGCCGGTGGACCAGATCGAGCGCATCGAGGTGATACGCGGGCCCGGTTCGGCCCTGTATGGCGCGGATGCCTTCTCGGGCGTGATTGCCATCACCACCAAGCGCGGTGCCGGCCGCCGTGCCGGCGAGGCGCGCCTGACGCTGGGCAGCTATGGCACGCGCGCGCTCAGCCTGCAGCAGGGCGCGGCGCTGGGCAGCGGCAGCTGGTCGGCCTATGCGCACGCCGGGCGCAGCGCCGGGCCCGACCCCGTGGTGGAGGCCGACGCGCAGACCGCCCTGGATGCGCTGTTCGGCACCCGGGCCTCGCTCGCGCCCGGGCGCCTGCACACCGGGCACCGCGATCTCGATCTGGGCCTGCAGCTGGCCTGGCAGGAGCTGCGGTTGCAGGCGAGCTTCAAGCGCCGCGACGGCATCGGCAGCGGGGCCGGCCTGGCCCAGGCCCTGTCCGACCGCGACTGGGCCCGCTCCGACACCAGCACGCTGGCCGTGGACTACCAGCGCCAGGGGGTGGCGCCGCAATGGGATCTGCAGGCCCATGCCGCGCTGACGCGCTACCACGTGGACTCCTGGTTCGTGCTTTTCCCCGCCGGGGCCTTTGGCGGCGCCTACCCCGAGGGCATGCAGGGCGGGCCGGGCCGCGATTCGCGCGTGGCCGAGGCGTCGCTGGGCGCGGTCTACAGCGGCTGGAGCGGGCATCGCTGGCGCGCCGGCCTGGGCCTGCTGGACAGCCATATGCACGACACCTGGGAAGTGAAGAACTTCAATTTCGAGTTCATCCCCGGCGTCGGCAATGTGCCGGTGCCGCTGGGCGCGCTGCAGCGCGTGGCCGATGCGGACCGCTATGTGCAGCCGCAGCGCCGCCGCGTCGCCTATGCGCTGCTGCAGGACGAATGGCAGCTGGCCAAGGACTGGACGCTCACCGCCGGCCTGCGCCACGACCACTACAACGACGTGGGCGGCACCACCAACCCGCGCGTCGCGCTGGTCTGGGATGCAGCCTACAACCTCACCGTCAAGGCCCTGCATGGCCAGGCCTTCCGCGCGCCCAGCTTCGCCGAGCTGCACAACATCAACAACCCGGTGAACCTGGGCAATCCGCACCTGCGGCCCGAGCGCATGCGCACCACCGAGCTGGTGGCCGACTGGCAGGCCAGCGCCGATCTGCACCTGGTGCTGAACCTGTTCGACTACCGCATGCGCGACATCATCCGGCCGGTGCCGAATGCCGATCCGCTCACCGGCACCACGGCGGCCAACCTGGGCAGCCAGCATGGCCGCGGCCTGGAGCTGGAAGGGCATTGGCAGGCCGGCCCGGACTGGCGCCTGGTGGGCAGCTATGCCTACCAGCACAGCGTGGACGGGCTGACGGGGCGGGCCAGCGCCGATGCGCCGCGCCAGATGCTGAAGCTGGGGGCCGACTGGCGCTGGGGCCCGGACTGGGCGCTGAACCTGCAGGCCCGCCACATCGCCGACCGTGCGCGCGCCGCCGGCGACGCCCGCGCGCCCATCAAGGACTACAGCCTGCTGGACCTGAGCCTGCACTGGCGCCGCGAGGCGCAGCAGGGCTGGAGCCTGCAGCTGGGGCTGCGCAACGCGCTGGACGCCGACGCGCGCGAGCCCAGCCCGGCGCCCGGCAATATCCCCAATGACTTCCCGCTGGCGCGGCGCAACTGGGTGCTGGAGGCGGGCTACCGCTTCTAGCCTGCCGGCGGCGGCGTTCTAGAATCCGCCCCCCGGCGCCATCCAGGCGCCCAGCCAGCGCGTCCATGAACATCGTCGTCAACGAAGAACTCAAAGCCTATATCGATCCGCTCACCCCCGATGAGCATGCCGCGCTGGAGCGCAGCATCCTGGCCGAGGGCTGCCGCGACGCGCTGGTGTTGTGGGGCGAGGTGCTGGTGGACGGGCACAACCGCTACGGCATCTGCGTCAAGCATGGCCTGCCCTTCCAGACGGTGCAGAACCCGCGCTTCAAGTCGATCGAGGACGTGCACCTCTGGATGATCGACCAGCATCTGGGCCGGCGCAGCGTGTCGGACTTCCAGCGCGGCGTGCTGGCGCTGCGCAAGAAGGAGATCGTGGCGGCGCGCCGCGCGGTGGCCCTGCACACCGAGCCCGACGAGAGCCGTGCCGACGCGCCACAGCTGCCGCCCACCGACCCGCTCACCACGCGCGAGGCGATTGCCAAGGCGGCGCGCATCAGCAGCAACCAGGTGGTGCTGATCGAGAAGATCCAGAAGCAGGCCGCGCCCGAGCTGGTGGCGGCCGTCAAGTCGGGCGAGATCACCATCAGCGCCGCCGCCGCGGTGGCCAGCCTGCCGGTGGAAGAGCAGGTGGCCGCCGCCGCCGCCGGCAAGACCGAGCTCAAGCAGGCCGCCAAGCGCGCGCGTGCCGCCAAGGCCAGGCCGGCCAAGGCGGCCGAGGAGGCGGTGGCCGATCAGGCGGAGGGGGCCGAACAGGCCGCCGCGCAAGACCTGACCCCGCTGACCGAATCCGAAGCCGACGAGCTGCAGCGCCTGCGCGCCCGCGTGGCCGAGCTGACGGTGGAAAACGCCGTGCTACGCCAGCAGCTCGCCGCCCTGCAGCGCTGAGTTCATGGCCGCATAGCCCAGGCCCTGGCCGAACAGGCCGGCCGTGGCCTGCTGCTGCAGGAAATCGCGGATCTGCGCCTGGGCCTGCCCGTAGGCCTGCAGGAAGGGGGCCGGCCCGACGCTGAAGCGCCGCGCCCCGGCCGAATGCAGCTGCTCGATCGCCGGCATGCCGGGCAGCACCATCAGGTTCAGCGGCATGCCGATGGCCGGGGCCAGGCTGCGCACCTCGTCGACGCTGGCCAGGCCGGGCAGAAAGGCGCCGTCGGCGCCCGCTTCGCGGTACAGGCGCAGCCGCTCCAGGCTCATCGCCCCGGCCGCCGCCCCGCTCGCCAGCCGGCGCAGATAGACGTCGCTGCGCGCGTTGATGAAGAAGGGCCGGTCGCTGCCCAGCGCGCTGCGGATGGCCGCGATCTTGGCCGCCAGCAGGGCGGGGGCCTGGTCGCCGTCTTCGAGATTGATGCCCACCGCGCCGGCGTCGGCGACGGCGCGGGCCAGCGCGGCCACGGCGGCCGGGTCGGCGCTGTAGCCATCCTCCAGGTCGACACTCAGCGGCACGCTCAGCACCCGGGCCAGGCGGCGCACCGCGGCCAGCAGCTCCGCGGGCGGCAGGGCGCCGCCATCGGCATAACCGAGCGACCAGGCCAGCGAGGCGCTGGAGGTGGCGATGGCCGGCGCGCCGGCCAGCTCGAACAGGCGCGCGCTGGCGGCGTCCCAGGCATTGGGCAGCAGCAGCGGCGCCGGGGCCTGGTGCAGGGCTTGGAAGCGGTGGAGGACGTTCATGGCAGGTCTCGAGGAATGAGCCTGCATGCTAGGCGGCGCGCCGATGCGCGTCTGGCCGTTTCCGGACCTCTGCCTCAGGGCGCCCTACAGCGGCAGCTCGGTGTAGTACCTGCCGCCGTGGAAGATCAGCGGCTGGGCGCTTTCGGCGAAGCTGCAGCGCTCCACCTCGCCGACGAAGATGACGTGGTCGCCCTCCTCGTACTGGCTGCGGTTGGCGCATTCGAACACCGCGGCCACGCCCTCCAGCACGGGCGCACCGCCGGCGCCCTCGCGCCAGGCCACGCCGGCAAAGCGGTCGATGTCGCGGGTGGCGAAGCGCTGCGCCAGGGCCTTCTGGTCGGCCGCCAGGATGTTGATGGCGTAGTGCGAGCCGCGGCTGAACACCGGCATCGAGCCGGCGCGCTGGGCCAGGCTCCACAGCACCAGCGGCGGCGCCAGCGACACCGAGTTGAAGGAGTTGGCCGTCAGGCCCACCAGGCTGCCGTCGGGCGCGCGCGCGGTCACGATCGTCACGCCGGTGGCAAACATGCCCAGGGCCGAGCGGAACTGCAGGGTGTCGAGCGGGTCGGCGGCAGTGGCCTGGCTGGGAACGGAGGGCGACAGGGTCATGCGCCTATTGTCAGGGCATAGCGAATGCCCCCGCATTCTCTGCGGCAGATCAAATCCGCCGGCTGCGGAATTTGCGCTGCCTCATGACCGTGATCGCCGCGATGGGTTGCACTGCGCTCATGACAGCAGAGGATGGGAGACCCTTATGTTGCCTTGGACCATATTGCCCACGGGCCTGGACGCCTGCGGCCCGCAAGGGATCAGCGGCGACTGCGATCTGACCCTGCTCAACCAGCAGCGCCTGCACGGCCGGCTGGATCAGTTTCACGATGGCGATCGCTCCATCGACCTGCGCATGGCGCGCCAGCGCGGGCTCGTGAGCCTGCCGCTGCGCGAGGTGCAATGGCTGCGCATGCGCGCGCCCGCCGAGGCCGCCGCGGCGCTGGCCGCCGCACCGGCGGCGGCGGTGCCGATCCGCCTCAGCGGCCCTTGCGCCCGGCCGGTGCCGGGCCTGTGCCTGCGCTCGCGCGCGGTGCCGGGCGGGCTCTGGCTGGACCTGCTGGATGCCCAGGGCGAGGTGCACCGCTGGTTCGTGCACGACGTGCCGCAGGTGGAGCTGAAGCGCTTGAACTGAGGGGGCAGCGTCAGCGCAGCATCGCCACGGCGGTGCCGAGCAGCACATAGGTTTCCAGTTCGGCGCTGTCCACCCAGGCTTGCGGCCAGGCGCTCCATACCACCGCCACCACCTGTTCGGCGGGGTTGATGTAGATGAACTGCCCGTAGATGCCTTCGGCGGTGAAGGCGCCGTCGTGCATCTCCAGCGCATCCGCCCCGGTGGGGAAGGACCACCACTGGTAGCCGTAGCCCAGCGGGTAGCCCGGGTAGAGCTGGCCGCAGGCGGTGGTGGCCGAGTCGGGGTGGCCGGCGAGATCGCGCCAGCCCGACGGCAGCACGGCCAGGTCGTCGATACGGCCCTGTTGAAGTACGAACTGGCCCAGCCGCCCGTAGTCGCGCAGCGTGGCGCTGAAGTTGTTGCCGCCCATCTCGAGGCCGCCGACGCCGTCGAGCATCCAGTAGCCGTCGGCCTCCATGCCCATCGGGGCCCAGATCTTTTGCGACAGATAGTCGCTCAGGGTCCTGCCGGTGGCGCGCGCGATCACCGCGCCCAGCACATAGCTTTCGCCCGTGCTGTAGCAGAACGCCGTGCCGGGCGCGGCGGCGCGTGGGCGCGAGCGCATCAGCTCCATCACCGTGCCGCGTCCCCCGCTGGAGCAGGCCTGGGCCAGCCTGGCGATGTCGGAGTCAGCGCCGGCGCTGTAGTCCTCGTTCCAGGCCACGCCCGAGCACATGCGCAGCAGCTCGCGGATTGTGTTGGCCTGGTAGGCGCTGCCCACCAACTCGGGCAGGTAGCGCGTCAAGGGCTCGTCCAGGCTGGCGATGCTGCCGTCCTTGAGCGCCGCGCCCATCAGGGTGGCAGTGAGCGACTTGGCTGCCGAAAACGAGGTCCAGCGCGTGCTGGCGTCGTTGCCCATCGCGTAGCGCTCCAGCGCCACCTCGCCGTTCTTCAGGATCAGCAGGCCGCTGCTGCGCTGGCGCTGCATGTAGTCATCGATGCTGTAGGAACGGTCCGCCAGGCTGTAGCTCAGCCCGGACAGCTGGCGGACATGCGCGGTCAGTGGCCTGGCAGCGCTGCCGCGCCGTATCACCCGGGTGGGCGCCAGCCGGTCGGCATGTCGAAAGGTCGCGATCTGGTTCTCCGGCGTGGTCGTGAGCAGATTGGGCGAGACGCGCTCGTCAATCTCGTCCGCGCCGCCGCCGCAGCCGGCCAGCCAGGGCAGACTGCCCAAGGCGAGCCGGCTCATCAGTTGCAGCGAGCCGCGTCTGCTGTAGGTGGGTCTCATCATGTCTCCGTCCTTGTGGGTGCTTGGGGAGGCGCGTCGGCCTCGGCGGCAGGGTAGGCGGGGGGCGCGCGGCGCACGAGTTCGCAGATGCAGGGTCCGCAAATGAGGAGGCTTCGCAAGCAGGGGCTGCCCGGCTAAGCTGGGGCGCCGCGCGAATCCTGCCCGCATGTCCGACCCCCTCAGCCCCGCCACCTTGGAGCGCTTCAGCGCCGCCCTGCTGCGGCTGGGGGCCTTGGCCCATGAGGCGAGCGCCGCCGAATTTCTGGGCCAGGCCGTCAGCGTCCTGAGGGCGCAGATCCCCTTTGCACGCGGTTGGTGGGGCCTGGGCACCGATCTCGGCCCCGGCAAGGTGCCGGCCATCTATCAGACCCAGACGATCGGCCTGCCGGACAGCTTTACCGCCGAGTGGCGCGCCATCGCGCTGGTGGACAGCTTTGCCGAGACCACGCTCAGGCAGGCCGGCCAGGTGCAGCGCTTCGAGGCTTCGCAGGACGACGACTCGCCCGCGGAGGTCGCGGCATTCAGCCAGCGCCATGGCCTGCACCATGGCATGGCCTTGCGCATCGACGCGCTGGCGAGCGGGCATGGCTTCTTCATGGTCGTGTACCGCGACGCTGCGTCTGCGCCGTTCGACGCGGCCGAGGCGCTGCTGTTCAAGCAACTGTTGCTGCATGCGTTGCAGCTGTGGCATCAGCGCCTGCGCGACGCCTTGTCGGCCGTGGCGCAGGAGGAGTTGGCGCGCGCCGCTGTGGCGGCGCTGCCCGACGGGCGCCTGCTGTTCGCCGGCCCGGCCCTGTGCGAACTGCTGTGGTCGCATTGGCCGCAATGGGACGGCATCACGCTGCCGCCCGAACTGCTGGCCCAGTTGCGGCGCCTGCCCCAGCAGCTGCGCCTGCCCGGCGGCACGCTGCACGCCAGCCGCCGCGGCGAACAGCTCTGGCTGCTGCGGCGCGCCGAGGCCGGTGGCCGGCCCGGGCTGGCGCCGCGCAAGATGCGGGTGGTGCATCTGTTTGCCGAGGGCAAGTCCTACAAGGAGATTGCGCGCGAGCTGGCCCTGAGCCCGGCGACGGTGCGCACCTATCTGCGCGACGCCTATCTGAGTCTGGGGGTCAGCAACAAGATCGAGCTGGGCGAGGCGCTGCGAGGCCAGGGGCGGACTGCCCGGACTCCCTAGAATCCGCGCATGTCATCGACCCCCAGCGCCGCCCTGCCGCCCCCGCAGCAACAGCCCACCCTCAGCGCCCGCGCTGCGGCCCTCTACCGCCTGGCGGTGGTCTGCCTGCTGGGCTTTGCCTCCGGCCTGCCGCTGGCGTTGACCGGCCAGGCCATGCAGGCCTGGCTCTCGGCCGAGGGCCTGGACGTGGCCACCATCGGCTTCCTGAGCCTGGTGGGCATGCCCTATACCTTCAAGTTCCTGTGGGCGCCGCTGATGGACCGCTTCGAGCTGCCGCTCTTGGGCCGGCGCCGTGGCTGGATCGTGCTCACGCAATTGCTGCTGGCCGGCGCGCTGCTGCTGATGGCCGGCACCTCGCCGGGTGCGGCGACGCGCGCCTTTGCGCTGCTGGCGGTGCTGGTGGCCTTTCTCTCGGCCTCGCAGGACGTGGTGATCAATGCCTATAGCACCGATGTGCTGGCCGCCAGCGAGCGCGGCCTGGGCAGCTCGCTGCAGGTGGTGGGCTACCGCATGGCGATGATTCTCTCGGGCGGCGTGGCCTTTATCTGGGTGGACGTGGCGCAGGGCGGCGGCTGGAGCTGGCCCGAGGTCTACCGCCTGATGGCCGGCCTGATGCTGGCCGCCGCCGTGTTCTCGGCATTGGCGCTGCCGCGTCTCAGGCAGGCGGCCGCGCCGGCCAGCGTGGCGCGCCATGACATCCTGGGCTTTGTCGCCGTGGTGCTGGCGGTGGTGGCCGGCGTGGTGCTCACCGAGCAAGCCCTGACCCCCGCGATCAAGGCCCTGCTGGCGCCGCTGTGGGCGGGCAGCAGCGTGGCCGCCGGCCTGCAGGCCAAATGGACCGACCTGCTGATCCTGCTGGCCGGCATCGCGCTGACCCTGCCGCTGACCGCCTGGGCGGCGCGCGCGGCGCGCTTCGAGACCCTGCTGGGCGGCCTGCGCAACTACTTCGGCCAGCCCGGCGCGGCGGCCTTCCTGGCCTTCATCGTGCTCTACAAGCTGGGCGATGCCTTTGCCGGCGCGCTGATGACGCCCTTCCTGCTCAAGGCCCTGCATTTCGGCACCGCCGAGGTGGGCGTGGCCAACAAGGTGTTCGGGCTCTGGCTCACCATCGGCGGCGCCATCGTCGGCGGCGCGCTGATGCTGCGCATCGGCATGTGGCGCGCGCTGATGGCCTTCGGCATCCTGCAGGCGGCCAGCAATCTGGGTTTCTGGTGGCTGGCCCAGTACGGCGCCGGCAGCCTCGGCGCCCTCACGGTGCCGGCCTTCGACTGGGGCTTCGTGAAGCTGGCCCAGGCCACCCAGGTGGATGGCAGCCTGCTGATGGTGGTGGCGCTGGAGAACCTCAGCGGCGGCATGGGCACGGCGGCCTTCCTGGCCTTCATGATGAGCTTGTGCAACCAGCGCTTCACCGCCACCCAGTTCGCCCTGCTCTCGGCCTTCGCCTCGGTGGGGCGGGTCTGGGTGGGGCCGCTGGCGGGGGTGCTGGCCGAGGCGATCGGCTGGCCCGATTTCTTCCTCGTCTCCATCGTGCTGGCGCTGCCGGCGCTGTGGCTGCTGAAGAAGCTGCGCGCCAGCGTGGAGGCGCTTGAAGTTCCGGCGAACGCCTCCAACTTGGACGACTGATCATGAGCACGAATTTCGACGCGGGCGCCGACGCCCATCTCCCCAGCGCCCCGCGCTACGGCTTTGGCCGCTGCGAGTGCCGCGGCTGCGCGGCCGCGCAACCGCAGCGCCGCCTGTTTACCGGCCTGCTGGCAGCGGGCGGCACCCTCGCGGCCACGCCGCTATGGGCGCGCGAAGGCGTGAACGTGGGCAAGAAGAGCTGGGCCGCCGATCTGGTGCCGGCCCAGCAGGTCGAGCAGGCCGCCGCCCAGCAGTATGTGCAGATGCAGCGCGAGGCGGCGCAGCAGCGCGCGCTGGCGCCCGCCAACCATCCGCAGGTGATCCGCCTGCGCGAGATTGCCAAGCGCATCATCCCGCACGCCTATGAGTGGAACCCGCGCGCCAAAGACTGGCGCTGGGAGGTGAACCTGTTCGCCAGCCAGCAGCTGAATGCCTTCTGCATGCCGGGCGGCAAGATCGCCTTCTATTACGGCATCCTCGAGAAGCTCAAGCTGGAGGACGACGAGGTCGCCACCATCATGGGCCACGAGGTCGCGCATGCGCTGCGCGAGCATGCGCGCGAGCGCATGGGCAAGAACGGGCTGACGCGCCTGGGCGCCAACGTGGTCTCTTCGCTGCTGGGCCTGGGCAATGTGGGCGACGCGCTGCTGGGCATGGGCAGCCAGCTGCTCACCCTGACCTTCAGCCGCGAGGACGAGACCGAGGCCGATCTGGTGGGCATGGAGCTGGCCGCGCGCGCCGGCTACGACCCGGCGGCCGGCGTGAGCCTGTGGCAGAAGATGGGCCAGGTCTCCAAGGGCGCGCCGCCGCAATGGCTCAGCACCCACCCCTCGGGCCCGACGCGCATCCGCGACATCGAGGCCAGCCTGCCCCAGGTGGCGGGCCTGTACCAGCGTGCCGAGAAGCCGACGCGGCGCTTCGAGATCGCGCCGCCGATCTCTTCTTCCAACCGCCCCTCTTAAGTTCCCCGCACGTAGGGGTTGCTGCGGCGCTCCACGCCGAAGCTGCTCTCCGGCCCGTGGCCGGGGATGAAGACGGTGTCGTCGCCCATCGGCCAGAGCCGCTGGGTGATGGAGCGGATCAGCTCGTTGTGGTTGCCACCGGGGAAGTCGCTGCGCCCCACGCCACCGGCAAACAGCACATCGCCGACGAAGGCGCGCTTGGCCGCGGCCGAGAAGAACACCACATGGCCGGGCGTGTGGCCGGGGCAGTGGCGCACCTGCAATTCCTGCTTGCCGATGCGCACATGGTCGCCGTCCTGCAGCCACTGCGTGGGCGCGAAGGGCTCCGCCGGCGGGAAGCCGAACATCTGGCTCTGCTGCGGCAGGCCGTCGATCCAGAACTGGTCGCCCGGATGCGGGCCGATCACCGGCAGCCCCAGCTCGCGCGCCAGCTGGCCGGTGCCGCCGGCATGGTCGATATGGGCATGGGTGAGCCAGATCGCCTTCAGGTGCAGGCCCAGGCGCTGCACCTCGGCCAGCAGCTTGGTGATTTCGCCGCCCGGGTCGATCAGCGCCGCGTCCAGGGTCTCGTCACACCAGACCAGGGAGCAGTTCTGCTGGAAGGCGGTGACGGGGATTGTTTGGTAGCGCAGCGACATGGTGGGAGCTGGACTTCGGATTGAAAGGGTCGAACTGGGATTGAAAGGGTCAAACTGCCAAGCGAATGGCCGCCCAACATCCGAATGAAAGGGTCAAACGAGTGGCTTCTTCGAACAAGGATGTAAAACTGGCCCAGGCATTTATGGAACGTGGCGACCTTCATGGCAAAAGCGAGGACTTTGCAAAGTGCCAAATTTGAGCTTCCCCGCCCACCGGAATTGGCAACTCAAGTGCCTAATTCTGCAGCTACGTTTCAAACGGTCATGGCTATTGCCTCACCCCTAACGTTCAAGCTCAGCCGCGGCCGAAGGCCGGCGGCTGGAGCGCAGGGTTAGGCAGCGACTTCTGCGCCACCCTTCGGATCGACCTGACAACGGCACGGCGCCTCTTGTACTCGCGTTCGACATACCTTCTAAAAGTCCGTATTGATCCCCACTTGGCAATCTCAAGTGCCGTCATGCCGGAGTGATCTTTGAGCTCAATGTCAGCACCCGCCTGTAGCAGTAACCGAAACATTCTCTTGCGAGAGCGGTGATGGTGATCAAACATCTCGCAAAGCCACATCAATGGCGTTCGCATCGTGTCGGGATCGCCCTGATTTGGGTCTTGCCCGTCGCGCAATGCTCGCCTCAGCGCTCCAGGCGCACAGTAAAAAGCGAAGCAGCCGAGGTCAGACTTGGGAGCCAATGGTGATGCCTAACGTTTTAGATCAGCCGCGCGCGAAGGCCGAAGGCCGTAGCAAGTCGGCTGGAGCGAATGGTTAGGCACCATGGCGAGAATTGTCGAAAACGATGGCTGCTAGCCAAACCAACAAGCCAAGCCAGGCAGCCGAATTGGCTGGCCAAATGCCATGCTTGATGCGAACCACGAGAGCCCAAACCAAGGCTGCAAAGTTGAGAAGCGTTGCAACTGCCGCGACAGGGACGGCGGTGACAAACCAGACAACGCCTGCGCCTCCACTTGCACCCGGAACATCGGCGAGTTCGGGCTCGACCCATGTATTCGATGCGACTAGAAGAAATATGCCCGCAACGACGATATTTGTGACGATCCAGATGAGGCTGACGCGCAATAGTGGCAACGATGTTTTCATGGCGTCTAACGCAGAGTTAACCGGGTGACGACGGGTGGACGCCTTGCCCGCGAGGTGCAGCATAGACAGCGGGCGCCTCGCGGGCAAGGTGGCCATCCGTTGGCGCTCCGGTTGAACGACCAGTTAGGCGTCATGATCGCCTGCAAGTCGCCGTGCATGGAGTTCCCGATAGGCGGACTTCACGTCCGCTGGCAGGTAGATGTACTTGGCGACTTCGTTCACGATCTCAGGATGTAGATACAGAGGCGAGTTTCCAGCTTCGTCGTAGCTGGCAAGCCTGATCGACCTGCGGCGACTTTGACCAAAGAACAGGTTTTGCCAGACAAGCGACTCTCGGGCCGAGTGCTTCGGCTTAGCAAGGACACTCTCGAGCCAACCGCCTTGAATGCAGCTTCCCTTTTCGCCGGCTTGCTGCGCCCGACGAATGCGTGCGAGGTTCTCTGCAAGGAGGTTCACTTTGCGGCCATTGGCCTCGATGTCGTAGTCGAGTGGTTGGCAATAGCGGCGAAGTTCCCAGACTGTTCTGTCGAGCTTGGGGAGGTCGAGTTCTTCGGAGTGGTAGGAGGTTTCGTAGTAGCGAAATCGGGCACCGTCCTCAAGCTTTCTGACGAACTTCACCGCAGGCTCCGAGAGTTCGATCTGGAATGGGCCTCTCGTGCGAAGTAGTGTGAGTCCGGCTTCAATCTCGTGCTTCAGGCCTCGCGCATCTAGTCGGTTCAACAAGAGGATGCACTTCGTGTACTTCTCCAGGCTGTGCAGGGAGGACCAAAGGAACTGAGGGATCAATTTCGCTCTGAAGGCGAGCCTGGCGTGCACGTAGTCCTTGTCCGCGGTCTCTCGCAGGCTACGGAGGGCGAAGTCGTTGATCAGGACGTGAAGCGGGTAGGGCAACGTATGACGCCTAACGTTGAAGCTGAGCCGCGAGCGGCGGCCTGCCGACGCGAGTCGGCTCGAGCGACTGGTTAGGCCTCCGGCCGACTAGCACTGCCTTCTGGCCTTTGCAGGCGACCATTCTCATAGCTCCCT